>MDTG01056087.1_pt1 | contig 41401 bp, 31 predicted proteins | sample 811421 | NCBI WGS metagenome assembly MDTG01 (sample SAMN05326645, study PRJNA326480) | marine metagenome | isolation source: seawater | place: Pacific Ocean: South East | collected 2011 | reverse complement strand
AGACGTACGGTCAGCAGATTCAGTCGTTGGGCCTGGATGTGTCCAAGCTGAATGCCATTGTGCACGAGGACGGCGCCATCCGCGCCAAGGCCCAGTGGGCCCAGAAGTGGTTCGATCGCGAGCTGCCGTTGCAGCAGCGTCTGCTGGCGTTCATGTGCTTCGAGGGCATCAACTTCAGCGCGAGCTTTGCGTCCATCTTCTACTTCAAGAAGAACCGTCCCGGCAAGATGCCCGGTCTGACGTTCTCCAACGAGCTCATTTCGCGCGACGAGGCGCTGCACTGCCAGTTTGCGATCTTGCTGTTGCTGGAGGGCGGCCTGCCGTTGCCCGAGCAGTCGGTGGCTCACTCGATCGTGCGCGAGTCGGTGGAGGTGGAGAAGCAGTTCGTGCGGGAGAGCCTGGACGTGCGGCTGATCGGCATGAACGCGGAGGCCATGTGTGAGTACGTGGAGTTTATTAGCAACCACTACATGGAGGAGCTGGGCTACGAGCCTCTGTACCCGGACGCCAAGAACCCGTTCGAGTTCATGGAGCTGATCTCCCTGCAGGGCAAGACCAATTTCTTCGAGAAGCGCGTGGGCGAGTACGCCATGTCGTCTATCAAGGCGGGCGAGGAGATCAAGTTTGACGACGACTTTTGATCATGTATCGACTCGTGCTGCTGACATCCGTATCCGTGGCGTTGGCTGTTAAGTGCCCCGTGCGCCTCCTGTACTCGAACGAGACGCAAGCGGCATCTGTGGACAAGCATGGTGCCACTGTGCAAAGTCTAACCCATGGGCTAGATATGTATTTCGAGCCAAGAAACACTCGCTGCTGGCAGCCACCAACACAGGTACGGCTGGCGTGCGATGGCATCTCGGACGGGCCATTCTTGGAGCAGTACCGGGAGTATGACCACATCCTCATACTGCACATGACGGCCCAGTGTGCCTCGTGGCACTCCGAGTGGGACAATTACATCCGGCTCGGCGGCGACACGTACCTGCCACTGGGCAACGTGTGCACACCCACCGTTGATGGCCTGGCTTGCTTTGGCGATATACCGCTGAACATTCGTGGGCGTTAGAATTTTAAGCCCAACATTGAGCCTTCCAAATCTGGCATTGAGCCTCCCAAATCTGGCATTGGAACTGGTGTTGGAGGATCATAAGGAGGAGCAGGTTCACGGTCGTCTCTTGTTCGTTGATTTTCAGGTCCCCGTGTAGTGCTGGGCGTTTCATGTGTAATTTTATTGAAGCTTCGTGGTATCAGTGGACGCGATTTTAACGCCCACCATCTAAGAAATTCACTTTTCCACCTATGTTTTGCAGTGTTGTCAGTACCACCCACCAATCTATTATATTTTTCTACTAATTCGTCAAGCCCTTGAAGATCCCTGCGTTTGACTTCCATGTTCCACGCTTGAGCTTGTTCTTCGCCAATGTGCCTGTTTTTCTGAAGTTCTCCAGTCATGTCATCAATGATTTTACTTGATGTGATTGATTCATTAAACTTATACGTTGTTACAATATCCCTGGCGAACTTTGTCCAGGCTGGGTAAAATGTTTCTTCCATGATCACCACGTAACGCTTGCATAATTTATAGCCTAAAAGGGTTGCCTGGCACGACGCCGACTCTGGCCTTCTTGGCCGGCTGTGCGAGTTGCATCTCGAGCTGTCTCACGCGCTGCCTGAGCATGACGACCTTTTGTTGTTCTGCGAGCAGGTCGGCCTGCAGCACCTGTTTCTTGGCGGGTCGCATGCCGTGCAGCTGTTGCCTGAGCATGGCCATGGTGGACCCTGTGGCCTGGTGCTTGCAGCGTTTCCACCCCGAGAACCGCGTGGCGTATTCTTCTAGTATTTCCTGTATGCAGGTGTCGCACCAGTCCGTGAGGCTGCTGAAGCCTGCCCTGTCCACAAAGCACGGCCGCAGGTCCACGGTGCAGTTGGCGATGATGCCCCCCGGCTCCAGCGTGGCGTGGAAGGTGTGCTTCTTGAACGTGAAGTACAGGCTGTCACCAGCCCTGACCAAGCCATGCGAGATCAGGTCTGCCAGTGTATTCTTTGAGGACATCTTTTGCCAGGATAGCTGCGGCGAGCAGTAGTGCCCATATCAGCCACGTCCAGGCGGCCCTGGTGCGCCTGCACTGCACGACCAGGTCCCCCGTGACGCTGTGGACGAACTCTACCTGTCCGCCTGCGTGCTCTAGCTGCCTGAGCTGGTCGCTCGTGAAGACGCTGACGTTCTTCAGTGTGTACTGGTGCCCTCCCGGCACGGGTCCATCCCACGTGGCGCTGGCAATGTGCTGGATGCGCGCGAGCTGCGGCGGTGGGGATGTCGAGGTGAGTTTTGTACGAGTAGACATTATGTATTAGTAGTGCGTCCTCTGTCCCTGATGACGAGAGCCACGAGCGTGACAACCTGAATAAAGATCTTGAGCAGTGCTCCTACAATCTGCGCCGTGAGCGCGAAGATGGTGCCTGCCACCCCGAAGATAACGACAATGTCGGCCGAGTGCATCAGCGTGCACGACTTCTCCAGCGCGCTGGCCGGGTGTGTGAGCATGTACTGTATGTCTGGGTCTGTCTTGCCGAACTGCCTGAGTGGCGACGCCGTGGACCCAAAGACGAGCCCGAAGAGCTCGGGCGTTGCCCAGTGAATCGCCTGCAGCGCCGGGTACAGCAAGCCCTTCGTGGGGCACGTGTGTGTGTACGATATCTGGTCGGTGCAGCTGTTGCACTGGTACTGCAGGAAGCCCTTGCCCAGCGTGGACTTGCAGATGCAGGGGGGCACGAACCAGTCGATGGCGAGCTGAATGTCCCGCATGACGCACGGCGGCACGATGGCGATGCACAGCGGGCCGACGTTGTACCTGGCGGCCATGAAGATCATGCTGAGCAGCGGGAACTTGATGATCCCCGGCACGCGTATCAAGCCCATGGTCATGGTCTCCAGCACCATCATGGCAAGGTACGTGTAGGCCACCATGGAGATGCTGTCGGCGATGGAGTAGAGTGGAACACCGCAGCGCTTCTCGAAGAGTTCCTCGTACCTGCAGTCGGCCAGGATGTCGTCGATCCACTTGGCGAGCGAGTTCTTGACGAAGGGCACGTTGTCGTCCCCTGCCTGTCCCGTGAAAAAGTGGTCGAATGCCGTGGCCGGCGTGACGCCATTGAGCGCGAGCGGCGCGATGGCCTTTTCGGCGGGTGGGTCCATGAGCGCCTTGCCCTTGACACTGGGCACGGGGTTCGGATTGGAGTCCTTGGGCTTGATGGTTGGACTGGGCCCGCTGGAGTCTAGTTTTTTCAGTTTGACGAGGAAGAAGTTGTATCTCTCCCACGCGTCGGTGATGGTTTCCGGGTAGTTGTTGAACATGGCCTTGATGGTGTTGAAGATGCTGACGACCATGTCGGTGATGAGCTTGCAGTCGGCGTTCTTGGCGTCCGTGAAGGGCGGGTTCTTGATGACCGTGAACTCGAGGGACTCGCCGCTGGCCGTCTCCATGGACTCGGTCAGGCGCCTGCTTGCTTTTTTTTCTCGTATGGGCGGCGGCTTGTAGTCTACATACGTGCTGGCGAGGGCCCTTCGCGTCTCGTGGTACGAGTTGTTGGCATCCCTCACCAGCTGCTTGGCGTCGTCCCTGGTGGGCAGTGGCCCGACGGTGGGCACTCGGTTGATGAAGCGGATGACCGCGTCCTTGCTGGTGTTGCTCATGGCGGTTCTGTGTATGGCGGCCGTGAAGTTGGCCTCCGTGCGCAGGTAGTGTATGACGCCGAGGCCATTGGTGTACAGCATGTGGATGCTCTCGGCGGGCATGCGCGCGGCCGCTAGGTCTTCGAGGGTGTACTGTCCAGACAGATACATAATGGTTCCGATGGCCATTGATCCGACGAATTTGCCAAAGGTGAATACGTCATCCAGGATGTTGGATGGCACGACGAGGACCTCCTCGAACAGCTTGAGTATGACACGGCTCTTGACGCAGTTGTACCAGAAGGCGATCTCGAGGTTGGTCTTTGGCACCTGGTCACCGTTGCCGAACAGCGCACAGGTGGTATCTCCCGACCAGTCCAGGTCCTCTTGGGCCCGGTAGAACGTCATGTTGGCAAGCGACTCAACGCTGTGCGCTTCTCCGAGGCGACGGCGCGTGAAGTCGGGGCACTGGTCATGTCCTCCAAGGCTATCAAATGGGTTATCCAGGCTGACGAACGGTATGTGGTTGATGCCGTCGACAATCAGTGACAGAAAATCGATGATGCCAAAAAATACATGGCAGATGGTCGCGGCAAGAATTCGCAGCACTTGTCCGATGATGGGCAGGTTCCAGATGAAGTTCAGCAGCGCGGGCACCGCATGCACAAGGATGTCAATGACGGCTAAGAATACCTGCGCAATGTCGTTGAGCATCTCCATGAGTGCGTCTCCGTTGCCTCCCAGCAGCGACAGTGCGTTCATGAAGAAGCTGGCAAAGTAGGTGGCAATGATGATCATTTCTTTGCTGAAGAACTCGACAAAGGTGCTGAGTATGTCCATGGACTTTTTGAGTATACCTGACGGTGGGTTGGGTTCGTTGTATATGAGCACGCTGATGAAGGCAAAGATCTTGTAGACACCGGTGAACATCAGCTTGACAAAGTCGCCGTAAAGCAGCACAATCACTGTCAGTATGTTGATGCCCTCAAACACGTTTTTGATGCGGTCCACCGCGTAGAGCGTGAAGGCTGCCGGCAGCCCTAAGAGTGCCTCTTGGTACGTGAAGAACGCCTGACTGAGGCGCATGGAGACAGATCGTGGTATCTTGACAGCCTGCAGCACGTCGCCAATGGCGCCCGACAGGTGTCCCATGTGCTGATTGAGGGCACACACAATGTGGAAGATCTGAGGTTCAATAAACTTGATGTCAACAAAGATGGTGAGTATGATGGCAGACTCTAGCCACTGCAGCGTGTCGACAAGCTGTCTGGTGGGTATCTCGAGAGCCTGGTGCAGGTTGCATCCGAACGTGGGCGCATTGCGTATTCTGCACGTCTTTTGGTTGTGTCGTACAAGCTTAAACTTGAGTTCTGGGTCGTCAACCTCCGAGTCAATGGCGAGCTGCTCTCGAATTTCTCCCTCGTCCGTGAACCAGATGTTGAGCCACGTTGCCTGTCCGACGGGCATGACATCGCCCGTGCGGCACTGTTCCTCCGTGCGCTCGTAGGGTATGAAGCGCAGGATGTTGAAGGGTGCTGCCAATGCGAGCTCAAAGTAGTCATTGGCGTCCTTGAAGATGAGATCGCCGCACCGGTGCCCGATCTCGTTCTGCTCGCGGTCGAAGTTGCACCTGCATGTCTCCGGCGTGCTGCAGTCGGGGTTTTCGAACGGTGTGTTGAAGAAGTGCCGCAGCGTGTCAAGGTTGGCGATGGTGGTGATGGTTGCCTTGGCTCCCTCGCTCACGCCCCTGAGTGCGCCGTAGGTGAACTGGCCCACCGTGTCGTGCAGCAGGGACGAGTAGTCGAGCGCGGCCATGCCGACGATGGGCAGGTGGTACGCGAACGTGTCCATGTTGTCGAACACGTGCACCTGAAACTCGTTAAGATTCTTCTGCAGTGAGTCCCCGTCCTGCAGCACAATGTAGCCGTACAGCGTGCTGTACATGACGCGCACGATGCCCACCGGCAGCCCCAATCCGTGCCTCAGCGTGCAGAAGACCTGCGGCTGCTCGTAGTGCTCCACCGCCCCGTCGTGATGCTCGCAGTCTATCTCCCCGTAGTACGTCTTGAACGTGTCGGCGTCGGTGATGCCGTAGTCAATGTCGCACTTGGGCGCCAGCACGTCGAGCACGTTGTTCAGATCCGAGTCTCGCACGATGACCTCGGTGCCGGTGACCACCGTCTTGAATGTGGTGTCGTTGGCCATTTTTTGCACAATTGCGCTATCGTCGCACGTGCCCGTGCAGTTGGCGGTCTGTGTGCAATTCTCTGCCTTCAGCTTCACGACGGGCGCGTAGTCCTCAAATCCCACGTGAACAAGCGGGTTCTTGCTGCAGCGATTGGTGAGCGGGTTGTACTTCATGGGCCACATGCACCTGCACCGGCCTTCAGATGTTTTTGCCGCAAATTGCACATCATCTGCACAGTCAAAAACGCGTAGTGTCTTCTTCACAAGCAGCGATGAGGGCACGCCTGGTATTGCGTGCAGTGTTTGTCCATTGTAGCTGAACCTGGGCACGCACGCGCCTCGGCTCTTGATGCACAGGCCGAGGTTCCCGCAGCTGTGGTGGCAATCGCATATGGTGGCGTCCGGTCTGAGTATGTTTTTTGCGGTGCACGACGTGGGAAAGGTGTATTTTTGTTGCGGGAAGTCCAGAAACAGCCAGTTGACGGTCATTTGTGTGGACATGGCCAATGGTGTGACCACCCCGGCGCCCGTGGGATCGTCGATCGCGTTAAAGTACGGGGCCAGGTCCAGCGCCCTGTTGAACTCGTACCAGTTGCCGGACACGAGCGAGAGGGGCAGGCGCACCCCGTGGTCCGCCAGCGTGAGCAGTGCAATCACGGACCTCATGAGCACGCCGCCAAAGTAGGGCCGCGGGAGCATGTACCTGCCCCCCGACGTGACACCCTTGGCGATGGACATGAACTCTTCGATGATGTTGTCAATGTTGATGCCCACCGCCTCGAGTCCGACCGTGAACTCTCCGACAATGTCGGCCGTGTCCATGTCACCGCCCAGCGTCGAGAAGAACTTGTATGGGTACTGGGCCAGTCGGATGCCGCCGTTGACAAGCCCATCAATGGCCACGGCCACGTCGCTGTTGCTCACCAGCCGCAGCAAGGCGCCGTAAATGGGGTAGAAGGTGGAGCACGAGCACTTGAGAATCTTGTAGAACCGCAGCGGTATGTTTTGGAGGTGCCCGATGGCCGGCACGAGGTCGAGCCTTTTGGACCAGAAGGCAACCACAAACTCCGTGACGGAGCCGGCAAAGGCGCCAAGTGCGTTGCCCAGGTCGAGAAACGATTCCAGCAGGGGGTTGAGTCCCTCCGTGCAGGTGAGCGATGTGCGCACGAGCGACGTGTACGTCTCGTACCGGAACACGAGCGGCACGTTGACCAGCGGCAGGAATATGATCGAGATCATCTCAATGGTGTGCATGATGATCCAGACAAAGTTGTTCATGAGCACATTGTACACATTGTCGTAGACTTTGGATATGTAGAAGATGGTTTCTCGCTCGTTGTTGCGCACCGCGACGCTGATGGCTGCCGCGCCCGCCACGACCAGCCACCTCGCTGGCCTGGCAAAGGCGCTTCTCACGGGTATCTTGGCCAGCAGCACGGGCTGGTATATCAGCGTCTGCAGTATCATGGACAGTGCGACCCACACCGAGTCGCTGTATCCCTTGCCAAATATCAGGCCACGAATGACGTATACAATGAGCAGTATCGAGCCAGACAGAATCGACCACCCGGCCACGGCCACAGCGCTGATCATCACAGTTCGTGAACGTGGCTTATATACTAGATGGAAATCCACCAGCGGTCGTTTGAAACCTTCCTCGGGCGCCTGGAGGGGCTGGTGCGGCACGTGTGCGACTGGCCGGACGCGTCCGTGATGCTCGCACCCGCGGCCACGCTCGACAACGAGGCCGGCGCCAGCCGCTGCGTCACGTGGCGCGAGTGCGAGCTAACGTTTGCCACGTACAGCCGGCAGGTGCTGGCTCGCATCCGCCCGGACCAGGAGCCCTTTGTGCTTGGACAGTTGCCTGAGATGGTAAATGGCGAGTTCTTGATCCGTGGGCAGCGGCGCCTGATCATGCTGCGCAAGCGTCGCGCCAACGTGCCGGTGAACGTGGGCGGGTCCGTGACGGTCATGGGTGCCAAGGTCGACGTGCACAGCGGCCGCATCATGGCCCCCGGATCGGGCAAGTGGCAGCGCATCGACGCGTGCAAGCCGTGGAACGACCACGATCCCCGCGAGCTGATCGACTACGTGGCGTCGCACCCGACGCAGGGCGTGTGGCACACGGGTGACTTGGCGTCCATTCGCGTCCAGAGACCTCACCAGCAGCTAATGACACTGTGGTCCAGCGTGCTGCGCTCGTGCCTGCTGCCGTACCGCCGGCGAGGCGTGTGGCCGCACGAGATGGTCACGTCGGCCGTGGAGTCCGCGCTGGCCACGGGCAACTGGCGCAATGGAGCCGTGGGCGTGACGCAGCTGCGGAACCTGTCCAACGAGGTGTCCGCATCAGCCCAATTTTTGACCGTGGTGGGCAGCAGCAACGAAGCAGACCGATTTGTACACCCGTCTACCTGGTGTGTCTTCTGCTGCTCCGAGACGCCCGAGGGCGAGAAATGCGGGCTGGTGCACCACCTGACGTCAAACGTGCGCATCGCCGATGCCATCGACATGGAACCGCCACCTCGCAAGGCCACAGGCAAGTGCCTCCTCTTCTGGAATGGAGTCCCCCATGGTCGCACCGACGGCATTGTGGACGGTGTGGCCTGCATCACGCGCGGGGACGAGGTGTGGGCGTGGACCGACGAGGGCCGGCTCGAGCCCATCGAGACGCCGGATCCTCGCAAGCACATGCTGGGCTACGCAGCCAGCCGCATCCCGTTTGCCCAACACAACCAGTCGCCCCGCGTCAGCTACTACTCGGCCATGTCGAAGCAGGCCATGTCTCTACCGCGACCCGACGCGCCCACCAAGCACACACTCTGCTACGGCCAGAAAAGCCTGGTAGGCCCGGAGTCGCAAGCGGGCCTGAATGTGGTCATTGCCATCATGCCACTGGGATACAACATCGAGGATGCGCTGGTGTTCAACAAGGCGGCCGTGGACCGCGGTCTTTTCCGTTCCGAGACCCACGGGGTGCACCACTACACGGACGAGTGTCACCTGCGCCCCGGTGACACACTCACGTCCGGCAACCTGGAGGAGACGGTGGTCAGCGTGACCGTGGACGCATCCAACCGGTACGTGGTGCGCACGGTCAGCCACCGCGTGCCCGAGGTGGGCGACAAGTTCTGCTCCCGAGCAGGCCAGAAGGGCACCATGGGCATTGCCTTACCACAAGAAGACCTGCCGTTCACGAGCGATGGCATCAGCCCCGACGTGGTCATCAATCCACACGCCTTCCCCAGCCGCATGACGGTATCGCAGATGTACGAGATGGCCTTTGGCATGCTGGCGACCTATGGCGTCAAGGTGGACGCGAGCCCGTTTGCGCCGGTGCCAGACGTGCAGGCGCTGCTGCGTGCTCACGGGCTGCCGGCCTCGGGCAAGGTGCCCATGTTCAACGGGTGCACCGGCGAGCTACTGGAGGCCAAGGTGTTCATGGGCATGTGCTTTTACCAGCGGCTGCACCACATGAGCCTGGAGAAGTGCTACTCGCGGCGCGGCGGGCCGGTGGATGCTATCACCAACCAGCCGGTAGCGGGGCGCAAGCACGGCGGCGGCCTTAGGCTGGGAGAGATGGAAAAAGACTGTATTCATGGAAGCGGTGCTTTGGGTGTGCTGTCCGAGCGCATGTCGTCCATTGGCCGCACAACCATGGCGGTGTGCACCGAGTGCGGCAGCAGCGTGGGCGGGTGCTCGCACAAACCCCAACGCACCGCCCGTGTCGAGCTGCCGCACGCGAGCCGGTTGCTGCTGGCGGAGCTGCAGGCGATGCTGATTAAAACAAGCGTTGGGTAATATTAATGAATATAGTTTTTTCGAATGAACAAAACATGGATCTGGATCCCAGTAAAATATTGATCATGGCGGCCGGACAAAATCCACACGAGATTGAAGAAGAACTGCGTAGAGGGGCAGATGTGAATTTTCAAAGACTCGACGGAAATACGGCATTGATGGTGGCTTGCTTCTCGAACAAGCCAGAATGTGTTACTACATTACTAAACGTGCCCAATATAAATGTAAACCTTGAAAACAATGAACACGAAACTGCTTTTTCAATTGCTATTCGATTTCGCAGACATCACGCGCTTAAAACACTGCTAGGTAGGCATCCTGATTTAGTTGATGCCAAGATTAGAGTGAACGGTGTAGAGCGTACTCCAATACAATATTTGATTGCCAGTAAGTCCAGTAATGATACATATGACTTTTTAGGATTCTCTAACACACTTCAGGTTTTAACAGACTTTGACGCAGAAGCGCGACAAAAGGACCTTGAGGAGATTGAGCGCATTAGGGCCATTGCGCAAGAAGCGCTAACTGCACAATACACGCTTACATTACGAATGTGATCATACAAAATGTTTGGCCCAAGTTGTATATTAAAGCCCCCGCGCACCGCCTATCGAATGGACGTCTGTGATCCCGAGGAGTACGCTGTCAACACCCCTGTGGGCTGGGAGAAGCCCGTGGAGACGCATCGGTCATGTGTGTTGTGTGAGTACTCCGATGACACTGGCGGTGCACTGGCGTTCTTGAAGCAGGTCGACACCGCCCTCGGCGGTCGCACCGACGACATTGTGCTGGGCAAGATGATGGAGGACATGTACAACGACATCTTCTACCTGCCGCTGGTGGAGCGAGGGGAGAAGGATGTGCCCAAGCTGACGGCTGAAGAGATATTGAGACATTTTACTGAGCACGACATCAATCCCCTGCGGGTGCTACGGCAGGACATGGTGCGTCTGCAGGCCATCCAGGACACGCTGTGCCCGCGCGCGGTGGACTCGACGGGGCGCATGACGATCAACGGCTCGGACGCAAGACAATGGGCGTCGCTGGAGAGGATGAAGATGGACCTTGTTCGTCAGATTGAGCAGACGGACGCGCGCATCAGCCGCGAGATGCCGGTGCCGCCGGATCTTTAGTTGAAGCCGGGCCAGAGCACTATGGTGTTTTGGCTGTGGTGAGTGAATGCACCGGTACTTGTTTGCATATATCCCGCTTGGATAAGTATCTGTACGATTTTAGTGTAAAGTTCGTCTAATTGCTTGTTGTCTTCTTTGATCGGTTTCAATCTACGTTCTAGCTCGGCAATTTCATTAATTTCGAGCTTTTTACCATTGTTGGTTGGGCGATTAAACTGGTGCACCTCAAATGCCGTAGGATCTTCAATTGGGGCCACAACTGCGATGGCTGTATCCCCGTCAATTAGAACGCTTTGTAGGAGATCAAGGTTCGACTGCATAGAAAACCCCTTTTCATGTTTTTTCGGTGATAAATATGACAACAATGCTTGTCTGAGATGTACATTTTTAACGTAATCTGGAGTAGTTGGTCTTGTGTTGTCTTTGTTTTCATGGGAGCTTCTGTCATGTTCGGTTGTGCTTGCGGCCGACCCCATTTCACTTCGCCCCCGCGAAATTCTCATTAAATACCATGTCCCAGATGGCCCCCGAGCGATCTCCTCGAACTTTGCTGGATGCGGCATGTTCGTTGCGCGACGTTCTGTACAATTCCTCGAGCAGGTGGAACGAGACGGAGGTGGTGATTGAAGAAGCAAAAGAGGGCGAGGAGGTAAAGCCACGCGAGGTGACCACCGGTTTCATCCTGCACGAGGTGGAGCATGTCTTGTTGGAGATACGCAAGGACCTGGACAACCCGGTGGCCGAGCGCACGGCGGACATGCCTCTGATGGCTCGCATTCGCGACCACACCAACGTGATCGGCATGACGCTGACCGGCCGCGCACTGTGTTGCGACGACGACAACACGACCATCGTCCAGCTGATCACGGATCTGGATGCTCTCCGTTGTTCGGTGGAGAACCCACCCCGGATGTGCACAATATTGTAAATCATGCCCCGTAGCAAGTCCGACGTCCGCCAGCGCAAGCTGGTCAAGCAGATCAACGCCCTGGCCAGCAGCGGCGCCAACGTTGTGCCCAAGCAGCCCTTCAATCGTCTCGTCCGCGAGGTGCTCCAGTCGGAGGGAGAGTACTCGATTCGCGGAGAAGCGGTCGAGGCTCTTCAGTGTGCATCGGAGGACTTTATTACCGAGGTATTTGCCAAGGCCAACAACCTGAGCCACTACGCGTCGCGCGACACGGTGACGCAGCACGACCTACGCATGGCCCTTGGTGCTAACTCAACAGAGCGGGGCAAAGCAGAAGTGCCCGAACTGCTTCGCGGGCAGCCGGAGCCAGTCGAAGAATGAGCGCCGTTTGTAGCGCACTTCTGTCCATGGGGTCTCTGTTCTCGAACGTGGGATTGCATTGCACCTGCACCAGTTCTTTGTCTGTCAGGCACTCGCGTCTGATTCTCCACCCATCTGTAATAAACAATTGATCGTGTTTCACGTGCACATGCACCGGCAAGACGGTTGTACTATGTATGGCCTTGGCGTACTGCCACGTAGTTCTGGGTGAGAATTCAAGGTCAATTGATTGAATACACCTGCACTTGCTAGAGACAATGCTGTGAACGGTGTCCAGGAAGGGTGGTTGCTGACTAGAGAGCAGCCTGGTCTTCTTGACCCTGCGCATCTGCTTCTTCGGTATGGACATCATCGCACTCGATGACAAACTTGTTGGATGCTGGGCTCTGTAGGGACTCGTAGTGTCTTGGAAAGGCAAAGACGCTGTCCAGAACCAGCAGGCGTGTGACAAAGTAGAGCAGCGGAAGCCCCACGGCCACAGTGACATCGTCGACCACCAGTTTGTCCCTGGACAGGTGATCGTTGGCAAACGGGAACATGAAGATGGCTGCGATGGCGGACGTGCACCTGGAGCTGATGCACACGGTGGTCGTGATGGCCGCCTGCCACATGGCCTTGCTGTAGTCCGTGTTGATGCCGTAGTCGCCCACCTTCATGCCTCCCACACGCAGCATCTTGACGAGTCCCGCGTCAATGGCGCACCCGAGGGTGATGTCGACGGCCACGAGCGTCATGAGGTTGAGCGTGTCGCTGCCCTGGAAGAGTATGGCAATGGAGATGAGCAGGGCCATGGAGACGATGGACACGAGCGTCTGCCTCACAATGTCGAGCCGCCACACCAGCCTAGTGCGCGTGTCTACATCGATGCATCGTCGCTTGATGGCGGCCGCGACAATTGTGCCCAGCAATACCACCGGTATTTGAATGAAATTGGAAAAAAGATTGTTGGGGATATCCATATTTGTGCAATGTCACGCGTGAGGTTCTGCCGTGGTCCGTTAGTGCTGGATAGCACGTCGGGAGTGACCTTTTGTGCCCCGGACGCGGACATTCCGTGGCGTGCGAGTGGTCTGCGCGCCATTCCCCTGATCCGCCCGATGCCCGCCGCCAAGAGCACGGGTGGCCTGGTGGTGTACCTGGAGGGCCATCGCGCACCCTCGGACGTGGTCTTGAGTCAGCTTGAGTCGCTCGGGCGCGATGTCATTGTCCAGGGCGACCCCGATGCTCCCAATCGGTCCACTGCTCCTGCGATCTGCGCAGCCCTCGCGCGCGAGCCGGCCCTGCCGTGGCGCCCGGCTCACATGACGTACTTTGCCACTCTGACCGAGGCCCTCAAGTACCTGCACGGCGACTGGCGCATACTTGCCTCGTGCCGCGACTCGGCGATACTGGTGCACGAGCACATGCGCGGCTCGGCGACGACCGTGCACGCTGGCGACGCGGTGTACCACGTGCCGTCCAAGACTCGGTGCCGCGTGGTTGAGCCAGAAAAGGCAGAGGTGGGCAAGGGCACGTCTGGCCGCCTGCTGCTAGACACGGGCGAACGGGTCCCGTCAAAGCTTGTGTTTCCACAGGTAGTATCAACGCCTGCAACGCTGGGCAGCGGCGAGTGCGACACGCTTATCATCCTGCCGGACGTACCCCAGTGCCACGCCCGTCCGGCCATGCAACGCGTGCGCCACCTGATCATAGGCATAGGATGGCACCCTGTCGCGTACTTAAGTCAAGAGGATGCCGTTTGATCATGCAATGGTACATCGAGAAAGACGCGCGCCTGCTCATTGCCTTCAATGCAGTGGTTGGCATCGCCGTGCTGCTGTGGGTCATGAGCCTCAAGGACGACGAAACCGGCGAGCGCTGGAAGATGCGAAGCATAAGCGAGATGGTGTTGCGCGATGACTCGACAGGCAGCCCACTCATTGCGTTTGGCTTCCAGATTGCGCTGTTGATCGTGACCGTGTGGCAGTGCGTGGAGTGGTACCTCTGGCGAGCGAGGGCCATTGGTGCCCACGGATCCGTCACGGGCATTTGGGCGTCGTTTTTGATCGCGGCGGGCAGCAGCGTAACTACAGCCGTGCTGACGATTGCCAAGGAGCCAACGGGCCACATTGTGTCTGCAATGTTGATGTTTTTATCATACTGGTTATGTTTGTGCTTCTTGACTCGTTATCTATACAGGAACAATGCAAGCACGCGCGTGTGGCCTGCGTCGGTTACTTTGGCACTGACCTTTGTGTCTGCAGTTGTGTTTGTGGTAGCAGGGGAGCCCGTGTTCGAGTACATCACCGCTCTCTTGGCACTGGTGGTGTTGTGGATATTGTCGGATGCGGGTCGGCCGGATTGCTTCAAGGTGACGCCGCCCGTGATTGTACTGGTGAAGCGGCCGCATGAATTGCGTCTCTGACGCGCATCATTAGCTGCACCCGGGCCGCATCGACCTGCTGCTCGGTGCCCGTGGCCTGCAGGTAGCACCACTCGCCATTGTAGTGATTGTATCTCTGCGTGTCGACACGGAGCCGAGCGCCGGTGGTTTGCTCGAGCGACCGTATGCCGTTTCCCTGTCGGCCGATGATGTAGCCCGTGAACTCGGCCGGGAACGGAGACCGGCTGGTCACGGTGCTTGGATGTCTGCTCATAGTATGCACCAGAGAAACAATAATACAAGCCACGGCCACCCTTTCCTCTCCGAGTACGGCTCAAGGCACACCGGACATGCACGGTAGCCATGCTTTTTCAGCATCTGCAGGCACTCTGGGTGGACATACCTGTCTTTGCACCTGCACGGCGACTCGTTCAGGCAGTTGTCGAAGCACACAAAACATGACATCAGCAACAAGTGATAGTTTATTAATAGCTACAATTCAACCACGTAAGCGTGGCAGCAGTCATTCTTTGCGTACGTTGTTGCGGCATCCGTGACCGTTGGCGTTGGGTGCGGACAGCCCACGCGCACGTCGTACGCCGCCGTGCCCTTGCTCGCGCGTAGCCGGCACTCGTGTCCGTCCACCTCCACAAGTCTGCACACAATGTTGAGGTTGCACTTGTCGAGGCACTGCTCGAGTGTCAGGTTGGCGTGGGTTACCATGGCGACCGACTCTGCGTACTTGGTGTTGTTGTACTGTGTGTAACTGCAAAAGTCCTGCACGATTGTGCCAGGTGCCGGTGGCGGCGTGGGTGCGGGCGTGGGCGCCGGGGTCGTGGCTGGCGGCGTGACGGTCTCCGGCACAACCACCGGGCGCAGGAACGGGGGTGTCTTCTCAAACGACATGGTTTCCGGGTAAAACACGCTACCGCTCTCGCCGACCACCACCACGAGCAGGGACACCCGTGCCTCCATTGTTTCGGTGACATGCTCGGCGCACTCTTGCACGGCGGCGCGGTAGGCGGCGCTGATCTTGCTCACGAGGTCAATGGTTTTCTCCATGTCAAACGAGCAAGCCCCGTTGTTGCACGCGACCGACCTGCCGGTGGGCTCGAAAAACCTAGAGTACTGCACCGACACCTCCTTGCACGCTTGCACCTGCCTCTGCACGCCGGTGTCGAACACCTTCAGCGTGTACACCTCTGGGTTGTCGCCGGTGTTCTTTGGTATTGCATCCGCGTCGATGAAGGGCAGGTGGCTCATGTGCGACACAAGCTTGCCGGCGACGGTGGTATCGGTAATGTAGTTGGACACCGCCGTGCCGCCGTTCAGCTCGGTGTAGTGGAAGTCTGGCGATGCGGGCTCGTCAACGCACAAGTTTCCACCGTATTCTGTCGTGATGAAGCTTGCTCGGTCGATGACCGCGGTGGTCACGCGCGCATCCACCGCGACCACGTCGGCCCCGTACGGCCTGCACTTGCTCGTGTCGCCCCAGATGCGCGGCTGAGGGATGTGCAAGCACCTCGCGGGATCGGTGGGGTCCACCGAGCACGTGCCTGCCGCGTTGCACGTGGCCTGCGAGTCACCCACGGCTGCGGCCGCATCCAGCGAGAAAAACTTGTGGCCCAGGTACTTGCTATCTGGATCTAGCACGACGCCCGATGCGTTTTCGCAGCTCGAGAGCGATGGCTGCGCCGTTACATCGTGGCAGAAGCACGTTTGTGTCATCTCGTCCCTGGACCAGTACTGGTGCCCCATGCACACCCGGCAGCAGGCCTTGTTGGAGTGCACGTTGGACACCGCCTGGGCCGGCGTTTTCTGATCGAGCGCCAGCTGTTCTACGCCCGTGTCAGCAGCGTCTTGATCGAGGTGCCCACCCCACATCTTGTGCGTGAAGTTGTCTGGCACCGCAAGCACCACCGATCGGCAACAGGTGCCGGTGCCGTGATCGTACAACCACGCCTGCCACTGTGTGGCGCACGCCTCCAGCGACTCCACGGCTTCCCACTGCGTGTTGCAGTCAACTTGGTCTATCATGTCGACTCTGGGTGACTCGAGCCTGGCGTTCACCTGGTCGGCTGTAAACGTGCTTGCCGATTGCATGATGTTGTCGGACGCTGTGAGCACGCTGTCTAGCCACAGCGGATCCACCATCCAGCAGTGGTCGTCGTCGTGGACCGTCGTGTCGGTGAAGACCGCGTTGCACTCGTTGAGAGTGGACACAAAACTGGAGTGAAAATGCTGTGGCACGGTGTAGTTGGCCGCGTGTGATGTTGCAGCGAATTGTGCGAGCAGCGCCAGGTCGCACCCAGTGGTGCTGGTTACATTGATGTCGTGCACCAGCGCCTCGTGCTTGTACCACTTGCTCATGTAGTACGACCGGGTGTGCAGCCTGGAGGTGACACACCTGCCGTACCTGTACTTGGTTTCAATGGGTGTCGCCATGTCGTCCGGCGCCGTTGTGTGCGCGGTAGCCCGCGTGCGATTCGCGTACCGCCGTGGGCTGGCTGTCATGATGCCGCCGCTGACACAGTCGGCGTGCCACTGGCCAGCAGATGTGTTTGAGCATACGGTAGTATTAGTATTGTAATAAAACACGCCAGGGAAGGCGGCCTTGCATTGTTCAACCGTCGCTTGCGTCGTGCCGTTGCCTGGGCACTCAAAGTATGTGGTGTTGAGAACGTCTGCCTGCGCAATGTCTTGGCCGTGCTGCAGCGCCAGAAGCCAGTCGCCGTCGACGGCCGTGATGCCTTCCGCATCTGCCATGCCATAAGCAAAGTGCCACGACTGCCCATCAATCCACACCAGCATGCCATTGACAGTGAACAACGTGAACTGCATGTGAAAGGGCACCACGCCATCGGGCACCCCGCGCATGCCCGTGAACTTCTGCTGTCCGTTGACCGTGAAGAGAAGTTCGATGTCTCTCACGCTGTCCAGCTTGCTGGTGCGCACGTCGGGCTGTATGCTGCAGGTGGGCACCGTGCACTCGCCGGTCGCATCGGACAGCTCGATGCCGGGCAAGCAGGCTTCGCACAGAGCGTCAAAGTCGCGTCCGACCGCGCACTGCGTGCACCCCCCCGCGGTGTCCATCAGTATGCTGCCCTTGCAAGCGGCGCAGTTTTCCTCCTGGGCAAACGGATCTGCACACCGGTCGCACAGGTCGCCGGCGTACCCCAGTGCACACATGCACTCGCAGGCTGCGCCGTTGGGGTGGGCCACGCCGTGGGGACCGCAATCGTTGTCGCACTGTATGCTGCACGTGTCCAAGTTGTCTGTGATCTGCACGCACTCGTCTACACGGTTGCCCAGGTAGAGCGCGTCGAGCGAGCACCCCGCTTCCTGCGAGACGGTGACCGTGTGGTGGCAGGAGCCGGTGTCATCGACGGTGTATTGCGTGCCGTTGGTCACCACTGCGTCGCTGATTTTTCTGGACACACCAGCGTGCCAGTTGTTGTCGAGCTCGAAGCCGTGGAAGACGACCGGATCGGAGACGCACTGGCCGTCCTGCACGTGCATGTCCAGCGGGCACAGCGGAGCTATGGTGTCACCCGAGCACCTGAGATGTGCCTGCACGTCCGTGGCTCTCCCGCAGTTGGGGTGCAGGTGGTTCTTCCACGTGGTGTAGCATGCCTCGGTCTCCGCCGGCACTGCATTCGCGTACACCGCGTGTGTAAAGTCGTAGTTTTGCACCGCGGTCACCGAGCACGTAACTGTTTCCCCTGGGTCGGTGGCAAAGTACCAGAAGTCGGTGCCAAGCCGCATGAGCACGTTGCCTTGCGACACGAACGTGCGGTTGCTCGGCAGGCGCACCTTGTTGCCGTTTGGCTGAAACGCGTCATCGAAGAGCGACGGGTCCTGTGCGCCATGGGGTGCATCCCCGCAGCGCAGCGGCTTGACGACGTGCTGGTTGACTGGGTCGTCGTCTGCAAAGTACGAGTAGGATAGATCGTATGGCAAGACCTGAAAGTCAAACGATGGGCCGTCGGTGAGGCCGTAGTGCAGGCATGCAGCTCTCACGTCCATGGTGGGTGTTGTTGTGGCTGCACCTGCGCAGCTCGTGAGTCCGGTCGCGTTCTTGATGAAGCTGTCGCTGGGCCCGCAGGCGTCTGCCGGCGTGGCTGAATTCCACTGCGCACACACCGGAGCCATCGCGTCGTCGCACGTGTTCTGTGTCAGGCACGCATGGTCGAAGCTGACGTCGCAGTTGATGGCGCCCGATCGTCCCTCGGGGCAGTCGCTGCATTGCCTGGATCCCGGCTTCTGTGCAAACTTGCCCGTTGGGCACACCTCACAAAAGGGCCCGGTGGCAAATTGCCCGGGTGGACACTCGATGCCCTTGCATGCGGCAGCTCCGGCCGTGTCGGTGAACTTGCCGCCTGGGCACAGGCTGCAGTCGCCCGCGCCCTGACCGGGCTGGTACTTGCCCACCGGGCAGTTCTGGCACCCAGTGGCAGCTTGCGCGGTGATGCCGGTGTTGCCAAACTTGCCCGCGGGACACATGGCGTCACCATCGCACGACGCCTGGCCGATGCTGCCCGCGAACAGGCCAGACGGGCACTTGTCGCACACGTGGGCACCCTCGGACGGCTGAAACCTTCCCAGCGGGCAGGGCTCGCAGCATGCACCGTCGTACCCGAACTTACCGACGGCACACAGTTGGCACATGGTGCACTGTGTCGTGATGGTGGCCGGCGAGTAGTCATCCAACCCCTTGCACTTGAGGTTGTAGTTCTCGGCCACTTGCCGTGAAGCGCACGACATGCCCGCGTCTACCTTGCCGTTGCGGACCACGAAGGCATTGTATTCCCTTGCACTTTTGCATGCATCCTGTCCCGGAATCGGGTTCGCGTTGTAACGGGCCTTTGGAAATGTCAGCGTGACAATGCTGCGGCTGGCATCTGACGCGGGGTAGTCGGTGTTGTGCAAGATGAAAGCAGGCTGGTGTTCAATGTCTAACGGGCTGAGGTTGAAATTGCCCTGGCCCGGCAGCTGGAATGGCGCTGGAAGGTCATTGACGGCGGTGTGCCCATCCACGGTGAATATATCCGTTTTTCGCCACGCCAGTGTTTCGTACCGAGACGCAATCTCACCAAGAACTGACTCGACGTATTCCTGCGTCAGGCATGCCTCATCCGAGGTGCCCTCGCTGTCCGTGTAAGGACCACTGTCTGGCCCTGACCATGCAGCTCGCAGCGGGCACAGGTTTGCAAGCTGGTTTTGTTGCACAATGTTGTAGAGATCTGTCAACCCATCTCCCAGAACGCCACTGGTAGATGTTTTTTTGAATTGTTGCTTGGGTTTTGTAGCGGGTGTAAAGTACTGCGTGTCTTCTTGCAAGGTCGTCGACATTTCCGACTCATCTATCAAGCTGCAGCCAGCTGCCGATGCAATCACCTGAGCGCATCCGTCTGTCTTGTCACATGCGCGTATGCACTGCATCTTGCGAAGCAGCGTGGGTGGGCCCCCGGGCTTGCCGCCGCCCTTGTCCGGGAGATTTGCTTTCTGAAGTTTAACCGTGTTGGGTTTGATGGCCGTGACTCCCCAGAATTGGTCCAGTGGATCCATGAAATCAAATCTCGATACAAACTTTGTGCGATCCAGTCCGCTTTCTTCCTCGTCAATGACTGCCTCGCGCATGTTGCACGCGGTTGTTGTGGTGACCGTGTTGCTATCAAACACGCACGCGGGAATGTTGTCTTGCTCGTACACGCCCGTCTTGGCCGCCCGCTGGCGGACACTGGCCGCGGCCTTGACGGCATCGACCTGCGTGGCGTGCTGGTCCTGCATGAGCAGCTTGCACTCTACGATGAACTGCACTTGTTGCAGGCCTTCTTGACTCCGCAAAAACACAATCTTGGCGTCATTCTTCAACACGGACGGTACTCGGTTTTGATTTGTCTCGTTGACAAACCCGATGGGTGCGTGGTCCAATGAATCTTTGCCCCCAACTGAATCACCTTCTCTATGCGTAGCGGGTCGTAATGTATATGCGATGCAGTTGTCGTCCTGGTCGCACGCATCTTGGCATGTCATAAAGTCGCCAGCAGTTGAACTGATATACAAAATACCATACCGAAGACGATGGTTTGGGCTGTAGTCTGATCCAAATGTTCCGATGTTCTCTACTCCTCTGGTGTGCGTTGAAATATCCTCCGCGTTTTGTTTGTAGCTCCCTTGTCCCTTGTCCGGACCCTTGCAAGTACGCTGTATGCGCCCATCCTTTGACACGTGCGGTCCTTCGTTGCAGTGATTGTGGACAACTTGATCATTCAGTGACACGCCCATCTCGCCAGTTGCGCCAACAACCTGCGGCGTGGGATCCAGCACCACCACGTCTTGCACAATGGCCCATGTGTTTTTCACCTTGATGGGGTAGTATTGTGCCCCTTCGGGATTATCGCCTCTGCTCAGAGAGTCGTATGCGTGACACGAGGGCGCAGGCGGTGGTGCTTTGGTAGAAATAAAACCTTGCACCCCAAACATGCTCCCGGCGCACGTGTCCGACAGCAGGCAATGCATGCTGCAGTCTTTTTCAGTGGCAATGTCTTTGACTGGGTTACCTCTCTCCACTGCCAATAATATACCATGCGATGGCTGGAACATGTGCACGTACTTGAAGCTGATGACCAATGGATTCAATGCCTCGTCGTTCGCGGTAGCTGCATCGGCGTTAGGTGCCGCGTTTCTGTTGTTAATGAAGTTCACGAATTTTTCTACAAACGGGCATGTTCTGCCGGTCGAAGGGCTATGTATGCAGACCGACCGTGCAGTTGAGTCTCGTTTCCTTGTGGCACAGTCGGGGAGCAGGTAGCACGTTGATGCCTTGCCTGCTATTCCCACTGTAAACGTTGCGTAGTGACACGTGACCTCGTCTCTACATAGCTGAATACATTCTTCAAACGACGATTGTGTACTTTGTTGAATGACGTCGGTGGCCAGGCAACGCGTCTGCGTGCCAACCGTGAATGCCATGGTTTGGCCTGTGATGTCGATGGATGCCGTCTCCGCAAAGTGGGCAGCGAAGCCCTCGTATTCTGGGTAGCTAACGTAAGGCAAACACGCCGGTCTCGCGTCATCAGTCTTGCACCTCGAGTCTTGCCATGACGAAAACATGTTATCTGTTGAATCAACTGGTTCCTGAATGGTTGTGCAGTACATGCTTTTCCACCACGATTTAAGAGCATCGTCCAGCAGGGCCGACCCCGTGGTGCCCCCGGGAACCATCCCTACCCAGTCGTTGTCAGTCAGGGTGCACGTTGCGTAGTCGTTTGCGCTGAATGGTTGTCCGACAAGAGCAGGTTCGGGAAAGAGGTTGCACTTCCTCATGATGTTGTTGCCCTTGGAACCTTTAAGTTCTATGGGCAGATAGCCGTGACGCGTTGATTTTGGAAAAAATGACTCCAGATCAGGCCTTGATATCATGGTGCTCGGACAATCTCCTGGGTGGTTGCTGCTTGTAGCGGATATGCCTCGGGTCATTGCGCGCATGAGGTGCTGGTGCTGCCACAATACTCGCTGCAATACGCTGACCCGTGTATTTGCATAAATTGTTGCAGGCTGAAAGAACCTTTGATTAGAATCGGCCCATATTACAAAGGTGAATTCAGCGCCCGTGGATGTTGTTGTTGGGTCATCACTAACCAGTTCGGTGTACCCACACGCCAATCCAGTTTCACCGGTAAACGAAGATGCAGGAACAGTGGCAAGCATGATGGAAGAAAAATGTGTAAACACATTGAACTGGTTCCGTGCCTCCCCTCCCGCCGGTGCGTTTGGCTGCCCGCTGGGGTTGATCCTGGGGTGGTACGCGTTGTACCCGTACACGTTGCTTATGCCTCGGCATGTGCCCCCCCACCTGTCTTGTGTGCGTAACCAATTGCAGTGCTTTCCCCACCATTGCCTAACATTGCTAGCTACATTATTGAATGAATATCCAGGTAAAATGGAGTATGCCTTCATGATCGCGTGACACGACGCCTTGTTGAGGTCGGCATCCCATTTCTTGAGAAAGGGTACATACCAGTGCCGGTGCAGGTAGTGTTCCTGTCTGCCGCGCTTGCCTCCCCACAGGTAACGCGTCGGGTACGAGAAGCCGAAGTTCTGGTTGTCCGGCGGCACCTTGCAGTCAATAAACGCCTTGAGGAGTTTGTCGTTGATCAGGTCCATGCCTCGGCTGCTGAATATTTTTTCCTGCGTGTCGTACTCGTACATTGTGGCAATATCGTCGCACGTGAGCGGCCGCCTGCCTTCTATGCAGTCTGACGCCGCCTTGCAGATCCCGTCCGTGTCTTGCTCGTTGAGGCGCCGTGCCCCCTGCAAGAACGCCGGCAGCGTGGGCGTGGGCGCGGGGGTGGGCGCTGGCGTCAGTAGATCGCGCTGCGGTGCGTCGCTGGCGATGCTGCTCTCCTGCCTGCACTCGAGGCCGTCGTTGGTCGAAATCTCATCCGGCGCGCACGGCTCGCAGGAGGTGTCTGTGATGTCGTCGTTGTGGTACACGAGCCTGTGGCGCAAGCCGCACGTGTTGCACGCAGCTCGCGTGTCGCTGGAGAACTTTCCCAGTGGGCACTGGTGGCAGCCCGTGCTCCTGTCGTACGGCTGGAACTTGCCGCGCGGGCACGCGGCGCAGTTGATGATGTACACCTTGGCGGTGCCGTTGCTGTTGCCTGCACCCCACGCGTCCTTGTCGTTGCTGCAGTAGCAGTCCTGGTTGTCGACGAGCATGTACGACGTGAGCTTGAGTGCGCACACGGCGGCGCACACGTCGGAGTCATCCGCCGCGGCGGAGTCCGGCGTGAGATCGACGGGGACGGTGAATGCGCTCGGCAGCACGTTGGTGACCTCCACGTTGGTCTGGAACTGGCCCATGGGGCACGCGGTGTGTCCCCTGTTGACGCCACCGCGCACCGCATCGCCCAGCGCGGGTTGTGCACTCAGCGCTGTGTTGGCCCTGGCCGCCGCGACCGGCACGTCGGTGGCCTGTATGTTGATCTCAAAGGGCGACATGCCCTTGTGCTTGACGCACAGGTGCGCGTGGTTGTCATGGCACACTCGCTTGGTGGCGGGGTCGCAGGAGAGCCAATCGTCGCTGCACGATTTGTCTAGGGATCGATCCTGGAACAAGTCGTCCATGGTCTTGCATGTGCCCGAGCACGTGTGTTTCAGGCTGCTGCCGCTGCAGGCATCGGTCACTTCCAGCCCGTGGTAGTCGGCGTGCAGGTTCTCGATGGCCACGGCGGTGGGCACGCTTGCGTTGGATGCCCGCACCAGCGCGCACTCGAGCGACTCGCCGTCGTGCTCCCACGCGATGCACTCGGCATGCGAGAAGCAGTCGAGCCTGCACTGCTCGACACTGGCCACCGAGCGCTGAATGAGCTGCGACTGATAGTCAATGTCCCGCAAGCGGTGCTGTTTTTCGGTGAACAGCGTCTCCTTGTAGTAGTAATCAAAATAGAGATGGTCGCGCCCGTTCGGCTTGTGTGTTTCCGGCACGGTGCAAATGCCGTGCAGCTTGTCTGCGTAGACCCCGTGGCAATCCTTGTGCTTGGCGCACTCTGCCTTGGCGAGCTCCAGGGCACCGCCGATGGCCGGCGAACAGCCGGGGAACGACGGCGGCCAGATTTTGCTCGAGCCTTCCACGTGGTGCTTGCACAGATAGCAGCTGCCATCCTTGGACGTGACAGCACAGTAGGGGCGATCTGGCACCAGCCGCGGGGTCATGCACTTGTCGATACATGATATCCTGGCGTCTCCGGGCAAGTCGCCATCTATCTGCACGCAGTCTCCGTCAGTGACATTGCTGGCTAATTTCAGCAGCTCCTGGCCGGGCTCGTACGAGCTCGAGCCGCACGCGTGTTTCCTGGAGCACAAGTCAGCCTGAAAGTCAGTAAACAGCACTTTGGTCTCAATTTGGCTAGGCAGCCTCGTGCGTTTGTAGTTGATGGCACTCAGCAGGACATCCCAGCACACCGAGTCGTCCAGTGCGGTGTACATTCTGCCATTTTGCTGCACGTGTTTGGCCAGCTCGCTGGGAGTGTACGTGTACGGCACGGACGTAAGGAGCCTGCGACTTTTTTGCACGCCATTTCCCTCCAGCACAAGGGGGTCCTGGAAGTAGAAGTTTTGGAGCACCTTCCCGGACGTGACCTCCTTGCCGAGCGTGATGGCCAGGCGCACGTCGGGGGCCGTGACCTGTTGCGCGAAGCTCATCGTGCACGGGCACAGCAGCAGGTACCCCTGTGACGCATCGACGCCAGCCTGGTCGGGCCGGGGCCTGGACAGCGCCGGGTAGCAGTTTTGGTCAACGAGGTTCCAAATGTTGCCGCTCGTGGCAAGAAGCAGCGCAAATAACATCACGGTGCATAGTTGTGCCGTATAAGTACTGCAAATGTGGATGTCCAGCGCGCTGGTGGCTCTGGCTGCTTTGGCGGCCAGCTACGAGATGAGGCAAGCGGAGCTGATCGATTACGCGTGGATGGGCGCATGTCACGTGGTGCTGTGCTTTGTTCACCTCGTGAGATTCAGGAAGCATCGCATCCTGTACACGCGCGCGCACGTGGCCCACAACCACGAGTACCGCGAATGCAACGACACGTGCCACGCGGACCACTACACGAGGCACGTGCGCACACCATGGGCGTGGATGTGGGTGTTGTTGCTGGCGTACGGCGTCTCGATGGTACCGTCGGAGGGCCGCGTGCACTACCGGGACGCGTGGCCCGCGCTGCTGCTGGCAAGTGGGATGGAGGGCAACACGGTGTTGTTTCGGTGCCTGGCCCTGGCGTGCTTTGCGTGTGCCGGCGTGCCATTGTCGCTGGCCGGCGTTGTGCGGTGCCTGTGCATGTGCGTGGCGCTGCACGCACAAACACTGCTGTCTCGATTTGGCCGAGCGGCCGCGCACATGGCGGTTGGGCTCCTGTACATCATCCTGTCTTCCGAAGGTCGCATCGGGCTGCCGGCCACGGGCCTGGCGTGCTTGGTGGCCGATATAGCAGGCTGCCGTCCCGGCCTGATGATGGCGCTAGTAGTTGCGTGCCTGTCGTTTCAATAATGTACCAGTCCATTTTTGACAACGCGGTGTCCGCGCGCGAGTCCTTGCAGGCGGGCAAGCTGGACCGCGTGCGACCGCGAAAGCGCACGAAGCGTCACATCCGCGGCGGTGGTTTTGACTCGACCGTGTCCATCGGCACCCTGCGCCTGTGCGACATCAGGGGCACGCTGGAGTCCGGATTTGAGATGCAGCGCAGCAAGACGCAGGCCCGCATGCACGAGTCGTTCCTGAACGCGTGCGCACGGTTCCTGTACTCGGACGACACGAATGCCCCCGACTTTACGGACATCTTGGAAGACAACCAGTGGGACGACCTTCGCCAGCAGGTGCTGTGTATGACGCCTCGACGGGTACGTCACGCTCGGCCGCGACAAAATTGTATCCTCGTATCTTACGCTGATGTGGTGTCCGTTGTTTTTGACAGTTTGGAAAGACCACAGCCGTGGCCATGTACGTGTCGGCCATGGCGTGGAATGTGCCCTGCGAGCAGGCCATCTTCTCCACAGGCCGGCGCGCTAGCCAGAAGCTGCTGGAGCAGGTGCTGTCGCTGATCATGAAGCTGCCGGGTGCCGAGGACCGCATCGCCAAGTCCAACCAGGAGATGATATGGATCAAGCACCCGAACAACAAGCTGTCGAAAATCTCGAGCTACCCGAGTTGCGCCAAGACCCTCCGTGGTGTCGGCGGCAACATTGTGTACATGGAGGTGAGTTTGAATGGATTTTCTATTGATTCGTCACCCCGTCGTTCCGATTTCTAACCCCGCCCGCAGGAGGCCGCCTTCATGGACCTGGAGGTGTTTTACCAGGTCATTGTCCCACTGCTCGAAATGGACAGCTGCGCCCTGATCTGCATCTCCACCCCACAGGACAGCCTGAATTTTTACTCCGAGATGTTTGACATGAAGGGGCCCGACGGCAAGCCGCTGTTCCGCAGCATTCAGGTGGGGCTTGCGTGCGAGGCGTGCATACGGGCCAACAAGGGCGACTCGTGCACGCACAACGAGGACGAGATACCGCCATGGAAGAGCCGAGAAAAGTTCGACATGGTCAAGAGCTTGTATGGTGACAGGAAGGATTTACTAATGAGAGAATCGGTTGGTGCCATCACGGAAGACCAGTCCAGCTTGTTCCCCATGCACTGGGTCGAGCGCGTGTTCGCCAATCCCTGCACACTGCAGCCGGTAGACGTGCGCCACCTGTGTGTCGCCGTGGACCCCAACGGCGGCGGCAGCTCCCACATGGCCATCGTCACCTCGGTGTTCATGCGTGGACGCATGGTCATCGCCGGCCTCGAGTCCCACCCCGTGCGAGGCCACGACCAGATCGAAACATTGCTCATGGCGCACGTACGCAAGCTGCGGGAGCTCTGGGGCAACGCGTGGATCGTCTTCTTTGCCGAATCCAACCTGGGACAGGAGGCCGACCACATGTGCTACATGCTCAAGGACATGTCGTTTGTGCACTGCGTTAGCGAGGACGGCCTCTCGGGCGTGCGCACCACCAACAAGCGCAAGGAGCTGTACGCGATGGAGCTCAGCAAGTTCATGTCCCAGGACGCGTGCTGCATCTGCGACAACCTGTGCGTCGAGAATCCTTTTGGAGGCGCCGACGCTCGCCACCGAGCCACCGAAGAACTGCGAAAGCAAATGGCCGGATTTCGCAAGATTGTGCTCAAGAGCACCACCGGACGATCCGAGGCGCGGGTGTGTTACACCGGCAAGAGCCAGGGGGCCAACGACGACCTGATTATCACGCTCAGCATCTGTGCCTACTGGGGGGTGCAGTTCTACTCACAGAAGGTCGCGTCCGTGCCATACGAGACGATTGCTGTGGTATGATGTCAGTGCTGAATGCCGGGCCATTGATGCAGCCCTGGAAACACTATTGCTTTCACAGGCGCCGCGCCCGTTAATGGTGCTGGTGCTTCTCGAAGTCTCAATAAAGTGCCTTCAGGCCCTTCACTTGCGGAATATTGGTCGGCTCGAAAATGTTCTCGTATATGTCTATTGTTTTCGTCTTGCAGCTCGTTTAAACGTTCACCCGGGAGTGATACACGAATTCCTATCATATTACCATTAGTTGTAGTATGATCATGATCTTCTGCGTCTCGCCAATTGAAAGTTTGAGTGGTAAATAACACATGATCAAAAAAGTTTGGTTCAGAGTGCCCGACCGGTCGCGACCCAAACCGCATGTTTTTTAAGTGTAAGTGTATGTGGATATGCTCTGCAGTTGCTCCATATAGGTTAATTCTCACGCTCAATTGTGTATTGTCTTCTTCTTCGTGTGCAATTGACATCCCTTTCACATATCCCAATAATCCTGTGCCCTGGGTAAAAATTACATTCACGGCAGAATAATGATTCGAATATGTGAATAGCATACGCAACATAAACAACAGAATTATTAAATACCGCATATTCTGTACCATGTCTGACATCCGCATTTCCAAGCAGCGCGTGCAGGTGGCCTTCGACGCCACGCACGTGACCTTCAGCACCTCCAAGTGGCAGTCCAAGATCCCGCTGGCCGACGTGGAGTTTGTGGCCACACTTCCCGAGGCCACCTACCTCGGGCTGCTGCAGCCGTACAGTGTCTCGCCTAAGCGCAAGCACCCGGACACGTGCATGGTGATCCAGGGCCTGATGCCGACGTTGCCGGTGCCCACGTTCGCGCCGGAGGCCGTGTTCTCCAGCGTGGCCACGGACGACGCGCTGGCCATCGACAAGTCCGGCATTGTCGTTGTCGCCAGCGGCCGCTCGTGCGGCGCCTTTTCCACGGACGAGATCGAGCCCGTGGTGCTGCAGAGGACCACCGGAGGCATGAGCACGTTTGATGTGCACGTGCTCCCCAAGGACCGCGACAAGGCGTTCACGGTCGACCACATCAGTCACGAGTTCCTGGCGGTGGTCAAGCGCGCGCTGGACCCGCACACCATTGACGTCGGCGGCGATCCGGTGATGCCTGCCCGCATCCAGGGCAAGTGGCAGGTGCCGTCGCAGCCGGCCAGCAGCAGCAGCGAAGAGGAATCCGGCAGCGAGTACGACCCCAACGAGCCCGAGTACGAATCAGAAGAGTCCGTGATCGAGTGGGAGTCGTGTGATGATGAGTAAAACCCTTACTTTAATGATCAATCACTGCCCTCGAATGAACATTGGCGTCATTGGCAAGCGCGGCAGCGGCAAGACGACGTGGGCGCATCGGCTGGTGGGTCTGGAGCCCCCCGCGCGGCCGCTGGGCACGGCGACGCTGAATTACCTGGCGTGCGCCATTGATGGCCAGGACGTGCTGGTGTGGGATTTCCCGCCGGGCATCTGCGAGCACACCAAGGGCGTGCTGAACAACATGGACTGGGTGGCCATCTGCTACGACGGCGACACAATAGACCACATCGCCGAGGCGGTGCACCAGCTGGCACCGGCGGCGCGGCTGATGGTGCTGGTCACGAGCCGGCACATCGGGTCCGTGCTGCACCTGTGTCACCTGCACAATGGCCCGCTGGCGCGCGTGCCCGTGTGCCTGGACCCGTCGCAGGCATGGGAGTGCCTCTAGTGCACCGTCCAGCGCTTGCCGCAGGCCCCGCACGTGGCCAGCGCGGTCATGCCCTCGTCGGCGGACCGCAGCTGCCGCAGCTCTACGGTGACCGCGTTGGCCTGGCAGTAAGGGCAGCGGCCGCCGGTGGACTCGTTGCAGATGATGTCGATGTAGCGATCCAGGTGCCCATTCGCGCGGTTGTAGGCCGCCTGCTCTTCCGATTTCGAAAGATATCGCAGCGCCCGCTTCCTGGCGGCGTCCATTTAGAGGTATTTATGGGTGTGCTGCCCGCATCGCGATGTCCACATGGCTGTTCGCCCGTGAAACACGCGGCGGCAAGAGGGAATATGTGAGCATGACACCCGAACAGGCGTGGCAGGCGACGCACAAAAGGTCGCCGGCGCACCTGTACGAGGTCCTCACGGGCCCGTGTCACATGTATATAGATATAGAGTGGAAGCTGCCCGCCAAGCCCGAGGCGTCGGTCGAGCAGGCAACGGTTGGCGCCATTGTCGACAGGGCCACGCGTGCCATCGAGGGAGACTGCAATGTGACCAAGGTCACGGCCTCGGGCAAGGTGCCCGGGGGGCAGTACAAGTGCTCGTGGCATGTGCAGATTCGGGTGCCGGGGGTGGCGTGGGCCAGCGCCAACGAGGCGGGCGCGTTTGTCAAGAAGCACCTCTCGTGCTTCCCGGAGGTGGACCTGGTGCCCTACAAGGCGCCGACGCAGAACTGGAGGTGCGTCGGCAGCGCCAAGTTCAGCGAGCCGTCGCGCGTGTTTCAGCCGGTGGACCGAGACACGTTCATGGGGTCGCTGGTGCACGCGGAGGGGGCGCGGACGATCATTGGCGTGCCGCTGGAGAAGGCCACGCGACCCATCGGCGTCGAGCACCCGGTCGTGTGCATGTTCGAGAACGTGAGGCCGGGCGCGGCGCACTGGGCCAGCGACGAGCAGCGGTACCTAATCATCCCCTTTTTGAAACAGGTGTGCCCTATTGCGGGCAGGCAGCACCGGTCCAACCACCAGTTTGCCGTGGTGGACACGCGGGCCATGCGGTGGAAGCTCAAGTGCCACAAGTGCGACTGCACGGCCGTGCCGTGGCAGCCCATGCCAGATTTTGACAAGGCAAAGTCGTTTATTGATACACAGGAGGTGCCGGCCTTCAACATCAAGCGGGTCGAGCACGCACGCCACGCGGCCCTCAGCATACGTGCCCGGGGACCGCCGCCGCTGGAGGCGTTTGCGCGCATGGACGCAGCTGCGATTCAATGCTCCAATGGAGTGTGGGAGATGTGAGCATCAAGCTAGTATGCCTGCAACATTGAATGCGCCATATGCTCGGCCATTCATTTTCATTCTGGCGATTGCATTGTTTCTGTCGTTGACAATGTCAGCAGCGCTAATGTGCTCGTGCAAATGGTTGTTGAATCGAATAAATCCACCGTACTTCTTCACTTCTTGCATGTACAAGCCTGCCAGGATCAGCACTTGGGGTGAAAAATCACTAATATTTGCTTTTGTCATAAATACTCGATAGTAGGCTTCCAGTTCGGGTCGCATTGGCGTCGCAATGGTGCCTGGAGTCGCAGATGCGTACGCCCGCAGTCGGTTGTATAGCGCGATCCCAGCTGCTAATGCAGCGCCTCCAGCTAAAAAAGGTGCCGCCCCTAACACTGCTGCTGCTGCTGCACCACCTGCGCCCACACCTGCGGCTGCCCCTGCGCCTGCGCCTGCACCAACGCCTGTGACTGTGGCTGCGACTGCGGCTGCGCCTGCGCCTGCTGTGCCTGCTGCGGTTGCTGCGGTTGCTGCGGTTGCTGCGGCTGCGGCTGCGCCTGCGCCTGCGACTGTTCCTCTAGGGTTTCTTTTAAATAAATCAATTGCGCGTCGAAGTAAAGTTGGAGTACCTTCGGGTTGTTGCTGCTCATCTTGGGGTTGTTGCTGCTCGCCTCCGGGCTGGTTCGACTGATCTGTATCCCACGGCGATGGCGGTGGACCCACTGCTACGCGCTCTCGTGCTGCTCGTGCACGTTGCTCTTCTTTTGCTGCTAGTTTTTGCAGTGCCAATTCATATGCGTCTTTATTTTCGGTGCCACGCTGATCCTCTAGTTGATCTCTGAGTCTGGTTTGTTCTTCCTCTATTTGAGCCCTGCGTTCGGTTTGTTTTTTCGAGGCTTCTTGGACCAAATTTTCGTTTTGCATCTCTGTTAGCGCACGTTCTACTTTCTGCTTTTGCTCGGCACTTGTGCTCTCGATGGCTTCTTTCAAAATAGCCTGGGTTCTACTCCCCTGCAACTGCAATTCAGGCGGCTGCTTTGCCTGTTTAATTGAAAACGAACCCGAACCCGGTGACGGGTCCAACGGCCGCGGCGGCGGCGTTGACATGTTCTTCGCTACATTCAACGCAAAAATACCGGCACTGTCGTTTAAACGAGCTCTTGTTTCTATAGATTGATTTAAAAGCTCCAATGTTGAATCGCCAAGACGAGCTGCTTCTTCTGGGCCATATTCTTGCAGTATTTGTTCAAATCGTTGAGTTAGTTCGCCTCGTTTTTTTTCGTTTGCAAATTCTTCTACAACTTCTCGCATGTGTGCGTCACTGAGTTGTATAAACGACGATAAATTGGAATCACTAGCGGATATTATCGACCTGCAGATCATATCATCAAACGTGCTTATGCCTTCACGATTTTCTTGGTAAAAACTATCGACTTTTTCCGCAGAAGAATTAGAACGTTTAGCTTCTAGTGTTAATTCGGCTAAATGCTGCATTTGTTCAATCTGCTTCTCTGGTGTAGCCATTTTTTTAATTGGACTTAGTTCCTTGTTGGCAAGACTAAGGGCCAGATCGTCTAGTGATTCGCCCGGCGGCCTGTCAGCCAAATTCTGTTGAACTTTGGCAGCTTGTTGTAGAGTGACTAATTCATCGCTAATTTCCTGTTGCTGTTTTGATTTTGGCATTTCTGTAAGCGTATTAATAATTGCTTCTCGAGTTGCATATTCACCTTTTGGGTTTTCACGTGTGGGTTGTGTACTTATAATGCCGTCCAATTCTGCTACAACTTCCTCGTTTTCCACAGAAACAGTAAGTATACTTCGTCCTTGCATTTTTCCGTTGCGGTTTAAATGAAACACTGAGTATGTAGGGTTTTCGCCCGACAAGTCTGGTTGTTTTTGAACCTTTGCTTCCACGGTACTAATAGAGTTATTACCAATACGGACAGTACGGTTTGTAGTTTGACTAGTAATCTCTACACCTGTTTTTAATTTGCCGTATTTTTTTCCAAATGGGTGTGAGTCGGCCATCACCCCCGCGCCACTGGCTTTATATACCCAATGTCGTCAGATACGGCCAGCGACGTCGGTCGGAAGCGCGATTATGTGTACCGCCTGCTGGTCGCGGCCGACACGGGCGAGCTGGACACGTGCTCGGAGGGTGTGTGCGGCTCGCTGTCGCAGCACGAGAAGTGCCACCCGTGCATATCGGAGCTGGTGCAGGCCACCCAGAAGAGCGCGGTGGTGCGGCGGGCGGTCGTGCTGTTCGCCATGCTGGCCGACGACGCGTTCATGCAGTACCTGATGGAGAGGCATGACACGTGCGCGGTGTCGCTGTCGCTGTTCCGCCACGAGCACCTGGGATCGCACGTGCAGTGGTTCCTGAACGGCGAGGGCAAGCTGGAAGACTTTGTGGTCAACGCGACGGTTGACTATATATGCTGCTGATTCCGGGCGCGATGGGAATACCAAAGTGGTTCGCAAGGCAGCTTGAATGGTATGCAGACGGTGTTAAGCAGGTAAAGACATTGTATGAAAATAGTAGCGTCCAAAAAGTCATGGAAAAGGCACTCGTGTGGGGGGTCGATGTGGTGCTGGCCGCTTTTTTCTTGCTCGGTGACACATGGGTGATGGCAATCGTGGCCTTTTGCATACTTGGCATTTTCCGGGCTGCAGGAATTACACTAGCACTGCGGAAATTTTTAAAAGGATTTTCTTGGTCGTTGTTTTGGGAGCTGCTAAACATTCGCATCGCGTGCAGTTTGTTGTTTGTCCTGGCGGCGGCGGTGATGCTGCTGATCGAGGGTGAGCTCGGTGCGTTTCGCGCGTCCATCGTGCTCCTGTGTGCCATGCTGGGCACCGTTGGCGCGGTGGTGGCCGACACCGACGTGGTCCTGAGCGAGCAGGGCAAGGCGTTTGCGGCCGTGGTGCTCGTGATACCCTTTGTGTTTGCCGTCAGCGGCACGGGCGCGGGCGCGTGGGGTACCCCGTACGGGTCGCTCGCTGGTCCACTCCTGTGCATTGCCGCCAACATTGTGCCCACCGATGACAAGCTGCAGACTCCGCTGTACTTACTGACGGTGGCGGCCATGGTCGTGCCGTTCGCGTGGACACCCACGTCGCTGCCGCCGCTGGAGTGCAGCGCCGGCAAGCAGCTGGTGGATGGCTCGTGCGCGTGTCCGGTGGGCATGGCATTCAACGAGACATACAAGGTGTGCACCAACGGGTCGCTGCCGGTGGACAATTGTGGCAATCCCCTGTTCACGGACGCGGCGAGGTTCATGGGCGGCGGCAACGCGTGCCTGTGCAACAGCCCTCACGGGGAGTTTATTAGAAAATTCAGCGGCTGCAAGTGTGCGCCGGGGTGGTCGGGTCTACTATGCACTCACGTCAATGTCTCGAATGCCACACAGTAGCAGCAGCCTCTGCACGTCCATGGCGGCTTCCTGGCCGTCGTCCACCATGCGCCGGATGCCGGGCGCGCGTGCGTCGGGTGACATGGTCAGGTTGGTTGTGGCCCACCGCGCGTACTGGTCCTCCGATGGAGAGCAGAAGATGACAGCCTTGTCCCACGGGGCGGAGGGCATGCCGCCGCCGGGGAGCACCACCTCCCGGCTGGGGCACAAGATCGCGAACCGCGGCGGAAGGTCATCCATGTGCACGTCCAGCTTGTTGAGGTATTGCTCGACACAGTGGCGTCTCTGGGACCACAGCAGCTCCGTGGCAAAGCGCGTGAGAACCGCGCGAAGGCCCTGTTGGCCGTGTGGGTCATGCCGATTCTGCCACGGCTGTGAGCACATCAACAGTGTCACGCGTGTGTGGCCATCGTCCATGTCGTTCATCACCGCATCTCTTGCAAACAGCGAAAAGACACCGCCGTCAATGTAGTCCGCGTCTCCCAGCCTGACGGGTGGGAACAGAGCGGGAATGGAGCAGCTGGCCACGATCTCGCGCGGGTCGATGCGCTGGCCCCGGCGCAGGCGCCTGAGCTCCTGTCGCATGGTGGTGTTGTTGGTCACGCCAATGATCAGCTCGGGCACCTCGCATCGCGCGTCGGCGGTGATGTCCTGCAGTGCGTCCATGAGCCCCTCGTTGTCGTAGTACGCCGTGCCGTGCTTCCAGAGTCCAAACGCGTGCATGAGAGACGAGCAGGTCGAGTGCGGTTCCACAATGGTCTTGTTTTGTAGCATGTCCACCGTGTGTGCCAGGTCCTTCTCGGAGGCAATGCACGCGGCCACGATCGATCCCGCGCTCACGCCCGACACGTGGTGCACGTTGTCGAGCCACGCGCCCCCGTGCTTTTGCAGGCTGTCGATGCACGATGCCGAGAAGACGCCGCGCACGCCACCGCCGGTAATGTGGATCGATGTAGCCATCGCGGTCACGTCCCTGCCGCTTTAATACTGAGCGCGGAGTACGTGACCGCAATGACCAACAGTGCCCACTTCTGCCGGGCGCGGGCAAGCGAGTACTCCTCCGAGCACCCGTTCAGCCAGCAGTGCGTATGGTCCTCGACTCGATCTAGGTCGCACAGGCTGGACGTGTAGAACCGCGGCACGGGGCAGTAGTTGCTGGGGTCGGCGGGCAGCATCACCACGTCATCATCGCAGCCCTCGATGCCCCCTGTCTGCACAACATTGCCGGAGACCACGGGGCAGCCGGAGCAACCGACGCTGTTGGCGGCACCGTGAGCTCCGACCGCATACACAAAGGCAAGCACCGCGTACCTACGCTCGTCGTTGTAGAGCAGCGCCAACCCCATCAACAGCCACTCCGCCACCACAATGTTGGCGAGCGTGTCCGTGGTGGTCCTGAGGGCGACAAAGGCATCGCGTGGCATCTGAAATTCCTGGACCGCCAGCGTGCACCCCTGTGTCTCGAAGAGAAACACCAGCAGCACGGCCGTGTGTGCCGCAAACAATGTTACACGCCACAACATCATGTACCAAGTAAAGCATGCTTTATACTGATTACTATTTGGACACAACATCCCACGCCTGCTCTGTGTAGCGCCGCATGGTGGCCTGCTTGCGCGCCGCGTTGATGGCCATGCGCATGTTCTTGTTCACGAGCACGCCATGTGACTCCAGCCACGCCACGAGCTTCTGCTTGAACTCCTTGGAGGTTGCCGGGCGGAGGTCCTGCTTGTCCCAGTAGTACGACGTCCACATCCAGTCTTCTCCGTGCTCCACCGGGCCCGGCGCTGGCTTCTTTGCTGGCTTCATCTCGGCCACCACCGCTTCGTGATACTGCTCCGGTTCTTTACCGTGCACGTCGTCTATATCCAGCTTGCTGGCAAGCGGGCGGTTGTGCACGGCGTACATGATCTTCTGTGTCACGTCGCGCATGTGCAGAGTATCTACAAGCGCAGAGTGCGCCTTGCCCAGGTAGCTGTAGTCGCCCGCTTTCATGGCGTGCCTCGGAGTACCGGGGCGATTGGAAGAGAGTGTGTTGGAAGGCATGTTGACGTGTTTCTTGAAGTATCGCAGGGGGTCAAACAGGTGCATGGAGCTGGTGTCTATGTGCTCCCTGAGTATCTTGGCGTCGTGGCCCAGCATGTTCCACGCGGCGGCCGTGCACTTCTTGGGCACCAGTGCTTGCATCTCTGCTTTCATTGAACCCTCGGCCTTTGTGGGCTCGTTGCATTCCCACCTACCATTGGCCAATGTGTAGCTTGCGTGCCAGGTTTCGCCCGGTTTCATCTTGTCGACCGTGCCCTCCGGCAGGCTGCTCTTGAGCTTCATGGCGCGCTTGTGGGTGTCGAACTGAAACAGCCGCTCCGCGCGTGGCACCGCGCCCTCGATGACAACGGCAAAGTCCCACACCGGCACCCCCCTCACACCTCCCTCGATGTCGAGCCAGCAGATTGGTAGAGACGCACGGACACCCATCGGACAACAACGGAACCTATGGTAATAGTGGAGTAACGTTTTTGGTGTATATATATGCATGTTCCTCTCCCCCGATTGACACATGTCGGCAGCATACGACTACAAGAACATCCCGCAGGGCGGGCAGGACAGCCGCAGCCCCGCGATGGAGCTGCAGAAGTATTTCGGCCCGCTGCGCAACGCGGACGTGGAGGCATGGGCCCAGGACCAGTTCTCGCACGAGACGCACAACCTGCCAAAGGCGTACGAGGGTCGCAATAAATTTTTGATGGCTACGATCGACTTTCTTATAACTAAGGACGACGACTGGTACACGCGCGTCGCGTGCCCTTGGGAGTTCACCGAGGAGCTGCACGTGCAGTGGAACATCTGGCGCTTCAACAAGACCATGATGGACTACGAGCCGCACCAGGGTGTGCCGCGATACGTTACGCAGGAGGGCGAGAGCCACTCGGCGTCGCTCAGCAGGCGCGGACTTGCTTTCATCATCGAGCACGGGTTCTGGAAGACGGAGCTTGGGAAGCAGCACTACCTCATGAACCTGCGCCAGATCGTGGACGCGGTGCACGAGACAGTGTACTATGGCGTGATCCACGCGCTGCTGTCGTGCGACAATCACTACGAGCAGTGGACCAAGCGCCACGGCGTGCTGGACAACCGCTCGCTGCAGACGGTGCTGCAGGACGAGAAGTTCTCGTGGGCGGTGGTGCAGAAGGACGTGAAGGGACTGTACGTGTTGGACGCCGAGGTGCGCGACCGCATGCGCCGGCAGGGCATCGAGCCCAACGCCTGGATCTTCCCGCCCAAGATGGCCATCTACGCGTCCATGGTGCCAAACTACATGACCGAGTTCGAGCGGCGCGGTGAGACAGCCAAGGACTCGCTGGAGACGGGCCCGGCCATGTTCAACACGCTGCGCGGCCTGCCGGTGTACGAGACGCGCACGTTCGATGTGGACTTTATGGGCGACGGCATCGAGCCGCTGTCCAGCCACGCGCAGTGCGGCGAGTACTACCAGTTCCCGGCACTCACCCGCACGAGCGCCATCACCGACCACATCTACATCTTCAACATGGACACTGATCGCTTCGAGAAGATCACGCGCGCGGAGGCATTCTTGCGCGCCACCGACTCAGACACTGGCGGAGCTCGTCCTGGTGACATCGTGGCCAACGAACTTGACATCTTGACAGAAGACGACAAAAACACCAGAGTGACCCCAGGTATGGAAGAACGCCAGGCACACGCTCGCCAGGCCGTGCTGGACATTTGCAGGCTGACTGGTGCATCAGTACCACCTGATCCCATGGCAGCTACAGCAGATGACTGCAATGTCGCCCGTCGTCATCTTCCAAAGTACGCAGGCCATTTCGTGTTGATGCGCCCGCACATGACGTACAACATGAGCTCTGCGCTGTGCATCCGCGGCGGCGAGACGCTGGGCCAGACCTTCCACGGCCACCACGACTTCCAGCTGACGGATGACGTCATACATAAGACACATGTCGGCCACTATACATTCTACAGTAAGACGATCGTGCGCAACCCGAAGCAGCTGTACACCGCGCGCAACGTGTTCTGTCAAGGGTATGAGTACGGCGAGAACATCAAGTTTGTCAAAAAGGCAGAGGATTTGCCCGGCATGGCAAGCCGCGTGAAGGACACCGCTTCTATCATCAGCGTGTACGTGGGCCGGGAAACCCAGCAGCTTCAGAACCCCCTGTGCATGCACAGCGGTGGGTTTGCGCACACCATGCCGTCGGTGGACATTGATGACCACAACAATGGCAAGTTGCCCAACAAGGCACAAATTGCGAATCCAGCCGTCCGTAAATACTTTGACGATGCCGGCGACGAAAACGACGAGATCTCTCCCAACCATGTTGTGTGGCAGGGTTGCCAGAAGATCCAGACGGCCGAGGGCAAGAAGCAGGTGACGCACGTGGGCACTGGTCACTGGGGTCCGAATGTGTACGATGGTTGTGGGTCTGTGCGCCGTGGCCAGTATGCGCACCTCAAGGAGTGTTCGTACGAGTGTGAATAGAGTACAAATAAAAGAAACGTGTTTGAGTGTATCATGTTGTTTGAGTGTTGCGCCTCTGCCCCTACGCCTCGCGAGCCCGGCGCGTGGTTTGTGTGGACGATTGGCGACCGCAAGGCCGAGGGAAGCGCCGTGCCGTTTGACGAGGTTATGCACGCCATCTCAAGCGCTCACGAGACTCTGAACAAGGTTGAGTCAGACCCCAAGGTGCGGTACAAGAGCTTGCAGGCTACATCTAGCGATTTGCGAGGGTTGCTGGAGACAACATTTCCTGGATGGACACATAGGCAGCAGTCCACGCAAACTCTCAAGGAGGCCAGGGAGGCGTATGCATATGCCCTGCTCTGTTATACCAAGGCCGAGATGCAGGCCTGCGTGGTTCAGCAGCATCTGAAAAGCGGCCAGGCGTCCACCCAGGCACTTGCACAGGCAGCTCACAACGCAGCACATCTCAAGATGACATTTGCAGCCCTTGCATGCTGTCCCGAGGCGGCCATCGAGGCGTACACACACCAAGCGCAAGCCTGCCAGCTGATGTCACAGCACATGGAAGGCCAGTGGAGTACCCAGGGCAGTGGCATTGGGCACGCCATTGCATGGCAACAGCAGCATCTAGCTGCACTCAGACATGCTGGAAGCAGCACGAGTCACGCAGAGCAGGAGATGGACAGGCTAAAGCAGCGCAACACGACATTTGAGGCAGTGGCCAGTGTAAGCCCCATGCAGCTATCATTACGCTAGATCAGTGCCCATGAGGACCCAGTGAATAGTGCAGTGGCCAGTACATCTGAATCAAGACCCACGGCCATCCTGTCCTGTTTGCTGTGTCCTGTTAAACATTTCTAAACTCTTAATACAGTTTTACTAAAATTCAGTGAGATTTCAGGAATTTTTTTTTAGGGCAAATCGGAACACGTTTCAGTGGGTTTTGGGTCTGATTTACTATGTGATTGTTCCGATTTACTGGATCTTGCAACCGCCTGCACGTGCAAATCGGAACATTTACATACAAATTGGCCTTGTGAAAGTCTTGATTTTTGTTCCGATTTACTTTTATTTGGACAACATTGTGTGACTTGCATCTTGCATCTGACCACCCGGTGACCCACCCGTCCCGGTGATTCCCGGTGGTGGATTTTGCATCTTGCATCTGACTACTTGGTGACCCACCCGACCCGGTGACCCACCCGACCCGGTGACCCACCCGTCCCGGTGACCCACCCGTCCCGCTTCAGAAAAAGTTCCGGAGTGATGTCTGCCTTGACTTTTTGATGTCTGCCTTCTGGACCACCGTGGCCTTGCGTTTCCGCCAGACCAATCCCTTGGGTGCACCCAGAGCCCTGAGGATGCCGGTCTGGCTCGTGCCGGTGATCTGCCGGTCGCTTCCCGAGGCCATGGTATCTGCCAGCTGCTGCTTGGTGCAACACGGTGCCAGGAGCCTCTCCATGCACTTCACGAGCTGCTGCGCATACCACTCCCTGTCAATGGAGTGCCTGCCGCTGTTCCAGAGGTCCGGGTGGACTGCCCTGTCCCCAATGGTGCCCCTCCCGGTGCTGATGATGTACGGTATGCGGTCGTGCAACTGGTGTGGCACTGTCTTGGCGACCACTACATGGGGTGGCGCGTTTGCATACTTGTCCACTGGCTTGGTCAGCTCTTTGCTGATGGTGAAGTCGGGCATCGGCAGGTGCTCCTGCGCCCTGATGGTCTCGAGCGCGCGGCCGGTGACCTCCATGGCCTTGCCCACGTCCTCGGCCATGAGGGCGTCTACCGCGGCCCTCATGACGGTGGGCACCATGGGGAAGTTGTCCCTCCGGACCATCTCGAGCCCCTTGGCGTCGAGCGTGGGTGGCGACCGGCCCTCGTCAAACTTGTTGCCGCAGTAGCGCTTCTTCTTGAGCAGCAGCAAAGGCTTGTAGGTCTTCTCGTACTCCAGCAGCACCGGTGGCGGCAGCATCTTGTTGACGTGGTCGGCCATGAGCTCGGCGTGCTTGGCGGCCTCTGCAATGTCTCTCTGGCCGTGCTGGTGCAAGAACACTGAGTCGGTGTTGTGTACAATCATGGTACCTGGGCCTACCGCAAAATGCGAGGATGCTGTAGTGATGTCATATACCACTGTAGTTGTGGCCTGCTTGACAATTTTTTTGATGGCATGCAAGGGCTTGCGGCGGCCGGTACCGCTGAACGTCAGTCGGTATATGTGCGGCTTGTCTGGCCGCGTGCTTACAGACACGTCTAGTCCCAGCTTCTGCCCTACTAGGCAAATGCCAGTCGTGCCCTGTTTGCCCTTGATCGAGCAACGCAAGGTGCCACGTTTGTTGCCGTCGGCTGCCCAGTATCCGTCAAAGAACGCGAGGGTGGAGTCCAGCGGCGCAGAGATGATGCAGCTTGGTACAATCTTCTCACTGGCCTGATTGTAGAACATGTGCCTATATCGCATGCATAGATCCCTTGGATGGCATGCATTGAGATTGAATACATGACTGCTTTTCATGGTGTTGTAGAGCTTGGATGCCTGTCCAAGCTCCTTTAGAATGTCTTGTGCCTTTGCAAGCAAACTTGTGTTCTGGTTGGATATCTTCCACTGGTATTTAGGACCCCACTGGCTGTCATATCGTCCACATGACCCATCGCCCATGAACAGGCCCATGAGCCAAGCCTCTCGCGGTCCCACCGCCTTGGTGTTGCATGGCATGGGAGGTGGATGGTGATGCATCAACAGACTGCCAATCTCGACCTCGGCGGGAGTACATTCCTGGCCGCACGGGCGCAAGAGGCTGTGATGGGCAGTGCAATCAACCACGCCACCATGGGTATTGACGCGGTACATATCTCCAGTGTACTCGTGGCGGATGACGCACTGGAGTTTGGTCCAGCCAGTGTCACTCCACACCTCTATGCCTTTGACAACGCTTACATCCTTGCCGTCGCCGCGCGTTGTCCAGTTGTCAGCCACCTCATCAATGCGAATCGTGCGCATGTTGTGTCCACCAATGTCGCGAATCACAAGGGCAGTGTCTGCCGTCACGCTGTCCCCGTAGCACCCTGTTACTTCAAAGTCTCTCTCGCAGATGCGCTTTGTGTTGAGCGTGAGCTTGCGTCCCATGAACGTGACGGCACTGGCAATCTCGGGGCACGGAAGCATGCCAACTTCTTGCGAGGT
>MDTG01177833.1_pt1 | contig 41406 bp, 41 predicted proteins | sample 811421 | NCBI WGS metagenome assembly MDTG01 (sample SAMN05326645, study PRJNA326480) | marine metagenome | isolation source: seawater | place: Pacific Ocean: South East | collected 2011 | reverse complement strand
TGATGGATATTATCTAATTGATCTAATTCATCCATCTCATCTATATCATCTATATCATCTATATCATCTATATCATCTATATCATCTATATCTTCTATAACAGTTGATTGATATAATATGTCTGGATCATTTTGTTCATCTTGTTCATCTGGGTCATCTATTAAATCACTTTCTTTTAATTTATCTCTTATACCTATCTTATTTTGATTAGCAAGTATGTTATTAATTTTGTCTATATTTATAGATAATTTGTCATTATCTGTATCATTGTTCGTACAAGTGTCTATCTCATCAGAAATCATAAATGGCAAGTCAACAGAAGATTTATTTACATCTCTGCATTTTTGAAGTACTCTTGCTTTAACTCCCTCGAATTTTGTTTTACAATGTTTTAATTGAGGATAAATTATTTTTTCATTAGTAGTCCCTGTACCCGAATTAAAACTTTTAATATTAGTAACAGATAACTTATCTAAAAAATTTTGAAATGTAAAGTGATCCTTATTTTTATCTCTTAGTCTAATTAATTCTTGCTCAATACTAGATTTATCTAATGTAAATCTTTTATAATCATTTTGATCATTTTCTTCATGCGAATTGGATAGCTTTGTAGTTTTCTCATTTTGAAGTTCAAACCTTTTCTTATTCTCTTTAGTATATTCAATAAATTCTATAATTTTATTTACAGTTTCATCTTCTAAAAATTTAAGATTGACATATACGCCTCTTGAATTTTCAGAATAAGTTGCATCTGCATTTTGTCTTATAATATTGAATACTTCTCGGTATTCATTGTTGTTTAGTTTAGGTATCTCTTTTTGTAAGAGTTTTTTATTTTTTTGCGAGGCTTTTTGAGATACTTTTAGTTCTAATGCCATTTAATATAGAATTAAAAATTATTTTAAATCTTTAAATTTATATTGTGAAATATACTTATTAGTTACCCCGGGTTTGCATTGCGTGTCCAAGATCCATATTTACTCTTTTAGGAGGCCAGCATCCGTGGCTTGCCTGTTGTAATTTGCAGCTGTCCAAGGTTATTTTTGGTTTAGCTCCTGATCCTGATAGTGTATATTTAATCTCGCCGTGTAAATGATTATCTACATTTACCATGCATTTAGCATTAGGTAATCTTCCACGACGCGGTGGCTGCTGCTTGGCCGCGGACCCTTCGCCGCGCACTGGGCGGACATCTGTGTCTCTTCCGAGGCTTTTGTCAATAGCAAATCGAATTGTATCCGGTCCCATAACAAAATCGAATAACATTCCTCTTACAGATATTTTTAATCCATGATAATCTAATAAACCGTTATTCTCAGGATCACGGCTGATTTTTCTCCATAATGATCCCTTTGCGTTAGTCATTTCTTTTACCATTTCTTTGAGAACCGCCTGTTGGTCTGGGGAGAGATCGCTGTCGTTGAGATCGCCCGTTGATATATTTTGCAATCGTCCCACCTCCACTACGTGAGATGGAGGAGCAGCAGCGTGGTCGATATCTAAACATACGAAACGAATATCTTCTGATGTATTATTCTTTAAGCCACTCTGTAAATATCCTGCCATGTACATAGCATTAATATGTGGGGGATAATGAGTCTTCATAGGTGCTCCCTTTTTAACATGGCGTGTGACTAATACACCACCACGAGTGCCAGGTGAAGATATTGTTAAATCACTTGCAGCTCTGCGACCGGGTGTTCCGTCAACAGCTTGTTTTACAACTTTTGCGCAAACAAGTGAGGTGGGAGTCGCACCAAATTTATCGGCGCCGTTTTCGCGGGTAAGGGGAGTGCCACCAGGCCAATGGTATCCAAAGTTAGATTTTTCGGTGTTGTCTATATTAGATCTAACTGCATTGCCGTGCATTTCCTGTAATTTTTGGTGGCGATTTGCCGCTAGACCATTTATGTCCAGAACGGGTACTCTATTATAGGGGAGGTCGTGCATAAGGTTGTCTACGGGCTTTTCGCGTTCGCGCATACCGGCTCCACCGCGCTGACGGCGGGCGGGGCTGCGGCTGCGGCGAGTGCGGCTGCGGCGAGTGCGGCTGCGGCGAGTACGGCTGCGGCGGGCGCCTCCACTTTGGGCATTCTGTAAATAGCTGCGTAACACACTTTGACCAGTGGCTCCGCGAACTGAAACTTTTCTTCCAGTGACTGGATTGGTAATCTGTCCGTATCCTTTCATTTTATATTATATATATGAGAAAAAATTTATGAGCGATTAAAATAAATTATAACTAATAATTTATTACTAATTTATTTTTTTTATAAATTTTCCAATAACTTTAATATTTTCCGCATTCAATTTAAACTTATAATTTATAATTTCTATTTCTAAACGATCATTCGTTTCAATATCATTAAATATATCAGTGTTCTCGTGATGGGCAGCGGCAATAATAACATGTATAGGTTCTGCTACCGCAAATATCCCTATCTTATTTTTACCAATTACATTACATATTAATTTATTTCCTTCAGATGGATGACATACAGATGCTTCTACTACTACATTATAATGAATATCTCCGTTAAAATGACTTGTATTAATATTTCCGATTGTTCTTGATATTAATTTAATAGAGTTTTTATCAATATATCCAAGACTATTACACTTATTTCCTAATTTATTCTTTATTTTTTCAATTAGAATATCATTAATATGTTGCGAAGAAGTAATACTTCTATTATTATTTTGTAATTCAAAGGCTTTAACAGTCTCTTGTATATTAAATGACTGTGGAAGAAATAATGCTTTGACGAATTGTGCCATTTATTATATTATATAATTAAATATTTAAATGATTAATAATCAATTTTATTACAAATATATTATACAATAATATTTTACTAAAGTGTAATATTCACTATGTTTATCGTTTTATAGAAAACGCATCTTTACAATTATTATTTTCACCGTGTTAGTTTTCTATATATTTTGCAAATTAGACCGTATTATACTTTTATTTTTTGTAATACCCTTTCTTCAAAATTATAAAAAAATCTATAATCTTTTGAAATATCAGGTAATTCTAAATCACAATACCGAAGTAATAGTTCAATTTCAAAACATAGTATCGGTTTTTTCTTTTTAGCAGGCAATAAAACTAATTCATCTCTCGTAAATTTAGATCGTAATTCTGCTGGTTTTTTTGTATCATTTAATAAAATTGATTCTACCGTCTTAGTTTTCTTAAGTTTTTCTAATTTTGTAAAAGGATCTATTTTTGATTGTATAATTTTAATTAAGTTTGAAATTATTTTTAATAAATCTGGTATTGTTTTTGCCCCTTTCGCCTGACCACACAATGCACCTGTTCTTTCAAGTTTCTTATTTTTTTCTCCTCCAATATTTAATGCTTTCTTGGTATTGTACGTAGGATCATTTTTATTTATAATATTAAATTCCGTATCAACAGCTCCACTTTTCTTCTGTTTATCCTCCATAAAACCAATAACTAATTGTTTATTTGTTGGAAAAATATGATCGCTTAGGTCTAATTTTTTATATTTAGATATATCTTGTTCTTGTAATTTAGATTGACTATCTTTAAGATATATGTATGTAGTATCTCGTGCTATAAATCTAAATCCTTCTATTTTATTATTTTCCTTTTTTACATTCTGAACAATATCATTAGTTCTTAAAATAAATTTAGTTATTTCAGGTCTATCATAATACTCTACTATCCATTGTTTTACTTGTGACAATGATTCTATTTTATCTTTCTTGTCTATAAGTTCTTGTACTATTGTTAGTAATATATGCTTTCTTTCTATATCAGTAAATTCCTTTTCAAATATAGATAACATTGCATATTTGATAAGAATTTCAGGTTCTATTTGAAAATATAGATAATGCGTATATTGATTTTCTCTTAAATTATAAAAAATTTCTCTTAGTCTTATAGTTTCAAATTTAGAAAATTTTGATAAATACTTTTCTTTTTCTAATAATTTAATTTTCTTGGGTCTTTTTATAACTGTTCTTTGAGAGGAAGCTTTAGATCTACTTTTAGTTTTCATAGGAGGAAGAGTTTTTCTTATAGAAACTGATTTAGGTCTCTGGTAATTAGGTAAAAATCTATATAACATAGGTGCAGTAGTATCTTCTAATTCAAGAGGTTGAAATATATATAATTTATTTCTATCAATTAAATGTCCGGAACGATTATAAATATCATACAACATTTCCTTATGATCGATTATATTACTTAGAGCAGTGTATATATATTTTTTTTGAATACTGGGATCTATACTGTGTACTCTTTTAACTATATCACTTTCTGTTAAAACGTACTCGTCTTTAAATAACTCTTTGATATATTCTATTGCAAGTTGTATATCGTCTTCTGCAAAAAATTCATTAAAAGTATGTGAATTAATTTTCTCTGTAAAATCGGCCTCAGTGTTATTGTCTATATAACATTTATATCTACATTCTTGAAAATCACAATGATAAGAGCCAGGAGTATCATATAAATTAATAGTCCTTTCAACACCTTTAGAATCTCTTATAGTTTGATCTCCCAAAGGATCTTTATGTTTTCCATAAAATTCTCGTAAATATAAGTTTCCATATAGATTAAATCCACAATCTACCGCATTTTTCTTTAATAAACGTTCTATTTTTGACATACTGAGTCTTTTAAAATATCCTATTCTATAAATTCTTTCATCTGATGTCTCCAATTTATCTAATTGTTTTGTTTTATATCTTTTATAATATTTAGCAGGCAATGCTGCTATATGTAAATATAGAGTTACGTTCCTATCTTTAATATCAGGTAATCCAATATGTGAGAAATTTCTAATAGCTCTTCCTGCAGCCTGTTCCATTTGATTTAGATGATACCAAGGATCTAATATGTGTATCTCTCGAACTCTATGCAATGATATACCTTGTTCTACTACCTTAGAACCTAATACAATTTTAATATGCTCTCCATTTATATTAGGATTGGATCCTTCTCCTCTTGTTTCTTTAACAAGTCTATTTAACATATCTTTGCTTATTTGTCCATCTAATAATATATATTTTGCTTTTACAAATGTTTTTCTTTCAGATATCGTTAATTTAGAATAATGTTTCAAGTGTTTTGCACAGAACAAGTCTCTATTTTGTGATTCTCCTGTTAGATTGGATATTTCGTCGTTACCTATATATCGAGAAAAACCATTCTCTTCTAGAGCAATTGCTAATATTCTTATACCCGAATTAATAAATTGCGAAAAAACAAATCCAATACCTTTATTACTTTGGCAGGATTCTATTATACTTTTAAATTTAGCAGAAAATTGAGCGATATTATCAAGGTGTAAAAAACTTTTATCGTCTTTGTAATTAGAAGCAAATTCATGCAAATTATACGTATGATTTGTTGTATCATAATGAATACATTCATTAAATCCGGTATCACCTATTTCACCTATATTTTCTCCTTGAGAATCTAATTGTAATGTTGGATATACTATGTTAGATGCCTGTGTTAGCTTACTAGAAAAAGCTGTAGATTCTTCAATATCTAAATCTGGTTTTGATGGATCTGAACTATATTGTTGCATATGTTTATATTGCCATTCAGATACCATATTTTTAAAGAAGGTCATATTTTTTATACGTTCATCTTTTGTTAATTTAACGAGCTCGCCTCCTTCTAATTTAAAGGTTGGTTTAGGTGTATATCCTTTACTTGGATATAATTTAATAGGGAAAGTAAATGGGTTTTCTCCTCTTACATAGGATACGTACCCCTTTGTTTTTTCTATAATTTTGTTTTCAGCTTCTGTAGTTTTGCCAGGAATACTATTACCATCTTCATCTAGATCTTCTACAAGTGATATTCCATCTTTTTTAAATAGCTCACTTTCTATCAAAGGAGATCTGTTATCGTTCCACAATAGAATATTAATTAACCATACAATTTCTTTAGAAATGTTATACATTGGAGTGGCGGTTGCAAGGATAATTTTTGTATTGTCTGCATACCTGGCTATTAATTCAATAAAAGGCTGTGCTAATTTATCTTTTGCTCCTCCACTATCTCTTGTAAAATGAACTTCATCCATAATAATAACTCTATTTGAAAAACGTTTTTTAATATATTGAATTATTGCACGTTGCTTATATGATTTTCTTCCTACAAGTACATCTTTCAAATCGTTTTGTATGCTTCTTGCTAATTTTTGATATCCCATAAATTCATAATACATGCTAATGTGTTTTTTAATCTGTCTTTTAGTTGTATCTAAATTATCTCTTGTTAAATTAGGAAATAAAGAACTATATTCTACACCCGTACATTGAACAGAGCCACTTTGTCTTTTTTCTATTCTATTAAGTTCTTTTTCAACGTTAAAAATTTCATCTCTCCAATTTTGCTGAAGAGTATCGGACGGTGTTAAAATTAATATTTTTTTATCATTTGCATATGTAAAATCTTTAAAATTTTCTGCTATTGAAATACCAGCACAAGTTTTACCAACTCCTACTTCATGCCATAATAAAATACCATTATATGGTGTATATTCAGAAATATATCCTTTTGAAAATCTCTGTGGATTACTTAATGAAAACCCCTTTTCGCGTTTTTTCTGTAATTCATCTAATGAGTTAGTCAACGGGATTTTATATTTATTAAATTCTTGCTTAGAATATATTTGTTGGTTAAAATCACTATCTGTTATTTCCGGATAATATATATAGGATTCGTCTTTATACGGTAGTTTGATATCTATAAGTTTTTCTAAAAAAGATCTTATAATATCTAATTGAATTTCTCTATGTTTTCTATCTATTGTTAAATTAGATTCGTTCAATTTAATATTACACGCATACATTTCCGATATTAAAAATTTTATTTTAGAATATTTTGAATCATATTTCTTATCACTTAATAATAATTGGTAATGTTTTAGATATTCTTTATATAATTCTTGCTTATTAAATGGTTTTGATTTACCAGAAAGAGCGCCCTGTTTATATTTTAATAATATGGACTCTATTTTTTTAGATTTAATAGCCTTTCTATGTAAAGTTGTCATTATTATTATATATTCTTTTTTTTATAAAATTCTAATTATGATATCCTAATTAAAATTTTTTAATCTTTAGACCTATCTATTAAATATTCATTTATTTCTGTTATTAACTTTCTTTTGTTGTCATCATAATCTCTTAATTTTGTTATAGCATTTTTAAAATCAAAAAAATTAATCTGACTAATTTCAGTATATTGTTCTTGTTTGGTAAAATCTATTCCTATTTTACCATCTCCATTATAATATGCTATATAGTAAACATTCTGATATTTAATATTATCATAACTTTTATATACTTCTGAAAATGTCTTAGAATTATTACTAATATCAATATTATTTATAGGGATCCCTGTTTCTTCATAAAATTCTCGTGTGGCAGCTTGAAAATTATTTTCATAGTGATTACGCCTTCCTTTAGGAAATCCCCACTCTTGTTCAGTATAAAAATCAGACTTATTTTCTATAAAATATGGAATATTTATTAACTTATTAGATAATACGTATCCGTTATTTATTTTATTATATTTGTGTATAGCACTATTATAATCCCGTTTAACTTTATTAGTGTATTTTTTATTAAATTTTTTGTCCATCCATAAATATTCCCATAAATCGTCAAAAGTAGCTGTTTTTAAAAGATCAATTTCTTTATTTGTCATCACATCGAATAATTTTTGAATATATTTTATATCGCTATTTGCATATTTACCTCTAATAAATTCTACAAATCCAATAGTATTTCTTCTACATACCATTAGATATTCAATTTTATCATTATTATATCTATATGCCAAAACACCTAAACTGGTTGTCGGATTAGGACATTCTTTTACGTGGTGTCCCTTTTCACCACAATTTTGGCATATAATAGTGTTATTCTTTTTAGAATACATAATCTATATATAAATATAACTATTTGTTTAAGTAATTAAATTTTTCATTAAATGAATTATTAAAGGCTTGTCGATTGAAATCAGCTATTGTATTGTTGCTATATTCCGGGTGCGGTTGAGTCATATTATTAGATTGATCAAAATTAGATATTTTAGAAGAATTATTACAAGTATCAATAATTTCGAATCCGTTTTGTATAAATTTAGATAAGGTTTTATCTAAATTACTCTTATTAATGTATAAGTTGCGAATTTTTATTCCATTATCCTTTACATAATTAATCTCTAATAATATACTTCCATGTACATTTGTATCAGGACATATTTTTAATGTTTTTTTCATTTTATAAATACTTGTTACAATTTCATCATGATAATTGTCCATATTAGTTTGGCTTCCAATACCCGAATACATATATATGTTTTCAATAAATTTAATATGTATTTACCGAATAAGGAATTTAATTTAGTTGTTTATTTATACTTTTCTATTGGTAATATTTTATACTGGTGTTGGAGTATATATTGGATAACTTTTAAATTTTGATTAACCCTTATATGTAAGGGTTGTATATTTTTCTGACCTGAAGTTTCCACAAGTAGGTATTTTTTATTCTTAAGATTGCAATAGTATCTTAAAGTAAATGGAATCAGGGGAGGACTATTATTAATGCGCCATTTTTTATATTTTTCTGATATTGATCTGTTAATATAACTTATCATGTTTTTTACATCAAATATTGGATAATTTACTGATGTTATAGAAGACCCTATAGATTTCTTGTCTCTTGATATATAACCTGCTCCTTCATGGAAATCAATAATAATATCATGTTTATCTACTATTTTTTCTACTTTATTATTAATTGGAAATCCTCTCGTATATAATCGATTGATGTCTATATTTTTACCAATTGTACTATAGTAACGATTATCAAAATAATAGCCACATTTATTTAAATTGTAAATAATAGTTAAACTGCCCGATAATAGTTTTATTTTCTTATTATTTAAGCTATTTTTTAATAATAATAAAGAAGTATAACCAGAAGGCTCATTCCCATGAGTACCTGCTATAAATAATATTTTAGGTCCTGGTTTTTTACTATCAAAGTAAGATATTTCTATATTATTACAACTTAGATATAATATTATACCTACTATAAAAATGATTATAAATATAATAATTATATGCATTATTATATTCATATTTTTTTATCTTTTCATCTACTATTTATTATTATCTTTATCCCAATTACAATCATTTATATAACTACAAGGATTATTATATTTATTTTATTGGGGTGACATAATTTTTATATAATTGATTCTTCTGCTTCTGGTTCTACTTCTTCTGTTGGGCATCTTGAATCAATATTTTCTGTTGTAATATTCCTATAAATAGCTTCTAACTGATTATATTGGGTTTCATTCATAGATTTTGATATACTAAACAGAGGTATAATATTACAAATAATGGTACCAAATGCATATAATAAGAAAAATTTTAAAATTATTTTTTGGTTATTTTCGAGACTCCGCGTCGCAATACTTGAATCAGTAAAGAATTCATCTTTAAAATCAGTATGATATAGAAAATATATAATTATAGCTATTGTTATTATCAGTAAAATAATATTAATAATATTATTAATAGTAGAGGTTTTACGAATAGGGATCATATTATCAATATTTTTTCTTATGGCTGTTTTATCATTTTCTGATAGGGAGCTGCAGTTTGTATTTACTTTATTTTCTAAAGATTCCTTTACTTTTTTCTTTAATTTATTTGTATCTATTGAATCATATATTTGATGTGTCAGCATAAAATAAGAGGCGGTTGCTGTAGCAAAAAGAATTACAAATAAAACTATTATATATACAACAGGGATTTGTGGCACCCCACTCGGCTGGTGTGTGCCGTTACACATAAAGACATATATCAACATTGCAATGAAGGAGCCGGATGTGACAAATTCTAATAAAAATTTGAGAATTGCGGATACCCATCCCCTAACACCTTTAGGCTTTCTGGTACCTTGCGAATATACACTTATGCTCTCTTTTAGATGTACTTCATTTTTAGTTATACCGATATTATTTAAAAAAGTGGTTACTCTTATATTTTGATCTGAAACTTTTTTTGACAGGTTTTTTTTTATACTATACTGTAAGCAATATATACCAGCAGCAAATATAACAAACATTAGTGAAAATTTTGCATTGTTTAGTGTTGGTATATTTTTAGTTTTCGCCATTTGTATATCATTCGCAAATAATAGAATAACAACTAGAAATGTACATACTGCAGAAACTATACCGGTCCATAATGACGCCCCTTCTCCAGTACCTTCCATAGTTATGAATGATTCCTTTATTTCTTTATTAGTTGATTTTTTCTCTATTGGGGAGGGTTTTATTGTGGGGGGTTTAGTTATATATTCGTAATTATCCATTATACTATAATATTCTATAATTTAATATTTTGGTTCAGTAAATAATAAACGTAGATAATAAATTATGATAAAAGAAAATAACAGAGCTATAAAATAAGCGTGCATATATATAAATATATTGAATGGTCTAATCATTATTATGTTCTTAGATTAAATAATAATTGTAATTATATTGATTTAAAATATAGTTGTAGTGTAATTAGTAATTAAATTAATAATGTATAATCCAGCACATATATTAATAACACTTTTAACAAGTAATGGTCTAAAATATTTAAAAGAGTCGGTGAAATGTATATTAAATCAAAAACAGACGTCATTTCAGTATAGTTTAATAATTGTTGTAAATACATTAAATGACGAATACTATAATACAGTTGTTAAAACCTTTCCACAAATAAAAATAATTCGTACAGAAAGTAATGGAAAGCCAGGAAAAGGTCACAACAGTCTTATTAAAATTTTTAAGGACAATCCACAATATAATTACTTAATACCAATTGACGGAGACGATTTTTTATACCCATATGCTATATCTAGAATAGAAAGATACATATCGAATTATAATATAGATGTTTTATTTTTAATGTATTCTGATCATTTAACCTATTCTTTGAATTGTCCAAATGTACCACATGTTGAAATAGAAAATAAAGCATTTTTAGTATGGAATTATAATCATATTACAGACAAGCAATGGTACATTGACAAGGGCCCTAATCCATTTGAAAATAATATAAATAAAATGAATACTCCTGGTAGATTAATGCTATTATCAAGAAAAATGATACCATATAATATATACTACCAAGAAGAATGCAGTTTATATGATGATTATTATCCATTTATGCAGATTTTTGAATACATGTATTCATCAGATATAGTAGTTGTTAAAACAGGGGATACTAATATTTTATTATATAATAAATTAATAGAAGGTAGTGCAAGTAATAATTATTCTATAGACGAACAAGACAATGAAGAATTAGCTTTTAGAACAATATTAAAAAAGTCAAATTTCAGTAATATTTTAAAATGGAATTTACACGATATTCCAACACAACAGTTGCCCGAATATTATTCTTTTAGTTTCAATGATAAATATAATTTTTTAATAGAATTAGTTAATAACTTAAAGATTTCTTTTAATACAGAGAAGCGATCCTCTAAAGAAATATGTCACTGGTATAACATATTTATGAAAGAAGGATATAGATGTTCCAGAAGTGATATTGTAAAAGTATATAAAAGTTTAACCAATAACTTGATTAATTCTAATTTAGAGAAAGATATAAATTCTTAATATATATTAAATGGATAGAACTATTGCTATTGTTATTATAACTATATTAGTTTTCATAATAAGTTTAATATATATAATACGTAATCGAATTAGTTATAGAAATAAAAATTCTTTATTTTTTCCAAAAGGTAGGAATGCTAAAGAAAGACACGTAATTCCTGGAAATGAAATTTATAATTCAACAGAAGGATTTCAATTTTCTATATTTACTTGGGTTTATGTAGATAATATTGTCTATAATTATGGTCGTAATAGACATATACTTACAAAAGGTATAGTAAATATAAATAGTGGAATTCAATGCCCTGGTATTTGGATTAATCCCAGAGAAAACTCATTGACTATAAAAATTTCTACTAAGAATAAAACTGAAAAATTTAAAGTTGAAGACTTTCCTATTAGAAAATGGTTTTCTATAGCAGTTGTAATAAAAAATAATACTGTTGAGATTTATTTTAATGGTAAATTACAATCTACCAAAACTCTTACAGAAGATCCTATAATAAATAATGGCGATTTGATATTAACAGACAGGGGTGGATTTAGTGGAGCAATGAGTTCTCTAGGAGTATATTCTTATGCATTAAGTTCTAAAGAGGTTTTATCTAAACACAAAAAAGGTGCTATTCCAGGACTATTACACAATATTTTAGATTGGTTCCAAAAATTATATAAAAATGAAGATAATCTTACAAAAAATGATCAAAGTGGAGTTGTAACAAAACATACTTTAAAAAAACTTAGAAAATAGTCTATTTGAATAAATATAATATGATTTACTATTTCTATAATTATATTCTATAATTTGTATTATCTAATAATAATTTATTCATTTATATTAAATGAATAAGTCACTTATTGTAGTTATTTCTATAATATCACTAATTGGACTCTTTTTTATTTTATATTTATATGACAGAACAAGATACGGATATAATAATAATCTAATAAAAAATGACCATAATGCACAAGAAATATTTAAATCTAATGAAGGTTATAGTATTTCTGCACCAAATAAAGGGTTATCTTCTACTCTATCTTTTTGGGTGTATATTAATAATTGGGACTATAGATTTATGAAAAAAAAACATATATTTGATAAGGGCGGGTTTCACGGATATTTTGCAGAAGCAACAAATGATATGGTGATTGAAATGCCTACTTTTAATAATAAAACTAATGAAAAAATAATTTATAATAATATTCCTTTACAAAAATGGGTCAATATAATAATTATTGTAGATAATAGGAATATTGATATATGGGTAGATGGTGAATTATATAAATCACGATATTTAGAGAATTTACCAGTAATTATAGAAAATGACCCTCTTATTATAGCTCCCTATAATGGGTTTAGTGGAAAAGTAGCTAATATAAATGTTTGGGAAAATTCTATAAAAAAGAGTGTTATAAAACACATGTACAATGAAGGCCCAGTATATAAAGGTTTATTTGGAAACTTTAAAGATACGTCCGATTCTAAATGTATTAAAGATGTTGATTATACTGTTGCAGAAAGCTCTTCAGAGAAAAAATAATATAAATGATATTTATGAATATATTTACGTTATAATTATCTTTAATTATAATATAATATGCTTCAGTTTATTAATAAAGAGAATGCTATATTAACAATTATTATAGTAAGCACTTTATATATAATATATTGGTTATACCTTAAAATTCAACGAATAGTCACATCTGCCCCTGTTTTTATTCGAAAGCCTATGGATACAAAAGAGCCTCTTACAATATTAAATGGAGCAATACCGAAATCATCTGATGGAATATCATATACACTTATGGTTTGGATGAAAATAACTAATTGGGACTATAGAAAAAATGAATGGAAACACGTTTTACACAAAGGAGAGGATTCTATAGGAGACTATCCACAGCCTGGTATATGGATAACTCCTAAAACTAATAATATGGTAATACGTTATCATACTTATGGTAAAATAGGTAACTATACAATATCACCTGAAAAAATATTTAGTACGATGGTTATTAATGAAGAACTGTGCAATAATCTATCTAAAGAGTTGTCTTTGATATTGCCCAATTATGAGTTAGTAAAAGATAAGACTATAGGAGAATTAAAAAAAATAGATAAAAAGTTTGGAAACAATGGAGTAACATTTTTAGCATATAACAATACTTCAAGTAAAAATCCTACAGCAGGTACATCACAAGAAGCCATGTACAAACAGAATAATATATTAAAATTAAATGATAATTATTTTGTAAAAAAGGCATTTGTAAAAAAAACATATACTGATCCTAACAAAGATCCATTAGTAAAAGCCCCTTCTTGTTATTATAGCGATGATCAAATTCCAATTACTATTGTAAAAGATAAAGATGTTTCTCTTTCTCCTGAAGAGTCTAATAGTATTGAAGATGACACCGGTATGTCTAACTATATACATAACATAGCGCTTAATAGGTGGTTTCATATTGCTATAGTTGTAAATGAATATTCTAGTGATATATACATAGACGGTCGATTAAAGTCATCGACTGCTTTAGAAAATCACATACGACAAAACGAAGGAGATTTATATGTTACTCAAAGAGGTGGATTTGAAGGAATGATGAATAAGCTAACTATTAAAAGTACGCCTACTACATCAGAAGAAATATTACATACATATCAACTAGGGCCTAATGTTCCAAATTTACCTGATTTAAATAATATTAAAGACAAATATATACCTAAAATATCACTTGATATAGATAGTTAAATTTATATCATTTATAATATTATTAGTGTAACAATATCTTTCTAAACTATTTTTTATAATTTCAAAATTATAAAAAATATATATAATATATAATGTTCGAGAATTATAATCCAATACTATTAAGTGTAATAGGTATTACAGTATTATTTTGTATTATATATATATTATTTAATCTAAGACATAAAGCCCGCACTCGTCCATATTTTATAAAGGGTCCAAAAGATGCTTCTTCTCTTACAATTATAGAAAGTAAGGATATTAAAAAAGCAACTGTTGGACATGAATTCACATATTCATTTTGGATTAATATTGAAGATTGGGGTTATAAATTTAATAAACCTAAACATATATTTCATGTAGGTGATGAAAATGCAAATGATGTTTGTCCTGGTGTATGGCTATACCCACAGAATAATAATATTATGATAAGAGTAGATACACATGACAGAAAAGACCCTAAAAGTATGAATCCATCGATTAATAAAAATATACTCAATAAGGATACACCTTGTGATTTAGAAAATATTCCCGTTCAAAGATGGTGTCATATAGTAGTGACCTTATTAAATAGAACTATAGATGTATTCTTAAATGGTAAATTAGCACGAAGTTGTACTTTAGACAAAATTCCTAAATTTAATGAAGGTAATCTTTATATTAACCAGAATGATGGTTATAAGGGACTTATTTCAGATTTTATGTATTCAAATGAAACTATTTCACCAAAAGATGTATATAATCTATATTTATCCGGATATAATGCATTTATTATATATAATTACTTTAATTTTGTTGTACCTAAATTAAAGATAGAAAGTAATATATGTAAAGATTCTAATTCTGAGGTAGAAGAAGAATATAAAATGCGTATATCTAAATTGAATAGCGAGATAAGCAAACTAAAAAATAAATAATCTTTATAGGATATATAAATATAAAACCCTTCAAGAATTTATATTTATATATTATATATTATGGATAATCTAAATGAAACAGGAAACGCTCTAACTGGTAATAATATAACAACAAATATAACTAATATTATACAAAATAATTCTGTTGTAACAAAAGTATTACGTGTAGTTGTTTTGTCTATCATTATTATTATAATTATTGAGATATTACGGAAAATATATTCAGCTATTAGTTCAAACTCTAAAGCATCACCCTGGTTATTTAAGGGAACTAAAAGAGGCAACGAACGTTTAGTTATTTTACAAGATCCTTCAAAAGAAGGTTCTATTACAATTCAAAGATCTAATAATGAGGTAGCTGGATTAGAATTTTCATATTCCTTTTGGTTATTTATAGATGATTGGTCTCATAAATATGGTAAATGGAAACATATTTTACACAAAGGAAATAGCAGCTCTTGGCCTTTATGTGCTCCTGGTATATGGTTGCATGAAAAGAAAAATGCAATGAGAGTTTACATGAACACCTTCCAAAGTGTAGATGAATTTGTAGACATAGACAATATTCCATTAAATAAATGGTTTCATACTGTTGTTGCCGTTCGTCAAAGAAATTTAGACATATTTATTAATGGTAATATTGCATCTAGTCATAAATTAAAGGGTTTGCCTAAACAAAATAATGGAGATATTTATATTAATTCATTCCGTGGCTTTGGTGGATATATTTCAAACATAAAGTATTATAATAGCTATATAGCCTTTTCAGAAATTGAAACTCAGTTAGAAATGGGTCCTTCTCCAATGGAACCTTCGAAAAAATTACAACATAAACCCCCCTACTTTTCATCTAATTGGTGGTCAAATTCATCATAATATAAATAATACTATATTAGTATATTAAATCTTATAATATAGTATTATGAACAATAATATTAATAGGACCATTTTAGTATTAGCTTGTATGTTTATTATAATAGGATTATATCAACAACAATTTAAGATTAATACAGTTTATAATATCCCTGAGTTATTCAATTAAACTCGTAAATTTAAAATGTCTTAGCCCTCTTTGTTTATGATCTATATATTTATAATTAACGAAAGATTCTTTTGTTTTTGGTTTAGTTTTATTTATATATTCTTTTAAAATCTTTGTAATAGCTTTACCATTTTTATATAATAAGTTATTTAATTCTACATCTGTTAAATTCAATTCGTCCTGTATTTTAATCAATCCTGTAAATATAGTATTTTTATCTATACTTTTAAGTGACAATTTATGCAAATGTTTTTCAAATGAGTCATAATATTTAACATATTTTAGTGTAATGACTACTGATATGATTCCTAACAGAACAGATATAACACTTAACATATTCATTAATATAATAGAAGAATAAAACATTAATAATTTATTAAATTTGATTTAAAATTAAAGATTTAAAAAGTAATTAATACAATGTCTTCTGACTCATTGGATCTAAATAAAAAGCAAATATTAAATACAGAATTCCTATATAAAAAGGGTTTGTGTGGTATTAATAATTTAGGCAACACTTGTTATATGAATTCAATTATACAGTGTTTAAATAATACTATTCCATTTATAAAATATTTTCTAGAAAATAGTTATTTAAATGATCTTAATAGTGATAATGAAGATTCTGTTCTTGTACAAGAATGGAATTGCGTATCAAGGGGACTTTGGCATAGAAACTCAGTAATTACTCCTGAAAAATTTCATAAAATTATACAACAAATATCTATAAAACAAGGTAGAATAGAATTTTCAGGATTTGGGCAAAATGATAGTCAAGAATTTTTACAATTTATTCTAGAAATAATGCATACCTGTTTATCAAAAAAAGTAAAAATGAATATAATAGGTACCCCTAAAAATGATGTAGATAAAATGGCTGTAAATGCTCTTAAATATTGGATTAAATTCTTTAAAGATGATTATTCTAAAATAGTAGAATTATTTTATGGTCAATATGTGTCAAAAGTATTAACCCTTGATAATGGTAAATCAGAAGTGTCCTATTCATATGATCCGTTTAGCTGCATTAGTTTAGAATTATCTAACGGCGCGACTAATATTTATGAGTGTTTTGATAATCATTGTGCAAAAGAGTATTTTTCAAATGATAATTCTTCTAAAAAACAGTGTAAAACACCTTCCTTTTGGAAATTGCCTACTATATTAATCATATTCTTCAAAAGATTTGATAATAATGGATCAAAATTAAGATCATATATTGAATTTCCAATTAAAAATCTTGATATGTCTAAGTATATGGTAGGTTACAATAAAAGTAAATATAAGTACGACTTATATGCGGTTAGTAATCATTCGGGTAATTGTATAGGGGGTCATTATTACGCATATTGTAAAAATACAGATACTAATTGGTATCAGTATAATGATAATATTGTATCTACATTAAGTAAAGATAAAATTGTAAGTAATTCGGCATATTGCTTGTTCTATCAACTTGTAAGTTAATATAATTCTGTAATCATATAAGCCTACTTTATAATTTAGACATATTTAAAAAGTAAATTAAATATTATTTTAAAATATAATAAACCTTTCTTAGGTTTTTATGTAAGCATATTATAAATGGTATTACAACTTGTATTATCTATTATATTTATAGTAGTAATGGGTGGATTATTATATAGCATGTATAAATCAGCGAATATTGATGATAATGGACAAAAAAGATCTGTAAAAGATACATTAATACATATTCTAACCCTTTCTTTTTTATTAGATAATGATTTAAATACGCCGGTTGATTCTGAAAGTGATTTTAATGATAGAAATTTAGATGCAACCCCTGTAAATAAATTAGAGACTTCGGCTGCATTACAGACGAATAATATATTAGAAGATGATAATAAATTAGCAGATGATAATATTCTTACCAAACTTGAAAGCAATTTAACCAAATATAAGAAAAAACCAAAAAAAGAAGTCTTTAATATAGATAATAGTATCTTTACATATGATCAAGCACCTTCGGTATGTAAAGCATTTGGTGCAAAATTAGCAACACCTGCCCAAATTGAAAATGCCTATAAGAATGGTGCTAATTGGTGCAATGCAGGGTGGGTAGAAGGGCAAGAGATAGCACATCCTATTCAAAAATCATATTTAAATTCACTTTCAAAAAAAGAACAAAAAGAATGTGGTGGTAGGCATGGTACATTAGGGCGTAAATTTTCATCAACAATAGGTTTAGATGGAAAACAATTACGGTTTGGTGTAAATTGTTATGGGAAAAGACCTACGCCTGATGAAAGTGTGATATCATACAATAATAAAAATAAAAATACTGAATGTAATAATAAGTCTTCAAATAAAAATCAAGATGAGGATACTAATGCAGAAGACGATCAAATAGGAGTAATTAAAAAATTCATTAAAAATGGTAAAATAACACCAAGACCATATAGTAATACTCTATGGTCAGAATATAGTCATAAGAAATCTTCATACGTATTATCAGATAATACAGATTCAAATAATGAAATAATAAATTCGTTAATGGAATTCGAACCAGAATCTGAAATTGAAAATTCTAATATAACCAATGATGTACAAGCAGATGTAGAAGATGTACTCTAAATCTAAAATTCTTAATTTATAAAATATTATAAATTATTAATATTCTAAATACTTATTAGGCAGTACTTTTACAGGTTTTATAATAAAAGGTTCATGAGGACTAGTACCTCCTTTTTGAGATATAGAATTATCTGTAGTCTTCACTTGAACTTCATTTGGAATACCTAAATGTTCATATTTTTTTAAAATATCATGTTTAATATCACTATCTATATTTTCCATTATAGTATATATTTTTATATTTATTTGCTTTTATATTAATATTCTTCGTCATTAGATAAATATTCGGGTTCTTCTGCCTCTTCTGGTTTTATAATTACACTATTACTTTTATCAATTAAAGTATAAAAGAACTCTTCTATATCAACATATGATAATGGTTCTAAAATACATGATGTACCTTTATTTGAGTCAAATACTGATTTAATAGAATCCTCTATATATTCACCATATTGTTCTTCAAATAATAAAGCTGTCTCTTTCCCAGATATATCTGGTTTTAAAAGCTGACTTGAATTTTGCCTAGAAGTATTATCTGTATAGGTTTTTATTTGTTTTTTTAACGTTTTTTTAGTATTTTTTGTTACTACAGAGGTCCAAGAAGACATTTAATACAATTTTAATATAATGTTCTAGTAACTTTAGGTATATATTTTCCATATTCTTTATTATTTTTATAATATAAAAACTGTACAAATAGATTATGTACTGTTTTGATGTTTTCATAGAAATAAATTTTTTTATTTTTGAATATTCTCATAAATCTATTAAATAAATAATTTATATCTTCAAAATTATCATTATACCAATCTACTAAATCTATTAAATATTGTTCATCTTTATATTTATCTGTCAGGTAATATGGACAAAGTTTAACCTGTTCTTTGGTACTTGTTAATGGAGGATTCCTTGATTTTATTTGTGGGTTTTCTTCAACAAAGTATTTATAATAACTTGTTTTATATGTGCCATCCATGTGATCAATGATTTATTTTATTATAGTGCGCTATACTTAAGTGATGAGATTTCTTTAGTATCTCTTTGGTTTAATATATATTGGAATATCTCGTTAGCCTTTTCTTCACATCTATAATCACTTAGTTTATTATGATATGTTGTTCGGAAATATTGTAATAACGATTTCTTGATTAATTTTTGTGTTAGATCGGTCTTCTTAGAAGATGTCTCATATTTTAATTTAAATTGCTTCAAGGTAAATTCTCTATGTTTTAAATCATTAGATTCAATAAACGATAATATCAGTTTTTCTAATGTATTTTTATATTTTTTCTTTTCTCTTAAACATCGCTCGGTCTCTTTTATCTTTTCAGATATATCTAAATACATACGTATATTTTTACTTAATTCATTAATTTTATTTGACATTTATAATATAGTTAAATAAAATCAATAAGTTTTCTTATTCGCACCCACCAATTTCAAGAGGCCTGCGATTAGTGTCTGCTCCTATAGTACTTTGCTGCCAAGGAGATACTTTTACTTGTGGATTTGGTGGTTCGCTACGAATTTGGCGATTTGCGTTACGAAGAGTCTGGCCAACAGTATTTACTCCGACGTGATATCCAGCGGTCAAAAAATTTTGGTCTCCAAGGTCACCTTGTCCATTAGGAACAGAGGCTGCCCATTTATTATTTCCCTGTTCGGGTAATAATTCTCCTGGTGATAATTGTGATTTAGGGAAAGGATCACTGGGATTTTTATTATTAGATGGCTCCTCTGTAACTTCTTGAGGTTGTTCATCTGATTCGGTCTGACTATTCTCAAAATTTTCTGTTTCTTCTGTTGGAACAGCAGCAGCTTCAGAATTAGATGAACCTAAACCACATAACATCTTAAGATTATCAAATAATGCGAATGGTTTGGCAGAATGATATATATATAATACTGTCATTATACCAAGAGCAATCATAAATTTTCTACGAGTTATACTATCCATTTAATATATAATAATATAATAAAATAAAATTTTTACAGAATATAATTGAATAGTTAATTATTTATTAAATTATATTTTATTAATTACACAGGTTCTTTAGTTTTTCTTCGTATATAGAAACTTCTCTATTTGCGGCAATTGCCTTTACAGATAAAGATTGTGAAGCTCGTTTTGCTCTTTCAGCATTTAACATATATTTTTTAACCTCTATACGTTTTTCAGATATCAAAGACTCTATCTCATTTTTAGTAGATATATCTAATTGCAATGGAGTATTTTCTAGAACGTTATCTGATTTATTAATCTTGTCTAACTTATCAGAATTATTTACATTATCTGCTAAATCTGCCACAATTTCGTCATTAATTACGGGTGAATTATCAATATCTTGATTAGAATTATCTATCTGTTCTATTGAATTAGATAGATCTTTTTGTGAATTGTTATTATCAGACTCTATAGTAGCACTAATATTATTTTTTGAATTAGTAGAAACCTTATCAGAAGATACACAATCATTAGAAACAACTGTTTCTCCAGAAACCTCTTTTATATGTTGTTCATCACTATTATCATTTACTCTATCTTGTACCTCATTATCTATCATATCATTTTCCTCTTCGCTTAAATGATGCTCTTTATTTACCACTTCAATGTCACTATTACTATTGATATCATTTTCAGAATGTAAATCTTCTTCACTCGATGTATCAGCTTCATTTGATATGTTATCATATACATTGCTACTTGATCTATAATATTCAGTGTCATTTGCATTATTGTCCATTATTGTATTAAAGTTTATTTCTTCATCTTCGTCTTCAGAATTATCGAGATCAGATACAACAGAACCAAACTCTAAAATCCATTTAAATGTTTGTTTAAAAAATTCAATTCCAATAATTTTAACTGAAATTATATCAGTTGGACTAGAGTTATAGTTTTGAATTGTATCTATATCTGAAACATTTTGCAATTGTATTGGTAAGAATAACTCTTCTTCTGTAGAAGACATTTCATATAAAGGGTTGTAATATTTTACAAGTACCTTAGAATCTAAATTTTTTTTAAACCAATTTTCTGAATATTTTGCTGCATGTTCTATACAAAGATTATCTAAATTTTCTAAAAATGTTAATAATTCAACATTGTCTTCTATATTAATATTATAATTTCCTAAATTATTACCAAAGTCATCTTGATAAAAATCTGAAATTTCAGATTTTGGTAAAAAAAATTCTAAAGGAGTTTTTAACATTGACATGTATGTTTTTTGTGAATTTTTTACTGGATTATTATACTGAAAGTCTAAATTTTCTATATTAGAATATTCTAAAAATTCAAAGAAATGTATAGTTTCAGGCATTATACTTTAAATTAATAAACTATTTATATTGAATTAACGCAATCTTTAATATTAATAATCTCTAAATTGTAATATAATATCTTTTTAGAATTACGCGTTTGTATAGATACATTTACAAGCTGTACTAAAATATCATATCTGTTTAATTTTGATATATCACTATATGAAGTAATTACACCGGGAGAATGCTTAATAATATCGTTACTACAGTATCCCATAGATGGTATACTCGTTTCTAATAAATTAGGATAATTTGGACGTTCTATAATTTTAGAACGAATTTCATCTATAGAGTAATCTTTAAATAATATTTGCAATTTCTGCTCTAAATCCCTTATTGCTTTGTACTCTGCTGGATTTATTACCCATTTAAAATATTTTTTATTATATCTTATTTCTAATCCAAATAATGTTTTCGTATTTTGTATAGTTAGAGTAACTTGCGAAGAGAGACCATTGTTATATTGAGTTACACTATATAATATTCCTTTGTTTGTAGAAGATATTTGTTTTAAATGTAATGCAGTCATTTTAACTTCTTTATATTATATTTAAAGTTTTATATATAAATCAATCCGTACAGTTTTGATAATACTTATATAATATAATAATACAGTATATGACTATTAGCCAATTTACAAAAGAAATTTTAGATAAAATATTAATTGAACTAAATAAAAAAGAAAGTCAAACAAAAATACAACAAAATCTTATAGAACCTCTTATTTTATATTCTTTTAATAGACTATATCCCTATATATTATTAATAGCGATCATATTTATATTAACTTTTTTGTTAGTGTTACTAACCCTATTGTTACTAATACGACAATTGAAATTAGCAATATAATGCATAAATTTAAATCATTAATTTATTAATAGTTCACAAAATTTTATATATCTTTATTATAAATGAATACGTGTTTTAAAAATATAATGATAGGTTTATCTATTCTAGTACTATATTTTGTAATTATTAATATTAAAACTGAGGAGTCTTTTCAGAATAAAGAATTAGAAAATATTCCTGAAATAGAGCTCGCAGGAAAAACATTAATTAATGCGCTTGGAAATGAAGTATTTGATTGGAATAGTCTCTCTGCCGATCAACAATCTAAAATAAAAAATGGATTCGGATCTATATATAATAATTCAAATGATAAAATATCAGAACATGATGCAGAAGAATTTATTAAATATATTACACAACAAGTTCAAGAATCAGATCAAAGTTTAGCGGAGCTTGTTAAACAAAATATAGACACTACCGATAAATACATTCCTATAAATGATTTTATTAATATATTGCTATCTGTATTATCATCTGATAAAATATCTATAAATCCGGGAGTATCTTCTAACAATCCCGATAATTCAAATAGTGACAATAATATGAATAACTCTAATTCTATAAATACCTCACAAAATGCAACTATAAATACCCAAAATACTCAACAAGACGATAATCAAAATATAGATGAAAATACTACAAGAGACATTGCTTTACAAAATAATAATAATGGAATGGGCTCTAATAGATCTTCTTATAACAGAGAGAACTCTAATAACACAACTGCTATAGATATCAATAATAGAACTGGAAACAGAGAGGCACCTAATAAAGAGTTTGTATCTAATAATAATAGTATAGGGGATTTATTACAAGATTCTACTATATTAGAATCAAAAAATCTAGTAAATGAGACAAATGCTAAAGTTACAGACCAAATTAATAAGGGCATTACAAAATATTCTTTAGAAGCAGAAAGTATAAAAAAAAATATGCTTAAGGCAGAAAAAAATGTAAATAAAATGATCGATCAAATTACAACAAATGATAATAAATACTATTCTAATGCGAATAATAGAACCGCTAAATTATTAGATGCAAACAATGGTAACGCTCCTATGGATCCATCCTCATTTAGTTATAAACCACAAGTTGAATTTGATCACAAACAACCTTCTAAAAAAATTGCATCTTCATATGGATGGTCTTTTATGCCACCACAATTTTGGAGTGTTCCACAGAAAAGACCACCTGCCTGTATCCCTAATAAACAAGATATAGCAACTGTTACGCCTATCTACGATAAAAGTGTTCCTGTAGATGTATTAAATTATACCCAAGTAGGTTCTATTTTACCTAAATTTGAATATAAAGAGTTTCATAATCCCAATTACTATTATCCTGGTTGGATTGCAAAAGACAATGAAGAATATCCTGTAAATAAATCTAATTCTTCCATGAAATCTGGAGAATATTACGGGATGAATCGTGCAACACCTACTGATTCTAACTTGCCTACAAATGATAATTCCCAATTAGAAGGAGTAGAATACGAAACTACTGAGAATAGTTCTGGTACATTACAGAATACAACAAAACCAATTATTAACACAGACCATCAGTCTTAAAAATAACATATAGATTATAATAAATAATAAATAATAGTAACAATAAAATGTGACATATATATATATGGCACTTTTTACTACTATCGCCCCTACAATTCGATGGGGGTTAATCCTTATTGTAATAATACTCTTATTATCGATGATGTCTTCTATATATACTCCGTCTGTAGCACCCGTCTTACCATTATTTTCAAATATAGATAATTCTAATGATATAGAAAATAAAAATATATCAAAATCAAATGCACAAAAAGCTTTGATAAAAGCTACAAAAGAAGCCGAAATTGCAAGAGCCGCTGCTAAATCAAAAAAATCTATAGCTATTGCAACAGAAGCAGAAGAAATTGCTTTAGCTGAAGCCGAAAATGCAATCGCATTAGCTAATAAATCTACTAATGTAAAGGATCAAACTGAAGCAATAGATGATGCAGAGTGTGCTCGTGCTAAAGTGATACTTGCTAAATGTGAATCTGAAAGAGCAAAAGCAATAGAAAAAGCCGAAAAAACCAAAGCGGTCGCTCAAGAACGTAAAGAATTAGCTAAACAAGCAATAGAAGAAAAAGAAAAGGCTGATATTGATGCTAAATCAGCGGAAGATTCTTTAATAGAAGCTGAAGCTAAAAGTTACTCCGCTGCAAAAAAGGTTAAAGTTGCTAATCAACAACAAAAACATAGAATCTCACAAAATCAATTAGTACAAGCACAACAAGTTAATAATATACATCTTACTAAACAAAGCTCCACCCAAGGCTCTTCTAATTTGGCTTCTTGTAATACATTTAATAATGACCAACATGGTTGTTTTAAACAATCCCATTGTGGTGTATGTATAAATGATAATAATGTCAGTTCATGTAAACCAGTTAGTTCTAATCCGAACTGTGACAAAGGATTTTTTGAAACAAAGGCGGCCCAAGAACAATACCTGCGTGGTTTAATATCCTCACAAGATAGATAAACTCTTCTAGAATATTGCATTTCGATAATGACATTGAATTTAATTACTTTATACAAATTAATATATGAATATAATATAAATGATGTTTTATATTATTACCATATTTGCTATAGCTATTATTATAGTATTATATTGTCGAAAATGCAATATATTAGAAGGTTTTAGCGATAGCAATATATTAACTAATGGAAATTTTAATAATGGAAAAGATATAATAGGATCCACAGCATTAGAAAAAAATTTTAAGATTGTTAATTTAGATAATCCAAGTGACTCATCTTATGTATTAAAACAATTATCATTTAATCAAAAAAGCTATAACATTAATGTAGATGTTAGCACAAATACCTTTTACTATTTATCTTATTGGAGATCAAATGATATCGAATATAATGGCAATGAAAGTGATATTGAAATATATGGAAATGATCAAAAATTATCTAATTGTGGAAAACTAATTGAAAAAACAAATATAGGCGGATATTCTTGGAGTAAAATAGTTTACATTGTTAATAGTTCTAATTATACAACCTTAATCATTAAATTAGGCAGTTCAGGAATGTTTGATAAAGGTTTCCGATTATTTGCAGATATTGTTTTTAGAAAATATTTGCCTAATTTACCTGGATTTAACTACCAAGATAGATTAGAATCAATTTGTATAGTAGATACAGAAAATGATACAAAGATATTAAAAAGTAAAACGGGACGAAATGATTTAACATTTGATAGTAAAGCAAAGGTAGAAGATAAAATGATATCTTTAAAGAACCGAAGTGGAATGATGACAACTGCTGAAGAACTGATGGGGAAATCTTTTAGTATTGTGATTGGATATCATGGAAATAATAATGAAAATGGTACTATATTTAAAGCAACCGCTAATAATGACATTAAAGAGGGTACTGGGGGAGGTGTCATGGTTGATTTACAATATAATATAGGAGTTATTGATAATAAACTAAAAGTGGCAATTAGTAATAAGAAATATACGTATGATATAGGGATAGCAAATAAAATGATACATTTCTTTATTATTTATAAAGATGATGAGACATTAAATGTATTTATTGATACTACCGAAATAAAACCTACAAATGTACAAACTCTTGTGAAAGATAGAGAACCGGGGACCTGTCCAGATGGGTGGAAATTCTTAGGAGATAATAATTGCCAACCTATCCAACAAAATAAAGGTACTCTTTCTAATAATGTATCACACGACATTAAGAATCGCGATGAATGGATGCAAAAAAATACATCTGTGAAATGGGAAAACTGTAAAAATTTGGACATTGGAGATATTGCCCCTTCAGGTAATACAACATGTAATATAAACACACTCTTAAACTATTCAAATGAGCCTGTTCTTATTAATCAAGATAAAAATTTAACAGGACTTCTTAAAAGCATCATCGTATATAAAAAAGCTTTATCATCGGAAGAGGTAATTGGAATTCATAAATATTTATTAAAACAGTACTATGATATAAAAAGTGTAGAGGATAGTTTCTATAATAAACCAGATTTAATGGCATCCACTGACTGTGTTGATAATACACCTTTTAATGAGCCTGATCCCTGTCCTTTTGATAATAAAAGTATTTGTAAGACTGCCGAGTGCATTTCTTCTAATTGGATTACTAGTGAAAATATATCACCTGAGTGTAAAAATATAGTCAATACATATTGTAAAAAACATAGTGACGACACTCATTGTACATATTTAAGAAATGAAAAATTAAAAAAATCTTAAATTAATTACCACGATAAATTAGAAATATATTTAATATATTAGGCTTATCATAAATTATTATAGTTATAAAAAAATTTATCACTATTATAATAATGAATAAAGAATGTTTAATTGGAGTTATTATAGTCATTTTCGTTGTTTTGTTATACATATATTCTAACAGACAGATAGATAATTCACCTGGTCCTGTAATAAAAACAAACGATAATAATTTAAATGACCCTAAAATAGAGTCTTTTAAGAATAATCCTAAGCCCTCTAATAAAAAAAATAAGAAGAAAACTAATACTAAGCCTATAGATTTAAGCAAATATATGCTTAAAAGCGAAGCACCTGATATGAGCAAATATATATTGAAAACAAAGGTTCCTCCTAAGACAAATATCCATAAATATATTTCTAAAGCAGCTATACCCGAATGTCCTGCTGTAAAAGATATGAGTAAATATGTTTTAAAAACGGAAATACCTTCCTGTCCTAAACCCCCTGATATGGACAAGTATATTTTAAAATCATCAATTGCATTACCTGAATCTAATAAAGACTCTCTAAATAATTCATCAAGAGAAGCTATTAATGATACAGAAAAGGGAGAGGTAAATAGTAAGGGGATACCAGTTGAATCATCTAACATTAGTCCTAAAGACATGGGTGCAATACAAGAAATATTAAAATTAAATGAAAAAGCATCTGGTCTAATTAAAGATGCAGAAGGATTAAATCAAAAAGATAGTAATCTATTGGATCTATATAATAAATTAAATATACAGGTTAAAGAATTATCTAATACTACTAAGCCTACACTTACTTCACAAGAAGAAACCTATAATTTAGAGAATAAACTACTTACAATGAAAGATCAGGTTAGTACATTAGAAAAAGATGCTAATCTAGTTAAAAATTTAACTGAAAAATTACAAGGTGACATTACTCTATTTAATAAAAAAGCGGGACTTTTGAAAAAAAACACAGCTATCTCAGATATTCACAAATCAACGTATAAAAATTTACAAGATACACTGCAAAAGCAATCATCTACATTATCACAACAGATGATGACTTTAAATAAATTAGACTCTGCATTAACAAAGGCATTTAACCAAAAAGATTGTTGTATGGCATCTATTAAAAACCAGCTGGAGACTATTAAGCCAGTATATACAGGCACTTTCTTGCCAGGTACAAAAATTGGCTCAGATAATTCTCACCAGTGTAACGTGTTTAAAACTATTGTAAAGAAGGCAGATGTGTATGGGGCTTATTCTTCGCCTTCGCGGGGCGTCTGGAACTGATCCCCCCCAGCTGCCACTTTCTGTTTCAAATCATCCATCACTTTATGCACTTCTTTAAGCTCAGCAGCAGCACTCCTAGCAGACCTCCCTCGGCGACGCTCACGTTGCAACTTAATAATTGTATTTGTCAGTTTTGTAGCGGAGCGCCTCGACTTGCTCGCTTTTAGCATTAAAGGGGTTGCGAGACCCAATTTAATTATATTACCCGCTGTTATTGTGTTATTTCTATTACTAAGATTATTAGCAATTATAGTTGCATAGCGTAGCGCTTCGGTATGTCCATCTTGGAGTGTCAGTGCTCCCCCTGCTTGTCTAACATAATTATTTAATACTTTTCTTCCTACAGGGCCGTTGGTATTTACCCATTTTCCTGTAGCTGGATTTTGTATTTTATCAAACATATATATTATATATATATATTTTATTATATTTTATTATAATACAAATTATATTAAAATTTAATTTAAGAACAACAACTATAGCCCGGCGAGGATTGGCTATTTAAATTAACACTCTCATATGTCCCGCCCCTATGTGACTCCTTACTTATAATCTTTGCCTCTAATATATCTATAGCTTTATCTACATTATGTTTAAACATTTCGGTAATCCCAGTATTGAATTTAGCTGAAGTTTCAAAATACTCATAGTTATTTTCTTCTATTAATTTTCGTATATTTTCTTCAGTCATATCAATACATCTATTATCTGATTTAGTACCTACTATAACAATGTTACGATTTTGATTATCACTGTGTAAATCTATCTGTTTTTTCCAGTAATTATAATTATCTATTATTTTACTTGTATTAGATTCCGATAAATCTAAACAAATAAAGACAATGTCTGCATTTCTATAATACATAGGCATAAGTCCCCTATATTTTTCTTGTCCAGCAGTATCCCATATATCAATCTTATAATTTGTTTCACCTCTTTTATATAATTTATTATTGAACGCACATCCTATTGTAGATTCACTAAACTGGTGGAATTTATCATATAAATAACGTACAATAATAGATGTTTTCCCTATATTAGCCTCGCCCAATAGAACACATTTAATATGAATCATTTTATCACTCAGCATATTATTATAACATAAATAATTTTTAAATCAAGATATTTAAAAACAATCATATATTATTTATTTATTATCATATTTGTCACAAATATCTAATATCTTAAATCTATATTTAGCTATCAGTGTATCTTTATCTTTAGTCAAGTCATAACATATTTTTAAAAATATTTCTCTAAACTTTTCTGGATTTTCTTTTTCTAAATCATCACCACAATTAGAAATAATATTTACAATAGCATCTATATACTTACCTATTAAATCTGGAGGAGAAATTTTGGTATAAGATACTAATGAATTATAATAATCTAACATCATTTGGTAACTTACAAGCTTATATTTATATAAATTAGATATAAATACAAATCCTCCTGTTAGCTTTGATTTTTTTTTAATTAATTCACATAATTCATCATAATTATCAAGATCATAACTGTCAGTTATTTGTAACTGATTTGTTTGGCCAAAAAAAGTATTACATTCTCCTATTATAATTTCTTGAATATCTGGATTTAATACAGAGATTTCATGAAGTAACCTTGAATATAAACAACTATATACATTATCTGTCATAGCCTTATTTGAAATAGTAACAATAAATGTATGAGGATCTATATCATTATCTATTAATAACTTATAATCATCTATTATTAATGTAGAGACTGGTGGGTAGTTTGCATTGGATAATTTATTTAAATTAGAGTTCAACGAATTTATGATTCTCTCTTCTAATGATACATTTTCAATATCTTCTCTTTTTTTTCTCCAAGTATCTGCAACTGAAATTTTATATTTAAGCCTTAACGGGCTTCGTCTTCTTATAAATTTATTATTTTTTTTAATTTCAAGTAATTTTTCTAAAATATCATCTTCTAATACTGCACTAAATGATTGAGATATTTTTTCAAAAAATTCATATTCATATACAATAATATTATCACTAACCATTATATTATTGTTATATGTACTAGATAGTTTTAAGTATATTAATACTAATATTATTTAAATGTCGTATTCTTATATTTATTATATTTCAGATAATTTGTACATAAGTACCTTTAAAATAATAAATAAAAAGAAACCTCCTCTAATTTTAATATGTTAAAACTATATATTATCCAAAAAATGGTTTGTAATATTATATAATTGATAATAATGATACACAAGATTGATTATCTTGATTTATATTTGACTCAATAACAATAGAATCAAGAGAAAGATCGCTAATTATAATTATAGGAGACAGAACAACTGCTTTTAAATCGGCATCATACAATTTAAATTGAAAATATTTATCTTTTGTTTCATACTTTAAATACAAAGAAATACCAGACATATTGCGAGCTATATTGTAACAGGTGGATATAATTAATCGATCATTAGGAAATATAATACATATTTGGGATTGATTTAGTTTAAAATCTATATATATTTTTTTCATAGAATATGCATTATTGTGTATATCGTATTCTAATTGTAGAGGATATCTATCTATTGATATCGAAGTGATGTATTTATATAGTGCTGTAGATGTAGGATATATCGCCCCCTTTTTAGAAAAAATTCGATAAATTTCACGTTTGACACTTTCTGTTAAATATGAAGAATCCATATTTGATTATATTTTAAATAATATATACAATATATAATCAAATTTATATAACGTGTGGTAAATATTTAGGTGCATCTAGTTTATATATTGTTGCTTTAAATGCAGAATCGTATCCATCTACATTTACAACAGATCCATCATATATTTCTGAACATCCATTCCGGTCCATTGAATTCCTACCTTTATAAGTGATGGGTAGTTTTATACTTTGAAATCCATCTGAACCTATATAGTAATTCCATTCTCTTGATCTTGGATATAGCTGTTGACCATATAATGGTAATTTAGTCTGTTGGTTACCAACACCATCTTCTTGTATTAAAACACCTATTTGTTGAAATCCTGAAGAAGGTCCCCTCGTAGGTATATTAATAGGTACATTTCGTACAGTATATGGATATGTTCTTTCAGGTGGAGTGAGAGGGTTATAAACTCTATTGTAAAATATATTAGATGTAGGTATTTCAGAGGTTAATACTTGTACAGAGCTATTTGAATTAGTATCTGCAAGTTTATCTAAATAGTTAGAATAAGAATTCATTTTATTATTTATAGTTGATTTATCTAAGTGTACATCTCTTTCAAGTAGATGTAGTCTATCAGTTAGCTTACCTATAAAATGTGTTACAATTACAATTCCAGCAACTGCAATAAGTAAAAAGGTATTTTTGTCAAAACATACAGAATTTACAGGACAAACATCCATTCTAATTATTATATAAAAATATATTTATCTTCATTTAAAGATTGTAAATATATAGCAATATATAAAGATGCAAATTTTTGTAAAAACTCTAACAGGAAAAACTATTACATTAGATGTAGAATCAAGTGATACAATTGAAAATGTTAAACAAAAAATACAAGACAAAGAAGGAATACCTCCAGATCAACAGAGGCTTATTTTTGCTGGAAAACAATTAGAAGATGGAAGAACACTTGCTGATTACAATATACAAAAAGAATCTACGTTACATCTTGTACTTCGATTAAGAGGTTAATTATAAATAAAGATTTGTTATTTATAATTCACTTTTACAACATAATTTACAGTGTAAATTGATATTAGGCTTATCAATTTGTACAATAGGAGTAGAGGTATAATCTGATCCTTTAGAAATAATCTCTATTTTAGTAATAGAGCCTTTCTTTACGTGAGCCTTGCATATACCATTTATTCCATTTCCTATAATATTAATAGCGGGAGGGGTTTGATATCCTGTACCGCCTGTAATTAATAGTATTTTATGTAACTTTCCATTATTAACCATTGCTACAGCTTTAGCTTGTATGAAATCAGTTGGTTTTCCATCACATCGTATAGACGTACCTGATCCAGAAAAAGAAGCACCTGTATATACAGGGTACTCTATAGGACATTTTTGGTTTTCTGATGTAGATGATATGAATTTACAATAATTTTTATTTAAAATTCCTTTTACTAAAATTTTACTCTTTTTTTTAGAAATAACTTTTTTTTTAGATGATTTAACGGGATTATATTCGGGGAGTTTTTTTATCATAGATGGCATAGGAACTGATAGAGCATCTAATGCTCCTTCTTTATTAGATGGATCTATTTTTGATAATTTATCTAATTTATTTTTTAACTCAACTGATTTTTTAGGATCTCTTAAATCATAGTAGCCAGAATTATTCATAGTATCGCCTAATATATTTTTAAGTAACATAGATGTTTTTTCTGGATTTTGCAACATATAATCGAGTTTTTTATTTATACTAGAAAACTGTTCTATAGAAGTGGGTGTTTTTTTGTTATAATAAAATGAATATTGAATAAATATAATCAACCCTAATATTAGTATTATCTTCATTATAATAGTATCAGATTTTTCTATATAAATGATATTTATTATTTATTAGACTTTTCAACCTGTTCAATAGCCCAAAAATCACCACACATATTAGGGTTCGTTATAAATGCATATGGCATATAAAAATATCCATTATCTCCCCAATTAATACCCCAAGAATTTCTTATTATAAATACCTTTTTTTTGTCACTATATCCAACTGCCATTACAGCGTGTCCTCCCATAACTTTTTCATCGTCATTTGGTAAAGACATTATTCCAGTATTACTAACATCAGAATTTTCAAAACTACTATATACTGTAAATCCAAAAACAAAAGGTATTCCATCTGATAAACAAGACTTTAGATGATTTATATCTTGCTGTATTCTTTCATATTTTATTGAACGATGGCGTGCAGCTATTGTATAACATTTATCGGGGGGCTTTTCAGTAAATCTACTTATATTGTATGGCCATTCCGTTTCCGGACAGACACCTAATTTAAAAACACTTTTAATACCATCTCTAAGTTGAGCACCCGAATCATATTCAACTGTGTTTTCTACTTCTCTTTCATTATAGTAAATAAATAACCTAGACGGTATGAAAAAAGTATCCTCATTATTCTTTATCTCATCATATTCAAATGCTGCAGCTATAGCATTTGCAGTACAACTCCCTAATTTACCCTGATTATATATTCCGGGACATTTATCACGCAAATCTATATTATATTCAATATCATTATTTAAGTTATCGTTTTTTGCAGAATTATGTACATTATTCAAATTAGGTATTCTAAGCTTATCTCTATGATCAGGAATATCTCTTGTCCATCCATATTTTCTATAAGAGTTATTTGTTTCAGACATAATATATGATGTGATGTTACCCATATAATATGAGGTTTATAAATCTTTAAGTTCTAATATTTAAAATCCAAGATTATAGAAGTATATAATACCATATACATTTCTATACTTTAAAATTATGCATTGCATTACCTATATCTTTTTCATTTCCAAAATAATTCTTAAATGTGTCCATAATCTGTTTTCCATCTTTTAATGCAGGTCCCATATTATTTAGGGTTTCTATTAACTGTTTTTGTGTTTTAATTAAATTTTTAGTATCCTTATTTAAACCTTTTACCTGATTTTTAGACAAAGATTTATAATTTTCATAAAAACTTCCTTTAGTATCTAATTTAAATTCTTCTGTATCATCATCTTCATATTCATCATCATTTAAATCCTCAACAGTATTTTCAGCATTATCTTCCATATCATCTTCGTCATTATGTTCCATATCATCTTTAACTAACTCTTTTTCTTTATTTTTTTTGGATTTCTTTTTTTTAGAACCAGATGCAAAATCTTCTTTAACTGGTATTGCTATATTATTTAATGAGACATATATTGACCCTAATATAAGCCCTACACAAATTGCAAGATTCATATCCTTAGTAACAGAATATCCAACTAATATAGTAATTGAAATTAATACAGTGCTCAGATTATTTATTTTAGGCATACTTAAAACCAATGCTATTGCAGCTATTATATTTAGATAAAACCGATTACAATTCATTTATATAATATCTAAAGATATTTATTTAATAAGTAGATTTGTTCCTAGAAATAGTAATGCTACTAAAGTAGATAATATTAAAGTTTGACCTTGTACTTGTAAAAAACTCCCTGATTCTCTAAATAATCTAGGTAAATAGTTTTGTAATGAGGATAATACGATAGGATTAAATATTATAAATGAAATGCATAAAACAATAATAGGTTTTTTAATCTTACCTATCAAAGAATTCATTTTATTGTCATTAGAATCATATTCTACATCAATGGTAGGAGGCAACTGTTCTGTGTTCATATTATTTGCAGAATTGTCTAATGGAGGAGAATATTGTATTTGAGAATTAGTGTCAGGGACATCTCTTATATCAGTTTGTTTTGGACTTGTGTCATTATCATTTAACTCATTTAATATTTCCTCAACTAAATGAGAATCGTCTCCCATCATTTCAGTTTTATCTGGCACGTTGTTATCATTTTGTTCATTTGAAACCATATTATGTGTTTGTAATGAAATGGGTTCTTGTACATTTGACATATTATACTATTGTATAATATATCATTGATGAAAAAGAAACGAATTATTTATTTTATACATTTTGTAGCCTGTGCTTTATATTTATAACACTTATTATCAAACTTATATACTTTATTTTCCATTTCTGAAGGCGAAGGGCCTCTCATAACTATACAATTTCTACCCTTACAAGCTTTTCTAAAAAGAGCAGATAATCCAAGTCCCCATATTATAGATATTATAATACTGGCTTCTCTTGTCATTTCAAAATTATCTAATATACCCATTTATATTAAACCTATATTTAATTTCAATCTTATATTATGTTAATTAACAGAAGTTTTTGTTGTAATTGGAATTTCGTGTATGATTCCATTTTCTGGGCAAACTGTTTCTTGTGTAGAAAATTTATAACAATTTTGTGCATCATCTTCAAATACAAGCATATGTGCATTTTGAGGTGTAGGATATTTTATAATTATATCAGGAGTAGGTGATGTAGTATAAACAATTAATAAGCCTATACATAATGAAATTAAAAACCAAAATGTATCTATATAATGTAGAATGAACATTTAATATAGTATAATATATAAATATTTGATCGTTTATATTATTATGTATTTAATTATATAAATACAATTTTAATATACGACTCTTCTTCATCACTATCTTCACTTGTTATTGTTTCAATATGACCTATAGAAGAACTATTTATAGTGGGTTTTAAATAAACAAGCCCTGTGTTCTGATCTACGTAATAAGATATTTTTGTATAATTAGAATCATTAGTTATACTATTAGGCTCAATACTATCAAGCTTTTCTGTTAAAGCATCTACTATATCGTCATCTTTAGAATCTTCATCATATTTAAAATAAGTTATAGTACTTTTGTCTTTATCATATATTCCAAGAGGATCGACTTCGTGATTTTCATATTCAAATGCAACCATATAAGGTGGGTCATCATTTAAAATAATAGGTGTTACATAATATTCTATAGGCTTTCCAAATTTAGATGTTGCTAATAATGAAACTCTTTTAACAACGCCCACATAATGATAATTTGAATAATATGCTAACTCTATTGTTTTAGGTACGGAACCTTGGTTATATTTCAAACCCTTATTAAATATAACGGTATTGTCAGCAGCTTTATATTCAGTTATAGATCCATTAGATAAATAAACTTTAATATTTATATTTAATAGAGCTGATGCAATTCTTAGTTCATCTTCTGAAATCCAAGCCCCTTTTGTACCAAGTATATTATTATAACTATAATATATACTATTAAATTTTAACTCCTCTACTTCAGAATTGTAAGGAAGGTTTTTATTAAAATCAATTACAATGCTTTGTTTTAATACTTCAATTGGTTCAGATTGAACTTCTCCAACAATCAGATTATCTTTCAATTTATTAGCAATATCTCTTCGTAATTCTAACATTGCCTTATGATATATCATTGATTTGTTTGATTCTTCTGAAACAGATGTTTCTTGTAAAGTTTGTTCAGATGAATATTGTCCCTCTTCTTCTCCATCACTAAAATTAAGAGGATAGATATTTTGTTTGGCGGCCATTTCAACTATTGAATAATAGCCACAATCACCATCAGGAGGTATTGGATATATTGCTTTATTATGTACTTGCATTAGAACATCATTTAATTTCTCAATTTCTCTTGATAATTCTTGAGCATTTTGTAATGACTCTTGTTTAATCAATTGCTCATGTTGTTTAAACATTTCTGAAATACTCATTACTGAAGTATCTAATCCTTTTTTATCTAATAACTCTTTGATTGTTTTAACATGTTGTTCTCTTGAAGTTTCACTTTCCATTTTAGTTGATTCTTGAGATTTAGATTGTTTAGAAGATTCTATAATTGGATCTGCTATTGATTGAGATTGTGAAAGTAGTGCATCTGACTGTTCTTGTTCATATAAAATAAGAGGTTTATTATTTCTTAATAGATATCTAACATATAAATGATGGAATGCAATTTCATTTTTACCACTTCTTATATTTCCTTCGAGTGGGTGTATAAGAAGGGCATCATTTGTATACATTAAACAATCAGCCAAATCATTAAATTGTTTAAATTTAGCATATATACCTTTTAATAATATATAATCACGCAATGATATTGAATTCCCACCTCCTTGTTGATACTTTTGTTCTAAAATTTCTTTAGAAATACCTTCTACGGGACTAAACCAATCTTCTCGATGCTCCATTCCAGAAGATCTACCTCCTTTTTGTTTTGCTACATTTCCATTTAATTTTCCCCAACCATCCCCTTCATAATCGTATGTAAATTTCATCGCATAATCATCATATTGCTGTTTTTTTTTACCTGCAATATTACTAATATTCCAAAACTTACTATAATGAAAATAATGTTCAACAGTAAGGAATCTATTACCATCTATTACTATAGGAACTGTCTTACCCTCTCTATCTCTATGTATCCAAAAATTAGACAATTTACGTCTCCAATCTGATATATTATTTAATTCTAAATATTTATCTTCACTTATTATTTTCTCACGAGACCCCGATCCTGCAGCAGCTTGTTTAGACATAGAGTAGAACATCAATACATCTCCGGGTGAATTATATAATTTGCTATCTTCTATAATATTAATATTAGATGGTTCTATTGTTATATCTATGTCTTGGATTTGTTTTTTTACTGTAACTTTATTACTTTTTTTCTCTTTTTTTATTGGAGATGCATATACTACTTTTTTTTTTGTTAATCCTGTTTTTTTTACTATATTTCTAATATCAATCTCAGTTGTCTCTTCTGCAATGTTAACACCAACAGTTTTAAGTTTATCAACATATTCTGCATACGGTATGCTATATAAATCCAATTCTTGATTATAATTCTGAATCAAAGAGCGAATGCCTTGGATAGATATAATACGATCTTTTGAAACATTTTCCCTCTTTCTAGAATCTATATATAAAATTGTTAATTCTGAGTCAGTATCTGTATATGAATATATAACACCTAATTTCGATGAATTAGGATTAGATGTTGATATAACACGTACAAGATCACCTTTATATAATTCTTTTGATTGATTTATAATCCGATCTAAGGTATGAAAAGAGTATAGATTATCTTCTAATAAATCCTCTTGTTGAAATTCTTTAATTATTTTATTAAATACTGTATTTAATTCGACAGACATAATATTTTTATCCAGTACGAATTGATTTATTATCCGTTGTTTATTTTCAATTTGCTGAAGAATAAGTTTATGTAAAATACCTAATTCAATATACAAATCATTCATATCTATTTTAAGTCTATTGTATTCTTGTTTTACTATTGTAATTTCTTGTTCAATTTGTTTATTTCTATTATTATATAACTCTTGTGATATAAAGTTGTTTTCCAATAATACAGTATTATGTGATTGTGTTCTTCGTATATTTTCTAATTTGTTATATAATATATTTTTATGAGTAGTATAATTTAATTTATCTAATTTATTTACAATAAAGTCTAAACGATCTTTTACTATAATTGATTTAGGTATCTGTATTTTTTTTGAGTATTGAATTTCTTTTGTAATATCATCTATAACATTAATTATATACACCCCGTCACCTTCTATAAATTGCAATGGTAAATTAGTTTTAAATGTACCTCCATTCTCCTCTGTATTCGTAATTCCAAATATTTTTTTTATGGTTGATTTTTTTTCTACTTGTTTCAATAACGCCATATAGTCGTTTTTTAATTTGAAATAGTTTTGAATATCAGGTATATGAATCTGTGTTGAATTATCATCAATACTTATATTTTTTTGGTATTCGGGGAATGTAATATATTCAATAGTATCTAACGACATTATATATAATATTTTTATAAAATTATTCTTATATTAATTACTATAAGTATAATTTAAAGCTATATTTCTATCTTATCGATAAACTTACTCAAATTAGATTCGTTTAATTTAGTATATTCTTTAATAGCAGGATGTTTTCGTAATAATTGGTTTGCAATGTCTTGACTTGTTTCATATAATTCTTCTGTTACATAACCTAAATCATCTTCATCTTCATCTTCATCTTCATCTTCATATTGCTGTCGTGATCTACTTGTATCTACAGATTTAATATCAGCTAATTTGCTTTCTCTTGATTCACGAGTATCTGCAGATTCTATATCATCTAAATCTACTTGAGTACTTCTCCTTGCATCTCTATTAATTGGAGATTCGTCTTCGCTTAAATAAAACTCTTCGCCATCTTCCTCGTCGTCAGAAAACATACTATCTAAATCACCCAATGACAACGGTATTGTTTGTTTTCTTGGTGAAGTAGGTACAGCAGATTCTATGGATTGTAATTGTTCTAATCTATTATTAGATAATTCTTTTGATTTCTGGCGAATCGCCTCAACTTTCTTAACGGTTTCTCCATCTATGCCCAATCTCTCTAATTCTTTTTTACTCAATTCCGTTTTGTCTAATGCGCTTGCGCTCTCTATTTCATCCTGTCTTAATTCTTCTGCCACTTTTTTTGCAGCTATTTCAGCATCTTTCCTAATACCTTCGGCATCTCTAACTTGTTGTATTTCATCACCAAAAACTTTTTTATACCAATCTTCTCCTTGTACTCTTGGGAAATTTACATCAGGCGTTGTCATTTCATCTAACCAAGCTAATTTCCGTACAGGTGATTGTGGAACAGGAGATTCTGTTGTGTCTCCTAATAATAATGGTATTCGACTGGCTGCATTTACAACTGCAGTCTGTAATGCACTTTTTACCACCTGTTCTTGTAATTTTTTTGTTTGTTCATCTACTAATTTTTTTAGATCTGGTTTGTTAGTTGTTATTTTCTTTTGATCTTCTGACACATCCTGTATTACATCCATATTATTTTTAATTTTTTTTGCAACATCGGTTGCCTCTGATTGTTCTATAATATTTAATTGTTCTGTTATTAAAGCAGAATTTTCATCTGGAGTCGGTGATACTAATTTTCTCACTGCTGAATGTGTATCTTCAATAGCATCCTCGACTACGTCTGTAAGTTCCTGTATATTATCTTCAGACCTTGCCTTTTTTGAAATATTTATAACTCTTTCAACTGATTCTTCTAGTATGTCTTTAACTATTTTTTCTTGTAATTTTTTGACTTTTTCTTTTTTTTCCTTTGTTACATTTTTCATTATATTAACACGTTCTTTTGCTGATATGGGTGGGAGTACTCCTTTAGGCTTTAACATAGAAGTATTTCCTGATGAACTAAATTTTATAGGTCCTAATTTTTTAGATGAAACAATGGGTCTTAAAGTTCCATCTGTAATTGATTTTTGTGTAATAGAAGATACTTCACTATCTTCTCCGTCTAAATCTAATTCTATATCTTCAATATCAATCGGTTTAGAATGAATTCTTAAAATCTCTATAAAAGCAGATTTTACAAAAGATTTAGGTATAGGATAATCAATTATTTTTAAACTTACAAGGTGATCTTTTAATGTAGAAATTGATATTTTCATTATATCATTTGTTTTATAATATTTATATAGGTCTTTTGATATAGTTTTCATATCTGGAAGTTTTTTTGAAGACTCGGGATATTCTGTAATAAGTAAAATATTAATAAAACACTCTATTATAAATGCTATTTTATGTTGTATAGAGGTTTCTACCATATCCTGTACATAATTAACAATTGTATCTAATGTCAAGATATCTATGTGAAATTTTGTATTTATATCTTTTAACAAATCCCATATACGATTTTCTAATTCACTATCGCTTAATTTTGTATCTTTTATAGGCGATTGTGATCTTGGTGGTATAGCAGGTGGTGTAGCTGATATAGATTTTACAGGTGATACCACTCTGGTTGGAGAAGGTGGAGGTGTGGCAGTTCTAGGTCTTACTGGAGTAGCTGATCTTGCCGGAGAAGATGGAGGTGTGGTAGTTCTAGGTGTTACTGGAGTAGCTGATCTTGTCGGAGAAGATGGAGATGTGGTAGTTCTAGGTGTTACTGGAGTAG
>MDTG01058586.1_pt1 | contig 41408 bp, 32 predicted proteins | sample 811421 | NCBI WGS metagenome assembly MDTG01 (sample SAMN05326645, study PRJNA326480) | marine metagenome | isolation source: seawater | place: Pacific Ocean: South East | collected 2011 | reverse complement strand
GCCCTTCATTCAACCGCTGTCCAACTAGGCTGCCTACTTAGGTGCTGATGGCGAAGGTCATTGTGGAGGACGTAAATGCTTGCATGTAGTAGTCTCGGCGGGACCACCTAAGTTTGACCCCCAGAGGAGCCAATATGAAAACTTATTTAATCGCTGCGCTTGCCATTTTTGCTTCCGTGGCGGCGCAAGCTGAACATCACGAAGCAGGAGAAATGAAAAATAACACCGTAGTCGGAACTGTCTATTCAGATGACGGCACTCCTAACCAGTTGCTTGCAGGGAATACAGATAAGCAACAAATTTGGGTGGATTACATACAGGCTCACAATGACAGAGATCTGGATGGAATTGCCGAGATAAATGCTGCTGATTGGGAAGGTTACCTCCCTGATGGAGCTGTGATCAAAGGAAACAAGACTCATATCGCATTTTTAAAGGATTGGTTTTTGTCCTCAGAAAATCCGAAGTGGAAGGTGATGTGGATGATAGCGAACGATGGTGCAACCAATGGGGGCGCTGCTGAGACTTGGCTAACTACAGGCAATGACATCACGTTCAACGATGCTGACGGAAATCAGGTCACTGAGCATCATGTGCATGACATTCATTTTGTCGACAATCAGATTAAGCGAATAAATGTTTACTCAAGACTTTCACCGAAAGAGTAACAGGTTAGTCGCTTTTTGACTGTGCCCCGATGGAGATCAGAAAAGATCCATTTTTACCCTAGCCAGCCTACTGGTCCCAATCTGCCCATCCCAGCACTCAAGCATTGTCTCCTCAGCCCACTCGCGGTGTTACTGTTTCCACACTTAAAAGCTGAATTTGAAAGTGGAGAGGCTTATTGTCGCGGCGCTTGCGATGGTTACCGCCCAGATACTGAAGAAGTCTAAGCTGATGGACTGGTGAGCGCTGTTGGGCGCCGTTTGAAGAAAAATACTCAGCACCAACCGATTTTGTCTGCCTAAAAGAGCTTTTTAACCGGCGCTCGTTAGGTCTTTATGTCAATCTGTTAGATTCACCAATTTTTGATACCTTGAGTATTATTCAGTTGCGAAAAAATGGTGCCTTTACACTTTAGTAACGAGAGGGAATTGAGTGGAAAAGATAGCGCAAATTTCAAGCTCTCAGCGAATGGTCACGAATACCTGGACTGGCGCTCTTAGTCCACCTAGGAATATACCTGGAAGCGCCGAAGTCGTGATTATTGGAGGTGGGATCGTTGGTGTCTCAACCGCCTGGTTTTTAGCGAAGCGTGGGGTGAATGTCGTTCTCTGTGAAAAAGGACATATAGCTGGTGAGCAATCAGGCAGAAATTGGGGTTGGGTACGTCAGCAGGGACGTGATCCGAGAGAGCTACCCATGATGATAGACAGCCTCAATATATATGAGAATCTTGAGAGGGAGATCGGAGAAGATGTGGGATTCTCTCGAGGTGGATGTTTATATATGGCTGATACCGACCAAGAAGTAGAGGGCTACCATGATTGGCTTGAGGTCGCTCAGCAATTTGATTTGGACAGCGAGATTCTTGATAAAGACCGTTTGAAAAGGGAAGTAGTGCTGCCTCAAGACACATGGGTTGGTGCATTGCACACTCCTAGTGATGGCAGGGCAGAACCTCATAAAGTTACGCCTGCTATAGCGCGTGCTGCGACAAGAGAGGGTGCGCATATTATGAGCTCTTGTGCTGTGAGGGGAATTGAATCCGAAGCGGGGCGAGTGTCCTCGGTAGTGACTGAACACGGCGTAATAAAAACAACGACGGTGTTGTGTGCTGCCGGCGCCTGGACTTCAATTTTTTGTCGCTCGTTGGGGATCTCCATACCGCAACTGCAAACACGTGGGACGGTTGCGAGAACTTCGCCTGGGAAGCAGGTAATTTCTGGGACATTATTTTGCGATCGCCTTGGCATTCGAAGACGAGATGATGGTGGCTATACTCTGGCTAACGCTACAATAATGGAGCATACGATCAAGCCAACAACGCTCAAATATGCCACTAAATTTTTGCCGCTGTTTTTGCAAGAGGCCTCATCTTTAAATCTGAGATTTAGTACTGATTTTTTCAAGGACCTTATTAGTCCAAATAAGTGGGATCTGGATAAGATTTCTCCCTTCGAAAAGGTACGAGTCTTGGATCCTGAGACGAAAGCGGCAGACATCAATAACATCCAACAAAACTTTAGGTCTGTATTCCCCGAATTATCAGACCTATCAATCGTTGAGACATGGAGCGGTATGGTTGAGGCTTCACCTGATGTGGTTCCGATTATTGACGAGATCGGTGATATCCCCGGCTTTTATGTTGCCACAGGCTTTAGTGGACATGGGTTTGGTATTGGTCCAGGAGCCGGTAAGGCAATCGCGGAAATGCTTGTCAACGATCCGAGTGCTATCAACTTGAAACCTTTCAGCTTGAGTCGATTCTTTGATGGTACGCCGATTCGACCTTCTGGTTCGATATAAATTACGATGAATAAACCTAGAGTAACAACCTATGAAGAATCCTGCCGATGTATCAGTTGAGACTTCAAATGCTCAAGCAGTGGGCAATATAGATCAGGCTACCGGAGGTATAAGTCCAGCAATACACCCATCCACGACCTTTCTGCGAGATGAGAATTATGCCTTATTCGTTGAGGGAAACAGCTATAGCCGGGATGAAAACCCTACTTACAAAGTCGCAGAGGCAATGCTGTGTAATCTTGAGGGTGGGGCAGACGCTATGTTGTTTAGCTCCGGTATGGCTGCCGCTATGACAATTGTGCAAACCCTTTACCCTGGTGATCATATTGTCGCGCCTAGAATCATGTATTGGGGGTTGAGGCATTGGCTGAGGTCTTTCTGTAGTCAATATCACATTGGACTCAGTTTTTTCGATCCAGCCGAGCCGAATGCTCTTGAGAGGGCTATAGTTAAAAACACGACGAAGCTTGTTTGGCTGGAGTCGCCCTGTAATCCGACTTGGGATATTCTGAATATTTCGGAGTCTGCCGAGATTGCTCATAGCGCTGGTGCGATATTAGCTGTGGACTCTACCGTTGCAACACCTGTTTTGACTCAACCTATAAAATTAGGCGCTGATTTTGTAGTGCATTCCGCAACGAAATATTTGAATGGCCACTGTGACGTTTTAGCGGGGGCAATTGTTGCTGCTCAAGACAATGAACTATGGCAAAAAATGCGCGAAATACGTTTGAACGCAGGGTGCATACTTGGGTCACTAGAGGCTTGGCTCCTGCAAAGGGGTATGAGAACGCTTTTTCTACGAATGGATAGAGTAAATCAGTCTGCACTTGTGATTGCAGAATGCTTTGAAAAGCACGCTAAGGTGAAGCAGGTCCTTTATCCAGGATTGCCGTCTCATCCAGATCACGATATTGCTAAAAATCAAATGACAGGTGGCTTTGGAGGAATGCTCTCTTTCCGAATTCATGGTGGAGAAAATGCATGTCTGGAGATTGTAAAACGTTGCAAAGTTTTTAAACGAGCCACATCACTGGGCGGCGTGGAAAGCCTGATCGAGCACCGCTATTCTATAGAGGGGGAGGGTAGCCCAGTTCCGAGAGATTTGCTTAGACTTTCAATTGGGATTGAGTCTGTACAAGATTTGATTAGCGATCTCACTCATGCGCTAGGATGATTCGTTAATAGCTTCAAGGTATTTGTTAAAAGATTCGCAACATAAGCCTCGAAACTTCGGTCAACAAAAATCAAGAATTGGTTTTGCGCTTCTCTCATGACCACTCCCGAAATTTTGGCAACTTTAGTTCTGCAACAGGCTCCGACTGAAAACATGTTGGGTCTGAAATCAACAGATGATAGGGCAGACATCAACCGGGGAGTGCTTTCGCCACTTATCTCGAAACACCTTAGTGCTGCCGTATAATCAAGGGCGTTGAACGTTTTACCATTTAATGCGTCGTTAAATGATATTAAGATCTCTCTGGCAGATTGGTGGTCGCTAAGGATTAACCAGTGCTCAGGTCCAATCCATAGGCTCTTTACAATGTTATCGGTAAAATGAAGTGGTGCGGCAAGATGAAGAGTGTCTTCGGCAAACTGCTGGATGTTTGGGGATACTTTCAGGTTAACGATAGACCGATACTCTCTTTGCTTAATTATTGTCGATTCAGCCACGGATTCTCGTCCCCTCTGCGTCGAAAGCACAGATTGGTGTGATGCGAGCTCGCATTATCTTGCCTTGATCGAATAAATGAATCACCTCACCTTCACGTTCAAAACCCCTCTCTATCAGGCCCAAGGCAACGGTCTTGCCTAAGGTCGGACTGTACTCGGCCGAAGTCACGAAGCCCTGGCTTTGTCGAGCTTTTCCTTTACCTGTTGTTACGATATGGGCTCCTGCTCGTAAACGGATGTTTGCATCCTCAAGAGCAAGTCCAACTAGCTGTCTGCGATCCTTTGCAAGATCGGATGCCCTTTTTAGAGATCTCATGCCTATAAAATCGCTCGATTTATTCTTGATGATTTTTTGAAATCCAATGTCAAAAGCGTTTGTTGTGCCGTCCGTGTCACCACCGACGTGAATAAAACCTTTTTCTAGCCGTAGCACCATCAAGGCTTCTACCCCAAACATACCCAAACCTAAGGGCTGGCCAGCAGCCCACAGTGTCTCTAATATTTTATTCGAGTAGGTCGATGGCACACTCAGCTCGTAACTCAGTTCGCCGGTGAAACTGACTCTCTGAATCCGGAAAGAAATATTGTTACCCAATAATCCACTATGGCAGCTCATATGAGGAAAAGCGTCGTTGGACAAATCTATCATGCCTGGGATTTTGCTAAGAAGGTCTCTCGCCAATGGGCCGGCTAGATTAATCATGGCCCATTGCGACGTAACCGGTGTCATAACAAGTTCCAACGAAGGCCACTCACATTGATGCCATTCTTCCAACCAATTGGTAATTTGTTCTGCATGGCCGGATGTTGGGTATACAAGAAAGTGATCATCTGCAACGCGGGCAAAGACACCATCATCAAGTACCACCCCATTCTCGTTAAGCATGATTCCGTATCGAACCCTCCCGGGCCTTAAAGTATGGACTGTATTTACATAAATACGATTTAAAAACTCTGCAGCATCAGGTCCCCTTACCTCAATTTTCCCTAGAGGCGAACCATCGAACATACCTACCTTCCTTCTTACAAGGAGTGTTTCACGCTCTATGCTCTCTTGGCGGTGAGTTCCATAAAAAGCTGGACGCCTCCAGCTGCCGTAATCCTCTAAGACTGCGCCTTTGGAAATATGCCAGTCATGTGAGGGCAGCAGTCTTGGGGGGTCATAGAAATCTGCCGAACGATTGCCTGCTAATGCCCCAAAGGTTGCTGGCATGAACATTGGTCGAAAGGTTGTGGTCCCAATTTCTGCGGGTGTTTTCCCGTGTAGTTGGGCAAATAGTGTCAGAGCGTTCAGGTTGCTTGTCTTTCCTTGGTCGACAGCCATCCCGGTAGTGGTGTAACGCTTGAGATGTTCCACTGAGTGTAGATTTTCTCGGACCGATAGTTCTATATCTGACAGCGTTACATCATGCAGGTAGTCAATCCATTGTTGGTTTGAACTGACCGGTGCGGACTGCCTTTCTGTTATTTTGTAATCGCTATCCTCAGTAAAATTGCCATTTGCTGCGCCAACCACTCTGATGCATTCCGGGCCATCCCCTGGCACGAAACAAGCCAACTTTTCATCGTAGCGAAGTTTCCCGCCAGCTTGAGAGTAGAGATGAGCTGTGGGATTGAGTCCACCGGACATTGCTATGAGGTCACAATTAATTGAGCCCTCATCTCCGTCAGGTGTCCTGTAAAAAATTTTCTTTACTACAGATGAACCTGCAGCTCGAAGTGGAATACAGCCATTGAGTATTCGGATGCCGGATTTCGAAGCAGCGTTTGCTAAATGTTTTTCAGTAACAATCCGGCTATCTATTACAGCTATCACCCTCAGCCCCAAACGAGGTAGCGAGAGAATGGCTTCAAGACCAAGATTGTTATTAACGACTCCAACGATTTCCCTCCCACACTGCACCGCGTAGCGACTCGCATATTCCAGAACAGCGCTCGTCAGCATCACTCCGGGGAGGTCGTTGTTGCCAAAGATTAAAGGTTGATCAATCGCACCTGTCGCCAAGACAACCTTTGTAGCCTTTACTTTCCATAATATTTCGCTGGGTGCCTCCGACTCGTAGGTCTGATTTTGATCATGTATCGTTACTAGATTATCGTCAAAAAAGGCGACCGCGGTCGACCTCAACAGGACTCTCACATTTTGAAAATTGGTCAAATCTGTGCGTGCCTGAAAAAGAAAGTCAGCAGGCGACGCGTTCTTAAATTCTCGAGGATTGTAAAGTAGAGAGCCACCAAGCTCAGAGTCTCTCTCGACAAGCAATACATCTTTTCCCTCCCGAGCGGCTTTTATTCCGGCAACGATCCCGGCAGGGCCACCACCGACTACTAATACATCACAATGAGAGTGCAGATGCGTATACTCTGACGGATCTGGTTCGGCGGGGAGTTTACCGAGTCCAGCGATGCGGCGAATCAGTGTTTCCCAAGTATGCCAGTTGGGCCATTTAAAAATTTTATTATAAAAGCCTGCCGCCCAAAACGTTTTGGAATAATCGAACACTCTTAACAGATCAAAGTGCACGGAAGGGAAGCAATTTTGTGAGCGAGCCTGCATTCCATCGATAAGCGGAGTGATAGCAGCCCTGACAGATGGGATTTCCCCTCTGCCAAAATCGACGGTCAACAACCCGTTGGTATCCTCGACGCCAGCTGCAAGGATCCCTCGAGGCCTATGAAATTTAAAGCTACGACTTACGAGTTTGACGTTATTCGCCAAGAGTGCGGAGGCAATTGTGTCGCCTTGGTAACCCATCAAGCGTTTTCCATTGAAGTGGAAATAAATAGGTTTGGAACGATCAATGCGTCCCCCTGTCTCCACTCGATGCGACTGCGTCATGATTCAACATCCGGTGGGGTATCGGATATCTTATAAACTGCCAAGACTTTATTCGTTTCAGTATCGCGCAGTGTGTTGAACCACTTGCCGCATCCAGAAGAATGACACCAACGCTCGGCATAGGCCCCAGCGGTGTTATTTCTATTGAAGAGGTAATCGGCCCACTCTTCGTCGCTGACATGATTTTCTGGGCGAGCAATGTGGGACTCACCGCCCCAGGTAAATTCTACTTCGCTTCGTAATCCACAAAATGGGCAATGGAGAAATTGCATTAGTGTGCCACTCCCGACGCAGCACCTTCGTCGATTAGCTTGCCGCTGACGAAACGATCGAGACCAAAGTCGAAAATTAGTGGATGGGGCCGATCATTCGCAATCGTGTAGGCCATTGTGTCGCCTCCAGCAGGAATTGCTTTGTAGCCCCCGGTACCCCACCCCCCGGACACATACAAATTTGCAACTGGGGTCTGGCCCATAATTGGCGTTGTGTCTGGGGTGATATCACTGATGCCCGCCCACTGGCGAAGCATTCTCAGTTGACGGAATTGTGGGACGAGTTCAATCAGCGCTGCCACATTCTCTTCGAGGGTAGAAAAGCCGCCCCGCTGAGTATAGCTTGTGAGTGTGTCAGCCCCTCCGCCTAATACGATCTCACCACGGTCTGATTGGCTCACGTACATATGTATGACGTGCGATGTGAACACCGTATTAAGGCAGGGCTTGATAGGTTCACTGACAACGGCTTGAAGTGGCATACTCGTTATTGGCACCCTAAATCCAGCCATTTGAGCGAGGGCACTGGTCCTGCCTGCAACTGCAATACAAACGCTACCGGCCTCGACATCACCTTTTGAGGTCGAAACTGCGGTTATTTTTCCTGCTTGGACTTTTAAATCCAAAACCTCACAGTCCTGAATAATGTCAACACCAGCATGACTGGCTGCACGGGCGAATCCCCATGTCACTGCATCATGCCTTGAAATCCCGGCACGTCGTTGCATGAATCCACCAATAACGGGATAACGGCATTCCAGATCGATTAAAGGTTCTATTTTTTTGATGTCGGCGGGAGCTACTATTTCCGAATCAATTCCATTTATCTGTATGGCATTGGCCCATCGCCGCATTGATTCGAATTCATGTGGGCTGTGTGCAAGCACCAGCATTCCTCTTTGACTCAGCATGATATTGAAATTAAGGGCCTCATTCAGCGTTTCGTATAGCTTTAATGAGTGATCAAAAAATGCTGCACTTTGTGGCCAGAAGTAGTTTGAGCGAGTGACTTGCGTATTGCGTCCAGAATTGCCACCACCGATGTGGCCCTTGTCGAGAACAGCGATATTTTTCATTCCATATTTCGTTGCGAGGAAATATGCTGTGGACAGACCATGTCCGCCTGCTCCGATAATCACAACATCATAATGTTTTCTCAGCTCAGGGTTACGCCATAGAACCGACCAGTTTTGGTTCCCACTCATCGCATTGCGAACGAGATTTAATGTGGAGTAGCCTTTTATCATGCGATAACGTAGCATCAGAATTAAGGAATATTCTAGCTAAAGATTGGGTGGACTACCCATATGATTTCTCACATTTTTCTGCCCGCCTGGGTTTTACAATAATGAACATCTTCACGCAGCCTTCCAGTGATGTGCAGCGCAGAGATCCTCGCTACGACATTTTGTTCGAAAGTGTTCAAATTGGCCCAGTCACTGCGCCAAATCGATTTTATTGTACCCCTCATGCTATCGGAGCTGGCCAGCAGATGCCCCATACACGCGCTGCCATGCGTGAAATTCGAGCAGAGGGTGGGTGGGGTGTCATTAACACGGGGTATTGCTCGATCCACCCTAGCTCAGATGACACGCCCCTGCCGTTTGGAAGGATGTGGGACGACGATGACATAAAGGTTCATGCCTTGATGGTAGACGCCGTGCACGAGCATGGGTCTTTAGCCGGAGTTGAACTTTGGCATGGTGGGGGCGGAACCGGTAATAAGCTATCGAGAATGCCGTTAATGTCAGCTTCAGGTATTTCAAGTAATTCACGCTATCCAGGCTGGATTAACTTAGCCCAGTCTAGGCCAATGTCAAAAGATGACATTGCTGATTTTCGGCGCTGGCACGTCAATGCAGCAAAACGAGCCAAGTCGGCGGGTTTTGATATCATTTACATATACTCCGGTATGGGTTTTGGGCCATATCAATTCCTACTTCCATGGCTTAATAAGCGCGAAGATGAATATGGGGGTAGCCTTAAAAACCGAGCACGCTTGACGCGAGAAATTGTGGAAGATATGCGTGACGCTGTGGGAGACTCTTGCGCAATAGCCCTTCGTTTTAGTTCAGATGAACTTATGAAGTTGCCCGGAGAGCTGCATGAAACCGCAGCGCACGACATTATTGCGGAGCTTTCTGATGTGCCGGACCTCTGGGACGTTAAGTCGAGTAGCTGGGCTACGGAGACGCGGTCCGCTCGTTTTACAGAGTCCGGTGCTCAAGAACCGTTGGTGAAGTTTGTCAAACCCCTGACTGACAAGCCAGTTGTTGGTGTGGGTCGGTTTACTTCTCCAGATGATATGGTCAGTCAAATAAAACGCGGTGTTCTGGACCTGATCGGTGCAGCGAGACCATCAATTGCGGACCCTTTTTTGCCACGAAAAATCGATGAAGGCAGAGAAGATGAGATTCGTGAGTGCATTGGATGCAATATCTGTGTCTCGGGATATCATGATGGGGTTCCTATTCGTTGTACTCAAAACCCAACTGTAGGTGAGGAGTGGCGCCGAGGTTGGCACCCTGAACGTATTAAGCCTGCCACCTCCAATGGTACTGTGCTCGTCGTTGGTGGAGGTCCAGCTGGGCTCGAGTGTGCTCTTTCGCTCGGAAAGAGAGGCTATCAGGTCACCCTTGCCGAAGCGCGAGATCAACTGGGTGGTCGTGTCTCTATCGAATCAAAACTGCCCGGACTGGCGAGTTGGGCCCGGGTGAGAGATTACCGAACCAATCTTCTCCGGGTTATGAAGAACGTGGATGTGTATTTGAATAGCGAACTTACAGTATCAGAGATTCTTGAATTTGGTTGCGATCATGCTGTCATAGCCACCGGCGCGCACTGGACTGATGATATCCTTGATGTCAATGGCGCGTTTCCGATCCCTGGATTCAAATGCAAGAATGTTTTTACACCCGATGATATGTTCTCAGGTGCTGATCCAAGTGGTCCGGTGATTGTTTATGATTTTAATTATTACTACATGGGAAGCTCGATGGCGGAACTTCTCGTAGAGCAAGGGAAAGAAGTCATATATGTCACGCCGGCCAACGCTGTAGCCGCTTGGACCTTCATGAATAATGAGGCGAGTGACATTCGCTCGCGCATGATGGACTTGGGTGTAAAGATTATTTTGGAGCAATACCTTACCGCTTTTGACGGGTCAAAAGCTCACCTTGAAAGTGTTTATTCTGGACAAAACCCCACTTCTTTAAATTGTGGTTCTATAGTAGTGGTTGGCAACCGTCGCAGTAACGATGGGCTCTACCATGAGTTGCTGGGTAACGCGAATGTTCAATCATTAGGGCTAACCGTGCAAAGCATCGGAGATTGCAATGTACCGGGTATCATAGCTCATGCAATTTACTCCGGTCATGAGTACGCGCAAAATCTTGACACCAAAGTGCCAGATATACCGTTTAAAATTGAGCGTCCTCTACTCTATTAAAGGAGGTCTAGCATCGGGCGACGTGATCTGAACGATGTTATCGCTGTAGAAGCCATTGTAATTTGTGCGCCCCCCCAAGCTATAGGCGCCTATGTTGCCAAACTCGAGGTGGTCACCGGCTTGGATAGTTTCAGGAAGCTCCACCCTCCCGGGTAACGTGTCCGTTGAATCGCAAGTAGGGCCGTTTAGGATGAAACTTTTTGTCGGCCCTTTGAGCTGCTCAGGGCCCCTAAAAACGCGCACTGGAAAACTGTTAGGTCCATCAATACCGAGCAGCCAGAAAATACCGAACATCCCGTCATTGAGAAATAGGCGCTCTTCCTTTCGAAGAATTACTTCCACTACAGCGGACAGACCGGGGGCGGCGAGAGCTCTTCCGGGCTCTCCTAGTAATTCTAATTTTGAAAAAATTTTTCGCTCATCGATTGATTTTCGCAAAGTGTTGAAATAATTTTCCAATTTCGGAACGATGAACTGCGGGTAAGAAGTTGGAAATCCCCCGCCCACATCCAAAAGACGAATTTCGAAAGGCAATTCAGAGAGTACAGATTCGGTTTTTGATAATGCATAGTTATACGCGTCGGGACTAGCCACCAAAGATCCGACGTTAAATGCAAATGCAGGTTCAGCACCTGAGCTACGAATAGAGTGGAGCAGCTTGACCATTTCCTCCTCAGGAGCACCGAATCTGACTGACAAATCTTCTGAGGCAGATTCATGATGCACTGCCATTCGAGCAAAGATCACTGAATGACTGGGATTTATTTCGGTCAGCAACTGTTTCAGGCCGTTAAGGTGATCCACTACAAAATGATGGACATTAAATTGCTCTTGGGCGATCGTGGCTGAACCGCGAATTCTAGCGGGCGTCATAAAATACTTTTTTGCAGTTGGATCGATTGAGTGCGCTAACTTCACTTCTGGCAGAGAGGCGCAGTCGTAATGCTGTATTCCAGCCTCTCGCAATAACTGCATGACTGTTGGGTCGGGATTGGCTTTTACCGCATATAGTACCCTACCGGGAAATCCCTCCAGAAAGCTTTTGGCTTTTTCCCGATAAATATGTGGGTAAATACAATAAACGGGTTCTTCAGGATTCTGATCGCGGAGGAGGCTCTCGATAGTTGGATATTGCTTCATAGGCTGATGAGTTCTACGACAGCCGCATGAGCGACCCGCTTGGATCGTAAGCGGCTTCTGGCAAAATCCTGGCGGGTCGTTTCTGATCAACAATATGAATGGCGAATTCGTCATCTCTTGATGACAAAAACTCGGCTCTTAAATATCCAAGGGCAAGGCTCCTTCCAACAGTGTGGCCATAGGCTCCTGAGGTAACGAAGCCCGCGTATTCGTCTTTGTGCCAAATTGGTTCATAACCCCAAGCGTCCGCGTCGATAGCATCAATTTCAATTGGAACTAGTCGCATTGAGGGGTCGTTTAAGCGGTCCTCGATCGCCTTTTCACGGCCGATAAATTCACCTTTATCATAATCTACAAACCGATCGAAACCACACATTATTGGTGTGTAGTCAGGTGTGAATTCTCTCGACCAAGCCCCAAAGGCTTTTTCCATGCCCATTGAGACCAACGCTCTGATTCCAAATTCGCGGAGACCGTAACTCTTCCCCTCTTTCAAGAGCAAATCATATGTGGCTTTCGCATAACTTGCTGGTATGTACAGCTCATAGCCGAGCTCACCAGTAAAAGATAATCTCGCCACCTTGCATGGTGCGTAACCTATATCCATCTCTTTCATTGACATAAACGGCATTGCGGTCTTGGATAGATCTTTATTCGATAGCTTTTGAAGTAGTTCTCTCGAATTGGGCCCTGCTACTGAGATCGTTGCCAAATCATTGGAGAGATTGTTAATACTAATGTCTCGATTACCCTTATTAGTCTCAAACCAATACATATGGTATTCCTGCAAGTAGCCAGAACCGATGATCATGAAATGGTTGGGTGCAAGGCACATAGCAGTCAAGTCGCCTTTAAGTTTGCCACTTTGTGAGAGCAACGGCGCCATACGTATCTGCCCTGGTTTGGGCAATTTTCCAGCGGAGAGGAAGTCAACGAATTGCGCTGCGTCTCGTCCTACGATTTCGTATTTGGCGTAAGAACATGCGTCAAGAATGCCAACACTATTTCTTACTGAATGACACTCAGCCCCCACTAACTCATGTGAATTTGAACGGCGAAAGCTTGGCAATTCCGTGGCTTCAGAGCCCTTGTTCGCAAACCAAAGCGGAACCTCTAAGGCATAAGACGATCCGAAAACAGCATTAGCTTCTTTAAGCTGATCATAAAAGGCAGAAGATTTTGACGGTCGAGCTGCGGGCCACTCATCATTGGGACACAGTAATGTAAATCGGTTCTCATAGAATTCTTTTGCCTTCTCAATCGTGTACGTCTCTGTGGCGAATTCCCCAAAACGATTCACATCCATGGCAAACACATCACCATCTGGCTCACCATTTATCATCCATTGCGCCAATGTCAGCGCAGCACCGCAACCTTGGCTAAAGCCCGCCATGATGCCGCATGCCGACCAGTAGTTGGTGACACCTCTAACCGGGCCAACTAATGGATTTCCGTCAGGAGCAAACGTAAATGGACCATTCACGATCCGCCGAATACCCGCCTCCGCTACGAGCGGATACCGCTCAAAACCCTTGCTCAATGCATCGGCGATGTCATCCAGCCTCGGTTGGAGCAAATCTGACTCCCCGTATTCCCAAGAGGTCCCCTCTATGGCCCATGGGGTCGAATTTTTCTCATATACTCCAAGTAATACTCCAGACCTCTCTTGGCGAAGGTACATTTCACCATCACTGTCGAGTATTAGCGGCAGCTCGCCATCGAACTCTTCGAGTGCCTTGATGTCTCCAGAGATCAAATAGTGATGCTCTAAAGGCACAATGGGCACATGAACTGACGCCATCGCACCGACTTCCCGTGCCCAAAGCCCAGCCGCATTAACGATATGTTCGCAGTGGATATCACCCTGATCAGTTCTTACGAGCCATGAGTTATCCGCCTGGTGCTCAAGCGCTGTCACCATAGTCTTTAAATAGATTTCTGCGCCCCCCATGCGTGCTGCCTTGGCAAGAGCATGAGTGGAACCATTTGGGTCAATATTTCCCTCATTCGGATCCCATAAACCTCCGATAATTTTGCTAGTGTCCATGATGGGACAAAGCTTTTTAATGTCCTCTGGGGTTATTAATTCGCTCTCGATACCAAAAGTCTTTTGACGGGAATGTTCGTAACAGATGACTTCCCAGCGTTCAGGTGTGGCTGCCACCTGAATGCCTCCAGTGAGATGCATTCCAACATCCTGGCCCGATAATTCCTGCACTTCCTTGAAAACCCCGATGCCATAAGCCTGCAGCTTAGCTATGTTAGGGTCGCTGTTCATCGCATGAAATCCACCGGCCGCATGCCAAGTCGACCCGGCTGTCAATTGTTTCCGTTCGACCAGGACGACATCACTCCAGCCCAGCTTGGTGAGGTGGTACAGCACTGCTGCGCCAACTACCCCACCACCTATGACGACCACTTGGCAATGAGTTTTCATATTGTTAATTTCCGCTGACATTGTGAGTGAAAAAAGAAATTATATTGATATCAAATTTCATATGGCCAAAGCTCTAGCCCATGAATTGCATTCCTAATATCCATTGTGAGGTTAACCGAGGCTAGGGTTTCCTCTGATTTGAGATCATGAAGGCTGACGGTGGAAGGAGATGACCCCCCCACGATAAATCTGTCGCTTATGGCACACAGACCGCGGCCGAACCCCTGACGAGCGATTCCTGACTCGTCATCATTTATATTTTTTAATTCGCTTTCTTCATATATCTTCACCGGGAAGATCCTCTCTTTACCAGACCTTGGCACATATCTTAAGCAGTTGTTTTCAGTGTCGTGGAAAAGAATTCCATCCTGAAAGGGCTGGGCATTATGAGTTCCTGAGGGTAGTGAGCAGAATTCACTGATCTCTAGATTCTTATCCAGATGCAGTAGCGTATTGGTATGTAGACCACTGAAGAAAATACCCCGGTTATTGACAGAAATCATATTGAGATGGAAGTCATTCACTGGAAGAGGCCCCATCTGTGCTCGTGGATCAAAGGTATAGCCATTCCAGCTATCGTATTGACGAATTAGGTGGTATCCCCACACAAATTGGTCCTTGTGAGTGTCAAATGCTAGTAAACTGTCATAGCCAGTAGAAGTGAGAAATATAGTGTGTTCTAACCTGCATATCTCATGACAATGTTTGAGATAGGGGTTTTTGAATGAGTCGTTAGTTTCAAAGTTTTGATCGTAACGAAAAAGGGCGTCACTGGCAGCAATGTAAATATCTTGGTTGTTAAAACAGATCCCGCGCAAGCCACGATCAGCACCGCGACCTTTCCAGTCGATCCCGCTCGTATTCCAATCAACGAGTTGCAGCACTTCCTGGCTATCAAAATCTACGGTATACACGCCACCATGGCTTTCGCCTTGTTTGCTACCTCGTATGACCGAAGTTGCAATAATTTTAGGGAGCCGTATTGTCATTTAGTGGCTTCCTTGGTATTGAGTCTCATCTATGCGTTGATTACAGTTTAAGATAGTTCCGTGGATTATTATCGATAGATTCGCCGGAGAAAGATACTGGCATTATATATTGGTGAACAGATGGATATTGGTGCGCCTATAAGAGAACTCGGTCCTGTAGATGTAACTTGCCTTAGTGAAGCGATTCTCCGACAGGAGGACGACGCATGGAGGGAGTATAAGTATCGCCAAAAAAGTTATCATCATCACGAACAAACCGAATCTATAGTTTTGATTTTTACCACTGGTGAGGGGTGGCCTGATCACTCAATAACGCAAGGCCCAGGTTGGAATCGCTTGTCTGACGCAGCATTGCCTCTGATGAAGAAAATCATTGCTGAGCACTACCCGCCCGGCGGAGAGGTCATTAGAGCGATGGCTGCGAAATTACTGGCAGGTGGTAAGATAAAAACCCACGCTGATGCGCATCCCTCTTTTCATTGCGGGCACAGAATCCATGTCCCTATAACCGCGAACTCACGCGTTAGATGGTCGATTGATGGAAGACCCTATAAGTTTTCTGTGGGACAAGCCTATGAGTTGAATAATCAAAAACCGCACAGTGTCGTTAATAAAGGAAAAGAGGACCGAATTACTTTTATTTTTGATTACGTGCCGCCTGGTCCACTCGCTTATCAGCCCGACTAAGGACTATGAACAGCGATTCTCCACTTGCTATATTGGACCCGAGATTTCGTTTAGTTTCGGGGAGAACAAAGCCAGATTTTATGTTGGTAGGTGGAGCTAAGTGTGGAAGCACATCCTTCTCCCGATATATAGCGGCTCATCCCCAAGTAACAATCAATGGACCAAAGGAGCCTAACTTTTGGTCGTGGCATCGATATCCAAGAAGATACCAAGATTTTTTTGTGAATGAAGAACCCATTAACAATCCGTCGCCGGAAGCCCCCATAAGTGGCGAATTTTCGACATCTTCACTGCTTCACCCGTTGGTGCCAAGGCGCGTGTTGGCCAACCTTCCATCGATTAGGATTTTTATTCTCTTGCGAAATCCGATCGATCGCACCTATTCGCACTATCAAATGGCGAAAAATGCAGGGCAAGAGAAAGAGTGTGCTTTTGACGATATTGTTGCAAACGAAATAGACGAAGTTCCAACCCTCCTAAAAGCCCATATGGATGGTTTCGATCATTCTAGTGGAGATCCGAAACGGTGTTTCTCGGATGAGAATGGCAAGCCACTGCGCGTTGCAAAACATATTCATGGGTTTCCCGAACGAACGCTGCTGACTGAAATGGATCTGCGTTCATTCTATGTCCAAAGTTTCGTATTTCGGTCAATCTACTGTGATCAGGTCGAACGATGGCTGCGGCTATTCTCCCGTGATCAAATTATGTTCCTTCAATCAGAAGAGTTTTTTTCTGACCCATCACTGACGATGGATCGTGTTGCAAAATTTTTGGGTTTGCAGAAATTTGATTTCGGTTCCTCCGGCCCACTTCAGCGGGCTTGGGATTTAGGGGCTCAAGATGTATTTGAAACACCTAGAGAGTACCCAGATATGAATGAGGAAACCAGATTAATGCTCGCGGACTTCTTTAAACCTTATAACGAGAGGCTGTATCAACTTATTGGGCATGATTTGGATTGGGATTAATTACCGTCGACTCATTAAGCACCCCAAAAAGCGGCGTTAAGTTTTCTCTGTACTTTTCCCATTTATTCATCGATGTTCTATATAAGGGTTTCCTAACTTGGAGGTTACTAGGACTCATCACATTCCTGGCATTTGCATAAAAATCTAGGCAATCATTTTCCCAACCAAGGCCTAGATATTCGATAATATCTCGAGTCACTCGCTCTTGATCCATAATCAATTCTTCGTACTTCACCCTAAGAATCTGATCGCCAAACAATTTATACCAATGATTCATTAGCTTATTGTGATCAACGTAGTACTGTCCTAGTTCCGCTAGGTTGAACGAGCACTTAAGGGCCTCAAAGCAATGAAAGAAGAGAGAAAGACAATTGTCCATTGCGTTTCTCTCACAAGCGACTATTCGGGCCCTTGGAAAGAGAGTTTTTATTACACCAACTCGCGCAAAGTTTCCGGGCTGTTTGTCGGTAATGTGTGCAAAATCTGGTGCGAGAAGTTTTAACTCTTGTAAATATTGATCTGCGTGATCCTCTATCAATTTCTTTTCAAGTAAAGTCATACATTCGGGTTGTGCCAAACCGCCGCGAAGTGCCCTTGCCAATGATTGGTTGATCGCGGGAATCGTCTGCAATTCGCCAGCACCAAAGACCTGCTGATGACTCGAGATAATTTGCTCGACGAGAGTTGTTCCAGATCGAGGCATGCCAACGATAAAAATTGGCAGTTGTGAATTTGACCCAAATTCTTTTTTTTCCTGAAAATATTTTTCTGAAAATGTTTTTATTATTCTTTCTGTGTTGTCAGTATTCTCTGCAGAGCTGTAGTTGAAGGTCGCTCTTCTAAGTTTATTCGCATTGTGAAAGTGTCGAAACGCACGGCTGAATAATTGTTCTTTTTCGAAAATTCTCCCCATTGAAAAATGGTAATACGATAGCGTTTTTTTGCTAGCATCTTTATTTGCGGCTAATTTTTCCAAAAGTGGAATTTGATCTTTCGTCTGTTGTATCGAGGAGAGTTGGTAATGCGCTTCACCTGAGGTTGGGTCTGCTTTTAAGATGCTTTTGAGTTGATCTATCGCAGCTTCTTTTTCATTTAGTTGACGTAGCGTGTGTGCTAAATTGATGCCAATTGACTGATTTCCGGGGTTTAGAAGGAGTGCTCGGTCGAGTATCAGTTTTGCGCAGTCCGCTTTCCCATGTTGCCTGAAACTTTTCGCTAGATAAATGCTGGCCTCAACATCTTCGGGCTTTAGTTGTAAGGCTACTTCGAGAGACGCTATTGATAAGGTTAGTCGACCGACTTGTTGTTGAGAGGCTCCTAATCTTCGCCAGAGTTTTGCATTTGAGGGAAAGCGCTCAACTGCTTCACTATCAAATTTTATTGCTTCAAGATAACTTCCGTTTCCGATTAAGGCATCGCCTAAACCTATCGTCGACGGCAAATCGGTTGGATCTAATCCAATGCATTTTCTGAAGGCTGCGATAGATTCTTCCCAGTGACGTAGTCGCAAAGCCGTTCCGCCTAGCTGTCGTAAACCTATAATGTTATCCGGCAGGATTTGCACGAATTTCCTGTAAAGAAGAATAGCTTCATGAAAATTCTTGAGTTCGAATTCAATATGAGCAAGGAGCAAGATTATGTCTGGCCTTGTTTGTTGCTCCAAAATGTCTTTGCAGGTTTTTTTTGCAGGCTGGAGCTGTCCGGCTCGATAGAGATCAAGAGCCTGCGCAACTAAGGAGGCATTTCCTTTTGTATCGGGGTCAGTCGCAGTCGGCGCTTGTTTCATTTGGGGATAGCTGATGATCGATGATAGGGTATATTAGTCACAAGGATAGTATTACGGCAATTAGAGTTGTCCATGTCTCGAGAGAAAAAAGTTTTAGTTTTAGGCGGAGGCTCATCAGGGTGGACGACTGCCGCATATCTTAACGCTGCACTCAATAACGGAGGGCAAAAAAATGTCGACATCACACTCGTGGAATCTCCAGATGTTGGAACAATAGGGGTCGGCGAGGCCACGATTCCAAATATTAACCATGTGCTGTCAGTAATTGGTATTGATGAAATTGACTTTTTAAAGGCGGTGGACGGTACCTTCAAACAGTCCATTCGCTTTGTTAACTGGCTTCATGAAAAACCACATTTTTACCATCATCCATTTAGCCGTTATGGTCAAAGTCGTGCGGATGACGCGGGTCGACGATGGCTGATGAGTGATAGATCGGTGCCCTTCATAAATACGATTGCAGCACAGCCGATTTTCTGCGAGATGGGTTTGTCACCGAAGCCCTTTGAGAGAGTAAACCTTGGTGTTGCCTTGGGATATGCTTTTCATATGGATGCTACGAAGTTTGCAGCGCTCCTTACTAAGCATTCCACAGACCGTGGTGTAGGGCATGTGCTTGAACATGTCGTTGGCACTGAGATGAGGAACAACGGCGAAATTGATTCAGTAATCACGGCTTCCGGTAGACGACTAGAGGCTGATTTATACGTGGACTGTACTGGTTTTGCAGCCGCATTAATGGAAAAGAAGCTTGGAGTGCCCTGGGTCGACTGCTCTGAGTGGTTGATCTGTGACCGGGCCATCACGATCAATGTCCCCTATGAAAAATACTACCCGGGGAAAGTAAACCCCTACACTACTGCCACCGCATTATCGTCTGGATGGGTATGGGACATCCCGCTTCAGACTCGCCGTGCTCTTGGATATGTTCACTCCAGTGCGCATATCAGCGTGGATCAGGCGGAAGCTGAGATGCGCGACATGGAAGGCCCGCATGCCAACGATCTCTCTTCGCGCATCGTTAATTTTAAGGTTGGTCGGAGAAAGCAACAGTGGGTTGCCAATTGTGTCTCGATAGGCTTATCCGGAGGGTTCATCGAGCCATTGGAGTCAACTGGCTTATATCTTAGCCAGATTGCAGCGGAACTTCTCGTAGAGCATTTTCCTTACACGGATGATATGGCGCCGTTTGCATTTAGGTTTAATCGGATTATGGCAAACCGCTTCTATGAAATTCTAGATTTTGTAAACATGCACTATTGTTTAACAAAGCGACGTGACTCTGAATTTTGGCGAGAAATTGGTCGACCTGAGAGGATCAATGGGCGGCTAAAGGCTAAGTTAGATTATTGGCGGATCAAACCGCCCTCGACTTCTGACTTTAACGATCAGTTTTTCCCCGGACAGCCCACCCAAATTATCGAATCAGGTGAGCCAGACGGCGATAATCGCTTCGTAATTGATACTGGTTATCTTTGGAATCATCATAGTTATGAAGCAGTTCTTTATGGGATGGATTTTTTACGTGACGAGTGTGAGAGGTGGTTTGGCTCAAATCGGCCACCACCTGCGGTTAACCGACAAGTGCTTGATGCGATGGAGAAAGCTCAGAAACACCTTCCACCACACGATATTTGGTTACGCAAGGTTGTGAACATGGGTGACTATTCCTCAATTTGAGTGGCAGTTAATATGAGCCTTTTCAATGCCTTTGATTCTGGAAAGTTTGCAATCACTGCGCAAATGCACCTGCCCAAAACAGCAGACCCCGAGGAAGTGGTTCGGCAGGCGGAAATGCTTACAGATTATGTCGATGCGGTACAGCTTACCGACAACCCAGGGGCGCAAGTACACATGTCGGGTCTTGCCGCTGCAGCTTTGCTTATTCCCATGGGCCTAGATCCCGTGATGCATTTCAACTGCCGGGATAGAAATCGTATAGCTCTGCAAGGGGATTTGCTGGGAGCTATTGCGATAGGAGTCACAAGCGTTCTTATCAGTAGAGGTCGAGAAATCCCTAATGCTGAAAAGTTGCGGATTAAAAATGTGTTCGATACGCCAGCTAAAGATTTGATGGCCTATGCACGAAAGCTGAGGCAAGAAGATTCTTCTTTTGTGAACGCAGATTTTCGGGTTGGCGCTACATCAATTATCTTTGACCCGGAACGCGATTGGACGCCCAAAAGTCTATCTGAAAAGTGTGATGCTGGAGCAAATTTTGTTCAGTCACAGCTATGTTTTGATATTGATATTCTCAGAAATTATATGGCCCATATCGTGGGCGCAAAATTGACTCACCGAAGCAAATTTATGATTGCTCTATCACCATTGCCATCGATAGAGATGGCCTGCTGGATGCGTGAGAACATAAAAGGTGCCGTAATCCCCGAGAACATACTCAATCGAATGTATGATGCCAAAGATCCAGAAATTGAAGGAATGAAAATTTGTGCGGAATTAATGGCGCAAGCAGCCGAAATCCCTGGAATAGCAGGCGTGAATTTGCTGACTTTAGGCAGCCTTAATACTATACCAGAGACGATCTCAATATCAGGATTGCGAAACATTTAGCATGAAGAGGGAGTCTGTTTCTTTGTCTGAGCAAAAGTTACTTTTTGACCAGGCGCTTAAATATTTAGATTCTGGAGACGCTGCTGCCGCAGAAGCGATCTGCGTTAGGGTTTTAGGTATCCACCCAAATGATGCGAACTTCCTTTGTTTGTCGGCGCGATCACTTTCAAAGCTTGAGCTTTTTGATAGAGCAGATCAACGAATCGATTTAGCATTAAATTTGTTCCCTGAATTTCAGCGTGCTCACGAAATTCGTGGTGAAATATTATTTTCTAAAGGTTTTTTGCGAGAATCGGCAGATGTGTTTCGGAGAGTACTTGCTTTGGATCCACAGAGGCAAAATGCGCGAGTAAAACTTAGTCAAATCTTGATGATTCTGGGGGAAGAGGGCGAAGTTGAGAAGCTTCGTCAAGAGCTATTAAGAGATAGTCAAGATAATCAAGACATCGCGAGAGCAGTCGATTTTGAACGTCAGAGTAAGTTTTCAGATGCAGAGAAGATTTATAGAAAGATACTCACCCGGCATCCAGATAATGTTTCCGCAATGCGGCTCTGGGCACGTTTGGGATTGCGCCAGAGACAGTTTAAGACATCAGAAGTATTTCTTAAACGTGCCGTTGAACTGGCCCCAGGTTTTGAGGAGGCATGGGCAGATCTTTGTGAGGCTCAATATGAGCAAGAGAGTTTTGAGGACGCCATAAATAGCGCGAAGAGGCTGGTGGCGCTGCAACCTCGCGGATCCGACGGTCTTTTATTTCTAGCCGCCTCTTATGCTTCGGCTGGAAGGCATTCGGAGGCTCTCGATGCCTATGATAAGGCTTTAAAAGTAAGCCCGGACCACGTTAGAGCGCTATGTGGCAAAGGTAATCTGTGTCGCACTATCGGAAATTACGAGCTGGCAGTGTCCTCCTTCAGGAAAAGTATTGAAGTGAATCCGCTTTTTGCAGAGGCCTATTGGAATCTGGCAAATCTTAAGACTTTCCGTTTCACTGATGAAGAAGTGGATAAGATGGCCGGTCTGTTAGATGACGATAGGATGCCATCAGAAGGTTTGGTTCAGTTACAAAATGCTTTGGGTTTAGAAATGGAAGGTAGGAAAGATTATGCCAAGGCTTTCAAGTATTTCGATGGGGGCAATCGAATTAGGCGCGAGGCTGAATACTATGACATGGCCGAGCATGACGAGAATATTGACAATACCATTGAGACATTTTCACACGAGTTTATTGTCAACAATCAAGGCTACGGTGACCCGGATTCGGCGCCAATTTTCGTTGTCGGACTTCCGAGATCAGGCTCAACGCTCATTGAGCAAATTCTTAGCAGTCATCCTCAGGTTGATGGTACGTTTGAATTACGAGACTTAGGACAGACAATTACGTCAAATCCGCAACTGACAACTCCAAGAAAGCGTTATCCACTTTCAGTCGCAAATATCCCTGCCAATCTTTTTTCTCAACTCGGCGGTGAATATATCAATAGGACTCGTCGTCACCGAGGTGACCGACCACGTTTTACCGATAAAAATCCGAATAACTATGTCCACGTGGGTTTTATTCATTTGGCACTGCCAAACGCAAAAATAATTGATGCCCGTCGACATCCGATGGACAGTTGTTTTGGAAGCTTCAAGCAACTTTTTGCCCAAGGCCAATCATTTTCCTATGATCTCGTAGAGTTAGGCGAGAATTACATTCAATATCAAAAATTAATGGATCATTGGAAAAAGGTCCTTCCTGGGAAGGTTCTTGAAGTCAATTATGAAAGTGTAGTTACAGATACCGAAACCCAAGTTAGAAGGATCCTAGAATATTGCGAGTTGGATTGGAGCGATTCTTGTCTGAAATTCTACGAGACTGAGCGTGCTGTCAAATCTGCGAGCTCAGAGCAAGTCCGGACTCCAATCTATTCGAGTGCAATGCATAAATGGCGTCATTATGAGGAATATCTGGGGCCGCTCATTGAAGTGCTTGAGCCTGTTCTTCTCAAACTACCTCGGGCGGATCAGCCTCGTAGTTGGCAGAGTGGGCCAGTTAATGTCTGATAGCAGTCTGACTCCGATGGTTTTTATTAGCTATAGGCGAAGTACGGCGCACTCTGATTTTGGGTCCTAGCTGGGTGGTTACTTTGGCTAAAACGGGAGGCCTTGTTTTACATTGTAAAAACAAGCATTGCAATCTGATGTGAAATAGGCCAAGAAGGAAATGAGGTTAACCACGGTGCTTGATCCCTCTCGTAAATCGTCGGCGTAGCAGGGGTCGTCAAACCCGGAGGAGAAGGTTATGAGCGAGAAAAAAAATAAGTTCACCGTAAGCCCTATCGCGGCAGCAGTATCAACGGCCGTGGTTCCAGCGTCTGCAGCAATCGCACAAGAAGTGGGCCTTGATGGCGCGAAGCTGGAACTTGAAGAAGTCATCGTAACTGCCAGAAAGCGAGAGCAGAATTTGCAAGAGGTCGCTGCAACTGTTCAGGCACTGCCCGAAGCGATGCTAAAAGATATGGGTGCGCTCAATACCGAAGATTACGCAAAGATGATTCCGAGTATGGTCTGGCGACAAGAACATGGTGCTGGAGCCAATCAAATTATTTTTCGGGGCATCAATACAGGCGGTTCGGATTTCATCGCCACCTCCAGTGCATCAATGTATCTGAATGAAATCAACGTTACCATGATGGGCGATCAGCCTGGCATGCGTATGATGGACCTTGCCCGTGTCGAGGCCCTAGCCGGACCTCAAGGGACCCTTTACGGTGCCGCATCACAATCTGGAACCCTTCGTATCCTAACTCATGAACCTGACGCCACGAAGTTCATGGGCGATATCGATACCACATTCCGCACCGGTTCAATGAGTGATGAGAGTCACAGTATAACTGGAATCATCAACATCCCCATTGTTGAGGACGTCTTTGCCATTCGAATTGCGGCTCAAACCGCCGAGGATGGTGGATATATCGACAATGTTTTGGGCAACACCCCCAACAGCTGGATCTGGGGTCTGAGTGATAATAAGCAAGAGTGGGGGATGCTAGACAACTCGGCGGTGGTCGAAGACAACTATAACTCGGTTGAGTATGACGCTATCAGAGTGTCAGCTAAGTGGGACGTCAATGATCGACTTTCGATATTGCTGGCTCATGATCACGCAGAAAATAAGGCCAATGGCTACAACGATTTTAATCCTTTCGTCGGTGATTTAAAGACTATCGCTTTCGCTCCCAACAACACGGAGGAAGAGTGGGACCTAACTTCGCTCACCATAGAGGCCGATCTGGGTTTTGCTCAACTTGTCTCAGCCACCGGCTTTTTTGAGCGGGAGTATCGTCACTACTCAGATGCAACGCTTTACTACAAGTACTGGTCGACATGGGCATGCAGAGATAATGGGCCTGGCGGGTCCTCTAATCCAGCGTATGCATGGTATTGGGCAGACCCAGTTACGGGGAGAGCGATTTATTATCCGATGTACTGCCCCATGGGTGCCCCCCGTGGGGATGACCCTACGCAGCAGGCAGATTATATCGGTGTGGTACAGGGACCGTCGTGGCAAGATAAATTCTCTCAAGAGATTCGGTTATCGCACCAAGGCGACACCCTGGATTGGGTGGCGGGCTTGTACTATGCGGAAAGTGATGACAATTGGGATGCTGTTTGGATGAAGTCCATCACTGAGGACTATCAAAACACGTCCTCCCTTGCGTTTTTGAATGCACGATACTCAAACGAGGATTGGTGTGCAGCGAATTACAGCGATCCAGGAGCCATTGGTTGCGGTCCTGGAACGTCTTTCGATTTGGCAGAGTATCAGTTCTTATCGCAAGACAGAACCGAATGGAAGCAAAAAGCCGCGTTCGGAGAGGTCACCTGGCATATCAACGACCAGTGGGATGCGACCTTTGGTGCGAGATGGTTTGAGACAGAAAACACAAAATCTTATCTAAAGTATTACGCTGGATATACTCTTCCGAGTGGCCGTCAGCAGGGTAGTGTTATTCAGCCCTCTTTCGCTCCTGACACAGTAGGGGGTCAGCCTGTAACTGGAAAAATAGATGAATTTGTCCCCAAGGTGGCTGTGTCCTGGAAAATGTCAGACGACAAAATGTTGTATGCGTCTTACACAGAAGGTTTTAGGACTGGGGGAGTAAATCGAGCCAATGCAAGAGCTGATTGGACTCGGACTGTCTTTCCTCAAACTTGGGAGCCAGACAAACTTAAGAACTATGAGTTGGGCTTGAGGTCTCGCTGGGCTGACGGCACTGTGCAGCTAAACGTCACGTACTTCAACATGCAATGGGAAGATTTTCAGATTGAAGTAGTAGATCCTAGTGTGGGTACCTGTATTGATACGAGTTTGGCGGCGGGGCAATGTGGGCCAGCTGGAGAGCTCCCTTGGCTAAAAGTGGTTGGCAATGCGGGTGATGCTAAAAGTGAAGGGGTTGAGGCTCATATGGACTGGGTTCCCGCGGCTGGTTGGAGTGTCGGCGCAAACGCTCAGTGGTTGACGGCAGAGACTGATGCCGATCTCGTACTTGATCCTAGATCAAACAATGTCCTTCCAGCAGGACGCGCGTTGCCTAACGTACCCGAGTTGAAAGCAGGAGCTTGGGTCAGCTATACCTGGCCAGTCAATTTCTTGAAAGATGCTGAAATGCGAGCCAGCGCCTATATGTGGCACCGCAGTGATTCTGAGAATTTGTTGATACCTTCTCCAGAGACCTCGTCAAATCCATCTTTTGTAAATCCATCATTTACGACCTTGGATTTGAAGCTGAGCCTTTGGGTGTGGCCGAACGACCATGGTTGGCAAGTTGATTTGTTTGCAAACAATGTCACCGATGAAAGACAGATCACCTACACGGGCACTGGTAAGATGAACTGGGCATTTGGGCACACTGGGCAATATGAGCATGGACACCGGGTCTATACTGGTCGACCAAGAGAAATTGGACTGAGGTTCAACTACTCGTGGGGTGATTGAAGGTTTGGAAGTTAACATCCAGCGCATAGCTGAATTTTTATCTTTTAGCTCGCATGAATGAGACCCAGCAATGAATGGCAAAGCTTTGACACGCCGCCAGGCAATGTGCGGCGCGACCGTAGCAGTGGCTGCCCCCATGGTTCTTGGCGTAACCGCACCTCTTTTCGCCGCGCCTCGCCAGACGCAAGCAACTATTGTTTTTGAGCCACACATCCCGAGCGCGTTGAGGCGAGCACTTAATTTTGCTGGGCCAAAGGGGTTTGTAGCATCAATGCCCCAACTAATGCATGCCCGAGCAAAAGCTTCGTATGAGAATATTATTTGGAATACCTGGTTCACCGCAAACTCAGAAGAAAGTGTGGTTAAAACCCCCAAGGGCCACACAGTGGTGGTGGCGGTTCATGGTGGGGGAATTTTTTCCAACCCCGAACGGTTTGAGATGAGCTACCACGCTAGCTTAGAACACGACAATGGTGAAGGTCTCACCGGACAAACCGCAGCAAAAATCACTTCAAAAGAGGCCCGTGACATCCTTGAGGGGAGATTGCCTAATGGTGATCAAATCTCGATGTATTCCTACAGCGACTTTCGAAATGGTATCGATGTTTTGCCGATGCGCTATGGTGTTGTCATTGATTTTGATCTGGCGAGAAAGTCAAAGCGAGGTTACGAAAGCTTTGATGCATTGGCTGAGGATCCAAACATGATTATCCGGGCAGGTGGCACAGAGCAGAATGTCGCCTACCTCGAAAAATTTAGGCGCCGCCATGGGACACAGCTGATGGGTAACTGGCATCCTTACAATAGAATCGATCCAGATCAGCCTCAAACACGGGTTCCCTTCTTAGCTGGTAACCGAGGCGGAGTTGAGAGTGAGGGTAAAAATCAGGGTTTAGGTTGGGGTTACGACGCTGAATATGGGATGGGTGGGGACGCGAGTATGGTTGGTATGGGCCGCTATATCGCTGTGGCGCCCAAAAGCGAATTCATTGGTGTAGATAAGCTGGATTTCGTCATATGAGTGCTTTACCCAAAGGAATTACGCGTCGAAATTTGGTTCGCGGCGCCTCCTCCGTTTGGATGGGGCTGTTTGCTGCGAATCTCGCTTTCGCCTCGACTCATAAAAAAAGCATGGTAGCTAGGATATTTTTTGAGTCATTTTGTGCAAATGCCTTAAGAAGTGCCCAAAGATATGCTGGGGAAGAGGGATATGTGGCTTCGATCCCGCAGTTGTTGCATGCTCGCCGCCAAGCAAGTTACGAAAACATAATTTGGAACACTTGGTTTTTTTCGTCATCTGAAGAAAGTGTAGTCGTGACCCCAAAGGGAAATCCTGTAGTTGTGACGATTCACGGACAGGGCTTTCTCTCTAACCCTGATCGAATTGAACAAGCGGTGCGAGCAGATCTCAATCGTCATAACGAGCACGGATTAACTGGACAGTATGCGGTGAAAATCACACAGCCCGAAGCTAAGAGTCTTCTTGAAGGGAAGACAGCTACTGGACGTGACTTGCCTCTTTTCAGCTATCAAGAATTTCGTAATTATGAAGGTAGGCTGCCAAGAAGCTATGGTGTGGTTTTGGACTTCGACGTCGCGAAGAGTTCGGGTGATGGCTATATGGATTTCGATGCGCTGCGTGACAACCCTCTAATGGTTTGTCGGGCCGGCGGTGAATCTGCGGCCCACGCTTATCTAGACAAGTTTATGAAGCGAAATAATACGAAGAAAATGTTGTTTGCACACAAGTTGAAGAGTATTGACCCCAGCCAGCCGCAGACACGGCTGATTAGTTTAGGTGGAAATTCTGGTGGTGCGGGGAGCGAAGGACATGATGGGCTTGATTGGGGCTATGGAGAGGATTGGGGGCTAGCTGCTACCGGGCCTGTAGATATGGGAAGGTATGTGGGCGTTGCCCCGAGGGATATCCAGAATAGTTTGCAGCTTCTTCAGTTTGAACCCTAAAAATCCGTAGGGGCACCCCCTTCATTTTTCCTACGTTGCACAAACTCTTCGAGCTCCTCCTGAGCGCTAGTATCGATAGGCGGTGGTTCAAATTCGTTCAGAATTTTTTTCCAAAGAGTATTCGCTCGCTCAGGAGTGGCTATCGATCCACTTTCTTCCCAAGTTTCAAAGTTTCGCCAATCGCTCATAAACGGAGAATAAAATGCGGTTTCGTAGCGTTCTAATGTGTGAGAGGCACTAAAAAAATTACCGTCTGGACCAACTTCGCGTATTGCCTCCACCGCCAAGTCGTCCTCAGTCGTCGTCAGCGGTTGCAGATAGGACATCATTTGTTGGATCGTTTCACAGTCCATGACAAATTTTTCGTAGCTAGCACAGAGGCCACCTTCCATCCATCCGGCCGCGTGATAGACCATATTTACCCCTGAGGTCACGCACGCCCACATTGAGAATGTGCTTTCCCAAGCAGCTTGAGCGTCAGCGCAGTTTGCTGTTGATGCCATGGACGCTCTGAATGGAAGCTTATAAAATCGCGCCATTTGTCCGGAGATTTGGGTAGCGCGGATGTATTCCGGGGTGCCGAAAGCGGGTGCTCCACTACTCATATCAACGTTTGATGTAAAACTACCCATCACAACCGGGGTTCCTGGTTCAACAGCTTGTAATAGGGCAATAGCAGCCAATGCTTCAGCCATTTGCTGAACGACGGCGCCAACAATTGTGACTGGTGCCATTGCCCCGGATAAAGTGAACGGGGTCACAATAACGGGTTGCTTTTGCCGAGCCATTCTCATTGCACCATCAAGCATATTGAAATCATGTTTGAGTGGTGAGGTGGAGTTGATATTCGTAAACATCCGTGGTTTTTCTGCGAATTGATCATGTGTAAGACCACCTGCAATTCTTACCATTTCCATCGCATCTTCAATGCGCTCCTTACCTAGACTGTAGGCGTGTATTGGTTTGTCACACAGCATTAAGGCATTTTGAATGCAGTCTAAGTGTCTTATTGAGGGGTGCACATCCACAGGCTCAACCGGATAGCCCACCATCGTATGGATGCAATTGAAGTATTGTGTCAGCTTAATCAAATCACAATAACTGTTTAGATCACCATATCTCCTCCCACGATCCAGGTCGCTGCAGTTGGGGGCGCTAGCTACATTGCCGAAAAGTATAGTATTACCGCCGACTTGCACTGATCGTTCCGAATTCCTCGGTATAATCTCGAAGCTAGAAGGTGCTTTTCGCACCTGCTCCATCACAAAATCTCTACCCATACGAACATTTTTTGTGTCTCGATCAACCTTACACCCAGAGGCGGCAAGTATATGAAGCGCTTCCTCGCACAGGAAAATAATCCCAATTTCCTCTAAGACACGCATTGCGGCGTTATGAATATTGAGGGTCCCATCATCATCGATCGGCTCTATATGAGGGTCTATTATTTTGGGCAGATGCCATGGTGTCTGGCTTACAGCAGGTGCAGACCTTCGAGTGTTGGCTTTCCGCCCACCGGTCCGCCTTTTGGTTGCCATCAGTGCTTATCTCCTAAATCTGTACTTTTTTGACGAAGAATTTCGGCTGTAGTCATCAATAGTATTGAGCCTAAAAAAATACAGGTTCCCAAAGCCAGAACTGTTGGTAGGGTTTGTGGGAATCTGACTTGGGTCCACATATAGACAGGCAGGGTTGTTTGGTTTCCGCCCAAGAATAATGCAAATAAAAACTCATCAAATGACACAGTAAATGATAGTAAAAGGCATGCGACCACACTCGGTAAGATTGCCGGGAATGTAACCCTCCAAAAGGTCATCCAAGCATCTTCACCCAAGTCCATAGAGGCCTCTTCCAGAGAGTTGCCCAGTCCGTCTAATCGGGACATGATAATTAGTGTGGAGAATGGAACGGTGGTGACGACATGTGCGATCCCGATTGTCCATAACGATAACTTGATTCCGATAGTTAAAGTCATCACAAGTAGTCCCATCGCCAAAATGATGCCTGGCATGACCATGGGGAGGAGGATAAAACCTAACGCTATTGATCGGCCTGGTAAAACGTAACGAGAGAATGCGCGAGCCGCTATCGTCGCCAGAGTTGTAGAGATAAACGCTACTGGAATGGCCAGTTGGAGGCTGTTGACCAAGGCTGCTAGCAAGCCTGGCCTATGGGGAATCTGTTGGTACCACTCAAATGTAAAGCCACTCAGTGGTAGCGCCATTTGGGCGCTATCATTGAAGGAGAAGATCGGTAACATCAACGAGGGGATGTATAAAAATAGCAGGTAACAGCACACATAGATAAACAGACCACCATATCTTTGGTCTTGATAGTCCTTTGTTTTTCCGATGGCGATTGTTTCCATTTCGCGGTTTTTGACAGTGCCTCGTCTAGCAAGCCAAATAAAAGTGAACACTATCAATGTGATAGATATCATCATTATGATTGTAAGTGCGGACCCCAAGGGCCAATTGTTAACTTCTCCGAATTGGGCGGCAATGATTTGACCAAACATCATTCCCTGTGGTCCCCCGACCATTTGAGGAGTTAGATAGTCGCCGACGGTGGGAATAAACTGTATAACAGCTGCGGCTATTACTCCCGGCATGGACAAAGGTAAAGTTACTCGGAGGAAAGTTCTGATTGGACTGTCTCCGAGATCCGAAGATGCCTCCAACATCGATCGATCGATCTTTGAGAGTGAAAGGTAGATGGGCAGAATAGCGAAAGCTGCCCAAGCATGAATAAGGGCGATGGTGACAGCGAATCGGCTATATAGTAGATACTCTATAGGCGTTTCAATTATACCAATATTAAGCAAAGTAGAATTGATGACGCCATTGTTACCCAGCATGATCTTCCAGGAGAGGACACGCAAAAGATAACTTGTCCAGAAGGGTAAGTTAATCAAGATGAGCCAGGTCATGATCCCCTTTTTGACTCTAAATGCCAAAAAGTAGGCGACTGGATAGGCAAGCATAATAGTTACAAGAGTCACGATTGCCGATGTCCCAATGGACTTAATCAGCAGTTTCCCGTACATCCATTTATCAAAAAATCGTTGGTAGTTGGCGAGAGTAAACTCCCGAATCATCTCTATATATTCTTGTGTCCAAAAACTATAAATGACCAGGGAAATTACAGGCAGGGCTAAAGCACAGAACATAACGAGGAAGGTTGGCGATAACAAACTGTAACCTTGTAACCACTCGTATTTTTGGAACAGCCGTCTCACAAGCCGAGTCAGCGCGTTCGAAAAGTCATTGTACTGCGACTCTTGCTAGGTCCCTGGCGAAGACTAAGACTAATTACTCTTGCCGCATTGACCACCTCTTTTGAAAAAATCTCGACTGTTTTTTTCGTGAGTCTAGTCGCAGGCCCGGCAATACTGACGGCCGCGGCTACCTCGCCCATTCCATCAATGACTGGTGCTGCAATTCCATTGATACCAATTTCATTCTCTTGGAAATCAACTGCGTATCCCAGGGACCGATATTTTTTTAATTCTATTTCGAGTTTTTCAGCATTGGTCATCGTATTTGACGTTTTCTTAGGTAGTCCACTAAGCCGAAATACTGTATTTCGCATAGACTCTTCCCAGTAGGCCATCATAGCTTTGCCTAGCGCCGTGCAGTGATACATCGAGCGCCAGCCTAAGTAGGACGTTGCATGCAGTTGTTGTGAACCTTGGAAGCTATCGATAACTAAGAGATCCAGCATATCTGGAACGCCAAGGTTAACGGTCTCATTGGTTTTCTTGCAAAGGTCAACCAATATGGGTCTGGCCAAGGGTGCTATGTGGAGACGCCGTTGCACTGTGCGCCCCAGCTCTAAATTACGTAGTCCCAGTCGGTAGAATCGAGTTTGCTCATCTTGCTCCAAAAACCCCAGAGTTACGAGTGAAGCAATAAGGTTGAAAGTGGTGGTTTTATTAAGCGAGGTGGCGCGGCTGATTTCTGTCAATCCAACACCGCCCGAATCCCCAGTAGCGATCACATCCATAATGGCACTCGCTCGCCCTAAAGCTTGGATCTTTACTGGTTTTGCCGCATGGTTAATTGTCATTTTTTCTACCGAAAATATATAATATACAACGCCGGAAAACACAAATGTTGCAGAGTCTGCATGAAAAATCCTAACATAAGCAGCAATTATGTGTAATCATGTTCGAGTTATAAATACGCCCCATGAACAACACCATAGAGTGGGTGTATAATATAAAACAAGAGAGGAGTGGTTGATTAATATGTCCGATGCAAAGATGGAAGCAGAGATTATTTTTGAACCGCACGTGCCGAATGCTCTTCGCCGCGCCCGCGAGTACGCTGGCGACAATGGATTTGTCGCTTCGATGGCTCAGTTATTACACGCTCGAGCCCATGCGGAATATGACAATATTATATGGAATACCTGGTTCACCTCGAATACCGAGGAGAGCGTTGTAACTACTCCCGCAGGTAATCATGTCATTGTTTGCGTTCATGGCGGGGGTATATTTACTAATCCAGAACGATTTGAGTTGGTTTATCGATCAAGTGTAGATCGCTCAAGTGAGCATGGTTTCACTGGACAATATTCAGCGAAGATCAGTCAAAAGGAAGCACAGGATATCCAAAACGGTCGACTGCCTGATGGATCAGAGATTCCAGTTTATCCGTTTGCAGAATTTAAGGACGGTATACGTGACTTGCCGGTGCGTTATGGTGTCATTCTGGACTACGAGCTGGCCAGAAAGTCGACACGAGGATATGACCCCTTTGAAGTGCTAAAAGATGAACCTAACATGATAGCCAGAGCGGGTGGGGTTGAAGCAAATGCGGCCTACTTGGACAAGGCGCAGGCTAGGCACAACACGAAAGTCATGGGTAATTGGCACCCGTATAATCGAATCGATCCCAATCAATCTCAGACTAGGATTCCATTCTTGGCAGGAAACATGGGTGGGATGTGTACTGAAGACGACGATGATGATCTTTACGGTTATGATGCGGAATATGGACTCGGCGGTGACGCCTGTGTGCATAACATGGGTCGTTACATTGCGGTGGCGCCGCGCGACCCAAAAACGAGCCTAAGAAAACTCGATTTCGGGCCCTAGCTTGAACTATTTCCGTCGATTTGCTCGCCGAATTTTTCTATTCGTTATAACCCTGTCTATTTTGGGTTGTGGGGAAGGCGATGATGTTAAATCGAATCTAACGCTGCTTGAATGGAATGGTTACCAGCACCCCCAATTCCACCAAGAATATTTAGACAAATACGGGAAAGCGCCGAACTTTACTTTTTTTGCTCAGGCGGACGATGCGTTGAAACGCATGAGGGCTGGTTACAAAGCGGACCTAGTGCACCTGTGCGTTAGACAGCTTAATGAGGCAAGGGATAGCGGCTTGATCGAGCCAATTGACACAAGTCGTATTGCCCGCTGGAAGGACGTAGAACCTGCGCTTCTTGATATTCGAGATGTGCGGGTTAATGGAGAGTACTGGATTCTTCCCTGGGAGTGGGGTTATTCCTCTATTGCATTCAACCCCGCAACAGTTCCAAGTGTTAATCCCGGGTATGAAATGCTTGTGGACCCGCAATTTAAGGGTAGGACTGCGTTAACGGCAGACATTGGGGTCAATATTGTAACTGCCGGGGTAATTGCAGGTTGGAAAGATCCTCTGTCCCCTACTGAATCAGAAATCGCCTCGGCACCCACTGTGTTCGCAAAGATGTTTGAGAATGCACGTTTTGTGTGGACAGACAGCACTCAGCTTGAGCAAGCGTGGGCCGCAGATGATGTAGCGATTTCCTATGTTTTTGGGAGCGCGTCAAGACGGATGCCTAAGGAGGGAATGCCTGTTCAGATGGTCGAGCCCCTGCAAACCTGGATGTGCGGACTGTCGATCGGCAGTACTGGAACAAGTTCTCGGGAGGCGATCTATGATTATCTTAATGCCATGTTAGCTCCGGCCAGTGGTGCGGCGATGTTTGACGAATACGGTTACGGGCACGCCAATCGAAAGACTCTGGATCTTATACCGCCCGAGTTAATCACCGGGACCGGCATAGATGACCCAGTGGGTACGTTAGAGCGTGGAATTTTTTATTACGCCATTCCACCGGAAAAAAAAGGAAAGCTTTACCAGCTTTGGTTTGAGGCTCAGGCTAATTTAGATTGATGGAATCAAAGATGTCCGACGCGGTTATTAATTTCTATGACACCCTCAGTCCTGAGTATCGGCATAACATGGGGTGGGATTGGGCTCGGGTGATGCGTTCAGAGGGTGAGATACTTACGGCCTTCCTTGAGCAAATCATCGGTAGATCCGGACCTCACTCCCTACTAGATTGTTCTTGCGGTATTGGCACTCAAGCCATCGGTATAGCACTAAAAGGTTATCACGTGCATGCCACAGATTTGAGCCCTAGATCGATAGATTGCGCACGTAATGAAGCTAAAGCACTCGGCATTGTGATGGATTTCAGTGTTGCAGATTACCGGAGCTTGGACACCAATATAGACGAGCAATACGATGTTGTACTGACGTGTGACAATTCAATAGCACACTGCCTAACCGACGTCGCCCTTAATGACGCGCTCACCAGTATGAAAAAGATGATTAAGCCCGGCGGAGTGCTTCTAATCAGCTTGCGCGACTATGATGCGCTGATTGAGGATCGACCACGTTTTAACAATGAGCATGTGCAGGATAAGTCAGATGGTCGCAGGGTGGTTTTTCAGCTCTGGGACTGGGCTGATGACTTTAGGAGTTATCGAAATACTCAGTTCCTTATCCGCGCAACTGAAAGTGGTTACGATCTCAAATCTTTTGAGACGGAGCTCCGTGCTTTAAGGAGAGAGGAAATAATAAGCGCCGCCGCTCTAGCAGAATTTGAAGACATACGATGGCATGAGCCCGAGCAGAGTGGTTACTATCAGCCGATAGTGACCGCCCGGATTGATTGAGAATCAAGCTGTAAAAAAAGGATACAGTTTAAGATGAATAATACAACGATGGAGGCGGCAGCCTTTTTTGAAACATATCTCCCGGACGCGCTGAGTTTGGCTCTGGAATATGCGGGGTCGGATGGCTTCGTAGCGTCACTTCCCCAGTTATTAAGGGCTCGCGTCAGCGCTGATTTTGATAATGAAATTTGGCGCAGCTGGTTTTTTTCCTCAAATTCGGAGGAAAGCGTTGTCACTAAGCCTGATGGCAGTCATGCGGTAGTTTTCGTTCACGGTGGCGGTATCTTTGCGCAGCCATCCAGATTCAAAGAACTCTATCACGCCAGTGTTGATCGTCGCAGTGCCAATGGTTTCACCGGATTGTTTGGTGCAAAGATCCATAACACTGAAGCGGAATCAATCCAAAAAGGCAAACTAGCTGATGGTAGTCAGTTCCCCATTTATAGTTTTGAGGAGATTCGGCAAGGAGTGGCCAATTTGCCACGCCGTTATGGTGTGATTATGGATTTTGAAATGGCTAGGGACTCCGCATGTGGTTTCGCAAGATTTGATGAGTTGAGCGAGGATCCAGTTATGGTGGCCAGATGCGGTGGTAGTGAGTTAGCTCTGGCATATCTTCAAAAGTCCAAAGAGTTCTATCGTCTTGAAGAAATGGGTAGTTGGCATCGTTACGGGGATATTAATCCGACGCAATCTCAGACCTGGGTCCCCTTTTTGTTTGATTGCCTTGGTGGCGCTAGTGATTACGATTCACTCGATCCAGACAGTCGCTTCGAGGGTGATTCTGACAGTTGGTTTACCCATTATCGAGTCTCTCGAGATGCGGGATACGGAATTCGAGCTGACTCCGCCCTAATCAATACAGCCCGTTATATAGGCGTGGCACCAATTGGTTCAGCGGCTGGTGTTCGAGACCTATCGTTCAACCTTTGATCCTGGGAGATTTTCCATGACCGATAATAATATAGAAGCTGAGATTTTTTTTGACAGCTACTTGCCTACTGCATTCGAAAGGGCTCTCCGATATGCTGGCGACGACGGTTTCGTTGCGTCTCTTCCCCAGCTTCTTCGAGCTAGGGTGGCATCGGATTATGCGAATGTTATCTGGAATAACTGGTTCAAGCCAAACTCAGAAGAGAGCGTTGTGCGAACATCTGGCGGGACTAATGTCGTCCTGATCATCCATGGAGGCGGGATTTTTGGAACACCGGCCCGCTTTGAGACTTTGTTTCGCTCCGACACAAATCGCTATTGTGAAACAAGCTTCACAGGCCTTTTCGCTGGTAAAATCACTGAGCAAGAGGTGCGGATGGCGCTGGAGGGGAGACTTCCCAATGGCACTGAGTTCCCAGTGTATACCTACACGGAGTTTCAAAACGACACTCAAGATCTTCCCCGAAGATACGGCGTAACTTTAGATTTTGATTTGGCTAAAAGCAGTCCAGTCGGGTATGTCGATTTCGATGTTTTGAAAGAAGACCCGCTCATGATTGTCCGAGCTGGAGGAGTTGAGCAGACACATGCCTACCTTGACAAAGTCCGGGCTCGACATCAAACGGGAGTGATGGGAAGTTGGCATCCTTTCAATATGATCGTCGATAAGGATCAGGGTCAGACCTGTGTTCCCGACCTAGCTGGTAATGCCGGAGGAAAGGGGTCCGATGCCGATGATTTCCACTTATGGGGGATGGACTCGGACTATGGAATCGGTGCCGATGGCAACACTAACAGCACGAGCATGATCAATGTTGCTCGATATGTAGCAGTTGCGCCGCGAGATGCCTCCGTAAGTGTCCGACACCTCTCGTTTGGCTAGATTGTATAATAGAGATACTCATTTGTGGAAAGCGTTCGATTAGGCACAACGGGTCTGAAGGTGAGTCGATTGTGTTTCGGCACAATGGGTATTGGCTCGAGCGATTGGCGCCCTTGGGTCCTTAATAGTGATGCCGCGCGACCCTTACTAGAACACTGCTTAGACAAGGGAATTTATTTTTTTGATTTAGCTGACTGGTACTCGGCTGGAGAAGCTGAGCGTATTGCCGGGAAGATTCTCTTGGATATGATGCCACGCGATCAACTAGTGCTGACTACAAAGGCACGTTACGCGATGAGCGATGATCCAAATGACCAAGGCCTTTCCCGTAAGCATTTGATGGCCTCTATCGACAAGAGCTTGCAAAGAATCGGCACCGATTACGTTGACATCTTTATGGCACACGCGTGGGACCCGATGACTCCCGTTGAAGAGACAATGTCCACTTTGCACGACATTGTTCGATCAGGAAAAGCGAGATACATCGGCGCTTCGACAATGTATGCCTGGCAGTTTGCACATATGAACCATGTTGCTAGAGAAAATGGCTGGACGCCGTTTTGTAATATGCAACTTCAGTATAACCTGCTCTATCGAGAGGAAGAGCGGGAAATGATTCCATACTGTGAGCATCAGGGCATTGCATTAACAAGTTTTAGTCCCTTAGCGAGGGGTTGGCTTTCCGGTGCGAGAAACGAACTTCGTGTAGGTTGCGATACTTATTACAATCGGAACTATGGTGATGACGTCGATCTTAATATTGTTGATAAAGTTAAATCAATCGCGCAAGACAGAGGCGTTTCGAATTCTCAAGTTGCTATCGCCTGGGTTCTGTCAAAAAAAGCAATTTCGGCGCCGATCATTAGTGCCTCCTCGACCGACCAATTGGATTTAAATATCAGGTCTTTAGAAGTTCAGTTGACACAGGAAGAAATAGAGGGGCTGGATGCCCTATATCATCCACGTGATCTCATTAATGACTATGTTACGGAATTGACACCACGCTATTCGGTGGCAGAAAAATGAGTGTAAAAGATCCTTCCATAGCTAGATTCTTGGCGTTGACTAAAACTGCTTTCCTGAATGAGGCGGATCGGGACGAAAGTAAGCGAAGACAGTTACTTCGGATTGTGGGTTTAATGTCTGACTTAACCCAGGATAAGGATCAGTCTGGCCTAGTTTATGAGGATTTACCCGTGTATCGTTTTTTTGGACGGGCGATTGAGCTTGCCAATAGCCAGTATTCTATTGGTTTAGCTGATGCTTTACGTGAGCTCCAACACTCATTGGTTTGGGCACAGAACCCGCGTTACAACTCGGAAAATCGAGGAGTCCAATTCATGAATAATTATGGATACTGTGACCTTGGCTTAACAGGAAACCCACTCCTGTCCATTGGACTTCTTATGCTTGGTCCAAACACCACGTATCCGTTGAGCCGCTTCCAATCAGAGGGCGTATTTTTAATAATTGGCGGGACCCCTGAATGGCAAGCCGAGGATTCTTCCTGGAGATCGGTAAAGCCAGGTGATGTCATCAGTCGATCGTGGAATGGTGCTGAGGGGAAGCGGACCTCAGATAATCCAATGCTAGCACTCTATGCATGGCTCTATGAGCCCACCACCACCACTGATGAACTCGCATGAGTCAACCACACTTGCTGGTTTTCAGTACCTCGAAACAAGCTTGAGATGTTGGAGTTCTGTACTGCCACAGCAATTGGATCTTTCCGGTTGTCCACATGAACGTGTAGATGACTGCGATCGCCGAGATAAGCTGTTGAGCCCAACCTTCCGGTTAAAACATTATCTACGCCTTCAGGGTAATCTAAATGCAGTTCGAACTTTTCCGGCCGGATCGCTAACATCACCGTATCAGGAGGGTTTTGCTCGCCGGATTCAGTACGAATAATGCCTAAAAGACCTGCATCAATACTCACTTTCTGGCCATCTCTGCCGAGTACTTTGCCGATGAAAAAATTTGTGGTTCCAATAAAGTCTGCAACAAATTGTGAGTCCGGGTTCTCATAGAGGGCATCGGGCGTAGCAACCTGATGTATCCGGCCATGAGACATTACTGCGATCCGATCGGACATGGTCAGTGCTTCCTCCTGATCATGAGTTACAAGCACAAATGTGACGTCGACAGACCTTTGCAGTGCTCTAAGCTCTAGCTGCATTTGCTCTCTAAGCTTTTTGTCCAATGCCCCAAGTGGCTCATCTAAAAGGAGCACTTTTGGTTGTTTTACCAGCGCCCTGGCAAGTGCCACTCGCTGCCTTTCACCACCAGAAAGCTCGCTTGACGTGCGATTTTTGTACCCCGGAAGTTTAATAAGCTCTAACATTTCGTCTACCTTGGCATCTATCTCTTTCCTGTTCAATCCTGACTTCCTAAGGCCGAAAGCTATGTTCGCTCCGACGTCGAGATGTGGGAAGATTGCATAGCTCTGAAATACCATGTTGACGGGACGCATATGGGCTGGAGTGTTGTTCATCAGCATTCCATCAATGAGTATTTCGCCATCTGATACATTTTCGAACCCAGCCATGATCCGAAGCAATGTCGTTTTGCCGCAGCCAGAAGAACCAAGTAATGAGAAAAATTCTCCAGGCTTGATTTCCAGATTGATATCATCAAGTGCGACCATGGAGCCGAAGGTTTTTGAAACACCTCTGATAGAAATGATGGCTTCATTTTTCATACTTTTTTGTCTCTTATCAGCACTACTTGTCTTTGAATCAGGACCACGGACAGGCTAGCATGGCAGACAGAAAAAAATTGAACAGAGCTGTTCATTATTATGCACCCAAAGGCTGTATATATCCGGCGAGATAATAAGCGATGTTGAAGCTAGGTAAAATCCGAATCGAACCTATCGTAGAACATAATGTTCCAGTGTATCGGCCTACTGATATGTTTGATGAAGCAACGCCCCAAGCTCTGGAGCCTTATCGAGAATGGTTGGAGCCACTTGCTTTATGTCCTATATCAGGAAATCTTATTATGCCTGTGATCGCTTATTTAGTCCGAACAGATCATCACATGATTTTGATTGACACTTGCTGCGGGAAGGATAAGAACTACGCGGAACCAGCTGAATGGCATGAGCCGGCCAATGAGTTATGGATGACGAGACTCCTGTCGGTGGGAGTAAAACCCGAGGACATTGATTTTGTGTTCTGTACACATTTACATTCAGATCACTGTGGATGGAATACGAGACTTGTTGACGGAAGATGGGAGCCTACCTTCCCGAATGCGAAATACGTCATTTCTCGTGAGGAGTATTTGGATACTGAGCGAGAGGGAAGCTCGATATTTACAGACAACGTTTTACCAGTTGCTCAAGCGGGTCAAGTACAACTTGTAGACCTTGATTATCGCCTCGATGATCAAGTCTGGTTGGAACCTACAGTGGGGCACTCAGCCGGTCATGTGGCGGTCCACCTTCGTTCGAAAAATAGACATGCCGTTATGTGTGGCGATCTGATTCACAGTCCGTTACAACTTGCCGAGCCTCGGTGGAATTGTAATTCTGATTGGAATATTCCAAAGGCAATTGAAACTCGGCTAACTTTTCTCGATGAGCACTGCGAGACAGATCACCTAATTTTAACCTCGCATTTTCCGTTACCCTCAATGGGTAATATTGTCACTGGAAAATTTGGCTTCGATTTTAATTACGTGGACTATTGTGGTTGTCTCTGAAACGCTGAGACGTGAATCGAATCCCAGCGATAGGCCTTTGGGTCTGTCATTAGTATTCGCCGCTCAACAAGTTTAAAGCCGCAATTTTCAACACAGATAATTAATTGATCAGGTGTAGGACCCTCTGTTCCGCTGAACCGGTACTCAAGTTTATCTTGATATTGCTTTTCGGAGTAATAATCTCCATCCCAGCTAACATTAACCAGGCACCCCCCGGGTTTCATTATTTTCCATAATGAATTCATTAGTTTTGTTAGGTTGCTGTTACTGAAAGTTGCAAAGACGCCAACACCAAATATCGAATCAAATATGATTTCGGTATCTTGAGCCCAGTCAAAAACACTGCCGTCTATGAATTCCGTTGAAATATCGTGTTTGTTCGCATATTCCTTACTTTCCTGTAGCCGAGGATGGCTGCTATTTTTAAGGTAATCGAAGGTATTTGAGTTTATATCAATACCTATATATTTCTTCGGTATTTCACCAAAATGCCACAAGTCTTCAAAAAACATGGGTCCACAGCCAATGTTGAGGACAGTTTCCCCGGTTATGTAACTCAAAAAAGATTGATAAAAAGAGTACTCTCTTGGGAATTCCTGTGCTTTTGCTAATGATTCTTCATAGTAGCTCTGAATGTAGTCAGTGGGTGCAAATTTTGGCATTTCTTTAGCCTTGTTATGATTGTCACTTAACGTATTGGTC
>MDTG01006730.1_pt1 | contig 41414 bp, 33 predicted proteins | sample 811421 | NCBI WGS metagenome assembly MDTG01 (sample SAMN05326645, study PRJNA326480) | marine metagenome | isolation source: seawater | place: Pacific Ocean: South East | collected 2011 | reverse complement strand
CATACGCAACAGTGACCGTCCCCGAGCCGGCAACGACAGCTCGGGAAGTCGCCGCGTCATACAACAATGTGACGCCCGAGGTCGCTGATGCGGCGAACGCCGAACCCGACGATATGACGGTCCGCCAGATAATATCTGACGCCCCCTCCGATCCTCCGTTGGCGCCAGTGCCTGTTGCAGCGGCGCCGGAAGGGAGTTCGTTTGGTGAAGGAGCGGGATGGCTGTCGCGGCTGCGCAATGCGTTTGAGCCAGCATCTTTGGACACGGTTAAAGGCGATGTTAAACCGACCTCAGTACCTACAGTTTTGGAAACTGCCGCGTTATCAAACAGCGCGACGCCCGAGGTTGCCGATGAGGCGGATGTCGAACCTGACGACACGACGGTCCACCAGATCATATCTGACGCTCCATCTGATCTGCAGATGGAGCCCGCGCCTGTTGCGGCGGCGCCGGAAGGGATGTCGTCCAGTGAAGGAGCAGGATGGTTGAGGCGGCTGCGCGATGCGTTTGAACCGGCATCCGTGGACACGGCCGAGGGCGATGCCGCGCCGACCGAAGCAGCGGATGCCGATGGCATATCTGAACCGGCACCCGAACCGGAGCGCTTGGTGGAACCGACGGTTGAAAAGAAGGCATCTGCCATCACTGAGGAACTCGGGCTTCCGTCGCCGATTGCCGAGTTCGGCGAGGCAGATCAACGACGGGGGTTGTTTGGACAATTGCGTAACGTGTTGACGCCGGATGTATCAAATTCATCGGCCAGGCCTGAGGTGTCACCCGACAGCGTAAAGCCCGAGGTCGTCGACGCAGCGGACGCCGAACCGAACGATACGAGAGTCCGCCAGATTATATCCGACGCTCCATCTAATCCACCGCAGGCGCCCGAGCTTGTGCCGATCTGGCCCACGCGGCTGCGCAATGCGGTTGAGCCGGTATCTGTGGCCTCGGTCGAGCGCGATGCCACGCCGACCTCAGAGGTGGGCGCTGGTCGCGCACCCGTACCCGTACCCGAACCAGAACCAGGTTCAAACTTCCCCCCTCGCATGGTAAGCGCTGAAGCAATAAACGACCCTTCGGCGTCCCTTCCTGAGGCGATCGCGCCCCCCACCTCGTCGTCAGTGACCGCTGAAGTGCCAACAGCATCGTCGTCTGAAATAGCGATGGTTGCGCCGCCTGACACTGAAGTGCCGGCTTCGGATAGTGGGGCGCCAAACCTTTTTCGGCGTTTGAGCAACTTGTTCAAAGACGATGATACCGCAAATGCTCAAGTCGCCGCGCCCGTTAAACCTGTGACCCCTGCGGCTAGCGCTGCCCTGAGCGCGCCGCGGACGCCGCAGGAGCAACTTTGGTCGCCGGGCGCCAGCGCGGAGAAGTCTAGCCTGCAAGTCGTCAGGGTGGCGACGCCGCAATCGATCGAAAAATCGGCGCGTTCGGCTAGGCTCATAGACGATGCACCGATTGCTGCATCCGCCGTGCCCGCTTCTCCGTTGACCATTCCAGCTGGAGTATCCGAGGAATCAGCATCAAAGGCGGCAGCGATAGATCAGCTTTCTCAAGCTAAGAGCGGAGCATCTCGCGACGCGAAATTCAACCCGGCCGTGCACGAGGGGCAGGCCAAGCCCGTCAAATCGGTACCGTCCGAGGCACCTGACAACAAGAACAGTCCTCCTTTGCCTTCGGGACCCTTAGCAAGGCCGGCGGCACCGGCACAAGTGGTCGCTTTACCAAAGGGCGGCGGAGCGACCTCCGTTGGTAATTCGGCGCGCCCATCATCGCCAAACGGGGCTTCCGCGCCCTTATCATCACCAAGCGGGGCCGTCGCGGCGCTGGCCGACGTCAGACTAACTCTGTCCGAAGATCAGGGGGTCGGACGTCGCATGCCGGCCCCGGGAACTGAACAATGCGTATATAAAACTCGTTGGAACACTGAATACTGCATCGAATCCTTGGCGTGGCCACGGAACTTGGCGCCCGCGTTTAATATTTCCAGCAATTTCTATCGTGGTGCGAAATCCATAGTTGAGTATGTCGCCGGACGCAGTGTCCAGATTCACGTCCTTTTCAAAACTGAAGAAATTCAGCGTGTCACTAAACATTTCATTGGCCGATATGGCCGGCCGACAGAGCAACCGGAGATCTGGACCGACTTGATAGGGAAACAAAAGCGTGCAAACCGCACGCTTCGTTGGCGGAACCGGAATTCGGAAACGGGTGAGGTGACGGTTCTGGAGATTCGTGAAATCGACGATTTGCGATGGTCTTCGCCGCCGGACACCCGGCATGGAGCGCTTAGGATCTACACGGAGAAGCGTGGTTCCGTGTTCAAACTTCTGTCCTGGACGGATCTGCTGTTGGTTCAGTTGCGCCGCCGCCGTTGATGGCGCGAATCGTTGAGGGCCCAACCGTGTCCACCGTGGTGATCCAATCCTACCGTACGGAAGCAGTGCCGATATGGATTGAGACCTGTATGCAGAGTGTTCGCGATTGGGCGCTTCGCGCCCGGTTTAGTTATGAATTCGTTGGCGATGAAATTTTTGACTTTTTACCCGATGATTATCGGCAGGTTGCCGCGGGCCGTATACCGGTACTTACCGACTTGGGTCGCCTATTGCTGATCCGCCGGGCCTTAAGAGGTCGTTTCGACCGGGCCATATGGGTGGACGCCGATGTCTTGGTGTTTCGTGCGGATTTCCTTAGTGTGCCGGGCAATATGGACTACGCGTTCTGTCGGGAAATTTGGGTGCAACCGAACAGTCGCCGGCCTTATGCCCTGAAATGCTACCGGAATGTGCATAATGCATTTTGCCTTTTCGAGCGCGGCAACCCCTTCCTAGATTTTTATATTCACGCGTGCGAACGCATCGTCAGCACCGCGGCTGGGCAAATGCCCAATCAGATCGTCGGCACAAAATTGCTGACCGCACTTCACAACATGTTTGGGCTGCCGCTTCTGGAAACGGTGGGCATGTTTAGTCCCCTGGTGATTCAGGACGTCGCCACCGGCAGCGGGGAGGCTGCGACCTCTCTGCGCCGCGAAATCCCCGGTCCTTTGGCGGCGGCAAATCTGTGTTCGTCACTGTTCGGTCGGGAGACAGATGGCGTCGTGCTGACCGATACCCTCATGGCGCAAGCGTGTCGCCGCCTACTGGAGGAGGGCTTCGCACCGTGATCCAAATCAGGACTGGGAGTGTCAGCCGAAGTTGCTGATGGTGCGTGCCGATGGTATCTGTCAGTGCGGGAAGGTTGACCTATCTCAACGACGTGCCCGAGGATGGCGAAACGGTATTCCTCATACAAGGGTCTGAGGTCAAGCTGGACCGCGACAAATTTTTGATCTGGCCAGCGGAGTGGACCTGCGCCCATTCCGGCGGTTTGGTCCCCGAAGATCGTGAGTACTTTATTACTGGGTGGGTACATTTCTCCGACAACGGGGGCGAGTATGCCGCCTAACGGCCCCGTGTTTGCGCCACGGCTTTGAGCCATCCGGCATACAGTCGTTCGCGATCGGTGTTCGCCATGCTGGGCGTGTAGGTCTTGTCGACCCTCCAATGTGCCGCTAAGTCGTCTAAGGAATCATAGATCCCGACGCCCATGGCCGCCAGATACGCCGCACCAAGTACGGTGGTTTCCGTGTTGAATGGGCGTTCGACGCGCAGGGAGAGGATGTCGGACAGAAACTGCATGGTCCAATCGTTGGCTGCCATACCGCCATCAACGCGGACGGAAGCGGGTGTGGTTCCGTCGGCAGCCATGGCTTCGAAAAGGTCACGGGTTTGATACACCACGGATTCCAGAGCGGCGCGGACGATCTCGGGCGCGCCGCTGTCGCGGGTCAGGCCGACGATGGCGCCGCGCACTTCTGTATCCCAATAGGGGGCGCCCAACCCAGTAAAGGCGGGCACTAGATAGACACCCTCAGTCCCGGGGACCGAACGGGCGATGACTTCCGTTTGCGCCGCGTCATCGATGATCTTTAACTGGTCGCGCAGCCACTGAACGGCGGCACCGGCGATGAAAATACTGCCTTCCAGGGCGTAGGTGGTCTCGCCTGCGATGCGGTAGGCTACCGTGGTCAGCAAGTTGTGTTTTGACGCAACGGGCTTGGGGCCTGTGTTGAGCATGGCAAAGCAGCCTGTGCCAAAGGTGCTCTTGATCATACCGGGTTTGAAACTGGCCTGTCCGATTAGCCCCGCCTGCTGATCGCCGGCGACACCCCGGATAGGGATGGCCACGCCAAACAGTGCTGGATCCGTTTCACCGAAGTTGCCGGCTGAGTCGCGAATGTCGGGCAGCAACTCGGTGGGAACGCCCAGGAGGTCCAACAGGGTTTTGTCCCACGTTTGATCATGGATATTGAATAACATGGTTCTCGATGCATTGGTCGCATCCGTGGCGTGCACTTGTCCGCTCGTCAAGCGCCATAGCAAGAAGGTGTCGATTGTTCCAAAGGCGAGTTTCCCATCGTTTGCCCGCTTTCGCGCACCTTTCACATTGTCCAAAATCCAGGCCACCTTGGTGCCGGAAAAATAGGGATCTACGACTAGGCCGGTCTTTGCGGCAATGTCATTCGCGTGTCCTTCATCCCGAAGGGCGGTGCACGCCGATGCGGTGCGTCGGTCCTGCCAAACGATGGCATTGTAAACCGGCGTGCCCGTTCCCCGATCCCAGATGACGGATGTCTCACGCTGGTTGGTGATTCCTATAGCGGTGATCGCCGGCGCTCCGTCCGGACAGGCGGCGATGGCGTCCTTACACACGGCCAACGTGGCGGACCAGATTTCCTCGGGGTCATGTTCCACCCAACCGTCGTCAGGAAAGATTTGCGGCAACTCCCGTTGCGCCATGTGGACCGGGATGCCGCTGTTGTCGAAGAGGACGGCGCGGGTACTGGTGGTGCCTTGATCGATACCCAGAATGTAATGCATATCTGCGATGGTACCTGCCTATGCGTTTTTGAGAATTCTGTCCGGATAATCAGAGATGATGCCGTGGACACCCCAATCCAGCAACTGCCGGGCCCGCTCCGGCCGATTCACCGTGAAACAACGTAAGGTGTAGCCAGCATCCAGTATTTCCTTTGCTTTTCGTTCGTGCAACCGGCGGGACAGACAGTGAAGGGTATTAATTTGGAGAGCGTCAAGCTGCGGACGCCAATTCTTCGGCACGGAGGATACCAATAGCGCCCGGTCCAGGTTCGGCGCTGCGACTGCGCATACTTGCAGGGCGGTGACGGAGAAGCTGGAGACTAGGGGCGGCGGCAGATTCTTCGGCCAGTTTTCCTTCAGGGCTTTGCCCACGATCATTCCCGTTTCCGCTTCGCGGCCCTTTGAAGGTTTAATTTCGACGTTGGCGCCCATTCCGCATCGCGCCAGGACGGCCAGTCCTTCGTCCAGGGTCGGCAGGCGCGTGTCCGCGAAAGCCGCGCCAAACCAGGCGCCGGCATCGCGCGTTCGAAGTGCCTTCAGATCCTGATCGGCGATCGGTCCGTGTCCGTCCGTATTTCGATCTAGGGTATCGTCATGGAATAGGACAGGGATCTCGTCGCTGCTAAGCTTGACGTCGAATTCCACCCAATCGACCCCTAATTCGTGGGCTTTTAGAAGTGACGGCAAGGTATTCTCCGGCGCGTGTCCAGCGGCGCCCCGGTGTCCGATTACAATCGGAACAGAACCGCTCGAAGCCGATGGAAATCGATTGCTATCCGTCTTCTGAGCCATCACCCTAAACCAAGCGAATATGAAAGTTTCTCTCGCCCGGCGAATACACGAATGAGGATGATATGGCCGACGAATCCTTGAAACGCATGGCATTGGAGTATCACCGGCAACCAGTGCCCGGCAAGCTTGAGATTGCTGCAACCAAGCCGCTGGTAAATCAGCGTGACTTAGCCTTGGCTTACTCACCTGGCGTGGCCGCCGCCTGTGAGGCCATTGTCGAAGACGCCGAAGAAACCGCGACCCTTACGGGGCGTCAAAACCTGGTGGCCGTGATTTCCAATGGGACCGCCGTTCTGGGACTCGGCAATATCGGTCCACTGGCATCGAAGCCGGTGATGGAAGGGAAGGCTGTTCTCTTCAAGAAGTTTGCGGGCATCAACGTTTTTGACATCGAAGTGGATGAGATGGATCCTGACAAATTGGTTGATATTATCGTCGCCCTGGAGCCCACTTTTGGCGCCATAAATCTTGAGGACATTAAAGCGCCCGAGTGTTTCGTGGTTGAGCGTAAATGCCGCGAACGCATGGGCATTCCTGTTTTCCATGACGATCAGCACGGCACGGCCATCGTCGCGGGTGCTGCGATCCTCAACGGCCTGCGCGTGGTCGACAAGGATTTTGCCGATATTAAGCTGGTGTCCACGGGCGGCGGCTCGGCAGGCATTGCGTGCCTGAACCTGCTTCTAAGTTTGGGTGTGAAGCGGGAAAACGTATGGTTAGTTGACCATCTGGGTGTTATCTACGAGGGTCGCCACGAAGGGATGAATCCGGAAAAGGCCGCCTATGCTCAAAAGACGGATGCGCGGACCCTGGACGATGTCATCCACGATGCGGATGTATTTTTGGGCTTGTCGGCTGGCAACCTTCTGAAATCGGAAATGGTCAAGCGCATGGGGCCGAAGCCTCTAATTCTGGCGTTGGCTAATCCAGAACCGGAGATCAATCCGGACGACGCGCGGGCCGTCAAACCGGATGCGGTGATAGCCACAGGCCGTTCGGATTATCCGAACCAGGTGAATAACGTCTTGTGTTTCCCGTTTATTTTCCGGGGGGCCCTGGATGTGAGGGCGACGACCATAAATGAAGAAATGAAGCTGGCTGCCGTGAATGCCATCGCCGATTTAGCCAAGGTGGAGAGTTCGGAGGTGGTGGCGCAAGCCTACCAAGGTGAAGAACTGGTCTTCGGGGCGGATTATCTTATTCCTAAGCCCTTTGACCCTCGCTTGATCGTGGAGGTCGCCGTAGCCGTCGCCCAGGCTGCGATGGACTCCGGTGTGGCCAAACAGCCCATCGAGGACTTTGAGCACTATCGGGAACGCCTGGGGCGTTTCGTCTTTCGGTCCGGCATGTTGATGAAACCGGTTTTCGAGCGTGCCCGCCGCGATCGCCGCCGCCTGGTGTTTGCCGAGGGCGAGGACGAGCGCGTACTGCGGGCCCTTCAGGTCGTGGTCGATGACGGCATCGCTAGACCGATTCTGGTCGGTCGGCCGGATGTAGTGGCCAATCGGATCGAAAAACTGGGCCTGCGTCTAGAAGAAGGCCGTGACTTCAGCCTCACCAACCCCGAGAGCGACCCTCGCTATGACGAATACTGGCGTGGGTATCACCGGATCATGGAGCGTCGCGGAGTTTCCCCGGACTTAGCCCGGACCATCATTCGTACAAACTCAACGGTCATCGCGGCTATGATGATGCAGCGTGGCGAGGCGGACGCGATGATCTGCGGTACCTATGGCCATTACGATTGGCACCTTAAGCATGTTCTGGACGTGATAGGGAAGGCGCCAGGAATCCGGGACGTATCTGCCATAAGCGCCTTGATCGTCAAAAAGGGAACGTTCTTTATCTGCGATACTCAGGTCACGCCAGACCCGTCCATGGAAGAAATTGTGGAAATGACTTTGCTCGGTGCCGATGTGGTGCGCCGGTTCGGCATGAGCCCGAAGGTGGCGCTGATCTCGCATTCCAACTTCGGCAATGCAGATACGCCTAGCGCCCAAAAAATGCGGGCCGCGGTGGCCAAGCTCTGCGATCGGGCCCCGGCACTGGAGATTGAAGGGGAAATGCATGCCGATTCTGCCGTAAGTCCGGTGCTGCGTCAGCGGGTTTTTCCGAACGCACGCCTGAACGGGGTAGCCAATCTTCTCGTCTATCCAAATCTGGAGGCGGCGAATGGGGCATTCAATCTGCTCAAGGCCGCGGGGGATGGCCTGGCGGTCGGACCTTTATTGGTTGGTGCGGCGAAACCCGTCCATATCGTAACGCCGTCAATTTCAGCGCGCGGCCTGGTAAACATGAGCGCTTTAGCGGTTGTTGACTCGCAGTCCCGTGAGGAACAGACGCCACTTTTATGAAATCACACTTTACAGCCACGCCGCTTCGGGTAGGCGGCTAGTTGATGTAGTCGTCCAGGTCCAAAACCGTGTCGTCCAGACTGAGATCCGTGGCAACAGCCAGGAGCAAGCGTGACCCGTGATCGGCGGCCTCTTCACGTTGCCAGACGTCGTTCCAATCGGTGTTGGGCGCGGACATCCGTGCCGGCGGGGTGCTAGGTTGATATTCGTCGATGATCGGTGACATTGGTGTTCTCCGTTATTCTACATTCAGAGTACACGAAGCAATTACCATGCCAGAAACGCCAAGGCCGCGATAAGAGACCACTAAATCTTCCTTCATATTTCCCTCATAGCGTGTTGGGGGCTATAACTATGGGCATATATGTTGGGAGAATAATTGGCTGGTGGATGCGAATTCGTTCGTTTACACTATCAAATTAGTGGTATTTTGTTCGGATTCCGCTGAGTTAGAATGGTGATTAGGAAATAATTGCCGTTCGACACCAGGTATTTGACGCTACGGGGAATGAGCTGAGCGACTTGGGGTAAAGAGTATTTTCCGGATAATTGTTCATACAAGTATCGTCGCCTTGGGCGTCGCGACGGCGTTCGACGTCGCACAGGCGCAGTCCCTGCGTGAGATGTTGACGGATCTCACCAAGAATCACAAACGTATCCTCGCGGCGGCAGCCAGCCTTGAGGGGGCGAAGGAGAGAATTGAAGTTGCGCGTGGCGATTGGTACCCAAACTTGGGCGTCACCGCGAACTATGGAAAAGAAAAGCAGAACAAGCCTACAGGTTCTGATAATACAGATATGGTGCCGCGGAACCTAGAGACGACGATTACGCAGAAGCTTTGGGATTTCGGCTCGACGAATTCGTCAATCCGCAGAGCCACTCTGGTCTATCGCCAAGCCGATGCGCAGCTAGATGCGGCCGTGCAAGGGATCATTCTGGAGGGCGTCAGCACACACCTGAACGTGATGCGTTTTCAGAAGCTCTTGAATTTTGCGAAGGGCTCGGCGGATAATATCAAACGGCAAGCGGAACTCGAAGACGCTAAGGTGCAGCGGGGATCCGGATTTACGACGGACGTGCTGCAGGCAAAGTCCCAATTGGCGGGGGCGCTCGGCAACATTATCCGGAGCGAGCGGGCGCTCTTGGAATCATTGAACGCCTACCAGGCGGTTTTTGGCGGAGCGCCCAAAGATATCGCTAAAATGAGGGAGCCGCGCCTCCCGCTGGAGCTTTTGCCGAAGTCGCTTGATGAATTGTTAGCCTTGGTTCGACAAGACAGTCCAACGTTGCTGGTCGATCGCCTGACCGCCTCCATCGCCCGTGAAGATGTGTCCAAAACACGCGCCGACGAATTTATGCCGACCTTCGACGTGATAGGTGAACATAAGATCAAGGAAGAAAGTGGTGGTACCGCCGGTTCCCAGCAGGAATGGCAAATCAAGCTTGAGGCAGCCTACGATTTTAATTTGGGTTTCACGGCGGTCAATTCCTTGCGGGCTTCGCGTCAGGCGCACATCGCCTCGGTAAATCAGTTTGGCGACCGCCGCGATGTTGTAGAACTTCAGGCGAGAAACGCCTGGCACAAGTTGGAGACTGCGAAACGAGAGGCGGAACACCGGCATAATCAAGTAGACATCGCGTCTGAGTTTCTGGAACTTGCGCGCCGTGAGCGGCAATTAGGCAATCGCTCTTTGATCGATGTATTGGGTGGGGAAACAAACCTCATCAACGCCGCGTCCGATGCGGCGTCCGCCGATGCGGATGTCGCCATCACCGTATTTGAGGTCCTGGCCGCCATGGGGCATCTGGACGCCACTATTATCGATTAAACCAAGCCGTCATTGAACACCATCGCTTGCTATGGGTCGGACAACTGGGTGATTTTGGTTCTGCTGCGGTGGTTCTGTTTCGCCTCCTCAAAACAGTCAGTTTCATTCGGCCGAGCCTCCGCCATTTGGGCTAACGGCAGCTGGAGTATAACGACGGTGATTAAAACCGTTGGCGGATGAAGTCCAGAATGACGTCTCGCGGCAATTGCGCGATGCACGGGTACATGCCGCGCTCTGCCGGAAGATGACAGTCTCCTAGGCAACCTTCGCAATCCATTCCTTGATAAATGAAGTGGGCATTAGGTGGCGTAATGGCGGTGTCGTAGGGCACGATCTCACCCACATATGCGGCGCTGGCCAGACACAAGGTCTGCGCGCCGACGGCCACCGCCAGATGCATGCAGGCTGTGTCAACGGAAATGACCAACGCCGCCGACCGCAACCGTCCCGCCAGGGTTTGAAAATCCGACCCGTCGAACTCAACCCGCGGATGGCTCAATAGTACCTCGTAAGCAGGATTGGCGGCGCGATCGGCGAAAGTGCCGGTAATCACGACCGTATGATCGTCAGGGACCAGCGCGATGATCTCCGAGAACAGATTTGGTGTCGGTTGCTTCTCCTTAACCGCTGAGTAGGGGTGAATCACCACAAGAGGGGTCGGTTCCTGTGTTGCCGGCGGCAACCGATCCGGCGCGAGGTGAAGGGATGTCGTAGTGGGCGGTTTCTCTCTCAGCCATGCGGCGAATTCCATCCAACGCCGTATCTTGTCCTTTCGGGCTGGGCCGCTGTCGAAGAGACGAGTGTAGAACTGACGATTGTCGTTTAGTCGGGTCGTATACTTCGCCCAGGGGCGTGGCTCCATGGCGACGGTCTCGGGGGCAGCGCAGGCCCAAGCCAGGGCTTCGTCCATGTCTGGATGGCGAAGGTGATCCGTATGGATCACAAGCCGGAAGTTGGCTTTGTACAACTCCGCCATGGTCACACGGCGGTAGCCAAGGTCGCGCCGGAGGCGCTGGAAATCGATGCTTTGAACCACCACCTGTGAAGGAAATAGAAACCCCAGCTTTTCCGATCCCCGGTTGAGCAACAGGCGGACCTGTTCGCCGGGTGCCGCTAGGCTCAGAAATTGTTCAATAGCGTGGGCGAATAGGATCGTGTCACCAAGCCCGCCGCCGGACAGGATCATGATATCGCGGGGTTGGCCGCGCCGATTTGCAAATCGGCGACTGAGACGAAGAAACCGGTCCTGAAGTTGGAATAGTTTCATCGATTGAGTGCTCCGATCGGCTCAGTAAGTGGCGTAGGATTTCTCTTCGATGATGGTCGAACCGAGGAGTTCATTGATGCTTCGCTTCAGCCGGGCGCGGTCGTCGTTATTGAAATAGACCGCGCGGGCCAGGCGGATAAATTCATCGCTAAAGTCTTTCTGACGTTCGTAATTGCGGATATCATCCTCGATTATCCAGAGCTTCTCGTTAACCTTCTTGAGTTCTGTCGTCAGTTCCTCCAATTCTGGAGAGCGGGGTAAATTGGCGTCGCGGGACTTCGTCAAAGCAGTCCACTCCGTTCGGACATTCTGCAATTTAGCTTCTTCCGTGATGCGTTGTATCTTAATCTCCAAGATGGTGATCTTGTCGATTAATTCACCCGGGGCGATTTCCACAGTGACTGATGTCGTCAAGGCAGCGGCTCCTCAAATTATGGCACGTAGCCTATGTGATTTACGTTCTTACATCGGCAACCGGGAGTCGGTCCAACAAATATATTCTTCGCGTGTACCGGTTAGGTTTTGAAATATTTCGCCCTTGTCGGCCCGATGAGTGCTCGAGATAATCTGGGGGCCCTGATCGGGAGGGAGAAATCACATGAAGCTATATGACTTCGAACGGGCGCCCAACGCGCGACGTGTCCGGATGTTTGCCGCCGAGAAGGGAATTGACCTGGAATTGATCACGGTTGATCTGGGGATGAAAGAGCAGATGGGAGATGCCTATAAGGCGGTAAATCCCCGCCTGCAGGTGCCGGCGCTGCGTCTAGATGATGGAACGCTTATAACGGAATCCGTTGCTATCTGCCGCTATCTGGATGAGATGAAACCGGAGCCACTCTTGTTTGGCTCGGGTGCCCTTGGCAAGGCAAATGTAGAAATGTGGCACCGACGTATGGAACTTGAAGGGATGCAACCGACGGCCGATGCGGTCCGCAACAGCATCGGGTTCTTTACTAACCGAGCGCTGGCGGGGCCATTGGATTTCGAGCAGATTCCGGCCCTCGCGGAACGTGGCCTGAAACGCATTGATCTTTTCCATGGGCTTCTAGACGAGCGCTTAGCCGACAACCGCTATGTTGCTGGCGACGACTTCAGCATTGCCGATATCGCGGGATTGATCGCTATCGATTTCGGTAAAGTGGTGAAGAAGCGCGTTGGCGGTGAAACTCTGAACCTGAAAAGATGGTATGATGAGGTTTCCGCCCGGCCGAGCGCCAGCGCCTAGCCGGGACCTCACAGCCTGCGATCAGTTTTTTGTCATCATCAAGGCGCACTTGTCGGAAGCGTAATTTTCCACAGCACAAATCTCAGATATGACACAGATCTTCGATGGCTTGCGATTATCTTATAGGAACGTAAAGTTTTCGGATGCTGTCCGAGCATTTGAGCGCACGCATCTCGCCGGAGCGCCGGAGATCAATTTTGCGAAGTCCCCTTGCCCGTTGCCTTTGTGACGTCTATGAGGAAGCATGAAATTTCACGCGCCTCTGATCAAAGGTCAATTGATCAAACGCTATAAGCGTTTCATGGCTGACGTCAGGTTAGAAAATGGTGTTTTGGCGACCGCCCATTGCGCCAACTCTGGGTCTATGCTCAGTGTCAACGAACCCGGCGCTGAGGTTTGGGTCAGTCCGGCCAAGAACCCAGACCGTAAGCTCAAGTTCACTTGGGAGATGATCCGCATCAAACGATCGCTTGTGGGCATCAACACCCAGCATCCCAACACACTTGTCGCCGAGGTGCTTGCCGCTGGCAAGGTGCCATCGCTTGAAGGGTTTGAGAATTTGCGACGTGAGGTGAAATACGGAAAGAACTCCCGCATTGACGTGTTTTTGGAAATGGCGGACGGCCAGCATTGCTATGTGGAAGTCAAAAATGTCACCATGCGGCGCAATCTGACCAAGGGTGCACCGGCTGAGTTTCCGGACGGTGTCACGGCTCGTGGCGCCAAGCACTTGGTGGAGCTTTCCGACATGGTCAAGCAAGGCCACCGGGCGGTTATGTTCTATCTTCTTCAACGCGGCGACGCGGATAAAATGACCATTGCCAGGGATATTGATCCCAACTATGGCGAGGCCTTGGACAAGGCCCGCAGGGCTGGTGTGGAGGTGGTTGCCTTCAATTGCAAGCTGACTTCAAAGGCGATTACGGTTGCCAAGCCGGTGGAATTTTTTGGCTGACGCGCTTATCTCTTCGGCAGCTTAAGGGTGAACCGCGCTAGGCAAAATGAACCAATTACTGGCATAATACTTACATGCATGAAAAATCGATTACTCGGACGGCAAGCCACGATGGCCGGCATATAAAAATCCATGGCCCCGAGGGTCGTGAGGGGATGCGTCGCGCTGGTCGGTTAGCCGCAGAATGCCTGGACTTCATCACACCTCAAGTGCAACCGCGTATCACCACTGAAGAATTAAACAAGCTCTGTCACGAATTCATCGTTGACCGCGGTGCGGTACCTGCGCCATTGGGATATCGGGGATTTCCCAAATCCATATGCACGTCTATCAACCACGTGGTTTGTCACGGCATCCCCGGAGACAAACGCCTTCAAGACGGCGATTCAATAAATATTGATGTTACCGTAATAGTTGACGGCTGGCACGGCGACTCAAGCCGTATGTTCGTCGTTGGAAAATCCAGTGTCAAAACCCAACGCTTAATAGATGTTACGTTCGAGGCAATGTGGCGCGGTATCCGAGCCGTCAAGCCGGGTGCAACCCTGGGAGATATCGGACACGCTATCCAAACTTATGCTGAAGGCGAGCGTTTCTCCGTAGTGCGCGATTTTTGTGGACACGGCCTTGGGAAGGTGTTCCACGACGCACCGAATGTGATGCATTTTGGCCGCCCGGGAGACGGCGACGTTTTGCAAGCTGGCATGTTCTTCACCATCGAGCCGATGATCAATGCGGGACGGTTTGACGTGAAAATTCTTTCTGATGGTTGGACGGCGGTGACCAAGGATCGGTCCCTGTCAGCTCAATTCGAACATTCCTTAGCCGTCACCGAAGACGGTTACGAAGTGTTCACGCTGTCGCCGCAGGGTCTCGACAAACCACCTTACGAAATCTAGTTGCATGACGTCCGCATGGGGGGATGAGTATCAATGGGAAACCGGATGCGTCTATTCTTACTGCCATGTTATTCGACCGCCGCAAAGATAATCATAATCAAAGTTTTCTTATCAAAAATATATCGAGGCAAACCCTTGCCTATCGATATCGACGGCCAGTTCGCTGACAACGTGAATAATATCGTCTCGCGGCTTGAGCTAATCGGGTTCCGCGTTTTGAATTTCCTAATGATGGACGGCAAAGGCGACGGTGGTGCGTTGTCGTCACATCTCGACAACATGGGTGGCTCCTTTGACCCTCAAATGTTGACGTGGTTTATGCCGGGACCAGCGCCTAAAGACCTCGCCGAGCAATTAAAGGCTCAGTAGAAGGAATTGGCACGCCATGGCGCATTCACTCGAACCACTTTTGAAACCCAAATCAATAGCCGTCATTGGCGCATCGGATACGCCGTCGCGAATCGGTGGGCGCCCCCTTCATTTCACCAAGGAGCACGGCTTCAAGGGCAACATCTACCCGGTAAACAAGAAGCGCGAAACGGTGCAAGGCTTGAAGGCCTATCCCAGTATCAAGGATTTGCCTGAAGCAGTTGATAGCGCCATTATCGCCGTGCCCGCTGCCATTGCGGTTGATGCTATCCGCGATTGTGCCCAATGCGGTGTGAAGAGCGTGGTTATTTTCACGGCGGGCTTTGCCGAAATGGGTGAGGATGCGACCCAAGCGGAGATCAGCGCGATCGCCGCCGAGACGGGCATACGTATGATTGGTCCGAATTGCCTAGGCATCTTCAACATCGCGCACGGCTGGTTTGGGACTTTTGCCAATGCTCCCAGCATGATTAAGGTCGCCAGCGGTACCGCCGGCATCATAAGTCAAAGCGGTGCGTATGGTTCACACCTGTTTCTGGCAGCGCAAAAGCGTGGCGTGGGTACCAACTATTGGGTGACGACGGGGAACGAGGCCGACGTAGACGTCGCGGAAGTGATTGAATACTTCGCGCAAGCCTCAGACGTAGATGTCATCCTGGCCTATGCGGAGGGCATGAAGAATGCGGATCGAATTTGCCGGGCGTTGGAAATAGCGCGCAATGCGGAAAAACCTGTGGTCTTCATGAAAGTCGGCACGACCGAAGCTGGCGCCCGTGCCGCGGTATCGCATACGGCATCCCTGGCCGGCGCGGACGCGGTCTACGAGGCTCTATTCCGTCAGTATGGCGTTTACCGTGCCGAAACAACCGAAGAACTGGTGGATGTCGCTTATGCCTGCCAGTTTGGCCGCTTCCCGGCCGGCAACAAGATCAGCCTGCAGACTATCTCAGGTGGTGTTGGTGTGCAGATGGCCGACGCGTCTGTCAAACGCGATTTGGATGTGGTGCCGCTGCCCGAACCGTTGCAGAAGAAGTTGAAGGAAATGATCCCCTATGCGGGCGTCAACAATCCGGTCGACTTCACTGCCCAGGCGCTCAACGATCCCGAATTAATGGATAAGAATGTAAGTCTGACTATCGGTGAAGCCGATTACGACTCCCATGTAATCTACATGGCCAGCGTCCCCGAATCACCCTTCACCAAAGATGTCTGCTTGAAAATTTTTGGGAGCCTTAAGGAAAAGTATCCGGATGAGCCTATGATAATGTGCATGCAGGCTTCCGATGAGTTAGTCGGCATTTACGAGGATATGGGCTATCCCTGCTTCGATGATCCGTCCCTGGCGGTTCGCGCTATGGCGGCGCTTACTCGGTTCGGTGAGATTTATCGCCGTGGCAAACCTGACGCGCCGCCGGCGTTGCGCTCACAGGCACTGTTTCTGCCTGGGGTGTCGATTGCCGAGCATGAAGCGAATGCTATCCTGGGAAGTGTCGGTATACCCGTCACGAAACATGGATTGGCCGGCGATGCGGATTCGGCGGTGGCCATATGGCGCGACATCCGAGGGCCGGTAGTCTTGAAGATCGCCTCGCCGGATATTCTACACAAGACAGAGATTGGGGGCGTCTTACTGGACCTTAAGACGGAAGACGCCATTCGCGATGGTTACGCAACCCTAATTCAGCGCGCGGCCAGCGCCACGCCAAATGCCCAGATCGACGGGGTAATAGTCGCGGAGATGGTTCCCAATGGCGTCGAAACGGTCATGGGGCTGGTTAGCGATCCGGTCTTCGGCCCGGTGATCATGTTCGGGCTCGGCGGCGTCTTCGTTGAGGTTCTGAAGGATATTACCTTCCGACTAGCGCCCTTTGGGGTGGACGAGGCGCACCGCATGATAGACGAAATTCAAGGTCGCGCGGTATTAGATGGTTTACGCGGCACGCCACCTATGGACATTGATGCGCTGGCGGGCGCCCTGGCGCGGCTCTCCGTTTTTGCCGCTGAGCATGCTGACATGATTGAGACTATTGACATAAATCCGTTCCTGTTGCTGCCTGACGGAGCTGTCGCTGTGGATGCCCTGATCATTCCCAAAACCGGAGTATAGGGGTGCTGTAGCTGGCGGCTTTCTCTATCGACCTAGGATGCGAAGACACAGGAAGCCTAGGCTTATCGATTAACAGGACCATGCGTGGAACCGTTCTGGAGATATTCGTGGGGCGGTTACAATAGAGAAGCGCTGGCAACCGTTTTACGGCGCTCAAGATTAGTAAATTTCTAGACGACATTCTTACGCCAGTGAACAGCGAGGTCAGCGAAATTATCCTCCCAATGAGGACACATATCGTCCCCGACGCGGCCATGTTTGAGATTGACGGATCGAATCCATGATGACCCAAGCGACTGCTTTCCGAAAAGAGTGTGGTGGTGTTGCTAAACGTCTAGCCTCGATGTCAGACGCTGATTTCAAGCGGTCGAAGGTTTCTGCCAGGTGCTCACCCAAACAAGGAACATCTATGACACGGATTTGACCGTAATCGGCGATATTGCAAATCCCTGGACGGCAGTGACCTAATGCTTCGCCGGACCACCCAAAACGCCGCCGGTGCCGGGGACGCGGCGCAAGGCCTAGAACGAAACGTCCGGGTTCTGGGTATAGGTGCCCGTTAGCTTCCCTTCCGCCAGGATGTGATCTTCAATGGCGGCCATGACGTCTTTGCCACGGAACTCACCGCTCTCATCCAGGCCCAGGCTGTCCACATCCAGGGCGTAAACCCGAAATTCATAGTGGTGCAGCAACTCGTCGTTCCAGGGCGGGCAGGGACCATCATAACCGCCATAATTGCCGGCCATGTCAGGGTTTGATGCCATGAACATGGTGAAGTCATTGATACCCCGCACGCCGTGGGGCACGCGGCCAATCGGCTTGCCTTTGGCAACCAGACCGTCCGATTCTTCGCCTTCGGCCAAGCTAGTGCGATCCGCCGACACGTCCACCAGAAGGCCGTGGAAGAAATCCTGCCGGGGCTGGCCCGCGGGAATGGTTTTGCCTTCCGTGTTGATGTTATCAAAGATCGTCGGTACGTCCACGTCAACGCAGATTACCGTATAGCTCTTGGTGCCTTCGGGTCCCGCGGACCAAGTTAGCCCTGGGCTGATATTTGTGCTCATCTTTGAATGCTCCGTGGCACAAGGTGCGCAGAAGGCATATTTTTCGGGGATTTGGTCGCCATCTTTGAAGGCGCTCGAGGTAACGGTAAGTTTTCCGGCCATGGATTTTCTCCTCTGGAATTCAGCATTGTTTATTGCTGCAGGATAGCCTCGCGAGACTATTGAGGCCAGTGTTTGCGCATCTCGTCGGGCCGCGTTATCACCACGTATGGCGAACCTTTTGGATCCAAATATTTCTTGGCGCAGCGACGCAATTCCCGTTTCTAACCGTTTTGATGACCCGTACTACTCGGCAGAGAACGGTTTGGCCGAAACTCGACACGTTTTTCTGGCTGGAAACGACCTCCCCGACCGCTGGCGCGACCGCGCGCGTTTTACCATTGGCGAACTCGGGTTCGGGACCGGGTTGAACTTTCTTGCAACTTGGAAAGCTTGGCGCGACAGTGGTCAAACGGGCCGGTTGAGTTTCGTTTCCGTTGAGGGTTATCCGCTCGATGCGGATTCGGTTCGGCGCGCCAGTGCGGCATTCCCCGAAGTTAGCGAACTAGCGAAAACACTTATTGATCGGCTGCCGTTACGCAGACCTGGCCACCATCTCCTGCATTTTGATGATGGCCTGGTAACATTGCTGTTGGTTTATGATGAGGTAGCCAGCGCATTGGATGACGTGGCGCTTCTCGCTGATGCTTGGTATCTAGACGGCTTTGCCCCCGTGCGTAACCCCGCGATGTGGGCACCCGATATTTTATCGCGGGTTGCCGCTCGGTCCGCTTCCGATGCGACTGTCGCGACTTTCACCTCGGCCGGTACCGTCAGACGAGGCCTTGTCGAAGCCGGATTCACCATGGAGAAACGTCCGGGCTTCGGGTCGAAGCGAGAATGCCTGACGGGCCAATTAAACGCGCGCGCTCCTCGGAGGTTTCAAGCAGCGTTGAACGGGGCGGATGCGCCACTGTCCGGCGTTAAAGGCGGGCCGGTCGTGATCATTGGCGCAGGCATTGCCGGCATGAGCGCAGCGCGGGCGCTTGGCGATGCCGGCGCGGAGGTTATGGTTTGCGACCGCTATGGGATGGCCGGCGGTGGGGCCTCGGGAACACCGGCAGGTTTGCTTCAGCCTCGCCCTTTGAATGATGGTTCGCCCTTGGCGGCCTTCTTCCATGCTGCGTTCGAGTTTGCAGCGCGGACCTATGATGCTCTTGATGACGTTTGGATCAGCCGCGGTGTCCTGGTGCTAGGTCGGGACGCGGCGGATGGTGCGCGCTATCAGGCGTTGCCGGGGGCTGAGGCCATGGATGCGACTGGATGCCAAGTGGTCAGCGGAATTCGAACTGATGGAGATGGCACTTGGTTCGCCGCTGGTGGTACGTTAAATACGACAAAGATTTGTGCGGCCCTTGGTGCCGGTGCGAACACATGCTTTGGCATTGGTGTTACCCGCCTTGCCCGGGAAAAAGACGGGTGGCGGGTCTATTTTGAAGACGCATCGGTGCAGGAAGCGGCGACCGTTATCTTGGCAAACGGCATCGATGCCATGGGAATGAGCGGCTTTTCGGCTATGGCGTTGGGTGCCAATCGGGGGCAAATTTCCTACGTGGCGGCGACGCCGGTTTCCGATAGGTTAATGGCGCCTATTACCTTTGGTGGCTATTTGACGCCCGCGGCTAATGGTACGCATGTCCTGGGTGCTACTTTCGATCGCGAGGCCGACTGGAGCGGTGATTCTTGGGCAATTGTGCGGGAGGATGATCATCGCCGAAATCTGGAATCCGTTACGCAGCGATTGCCTCGGTTCGCGGCAGCGTTAGGCGAGATGACGGGCGGTTGGACCAAGCTCCGTGTGACCACGCCGGACCGGGCACCTGTGGTCGGCCCCATTCCCGAAGGTGCGGCTTTTGCTTCCGCATTTTCAGCTTTGCGTTACGGTGGCGATAGGCCTGATATCGGATACGACGTCAATCAGCCAGGCCTATTTGTCCTCTCGGGGTTGGGCTCGCGCGGTTTTCTCACCGGTCCCTTGGCTGGGGAGATTTTGGCAAGCCAGATACTAGGCCTTCCTCTGCCGGTTCCGGTGAGTGTCCCGCCGCTTCTTCAGCCGGGCCGATTCCTGCTCCGCGACATCAAGAAAAACCGCGCTTGAGGCAGACTTGCCCTAGCCCGCGGGGCGGATCAGAATGCAACGTAGGGGAGACGAACCATGCGCCTGCAACTCGCCACTTGGCCGGAAGTCGATGAGTACCTTAAAAACTCTAACGGTATAATTATTCCCATTGGATCCACGGAACAGCACGGGCCGACGGGGTTGGTCGGCACTGATGCCTTGACTGCTGAGGCCATTGGTCAGCGGCTGGGTGATAAATTGGAGGCCTACGTGGCCCCGACCATTAGCGTGGGTATGGCCCAACATCACTTGGGGTTCTCAGGCTCCATGACACTGAAGCCTTCGACCCTGTTGCTTGTGATAAAGGATATGGTCGACTCCCTGACTGTTCACGGGTTTGAGCGGTTTTTTTTCGTCAATGGCCATGGCGGCAACATTGCAACCGTGACGGCGGCTTTTTCTGAGGTTTATGCAGACAGAAGTCTTGGCGGCGCCTCAAACCGTGCGCCGGTGAAGTGTATCCTGCATAATTGGTTCATGATGCCCAATGTTGGAAAGCTGGCAAATGAACTTTATGGCGATGCGGAAGGTAGCCACGCGACGGTGTCCGAGGTAGCGGTTACCTACGCCTTGTTTCCCGAAACGGCAGCCCGTGTGCGGAACGCGCCGATGGAGCCGGGGATCGCCCCTGATGGCGATATCTATGACGCCGCTGATTATCGGCGCAGCTTTCCGGACGGGCGCATCGGTTCAAATCCGGCCTTGGCGAGAGCCGAGCATGGAGAACGGTTCATGCAGGTGGCGGTTGATGATCTGACCCAACTCTATCAGGAGTTTGTGTCGAGATAGTTGCTTTAGCCCCCCTGGATAGCGGGCAGCAAAGTGATCTCGTCTCCGTCGCTCAGGGCGTGACCGACGCGATTATCCGGTACCACGGGCTGACCGTCGACCAAGGACGTGTACGATTCCTCTTTGGGCAGGTCGATCTGGCCCATGACGTCGGCTACGGTAGCGCCGGCCGGTACGTCCATCTCAGCTTCGCCAAAGGAATCGAAGCCCTTTGGCATGTCACCCGCCGGTGACAAAAGTTTTACGCGGATTTTCATCAGATGCCGACCCGGTCCAGGGTCTCGTTGGTGGGCACGCCTTCCGTGGTCCAACCGCGGAGCTCGTAGTACTCTGGCAGCATCTTGTCTAGTTCCGTGACCTTACCCTTTGCGACGCCTGACTTTGCAGCTTCTTTAAGAAAGCGATCGGGGAGGGTGTCGTCGGCTTTTGTCAACCCGGCACGAAGGTTGAACTGGCGTTCCAGCGTATAGGTTCTCTCGCCCACTTCCAGCATGCGTGCTTCATCCCAGTCACCACCGCAGGCGGCGTCTATCTGGGCGGCGTAGTCATTCATGTCCCAGGCATTTCCGGAGAATGCACAGAGGCCAGTGTTGTCCTTGGCGGCATTGATATCCTGGGTATTTTTCACGATCTCGGCCTTGCCGTCAGTGCGTACGTGGGTGAAATCATCCACGAACGGTGCGGCGCGCATGTGGCAGGCTCCTCGGCTTGATGTTGCATAAGCAAGTCCCATGCCTTGCATGGCGCGGGTGTCATACCCTGGGATTTCCTGGCCTTTTACGACGATGGCAAATTCTGGATGACCGAACTTTTCACAGAGCCGTTGTGCGCCTAGACCGATGTCAGCACCGATGCCTTCGCCAGAGATGATCATTTCGGTCAACTTGGTCATGGCTTCGGCATTGCCAAACTTAAGCTCTAGACCGCCGGTGTCTTCCGTGGTGATGGCACCGACTTCGAACAATTCCATGGCAGCCGAGATGGAGCCGCCCAGCGAGATCGGATCCATGCCATCTTCGTTACAAAGCGCGTTTGCATAAGTCGCCGCATCAAGATCGTTGCAGCCAACCATGGGAGCGAGCGCGAAGATGCTCTCGTACTCCAGCCCGCCAATAGCATTGCCGTACTTGACCCTGGCCTCTTCCGAATCGACCGAGTAATGGTCGGGGTCGATCTTGGCGATCCGGCCGCAACCAATAGAGCAGGCGAAGCAGGCCTTGGTGGAGATCACGTTCGGGTTGCCGTCGTTGCGGCGTGCGGTGTGGGCCGTCTTCACCTTGACTGCATCGTGGCCATCGAATTGGACATCACGGCTATTGCGAGTTGGCAGGGAGCCGTAGGCATTCGTGTTGTCCATCATGGCGTGGGTGCCGACGCGGGCCAAGCGCTCGCGGGCTGCATGGGTGTCCAGCTTTTCACGCATTTCGTGGACGACTTTCAGAAATCGCGGAGGATCATAAACCGCAACGCCTTGCGTGCCGCGCACGGCGATGGCTTTTAGGTTCTTCGAGCCCATCACCGCGCCAACGCCGGATCGTCCGGCGGCCCGGTCCTTGTCGTTCATAACGCAGGCAAACCGAACCAATTTCTCGCCGGCCCGGCCTATAGAGGCAATCCGGATCAGCGGATCTTGGTGCTTGGTGCGGATTGCGTCTTCTGTGACCCAAACCGTCTGTCCCCAATACTCGCTGGCATCCAGCAATTGGACATTGTCATCACGGATCAGTAGATAAACGGGTTCTGGTGACTTACCTTCGAAAATGATCAAATCCCAACCGGCCATTTTTAACTCGCCGCCAAAGTAGCCACCCGAATTGGAGCTGGCGATAGCGTTCGTCAAGGCGCCCTTGGTGGTCACCGACCAGCGTCCGCCTGTGGACGCCATGGTTCCCGTCAGAGGGCCCGTACCGATGATCATCTTGTTTTCTGGTGATAAGGGGTCGACGGCGGGGTCCATTTCCTCAAAGAGGTACTTGGATGCAAGGCCGCGTTGACCCAAGTACTGGTCTGCCCATTCGCGGTTCAGATCTTCAGGGATTGCCGTGCCGTCGGTCAGGTTGACCCGTAGAATTTTTCCTTGCCATCCGCCCATGTCGTCCTCCTGTAACGCCACGACGCGAACGGACCCGCGCCGTAAATCTCTACTGCGTCCTATTTTGGTCATTCTGGGCGTGGCGTAAAGGGTTGAAACGAGTAGCTTCGCCGGCATCTAGCGACACAATTTCCTGTCACACCGATTTGGTCCACGTTGAGCCGTGTGTGATGCTATCGATATGTATTTAACACGCGTCATCTGTTAAAAAGGGCTCGAAATTTTCAGGACCTGTTGACATGGTTTGATATGCAGAGCGTTATTTCTGCACGCGAACCTGAACTCGACACGGGTGGTGGTGGAACAGTTTGGTTCATTCCTTAATAGTGCACGACCGCGTGGTCGCGCGGGAAAATATTGGAGTATGTCGATGTTAAAACGAATTTTTATGGCCGTGGCGCTTGTCGGTATCACTGTTGCCCCGGTCTACGCTGCCGACGGTGCCAAGGTCTGGAAGAAATGCAAGGCCTGCCATAATTACAACAAAGCCAAGAACAAGGCGGGGCCGTTCCTTCAGGGGATCATCGGCCGGAAATGCGGCGCCGCTACCAAGTACAAGTACGGCAAGGACTACAGAAAGATTTGCGCCGCAAACGCGTGGACTTGGGACGCCGCGCTTCTTGACGAATACATCGCCGACCCAAAAAAGTTCGTTAAGGCTCGCGGCGGGAAGCGGTCCAAGATGGCCTTTAGATTGAAGCAGTCAGATAATCGCAATGCGGTGATCCAATTTCTTACCGACAATGCCAAGTGAGCCTAGAAGCCGGCTCTTCCGGAATGTGTGTAAGAAATCAGGTGTCTAAATTTTAAAGGCCGTTTAAGGATTGGTGCGGCCTTTTTGGTCAGGCGTATCGCACACCTAGACGGGGAACGTGGTTGACGATAATCCTCCTGAGGGTTGGGTATCTGAATTTTTGCTGGGTTAGAGTGGTCCGTTGTTTTTTGTCGAGAGTGTTTTCCGATGCCTAATTTACGATTGCCGTTCACCCGAGATGAATATGATGAACGCCTGACGCGGGTACGCACTGCAATGGCCGCGGCCGGGGTCGAAGTTTTATTTACCTGTGATCCTTCTAACATGGCCTGGCTGACGGGCTATGACGGTTGGTCGTTCTACGTGCATCAAGGGGTTTTGATCGGTCCGTATGGCGACCCCGTGTTCTGGGGCCGTGCCATGGATGCGCGCGGTGCCATACGGACGTGCTACATGGCCGAGGACAACATTATTCCCTACACGGACGACTACGTCGTGTCCAGCGAACGCCATGCCATGACTCATTTGGCGAACCTCATCGCCGATCGTGGTTGGGCGAATGCGTGCCTCGGTGTGGAGATGGAAAATTACTATTATTCTGCCCGTGCCCATCAAGTTTTGTCCGATAACCACGCCGGCGTGCTGAAAGATGCTTCGCTTTTGGTCAACTGGTGCCGGGCCGTGAAATCAGGTGCTGAGATCGCGTTCATACGGCGTGCCGCACGTATTGTCGAAAACATGCACAAGGCAATTTTCGAACATATGCGGCCGGGGCTTAGAAAGAACGAACTCGTTGCCGAAATCTATCGCGCCGGGCTAATAGGTGGCGAAGACGAAGAAGGGACATTCGGCGGTGACTACTCAGCGATTGTGCCTTTGTTGCCGACTGGTGTAGACGCCACCGCCGCGCACCTTACCTGGGATGACCAAGAACTGGAGGCTGGCGCTGGTACGTTCTTCGAGATTGCTGGCTGCTATCGCCGTTATCACGCACCGCTTTGCCGCACTATCTATCTGGGAACGCCGCCCAAGGACATGCTGGCTGCCGAGGAGGCATTGCTGGAAGGTATTGCCAATAGCATAGAGGCGGCCCGGCCTGGGAACACCGCTGGCGACGTGGCTCGGGCCTTCTATGCGGTATTAGAGAAACGTGGGATCGACCGGCACGGCCGGTGCGGGTATCCGATCGGCCTCAGTTATCCTCCTGATTGGGGGGAACGAACCTTTTCCATCTGGCCCGACGACGAGACGGTTTTATTGCCTAATATGACGTTTCATCTCATGCCCGCGCTTTGGATGGATGTATGGGGGCTAGAGATCACGGAACCATTGTTGGTCGGAGACACAGGGCCGGCGATCTGCCTGGCGAACTATCCACGCAAGCTATTTGTGAAGGCGTGAAACGAATTCGATAATGCCCGGCTCCCGACACCATAGCCATCCTAGACGGTCTGATCACCTCTCTGACTGGCTCGGTTGACACAACTTGGCTTTAATTGATTACGCCGCCGCGCGCTTCGGTGGCGAAGTGCAGTCAAATTAAGGTTGGATTGATTGACGGATTAGGTCAGCACCTTTCTCAGCAATCATGAGTGTTGCGGCATTGGTGTTCGCTGAGGGCATGGTTGGCATCACAGATGCGTCTATGACCCGAAGCCCGCTGATACCGTGGACGCGCAGTTCCCGGTCCACAACGGCCATGGGGTCGCTTCCCATCTTGCAGGACCCCATGGCGTGATAGACTGTAGCCCCCCGAGAACGGGCATAATTCAAAAGAGAATCCTCATCCGCTACATCCGGTCCCGGTAGGGTCTCCTCGGCCAAAAACGGTGACATAGCGTCCGTCTGTAGTAACCGTCGGCTCCATTGCAGGCCGGCGACGATGGCGCGTTGGTCCTCGGAGGCATCGAGGTAATTGGGCTGGATAACTGGTGCATCGTCTGTATTTGGTGTCCGGGCCTGGACATAGCCTCGACTTTCTGGACGCATCTGCCAAACGCCCGCTGTAATGCCTGGGAATGGCTGTAACTGCCCGATCATACCGCCGCTATAGCTAGCCGGTGTGAAGACGAATTGCAGATCCGGTGTCTCCAAATGACAGGCGGATCGATGGAACACGGCCACGTGTGCCGGGCTAAAGGCTAGTAAACCACGGCGAGCCACGAGCCATTTGGTGATCTCCCAACCCAGTCGCCACCCTCGGGCCCGTTCATTCAGGGTGATGGGCTGGGTAACACGATAAGCTGTTCGGACGGCGTAGTGGTCACGGAAATTTTCACCAACACCGTTAAGCTCGTGAACCAAGGGGACCCCAAGGGTTTGCAACAAGGTGCCTGAACCAATGCCCGAGACCTGAAGTAAATGTGGTGAGCCGATCGCGCCGGCGCTCAGAATGACGGTGTGGCGCGCTTGCGCAGTCCGTGTGCGGCCGTGGCGATGATATAGGACACCGGTGCACCGTCTGTCCTCGATGCTCAGCCGTTGGACCATCGCGTCGGACATCACAAGCAGATTGCGTCGCTGTATGGCCGGGCGCAGGTAGGCGGTGGCTGCGCTATGGCGTGTTCCTTTGTGGATGGTCCGTTGATAGTAGGCGACACCCTCTTGGACGCGTCCATTATAGTCCGGATTTCGTGATATGCCGAGTGATTGGGCGCCGGCAATGAAGGCCTCGCAAAGAGGATGATGTTCGTGTATGTCCGATACGTGTACCGGCCCTTCAGTGCCGCGTGTCTCCGTGTCGCCCTTCGGACGGGTCTCCGATTTTTTAAAATAGGGTAGAACATCCTCATAGGACCAACCAAGATTTCCCACCTGCGCCCAAGTGTCATAGTCTTGCGGCTGGCCGCGGACGTAGAGGTGTCCGTTGATGGCGCTGGAGCCGCCAAGGACCCTGCCTCGCGGAAATAAGATTTTCCTACCTTTGGTCGCTGTGTTGGGTTCTGTGTTAAAACACCAATTGAAACGGGGGTTATCAATCGTTTTAAGGAACCCCGCGGGTGCGGCAACGAAGGGGTGACGGTCGGAGCCGCCGGCCTCCAGAAGCATTACTGAGTGTCGGCCATTCTCCGTCAATCTGTTTGCCAGCACGCAACCGGCGGATCCGGCGCCGATAATGACGAAGTCGAAGGTTTCAGTGTCAACCATAAGGCGCTTATCAGGCAGCGTTTGTGAGGGTTGGTGCGTTCCGCATCTGTAACGAGGTTTGGTGCGACTCTGCTACTATAACCTGTCAGGAATCGACATCAAATATCCAAGATTAGAGGGATCTACCGACTGTTTCGGGAGCGTAGGTTTGTCGGTCTTATTTTACTGGCTATCGTCGAGTGTAGTTCTTGCCGATGGGAAATCATTGATTCCAAGATTTTGGCGCAAATCTTTGGAAATCTCTTCTTTGTAGTCCTCCAGCGGCGTTCCGGTGGAATCAGCAATCCGGACGACTGCGTCAAAGATACTGACTATGCCCGCCGCATCAACCAGCGCCGCGTCACCAACAGCCTCACGCAGTTCTGCGCGCGCGGCATCCAAAGCGTCAGGGTCATGAGTATAATACGCATCGGCAAAGGCCAATAGTTCCGACGCGTGCGATATACGGTCTTCCTGAGCACCATGAATACTTTGAAGATCATAATCGATCCCGAAATGTTGGCCACTCGCACGGAGCAGCACTGCATGACTGGTGGTTCAATAGACGCACTGGTTAAGCGCAGAAACTCGCGCGGCCAGTAACTCGATCTGAACATGGGTAAGGTCGCGGTACTCTGTTCCATAGTCACGCAATTGCGCATCCGGCAAATATTGGACGGCGTCGAGATTGAAAAATCCAGTTGTTTCGGCGGGCACTAAACTGAGTGCGCGATGGATATTGGCTCCAGCGAGGCCATTATAAAGGTTCGCTTCCGCTTCGGTAACATCCTCTGGGGAAACTGTCGGCACCCAAGCTCGGTCAATTTTTGCGCCAAGTGGACGGTGACGGGAGGGTTCGCCGGGTTCTGGGTCTGGTAACGAGAATTGCGGGAGGCCGATCGCACGGGTAAACCCGTCTATGGCTATGACAGTGGCAATCACGCCAATTGTTTCGACATATTCGCCATCTGATATACCGCTCTTCAAAGCGGTGCTGTAAAAGGCTTTAGTCAATCGGCTTTGGTCAGTAACGATACGATGTATAACTTCAGTTAACGCGTCGGAGAGCAATCCTGTACTATCGTGTTGCCTATGAATTGCTTGGGGAGACAGCGCTTTGCGCCTTGTCGCACAAAATTTACAGTGTTGAGCCTGCCTCGCCTCGGATGCTATCGCAACGCGCGTAGCCCCGTCCCACCATGTTCCAGCCGTGGCTAAGCGTTTCCAAGCAAGGCACTGAGCGGTTACAATATTATCCCGGACAGAAAACGGAAGTGCAGAATAATTCATAACATTTCCCCCCTAATTGGCGGTAAGTGTCTAACCTATACCATAACCGTACATCTGATTAAATTTTCTAGTGTCTTCTCGCACAATCCGAGGGAAGATTGAAAAGTCAAAGTAGCGAGACGATTGAAAACAACTATTCCTACCGAACGCAACAGCACACAGAAAAGTGGCGAGTGGTGGGGTGAAGGATACCCGATTTCACCCCTAAAATGGCCCGAGTTTCAGGAGTCAGCGTGCAATTTCCTAGATTAGGGGAAATCTACCGCTTATTACAGCAGGGCAGGTTTCAGGGTTAACGCGGAAGCTTCATTCATTAGGGGTGTTTAACGTCCCAAAACAACATAAGTCTTGTTTGGTATATGTCGGAGGACAGCTATATCGAATGACACACATGTGACCACTAGTGCTTCTGAATGTCTGTGCAGGCAGCATTTATCGTTCTAATTGTGTAATCCAGGCCACGTTCTGCGGCTTTCTCACTTCCATGAGCGGGAACATCAGTGATAATGTTTTTTGAAATACAATTACGGATTAGATAGCCAGCAACAGGAATATCCTGACTGCTTCTATCTATGTCACATATCAGCCTTTTACCGCAAAGATGATGTGTTTGAATAATGCGTCTATCTGTTGTTTCCCGCCGACCATTCCCCGCTACGAAGCGTGGTAGGTCAAGTGGTAGTTCTCAACCGGCGAGAACGAGACGGATCAAGGTGATCTCTGACGGTGCGCCGAACCGTTTCGGCGGCCCCCAGTAGCCCGTTCCCCGGCTCGTGTAAACCCAGAGCTTGCCCAACCGGTTCAATCCCGCCGTGAACGGCTGCTGCATCCGTACGAATAGGTTCCAAGGCCAAAACTGGCCACCATGGGTGTGGCCAGACAGTTGCAGGTCGAAGCCCGCTTCCGCCGCCGCCGTGGCCGAACGTGGCTGGTGGGCGAGCAGGACCTTAGGCGCACCTTCGGGGCTGCCGGTCAACGCCCTCGCCGGGTCGCTCCCGTGTAGTTCTGGGCTGGTCTCATTCGGGTCGCGGTTGATAGCCGAATAGTCGTTAACGCCAGCCATGACCAATTGTGCGCCGTCATGGTCGATAACAATGTGCTCATCGGACAGCGTCTTCAGGCCTAATCGTCGGAATTCAGCCATCCAGTCATCAGCCCCGGAATAGTACTCGTGATTGCCGGTCACGACAAAGCTGCCATGGCGAGCCCTCAATTCTCCAAGTGGAGCCGTTTGGTCCGACAGGACATCAACGGTATTATCGACCACATCGCCGGTAATGGCCACCGCGTCCGCAGCCAGGTTATTGACCCGCCTAACGATCCGGCGAACATACTCGCCTTTGATGGTAGGACCGATGTGGACGTCCGTGATCTGAGCGATGGTGAAGCCGTTTAGGGCTTCCGGTAGCCCGGTGATTGGAATGTCCACGCGCTTCACGCGTGCGGTCATTCGGGCGTTTATAAACCCAATGACAGTGACGGTGAGGGCTGCAAGTATCACCCATAATACGCTATCCTCCCGCCATGGTGCCAAAGCTGGAATTAATAGACCCAGATCACGCAGGATCGTTAAGACCAGAAGGCTTGAGAACCAACCCATAGTTAATCCCCCGGCCCAGACCAGGCGGTCAACTACTTGCGGGTCGGTTATAAAACGGCGCGCCATGGTGCCGTAAGGTATCAGGATATTGGTGATGGCCAGGAAAGCCATCGCTGCAAGGCCGGTTTTTGGGCTAAACTCCAGATCAGGGATCAGGCGCGACCCAATATATAGGTGACCGACCAGGAATATCAGGAATGCTTTATGGGCGAACCGACGGGTTCGCTTCTTGGAAGCGGCTTTGCCGCGATCTTTAGCGATGCTAAGTGCCGTTGTAGATTTGGGGAAAATGTTGAGCATGACGGACAAGTGGGATTGTTTCCGGCTTGCTTCAAGCCACCATTAACTCAAGCTTCGCTATCCACTCGTCAGACGTCCATCCAGAAGAAACGTCGTTAGCCTCCAATCCATTGATGAATACTGTGGGTGTTACGTCCACACCGCGGCCACGGTGGTACTTAACTGACCAATTGTGCATTTGAGTGACGTCGCCCAGACTGCCGTTGCCTTGTATGCCCTCCATGCTCAACTTTGCTAATATATCGTCGGGGTCGTATCCGCATTTTCTGCCGATGGCAGCCATGCGAGCGTAGCTCTCTGTGCGCGTCGTGTCCTTGGTGGTGTCGTCGAAGAAATCTGTTTGTTGGGCGAAAACACTGCGCAGGTAATGTCCGCTCCGGGATGGGTCGATTAGAAAGACGGCCAAGACTGCGTCGTGCATGAGACAGCTTTGTGCTTGCCAGGGTTGCGGCACGGATTGCCATACGAAATCGATCTGACTCGATAAGGCTTCTTCTGCCATCGCCGGCAGGAGGCTGCCGTCTACCGTATCGTACATTTTTTTGAAAAGTACAGCAGACTTCATGGAACATTTCTACCATAATTCTGGGATCGGAATCCTGGGTTAACTTCATGCCGATGGGGGCGAGGGGGCAGCGGCGCGGCCAAGGGCCGCTCCTTTCATAGAGATGATTAATATCCGTGAAGCTACAGCCTAAACCGAGCCGCTTGGTTCCGCCAAGTCTAGGGTTTTCGATTAGAACATTTGACCAAAATAACCTGATGTTTTTATTACTTTCCCCGGGCTGGGTAATCTAGGGAATTGTGAACATAAATAATTGGCGCCTGAGAAATGAGACGTGTTCCCGGGAGATAACTATTCTAAAATGAAAGATCAGTTTGCTATCTGTCGAGATAACAAAACCGTTATCCATCCACGCTCCTTCTAGCAGCGTGCGGAGCCTGAAAATGTCATCACTATACAAGAGAATAGAACCCAGAAATCGTGCTTGAGCGAATTGCAAAGCAGGGTAATCCACTCAAGCAGCTAAAGTTTTAAGAGGTTCTGATCGCTATACAGTCTTGATCGTCTGATAGGCCTCAAGCGCCGCTGCCCGAGCCTCAACATGATCGACCATGGGATGAGGATAGGTTTCGCCCAAGATGATGCTTGCTGCCGACAGCTCTATGGGAGAGGCTTTCCAAGGGGCATGTATAAATCTCGTGTCGAGTTTAGCGAGCTCGGGACACCAGCGCCTGACGTACGCTCCATTCGGATCGAATTTTTGGCCTTGGGTAATGGGGTTGAAGATGCGGAAATAGGGTGCGGCGTCGGCACCTGAACCGGCGACCCATTGCCAGCCAGCGGCATTGTTGGCGGCGTCCGCATCCACCAGGGTATTCCAAAACCATGATTCGCCTTCGCGCCAATGGATACGCAGGTGCTTCACCAGGAAACTGGCGACGACCATGCGGACACGATTGTGCATGAACCCGGTTTGCCATAATTCTCGCAAGCCCGCATCGATGAAGGGGTAGCCTGTTTTCCCACTTTGCCACGTCGCTAAATCTTTTGGCGCAACGCGCCATGGATAAGCGTCGAAGGTGGGACGCCAGTTTTCGGTGACCAGGGTGGGGAAGTGATAAAGCAGGTGATGGGAAAACTCGCGCCAACCCAGTTCGCTCATGAATGTCTGCGAACCGGAGGCAAGAGCCGGTTTCTGATCGACGTGGAAATTGACCGCTGCATGAATCTGACGGGGAGATATTTCGCCGAAGTGAAGATGTGGAGAAAGGCGGGAAGTGGCCGACAAATCAGGACGATCTCGGTCCCGGTTATAGGTCTCGAGTCCTTCATCAAGAAACGCCGTCAAACGAGCACACGCCCCGGCTTCTCCCGGTTGCCAATGATCGGTCCAGGTGTGCGCCCAATTGGGCTTTCCCGGCTTAAGCGCCCAGTCGGCAAGCGTTTCGCTGTCATAGGTGTGTTGTGCCAGAGTTACGGCCGGGGTTGACAAGGGGGAGGCTACCGGACGGATGCGGGCAGCTTTCCAATAAGGGGTAAAAACCTTGTAAGGCGTGCCACTACCGGTGGCGATTTCCCAGGGTTCGTTCAATACAGTACCTTTGAATGTTCGAACCTCCAGACCGCTCTCAGTGAGGTGCATTTTCACCTTGGTGTCCTGGGCAATAGACTCGGGACCATATCGGCGATTCCAAAAAATTGCCGTGGCCTCTGTATCGCGCGCCAAACCTTCCAGGATGGAACTCGGGTCGCCTCGATGAAGTAATAGGCCTTTTAACTCCGCCGCGAGTGCCCGCAGGCTGTGGTCCAACCACCACCGCGCCGCTCCGCCGAGCGAACGGGCACCATGATCATCAAGTATGAAAACGGGCAACACCGAACCACGCTCAGTCGCCGCGACCAAGGCGGGGTTATCTGCCAGCCTCAGGTCCTCGCGAAACCATACAATAGTCGTCATGTGCGTCCTGCTGATTATTAAGTTTTCACCACAAGTTTACGTTTGGTTATCTCTATCCGATCATATTCAAGTCCCGGGGCGGATTTAAAACGGTGAATGTTTGCCAATACCGCTGATCACTAGTTCGGTGGCCGCCAGGCCGCCACCAACAAATTACGCAGAGTATCATAGCTGTTAAAGTCTTCTGCGACTTGAAGAGAATGATTGTATGAGGAAAGTTATTTTGTGCTCGTGGCAATAGATGATCTGCTTGGTTCCATGAGTGTAGAGGATGGGATATGTGCGATAGACGGTAACAAGGTTTATAGACGCTTCAAAAGCTGCCTTGGTTCGTTCAGTGGCGACAGCTGCATCGTTCCATCTTAACCGCATAGGTTCGTTACGAGCCGATGCCGGCACAGCGCTGATGGCAAGTGCCGTAGGCGCTGGCGATTTGCGGAAACGGGTGCGACCGAGCGGCGCGACGTGGTAAGAGATTTTTAAATAGATCCTGCCACGGTAATGCGTGCCTCGGGGTGTGGAAGTCAATTTGGGAGAGTTGGGTTGAGCGAGCATGGCGATGGGGGCCGGATATCCGGCTACGGTGCTAGCATCCAGCACGAAATCGACCATTTGTCCGATTTCAAGATGTACGGGCAGGTGATGAATATCGTTGGTTTGTTGATCCATGTGGGCGGTGTTACTGGTTCGCTTAGTGTCGGCGACCATTGCATTATCCATGCGCGCGGTGGCCGTAAGGTGACCTGTGAAGTGGTTGGCTTCGCGGATGGCAATGCACTGGTTATGCCGTTTAGCGCGGTTGACGGCATCGGGATGGGAGCCCGGGCCGAAGTCTCTACCGCCGAGCCCGTAATTTATCCATCCGACGAATGGCAGGGGCGCGTGATCAACGCTTTTGGCGAGCCCGTCGACGGCAAGGGGCCGATTCCATGTGGCAGTTTAGGCTATCCTATTCATTCCTCGCCGCCGCCGGCGCACATGCGCAAGCGCGTCGGTGCAAAGGTGGATTTGGGCGTGCGAGCTATGAACACCTTCCTGACCACGTGCCAAGGCCAGCGTATGGGAATCTTCGCGGGCTCAGGTATCGGCAAGTCTACATTATTGGCGATGATGGCCCGGAACACGGATGCGGAGGTTAACGTTATCGGTTTGATCGGGGAGCGCGGCCGTGAAGCCAAAGAGTTCATTGAGGATCATTTGGGTGAGGAGGGCATGCGCCGTTCTGTGATCATCCTGGCGACGTCTGACGAATCGCCTTTGGTGCGGCGGCAGGCAGCTTACCTAACCCTGGCCGTCGCGGAATACTTCCGCGATCAACCAAAAGAAGTTTTGGTGCTTATGGACTCTGTCACGCGCTTTGCTATGGCACAGCGCGAGATATCCCTTTCCGCCGGCGAACCTCCAACCTCAAAGGGCTATACCCCGTCCGTCTTTGCCCAGCTGCCACGCCTGTTGGAGCGTGCTGGCCCCGGCTTAGACCATCAGGGTTCCATTACTGGGTTGTTCACGGTTCTGGTGGAGGGTGACGATCACAACGAGCCCGTGTCCGACGCCGTTCGCGGCATTCTGGATGGCCACGTGGTCCTAGATCGATCCATTGCCGAGCGGGGACGTTATCCGGCGATTAATATTCTGCGCAGCATTTCCCGGACCATGCCAGCCTGCAACACACCGGAACAAAACGCCGCTGTCAATCGGGCCAAAGGGCTGATGGCTGTGTACGAAGATATGGCCGAGCTAATCCGGCTAGGCGCCTACCGGCGAGGCTCCGACCCTCAAGTGGACGAAGCTATCCAATATCATTCAGCGCTTGAGAATTTCCTCACCCAGCAGATTGAAGAGGTGACGGGTTTGGAGCTGAGTTATCAGCGGCTCTATGAGGTGCTCAAAATGAACCCCGACGCGGATCCCGAACCGCCGTCACCGGTGCCCGAGCAGCCGGACCCGGTTGCTTAAGGGTTAAGCCATGGCAAAAGGCGTGGCCACCCTAATCCGTGTCAACGAATTCAACGTTGATGAACGCCGCCGTGAACTGGGCGCGCGCCTCAAAGAGTTGGACGATCTGGAAGCCGCCTTGGAGCGACTTGAGAAAGAGGTGGTCGACGAACAGCGTACCGCCACCGCCCAACCGGAAATGGCTGGTTTCATTTACGGCGCATATGCGAGCTCGGTCATCCACCGTCGCGAACAGTTCCAGTTTGCCATCACATCAAAGCAACAAGAGGTAAGCGTCGCCCGTGAGGCGTTGAGCGATGCCTACCACGAACTCAAGAAATATGAAGTTTTTCACGAGAACCAACAGCGCAAGGAAGTTGAAGAACAAGCAAGCAAGGATCAGGTCGAACTTGACGAGGTGGGCGTTCATTCACGAAATTTCCACAAACGGCAGTAGATCAGTATGCGACAGCCCTAGTTGGGCGGTAACCGGAATGTCAATAAGTCCGTCCGGAGGCAATTTCGGACATCATTATATGAGCGTACACGTGGGAAATTCTCGGCTAAACATTCTTCAGGTTTACCTGGCTCCATCGGGTCAATATCTCGTTGTTGATGTCCCTGACGATGGCGGTCACCAATTCTTCCAGCGATGCCGAGCCCGAACCTTCGACAATTATCAAATCGTCTTCTGGGTTTTAAACGCAGGGACCAGTTGATTGAGGACGTAGTGAATGATGAACTCGAGGGCCAAATGGCAGCTATGCGGGATTATATGAAACCCAAGCTCGCTGGAGAAAGCGGCGCGATCTCCACGGTTTTTCCGACTCTGCAAGATCGCATGGTGTTCATAGACATTCACAGTCACACCACTAAGTGCAGCTTACCGCTGGCCTTGTCACCTGTCACTTCGACGAACTTCGGCGGTGCCGCCTGGAAACGGATGCCACCGGTATTGCCAGTCAATTCCAGGGCATCTTCGAAGATGGCCCGGATGTCATTTTGCATAATATCGTTCATCCGCTGCCCGGACCTGATAACCAAGTCGAAATGCTTGCGGCTTTCTTGGACAAATCCGTCCAGTTGAACACGGCCCATGCGTGTCAGGTCGACGTCGATGATGAACCGGGTGCCGGACGCCGAATTGGCCTCGTCGTCTTCTTCATCGCCGTCGACCCGCCGCATGAGGAGTTGGATTTGCTGAATTTCGGCGCCATTGGCCACCGGCACGGGTATCGCCCGCCAATCCCCGGAAACCGGCTCTTCGCTTATGCGGCCCATGGCGCGGAAGTCGTCGCGCAGTCGGCTCGTGAGGTCCGGCTTGTCCCGTTGCAGAATTCGTAGTGGCCCTTCGCCCATCAAAGCCGCGAGGTCTCCGCCGCGTATGCCCATCAGAAATTGCATTATATTGGCCGCCAGCGCCGCATCAGGGCGCGGGATGGCCGTATTCATTATCTGGAGTGCTGCTTGCGGGCTGCTCTCACGCAGCGCGCTCATGGCCTCTTCGAAGGCCGGCCAGGACCGGGTTCTTAGAAGGAATTTCGTTATGTGCTTAGCGGCCGCTTGATCAAAAAACTCCGCGCTTTGTTGCAGCATCTGGTTTAATACTTCCAATTGGATGGAGGCGCCCGCCGGTAAACTGGGGCTGGCATTCAGTGCGACGAGGCCGACACGTGTTTGAACCATTGTGATATTTTGCGACGGGCTGGCGGTTACTACACCGATTAGGCGTTGACCCGCAGCCAAGGTCGTCGCGATGCCGGTGGCATACGGAATCGGTGGGTTTTTTCCGGGCATTGGCGGGGGGACAGCTTTAATGCGTATGGAAAATACGTTGCCTGATGGCGTCAGCGTTGAGCCGGTCGGACTTATCGACGTAGCCGATTGGCTGCCGTAAGCAGCTGCCTGGACTGCGCCCAAGATTGGTGCGCCCCGACCCTTCAAGGTGCCGGGCGGGGGAACTGCAGTCAAACTTCCCTCACCGTGCTGGGTTTTTCCGGCTGTCCCGGCGGTTTGATTTGTAGCCGATTGTGGCTGTGCTGCTGGTGTGCCGGGCCGAGCTGGTTTCAGGATCATGGCCGTCAGAGTGGACCCGGCTGTCAAGGTGGCTGCTGCGGCGGGATTGCGCGCGCCCTCAAAGGCCGCCGCTGGTGTCCCGGCGCTGCCTCGCGCTCCGGCGGGTTGAGGGGCATTCTGGACGCTTGGATGTCCGATCAATCCGAGACTGCGTAGCGCGGCGTGGGGCTGCTTTCCGTGAATGGAGGTTATCGTTAGGAACAGATGCCGGGCCAACGTCTGGACTTGCAATTCAATGGGGCCCTCTTTCGGCAGGATGACGTTGGGTTGCAACAAAAACCGACCAAGGCGGCTTTCCACTTCGACACGCCCGTCCGGTGTAGTGGCGACTATGATTGCGTCAATACGGGTGCCGGCGGCAACCGACGTCAGGCCGGCTGGCGGGTTAGAGACGATCGCCGATGGTTGCGCTGCGGTTTGGACCACAGGAGGAGGTGGTGGAGGTGGTGGTGTGACGGTTGACATTTCCGTCTTCTCTCACAATAGGTAATGGTTACAGTTATCCACATCCGGCGCAGGTGCCGGATGTGGTCTAAGATGATACCAGATCCGTAGCGATCTTTTCCACGTCTTCGGCGGCCTCCGTGTTGGGGTAGCGGGTCAGAAGGGGGATCTGGTTGCGAATGGCTTCCTTGACGCGTGGATCGCGACGGATCGTTCCCAACAGCGGTGGTGATATTTTTAAGAATCCCTGGCAAGCTTTTAGCAAAGTATTGTACGTGCGTTCACCTTCGCGTGTTGAATTGACCCCATTCGCGACGATCTGAAAATTGATTCCGGGTCGTTCTGCGAGGGTCACTTTGATGAATGCATATGCGTCCGTCAGCGATGTCGGTTCATCGGTCAACAATACCGCGCATGTGCCGGCGTTGTGAGCAAGTTGGCGGACCGTCCGTTCCACGCCGGCGCCCAGGTCAAGAAGCACGAAATCGTAGTTGGCGGCCATAATATTCAGATCATCGCTTATCATCTGCAGTCGGCTGGAAGCGACGTTTGCCAAGCCGCCTGATCCCGACCGACCGGCGATTACGTGGAATCCGCCACCGATAAAATCGACCACGGCCTGGTTCAAGGTAAGCCGGCCTGCGATTACGGCGGACAAGTCTTGTTTCGGCATCAGCCCCAACTGAATATCCAGATTGGCCAACCCCAGGTCACCGTCAAACAATAAGACGCGACAGCCACGTTTGGCGAGGGCCTGAGCCAAGGTGATGGAGAACCATGTCTTGCCGACGCCACCCTTGCCCGAGGCAATGGCGATAATGTTACGCTTTTTGGCGCGGGCGGTTTGGGGAAAAGAGATTTCGCTGTTCATGTGGCAGCCTCGGAATTATCGATTGGCGGGGTGGAGGGGTCGGTTTGCGGCATCATCAGGCGCGCCAAGCTGATCGGTGTGATGTCTATAAGACCATTGGTCACTTGAGCCGAGGTGCTGGCATTGGTCAGGGCAAGGTCGGCGCCTTCGGCGACGGCCAGCATTGCGCCATAGCGGCGCGCCATGTCCATGCGAGTGATGATCAGATGTTGGGCGCCTGCTTCCTGATAGGCCTTGGCCAGGTCAATGGCCTCCACCGGGTCGCCGCCGGCGGCCAAGGTGAGGATTGCATTACCGTTCGCCGCCTTCACCAAGGCTGCCAAATTCTTCATGTCGTGCTCATCGAGAGGATTGGTCCCCGGCATATCAACTAAAATCCTGACGCCCTGTTGGTCCAGCTTAGCGACTGTCTGGCGGAGTGTGGCAGCATCCCCTGCAGTGAACAGATCGATATCCAGGATTCGCGCGAATGCGGCCAGCTGTTCGACGCCGCCAGCCCGTTTTGTGTCCGCACTGATCACAGCGACGGGACGGTTTGCCAGGCATTCGCGTGTAAAGAACTTCGCCGCCGTGACCGTCTTTCCGCTTCCTGAGGGGCCGACGAAAATAAGTGGCGCTGTGATCCAAAGGCCATTGATGTCGGCAAAAGCAAAATGTCTCTCCAAGGCAGTGGCGAAGGACTGCAGGATGGTGGGTCTAACAATCTCGGCGGTGGCCTTCGCGAGCCGGTTGCTGAGCCAAGTTGGCACGCCGTGATAGGTTAGGACCTGGCGGACCGTTGCCTCGGTTTCGCTGGGCAAGGCCAGTGGTTCGTGTGGTTCAAAATCCTCTTTTGTTGCAGGTGTCGGGTCGACGGCGGCGGTTATGCAAATCATTCCGTTACGTTCCGTCCGAGTGGCAATGATAATTGCCTTATCGCCCAACTCGTCGTGAACCAGATCCATTGCGGCGACAGTGCTTTCGGCGGTGAAGGTTTTTACGCGCATGGCCTAATCTTGATTTCACGCGGCCATCATACCTGGCCGACCGTCTTTATTTTGGCCTTCGGGTGCACCTCATTCTGCGACATGACCACGGTCATGGGGCGAAATCGTTCGACGATGGAGCGCACGAAGGGCCGGATAGCCGGACTTGTTAGCAGCACGGGCGCTTCGCCCATCATTGCCTGGCGTTCGAAGCTATTGCGGAGCGCGGTGATAAATTCCTGAAGTCGTGTTGGCTGCATGCTCAACTGTTTGTCCTCGCCCTGGCCGATCAGGCTCTCGGCGAAGGCCTGTTCCCACTGCGGCGACAAAGAGATTATCGGGATCACGTCGTGCTCGTTGGTGTTCTGGTCGCTGATTTGGCGCGCCAGGCGTGCGCGAACGTGTTCGGTAATCATGGTGACTGAACGGGAGTGACCGCAGGCCTCGGCAACGCCCTCCAGGATTGTGGGTAAGTCGCGAACGGAAACTCGTTCGGACAGCAGATTTTGCAGCACCCGTTGCAAGCCGCCTAACGAGATCTGGGCCGGGATAAGGTCGTCGATCAGGGCCTGGTGATCCTTGTCTAGTTCGTCCAGAAGTTTCTGAGTTTCCGCGTAGGATAACAGTTCGGCCATGTTGTCCTTGATAACTTCCGTCAGGTGCGTGGTGATCACTGTGGCCGGGTCCACCACCGTATATCCACGGAACAGCGCCTCTTCGCGATTGGCGTCTTCTATCCACATGGCCGGCAAGCCGAAGGTGGGTTCTACTGTTTTCTCGCCGGGAAGAGAGATATCCTCGCCTCGGGGATCCATTACCAACATCATGCTGGGCCGCAGATCGCCGTTCCCAGCTTCAATCTCCTTGACCCGGATGACATAGCCGTTGGCCGGCAACTGCATGTTGTCTTGGATGCGAACGGACGGCATTACGAAACCCACGTCGGCAGCCATCTGGCGCCGAAGCGCCTTAATCTGGTCTGTCAGCCGCTGGCCCTCCGTTGGTGCGCTTATAAGGGACAGAAGGCCATAACCCAACTCCAGGCGCATGTAGTCGATACGCAGTGCTGCGGAAATAGGTTCATCTGCCAAGGCGGCAGGGTCTACCGTCTGTTCCTCTTGTTCTAGAAGCGCTTGTTCTTCAATTTCCCGTGATCGGGCATGGACTAGAAAGGCTCCAATCCCCGTGGCTCCGGCCAGCAACATGAAGGGCATTACCGGCACGCCAGGTAGGATCGCCAGCGCGATCAAAAGGAACGACACGATGCCGAGCGCCTTCGGCTGGCCGCCCAGTTGTTTTAATAGAGCACTTTCCGTTTTCTCGCCGATCCCAGCCTGGGTTACCATCATACCGGCCGCGGTGGAAACGATCAGTGCCGGGATTTGCGACACCAGACCATCGCCGACGGTCAAACGGGTATAGGTGTCGGCGGCGTCGCCAAAAGTCATGTCTTGCTGGGCAACGCCAATGACCATGCCGGCCACCACATTGATAAAGGTGATCAAGATGCCGGCGATGGCGTCGCCACGAACGAACTTTGAAGCACCGTCCATGGCTCCGAAAAAGGAGCTTTCATCTTCCAATTCTTTGCGCCGGGTCTTGGCTTCAGCTTCGTCGATCAAACCAGTCGATAAATCGGCATCAATGGCCATTTGCTTGCCCGGCATGGCGTCCAGTGTAAACCGGGCTGCGACTTCGGCAATCCGGCCCGAACCTTTGGTGATGACGATAAAGTTCACGATCACTAGGATCGCGAAGACAATGATTCCGATAACGAAATTACCACCCATCACGAAGCCGCCGAATGCCTGGATCACCTCGCCGGCGGCGCCCGTCCCTTCGTGGCCATGCGCAAGAATCAGCCGCGTCGATGCTAGATTAAGGCTCAATCGCATCATGGTGGCAAGCAAAAGAACCGTCGGAAATGCGTTGAATTCCAATGGCTTGGAAATAAAAATGGCGGTCATGAGGATTAGCACTGAGAACGTTATTGAGAAGGCCAGGCTGATATCCAGCAGCCATTTCGGCATAGGTAGGATCAATACCACAAGGATTGCCACAACGCCGAGCGCCAGCATGATATCGCCACGACGCATCGCGGCGGAAATTTTGGCTCCGATGTTGAAGGCTTCGCCGGCCGGCTGCTCGTCGCCCTCGGCGGGAAGCGGCTGGGCTTCGGCCATTTAGGAGGCTCCGGTTCCGGCTTCGCCAGGGTTGGGAACGGCAAATCCTTGATCAGTATAGAGCTTCAACTTGTTGCGAAGCGTTCGGATAGATATACCGAGAATGTTGGCCGCGTGGGTGCGATTACCCAAACAGTGAATTAGGGTGTCAATGATCAGATCGCGCTCCACCTCGGCTACGGTTCTGCCGATCAGGCTTTGGCCGTCTTCGCTGGCAGCCGCTGTTGTTAGGGGCCTGTTGTCGGCACCGTAAGATTCGGTGAGCATGATGGCATTCGTGTCGATTTCCGGTCCCGACGCCAAGAGAATGGCCCGATGCATGGTGTTCTCCAGTTCGCGCACGTTTCCCGGCCATGCGTGCCCACGCAGCATGGACATGGCTTCCGCGCCAATGGGGCGCTCATCGACCCGATTGGCTTCCGCGTACTTTTTCACGAAGTATTCCGCCAGAACTGGCACGTCCTCCGGTCGCTCGCGCAGCGCCGGAAGACGCAGGTTCATGACGTTGAGGCGGAAAAACAGGTCTTCCCGGAAATCGCCTTTGGAAACGGCCTCTTCCATGTTCCGGTTGGATGTCGCT
>MDTG01072638.1_pt1 | contig 41418 bp, 40 predicted proteins | sample 811421 | NCBI WGS metagenome assembly MDTG01 (sample SAMN05326645, study PRJNA326480) | marine metagenome | isolation source: seawater | place: Pacific Ocean: South East | collected 2011 | reverse complement strand
TGTAGATCAACCCCGGAATTTAGCAAAATCCGTTACCGTTGAGTAATTTGTGGAGGGTGAGAGGGGTGTTCAATTTATCCACACCCTCTGTAATTTCATATTTTTTTCTCCCTTTTTTATCATAGAATCGACTGTTGTTCTACTTTTTCCAACCTCATAACCATTCTTTTGAAGATACTGATGAATCTTAGTGTATCCCCATCCATCTTGGTGGAGTTCCCAAACCTTATCTCTGATTTCTTTTCGTTCTGGATAGGTTCTCGTATATTGATGAACAGAAAATTTGGTTGAGGTGAGATTAAAGGAGAAAGTGAGATGAGGTATCCACCCTCCATAAATTAGAGTATCACCGTGGAATAGAAAGGTAGGAGGTAAAAAAAATAGTACAATTTCAGTCATAGAATAGACTAAAAAATTTACTTCAGAATTTTAAATCCTCACTTATTTGTAGCCTTATTTGATAAATTATTATTTAATTTGCCTATATTTATTAATTATTTAAAAACACAAGCAAATCAAAATTTACAACTAATGAAAACAATTTTAAGAATTTTTACATTACTATTTGGAGTCGTTACTTTTGCACAGACTACTGTGACAGGAACGATTAATGATCAAAATGGTATGCCAGTTCCTGGAGCTAATATCATAGCTGTTGGAACATCATCAGGAGCAATTTCTGATTTTGATGGTAAATTTACGCTTAGCGTTGATCAAGAACCTCCATTTTCGATTCAAGTTAGTAGTGTTGGTTTCACCTCGGTAACTGAGAATGTAACCAAGAATAATCAAGATTTAACAATTACAATTAAAGAAGGTAGTTTTCTAGACGAAGTAGTTATTTCGGCTTCAAGGGTACCTCAAAGAATATTCGAATCACCAGTAACTGTAGAAAAATATAGTTTAAAAGCTATACAGCGTACACCTTCTGCTGATTACTTTGAAGGACTTCAAAATGTAAAGGGAGTTCAAATGAATCAAGCCGGTCTAATATTTAGTCAAGTAAATACTAGAGGATTTGGAACTGCTTATAACGAAGGTTTTGTTACACTTGTTGATGGAATGAATACGCAAGCCCCGGTATTTGGTTTTGCAGTAGGTAATTTAATTGGGTTGAATGAACTAGACGTCATGAGCGTTGAATTACTTCCAGGGTCAGCTTCGGCCTTATATGGAATGGATGCATATAAAGGTATTATGTCTATTACTAGCAAAAATCCATTTGACTTTGAAGGTGTAACGGGCTACTATCGATCTGGGACTACACAACAAATAGTTGGTGGAAATAATGCATTTACGGATTTCGGTATGCGCTTAGCTAAAAAAATATCAGATAAGTGGGCTTTTAAAGTTGCTTTCGCTGCTAAAGAAGGAACTGAGTGGGCTGCAGGTGACACTAGACACAAAAGAGAATGTTCAAATTGTGGAGAAGGAAGTATCGTTGAAGGTTATGACCCCAACGCAACAGATTATGATGCTGTAAATGAATATGGACAAAGATCTTTTAGCTCACAGGCTCAACTTGGTCTTATCGGTCTTGATGCTTTTGCAGCTGCTCCTAATGCCGCTAATTATATGAGTACTATTGTAACAACTGGTTACATGGAACAAGATCTTTTTGGTAATGAGGCCAAAAATATTAAAGGTAACGCTGGTATTTATTTCAGACCTAATGATAATACAGAAATTTCGATTTCATCATTAATTGGATCTGGAGAAGCACCATTGCCTGCCGGTAATGCACGTTATAATCTTAAAGACGTTGTAGTTCAATTACATAAGCTAGAATTCACCTCTGGTGGATTTAATGCACGTGCTTTTTACACCAAAGAAGATGCCGGTAAAACAACACAAAGTACTGCTTTAGGACTTTCAGTTGTCAGTGCGCAACCCGGTGGTTTACAAGATGGATGGGGTGGCACTTACCTCAATACTCTACTTGGCGGAGCTGCAGGTTTATACGGATTTACGCCTGACGCTGCTGGAGTTGGAGCGTTCTTAGGAACAGTAGTTGCTCCAGACCTTGCAACTGGTGGAACGAGTTTTGCAGATCTATTCCCAGCGGGTGTAGCAGGACAATTGCATCAAGCAGCAAGAGCAGCCGCTAATTCAAACATGTTAGTTCCAGGAACAACTGAATTTAACGCTGCAGTTGACGCTGCAACAAATCAAGCACTCTTATCTTTTAGCGATACAGGGACATTAGGAGCTTTGATCAAGGATATATCAGAGGTTTCAACATTCGAGGCAAACTACGACTTTGAAGATAAAATTAGCTTTGCTAATGTTATAGTTGGTGGTTTATATAGAAGCTTTAACCTTGATACAGATGGTACGCTTTACACTGACTACGAAGATCCAATTGAGTACTACGAGTATGGCGGTTATGCACAAATACAAAAAGACTTATTTAACGACAAAGTAACATTGACCGGTTCCATGCGATATGATAAACAAAGTGTTATGGAAGATGCAAATGTTACTCCTCGATTAGGGTTGTTATTTAAGCTTTCTGATAAATCGAATGTAAGGTTATCAGGACAAGTTGGATATAGAAACCCAACAAACCAAGATAAATTTATTGGTTTATTTAATGGTGAAGAAGTTTTGCTTGGTGCTACAAGAGAAAATATAGAAAGATTTAACACAAATCTTGGAGGTTTCGATTGGACTGGAACTCAAGTATTTGAGACAGCATTAAACAAGAGTTCATGGGATAATGGTCAAAACATTGTATCTGAGCAACTAGATTACATAGAAGCTGAAAAAGTAACCTCATACGATATAGGTTATCGCTTCAACTCAGCCAATTTTACACTCGATATGAACGCTTATTACAGCCAATATGAAAACTTTATTGGAACGAATAGTGTGTATGTCCCAGCCGCAATTGGTTTGCCTGCTGAGCAAGCTATGGCGTTAGGTGCATTTGCTCAATTTGGTGTTGATGCTAACCTAGATGTGCCATTTGATACGTTTGGAATGAGCTTAGAGGCGATTCAAAAATTAAGCTCAAGCACCTCAATGAATTTTATCTATGAGTATAATGAATTAGACTACGAAGCAGAAGAAAATTCTGACTTTGAACTATCATGGAATACTCCAAAACATAGAATGAAGCTTGGATTCACAACTGTATTGAGTGATAATTTAACTGTTTCAGCTAATGCGCGCTATAACTCAGAATATTACTATGAATCGTCATTTATAGACGCATACATTAGAGAAAACACAGTTGTAGATGCTAAAATTACTTTTGGTGTTAATGCACTTAAAGGAATTAAATTTGAAGTAGGAGGAAATAACATTGCTGGACGTGAATATGTTAGTATCCCAGGGTCAGGATACATTGGTTCTCTATACTATGGCGGTGCTAAGATTCAATTCTAGTACAAATACTTAAATTAATGATAAAAAACCCGGAGTTTTACTCTGGGTTTTTTAATTTTATTATTTATCTTTGAATCTTAAAAATATGTTTTCTTTTTAAGATTCTAACCTATTAAATATTTATAAGTAATGTCTAATATTTCAGGAAAAGTTTCCCAAATTGTAGGTCCAGTTATTGACGTCGAATTTGAAAACAACACAGAGCTGCCAAAAATCTATGATTCACTAGAGATTAAACGTGATAACGGTTCAACCCTTGTGCTTGAAGTTCAATCACATATTGGTGAAAATTCTGTTCGAACTATAGCCATGGATTCCTCAGATGGGCTAAGTAGAGGGGTAAAGGCTTACGTTACTGGTTCTCCAATTCAAGTTCCTATTGGCGAAGATATTAATGGGCGCCTATTCAATGTTATAGGCGACGCGATAGATGGATTGGGTAATCTACCAAAAAGTGGAACCAATGGTCTTCCTATCCATCGAGATGCACCAAAATTTGAAGACCTATCAACATCTACAGAAGTTTTATATACAGGTATTAAAGTTATTGATTTAATCGAGCCTTACGCAAAAGGGGGTAAAATTGGTCTATTTGGTGGTGCTGGAGTTGGAAAAACAGTACTGATACAGGAACTAATAAATAATATTGCAAAAGGACATGGAGGTCTCTCAGTTTTTGCTGGAGTTGGTGAGAGAACCAGAGAAGGAAATGACCTACTACGTGAAATGTTAGAATCAGGTATTATCAAATATGGCGAAGATTTTATGCATTCAATGGAAAACGGTGGATGGGACCTAACGAAAGTGGATAAATCCGCTTTAAAAGAATCAAAAGCTACATTTGTATTTGGGCAAATGAACGAGCCACCTGGAGCTCGTGCTAGAGTAGCGCTTTCAGGACTAACTATTGCAGAGTATTTTAGAGACGGTTCTGGCGAAGGACAAGGAAAAGATGTTTTATTTTTTGTTGACAATATATTTAGATTTACACAAGCTGGCTCTGAAGTTTCTGCGCTTCTGGGGCGTATGCCTTCAGCTGTAGGATATCAACCCACACTTGCAACTGAAATGGGTGCTATGCAAGAGCGTATCACATCTACTAAAAAAGGGTCAATAACTTCAGTGCAAGCTGTTTATGTGCCCGCAGATGACCTTACTGATCCCGCTCCAGCTACCACATTTGCGCATTTGGATGCGACGACTGTGCTGTCAAGAAAAATCGCAGAATTAGGTATTTATCCAGCAGTTGATCCGCTTGATTCAACCTCCAGGATACTAACACCAGAAATTCTTGGAGATGAACATTACAAATGTGCTCAAAGAGTTAAGGAGTTACTGCAAAGATATAAAGAGCTTCAAGATATAATAGCAATTTTAGGGATGGAAGAGCTCTCTGAGGATGATAAGTTAGCTGTTGGAAGAGCAAGAAGAGTCCAAAGATTTTTGTCTCAGCCGTTCCATGTAGCAGAACAATTTACAGGTATCCCCGGAGTTTTAGTTGATATTAAAGATACAATAAAAGGATTCAACATGATTATGGACGGTGATCTTGACCACTTACCAGAAGCCGCTTTTAACCTCAAGGGAACTATAGAAGAGGCTATAAAAGAAGGTGAAAAAATGTTATCAGAAGCCTAAACGTTGTTCGAATGTATTTAGAAATAATCTCTCCTGAATCTACTGTTTTTCAAGGAAATATAATGAGTGTTCTTGTTCCAGGAGTTAATGGCGAATTTGAGATGCTCAATAATCATGCACCTGTAATATCTATATTAAAAGAAGGTTTTATTAAAATTAAAGGAAATTTAGACCTGGATGAAGAAGTAAATTCATTGTTTGAAAAAAAAGAAGAATCATACTGGTTAAAAATCAGTTCTGGGACTGTTGAGATAAATAACAATAAAGTTATCGTTCTTATCAACTAGCTAAGATACGTTGCAATGTGTTTTATTAATTAATTGCCTGTAAATTTCGCCTTTCTTTTTTGTAAAAAAGCTGATATACCCTCCCTAAAATCATCCGTTCCAAAACATTTTGAAAATTCCAATATCTCGGTATCATATCCATTTACTCGGTCTTTAAAATTCGCATTAATAGCTCTAATTGCAGCTGCTATTGCAAGGGGGCTATTTGATTTAATAACTTTTGCTAATGAAATACATTCGTCAATAAGGCTCTCTGGATCAGTAATTGTATTAACTAAACCCCATTCTGTTGCTTTTTTTGAATCAATCATTTGCCCGGATATAATCATCTCGATTGAGCGTCCTTTACCAACAAGCTGAGTTAGGCGCTGTGTCCCACCATAACCTGGAATCAATCCGAGACTAACTTCAGGTAATCCAAATTTAGCATTTAAACTTGCAACTCTTAGATGTGCTGCCAAAGCCAATTCAAGCCCACCGCCAAGTGCAAAACCATTTATAGCTGCAATTATAGGGATGGAAGAACTTTCTATGTAATTAAAAAGCTTTTGATGACCAGATCTTGCCAAGATAGATGCCTGCTCTACATTAAAATCCTTGAACTCAGTAATGTCAGCTCCAGCAACAAATGCTTTTCCGCCCGCTCCAGTAATTATAATAACTTGAGCTGATTTTTTTAAACTTATTTCTTTTAAAGTGTAATGTAACTCATCAATAGTCTCTCTGTTTAAAGCATTCAATTTGTTTGGACGATTTATAGTGATAATTGCAATGCCATCAAAAATCTCTGTAATTGTATTATTTCTTTCCATTTTTAATTTTGTTTTTTGGAAATGATACCTTAAAAGCAGTTCCCTTATTAATACTTGTGGTATAGGAAATTTTACCATCATAAGCTTTTACTATATTCTTAATCATAGGAAGACCAAGCCCCATCCCGCTAGTTTTTGTTGTGAATTTTGGTTCAAAAATTTTATCTCTAATGTCATCTTGAATCCCGCTTCCATTGTCATTAACTTTAATTATAATATTTTTTTTGTTTTCTAACAGATCCAATTGAATCTTTGGAACCGAATGGTCTGGAACAGATTGTATTGCATTTTTTACCAAATTAGTTATTATACGATTTAACTGGTCTCTATCAAAATTCGCTTTTAATTGTTTTTCAGGCTTTATAAATTTAATGTGGTTGTCTGGAAAAATATCAAGAGCACTCTCAATAACATCAGCAAAATCTAACATTTCCAACCTTTGAGGCGGCATCTCAGCAAAACTCGAAAAAGCTTCGGCTATTTTAGACATGGTATCAATTTGCTGAATTAAACCCCTGCTGTACTCATCGACCTTAGACATTATATCTTTATCGGCAGGATTAAATTTGTTCTGGAAGTTTTGGATTGTTAATCTCATTGGAGTAAGAGGGTTTTTTATCTCGTGAGCTACTTGTTTAGCCATTTCGCGCCAAGCTTGCTCCCTCTCGGTTGAAGCCAATTTAGTTGCGCTTTCATTTAATGTGTCAATCATATTGTTATATGATTCAACAAGAGACATTATCTCGGAAGATGCACCTTCTAGGGTGATTTTCTTGTTTTTCTTTTCAAATCGTGTTTGATGCATTTTATCGCTTATAGATTTGAGAGATTTAGTTATATACTTCGATATAAAATATGCAAATACAATAGCTATGATTATCATAATAATATATGTATAACCTATTCTAACTAAAAACTCTTTAAGTTCAACAGAGTTTAAACTATCATCATCAAAATATGGTAAATTTAATATACACAGTGGTCTTGACTCAAGGTCACTTAAAATCCTGTATGATGATCGATAATTTCCGTCTAGTAATTTATTCGTTTGAACGAATCTCCCATTTGATATTAAACTTAAGGTGTCTGTTATTTGTGAAGGTAAAATCCTTAAAGTAGGATTATTTTTAGGCCATATTTTAGAGGAAATAATAAACTTTCCATCAAGCTTATATAGATTAAAAGATACATTATGAATTTTAGAAATTTGGTTTATTTTTCGTTCAAATATAAATTCCAAATTATCTTCGTTTATATCTGCCTCAGACTCTTTTAATACATAATTAATACTTGAAATAAGTTGGGCTTCTTTGCGTTCTAATCTCATTCGGTGATAGTCTAACGACTGTTCGTTGTATTGATATATTGTCAAACCAGCAATCAAAATTGAAGCCAATACAACCAGGAGAATCATATATAAAAAAATTCTTGAGCTAAGAGATAAAACACGTGGAGACACTATATTATTGACTTTTTTTATAAATATAATAAAAAGGGGAAATCTTATTATTTAAGATATTATAAAAAATTCTAATATTATTAATTAAATTAAAACAAATCTTTCACAACGCGTTCTCCTTTTTGCACGCAATCACTAACAGAAACTCCAGAGAAATAATTACCTATTATCTTAAAATTTTCATTGTGTTTGTGAAAATCGTCTATTGACCTTTCTAAGTCGCTCTGAACAAAATTATATTGTGGAATTGCCTTGTCCCACCTTATATAATTAAAACAAATGGGATCAATTTCACAATCAATTAAACTTTTTAATTCTTTAAGAACTAATTTTTGTATTTCAGTTTTATTGCCATTTAATAATCTTTTTTGCTTTTCCCCGCCTACCATTACAGTAAAACTCTTAAATTCATTAGGACATAAGTGTGGAAAAATATTACTGCTGAATAAAACACCTAAAAAGCTTTTCTTATCACTAGGCTTTGTTAAAATGCCAAAACCATTTATATTAGATTTGACATCCTTCTTCTTAAAAGCAAAATGATAGACATCTATTGGATTGTACTCAATTCTTTTTAAGTTTTTTGCTAATTGTTTATCAAAAATTATATCTGAAAGTACGTAAGCTGGAATTGTACATATCACATTTTTACAGAAAAATTTATCCCCTCCAAGAGTTAAAATTTCATACCCATTTAGCTTTTTTTTTATTTGTTTTACTTTAGTATTTAGCTTAATTTCTTCTTGTAAATTTTTAGAGATAGCATTAATCATTTGGGTAAGTCCCATTGGTAAATTAAATGAGTAAGATTTAGTTTTTCCAGATTTGATTAATCCTATAATAATCCTTCCATATTTAATTTTCATTGCCCAAATCTTTCTAAGGCTATATTTAACACTCATTTTTCTTGTATCTCCAGCATATATCCCATTGAGAATTGGTTCAACCAAATTGTCGTGAAATTCCTTTCCAAATGTCTTCAATGAAAAATCATAAACAGATAAATCTTTAAGATCGCCTTTTAAAAAGAGAGCTAAAAGAAACTTCAGTTTTGAAAGTGGTGAAAGTATAGGCGTTTTAATAAATGAATAAATGGTGGTAGGTATACTTGTAGGTTCGCCTCTTAAAAAAATATATCGCTTTGCTGTTGATTCTTTATCTGCTAAAATAATCTTATCAAATAAATTACAATTGCGAAGTAGCTTATCTATTGAGGAGTTATTGTTTAAAACCGTATTTGGACCGTTCTCAAAGATAAACTCTCCGTCATTTACAGTTTGAATAACACCACCTAAGTTGGCACTAGATTCAAATAAAGAAAATCTAATACCCTTGTCTTTTAAAAAGTGGGCTGTGCTAAGACCTGTAATCCCACCTCCTATAACTAATGTATTAATATGCTTCATCAATTTTAAATTGGCTTTTATGTTTTATTTAATAATTAAACTAAATAATTTGAAATATTTTAAAACAGAACCCTTAGTTAATCCAAATTTTATCTGTTGACTGCAACCTCAGGTCTTGATTGCCATTTCTTAATCCATTTAGCTAATAGGCTTACCCATTTTGGGTCATCATTAAGGCAGGGGACAGCATTGAATTCTTTACCTCCGCATTCTTGAAAAATTTCTTCTCCTTCCATTGCAATTTCTTCTAATGTTTCAAGACAATCACTAACAAATGCAGGAGTTACTATAGCTAAATTTTCCACCCCAGATTTTGCAAGGCGCTCAATTGTTCTGTCTGTATATGGCTGCAACCATGGGTCAAATCCAAGTCTTGATTGGAATGATGTAGAAAAGGTCCCAGATTCAAGATTAAGGTATTCACCAACTAAACGAGTTACCTCAAGACATTGATGTTTATAGCAATAATCATGGGCTTTTGATGAAGTACTACAACAAGATTTATCTATTTTGCAATGAGATTTGGTAACATCACTTTTCCTTATATGTCTCTCTGGTATACCGTGATATGAAAACAATAAATGATTATAATTTTTTGACTTTAGATACGACTTAATTGACTCTGAAAGCACTTTAATATAATCAGAGTTGTTGTAAAAAGGGTCTAAACTTTGAAGTGAAATACCTGGGAAAAATTTCTTTTGAAGATCTTCTGCCATAACTAAAATGGTTTCGGTTGTTGCCATAGCAAATTGTGGATATAAAGGGATAATCAAAACTTCAGTAACTCCCTTGTCAGATAGCTCCTGTAAACCCTTTTTTATTGTCATGCTTCCATATCGCATTGCTAAAGAAATAGGTATATTAACTTTCTTCTGAACTTTTTCCTTTAATCGTTCTGACAGAACAATAAGTGGTGATCCTTCGTCCCACCAAATCTTCTTGTATGCTTTTGCAGAAGCTTTTGGCCTAGTATTTAAAATTATTCCCTTGACAAGAAGGGTCCTAGCCCACTTTGGGACATCAATAACACGTTCATCCATCAAAAACTCCCCCAAATATTTCTTTACATCATTTGGTTCTGGACTATCAGGTGAGCCTAAATTTACTAAAAGTATGCCTTTCATATTAGATTTGATTTTTTAATTAATGGATTGAATATATTTTTTGGGAGTGATGCCATATTGTTTTTTAAAAGCCGCAATGAAATGACTGGCTGTACTGTAACCAACTTTTAAGCCAACCTCATTAACATTATGAGATCCTGACTCTAGTAATTTCCTGGCTAATTCCATTTTATATTCATAGAGGAATCCATAAACCGTAGTGCCATAAATTTGTTTAAATCCCTTTTTTAGCTTTTTGAGGCTTAAATCAATTTCATTTGATAACTCTAACAAAGTGGGCGGCTCAACAACTCGCTGAATTATAATGTTTTTTGCTGCTTTAATTTTAATCACATTTGACTCGTCAGCTAAAAAAGGACACTGTTCAATATTAATGTCTTCGCCAATATTAAAAAATAAACTCAGAATTTCATATACCTTGGCTTTAAAGTATAATTGCCTTAAATTAATATTTAGGTTATAGTTGATAATTTGATTCAATACAATTGCCATAGACGGTGAAATGAAACCATCTTTATAATATTTCTTTAGCTTATTATCTCCCTCCAAGAAAGAAATAGAATTAGCTTCATGTGAAAAAAGTCCATGAAAAATTTTGATAGATATTAAAATTGAAACGGTCCAAGTCTTGGGACTACTAATCAAATTTATAGGTAAATCTCTTTTGGGATTGTACAGAAGAAGAGTGCTTTCCTCAGGTACATCTAAAAAATAACTGTTATTATTAAAAGCAAATTGTGAACTGCCTTTTAAACAAAAATGAAATTGAATAAAAGAACTGTCAATAGCTTTTTCTAAAACCGTAGTTGAGTCAGAAGTGTTTTGAAAAGTCAACACAAAAAATCCTGGCTCTATCTCTGTTTCTAAAAAAGCACCTGTAGCGACACTTTTATTAACATCGCTAGTCGGTGTTGATATTACTTTATTTAGATTCATTATAAATAAAATTAAAAAAAATTAAAGATTTAAACCTGTTAAATAAAATTGATTGGCAAAAATAAGAATTTATTTTTTATAAACCCCCAAACGACAAATAAAGTTCCTGTATCGTTACTTTTTAGTGTATATTGATGTTATTTTTGCAAATGAAGATAATCGAACCCAAACAGATGAAAATTGAAAACAACGCTATAAGACCTACTCTTCATGTTATTGGTATAAGCCACAAAAGGGCAGACGCTACTATTCGGGGAGGATTTAGCCTTAGCCCCAATAATAAAAGAAATATATTATTGCAGGGTAAATCTATGGGCATAAAAAACCTCTTAGTCAATTCTACCTGTAATAGAACTGAAATATACGGCTTGGTTTCTAATTCCGCTCCTCTATTTGAGCTACTATGCAATAATTCAAAAGGATCTTATCAAACTCTTCAAAAATATGGATATGTCCTAGAGAACGGAGAAGCTATTAACCATATTTTCAAAGTAGGTGCTGGTTTGGATAGCCAAATTCTGGGTGACTTTGAAATTATAAGTCAGCTTAAAATCTCTGCAAAACTATCAAAAAAACACAACGTTTACGGGCCCTATATGAACCGATTAATTGACTGTGTGATCCAGACGAGTAAGCGTATTAAAAATGAAACGGGATTGTCTACTGGGGCTACTTCAGTATCATTTGCTTCGGTTCAATATATTCTCAAAACTGTAAAAAGTGTAAAGAAAAAAAATATTTTATTATTTGGGACTGGAAAAATTGGCAGGAACACGTGTGAAAACCTGATTAAACACACTAAAAATGAGCATATAACTCTCATAAATCGAACTCGCGAAAAGGCTGATAAACTAGCCTATAAATTTAAATTGAATGTGAAAAATTACAGTCAGCTTCAAGAAGAAATAGCTAAAGCTGATATCTTAATTGTTGCTACTGGAGCTCAAAACCCTACAATAGACCGGCAATTAATTATTGGCAAAAAGAAACTCTTGATATTAGATTTATCTATACCTAAAAACGTTAATGATGACGTAAAAAACTTAGCTAACGTTACATTAACTCATCTTGATGAACTTTCAGAAATAACAGATGTAACGCTCCAAAAAAGAAAACAATTCATCCCTAAGGCTGAATCGATAATTCAAGAAGAGAAAATAGACTTTGAAAGCTGGTCCGAGTACCGAAAGTATGCTCCAACAATAAAGGCCCTTAAAGAAAAATTAAAGCTATTTGTTGATACAGAAATCATAAATGAGTATAAAAAAGATAATAATCTTAATATTTCTCAAGTAAATTCAATTAGCTCTAACGTTGCTCAAAAAATAACAAATCATTTTGCCCATTCGCTGAAAGACGACTCTATCCCATCAGAAAAGAGCTTGGAACTTATAAATAAAATCTTTCAACTCTAAATTACATCATGTTGTCGCTCATAAGAATTGGAACCCGTGAAAGCGAATTAGCTATTTGGCAAGCAAAATCCGTTCAATCTCAACTAGAAAGCTTGGGCTGTAAAACAAAAATAATTACAATAAAATCCGAAGGCGACTATGTAACAAACAAACCAATATATAAATTAGGAATCACTGGTGTATTTACAAAAACTCTGGACATAGCACTTTTAAATAATGAAATTGACATAGCCGTACATTCATTAAAGGATGTACCAACTACGCTTGCAAGTGGAATTGTTCAAGCTGCTGTCATAAAAAGAGGAAATGTAAGAGACACATTGGTTTATAAAAAAAATGAAGAGTTCCTATCCAGCAAAAAAGCTATTATTGCAACTGGTAGTATTCGCCGAAAGGCTCAATGGCTAAATCGATATCCTTCGCACACTATTAATAATTTAAGGGGAAATATAAATAATAGACTAAAAAAATTATATGATTCTGATATTTGGGATGGAGCAATATTAGCAGCAGCTGGACTAGGTCGAATTGGATTAACCCCGAAAAATTCCATAAATCTGGATTGGATGGTTCCTGCTCCTGGACAAGGAGCTATTATGATCGCCTGTTTAAAATCTGAAAAAAATATTATTGAAACTTGCAGTGCGCTTAATCACGAAGAAACGGAAATTTGTACTAATATTGAGCGTTCATTTTTAAGTAAATTTGGCGGTGGATGCAGCGCGCCAATTGGCGCCTTAGCCTTTATAAAAAATGAAGAAATCCATTTCCATGCTGTAGTGCTTAGTGAAGATGGAACTAAGAAAATAGAAACAAAAAGAAGTGCACCCCTAGGAAAACACACAAAACTTGTTGAAGAATGTCTGGACTTTTTCTTAAAACGAGGCGCTAAAAATTTAACTGTTAGAATCTCAACCAATCATAATTATACTATTGTTTCCTCAAAGACATTGAGTAAAGGACAAATAGATCTTTTTCCAAAATCAGTAAAAGTTGAAAATTTAGATTTTATAAAAACTACTCCTAACAGAATTAAAGCTTCTGTTTTTAAGTTAGAGCATAAAAATGTAGTGATAACTAGTAAAAATAGTATTGATGCTATTTTGAATAATTGTTCTGTTGAAAAATTAAATTTTAAATCAATTTATTGTGTTGGGCGGCGAACTAAAAAATATATAGAGCAAAAAATTGGCCCTGTTAAGTATAGCGCTAGAAGCGCAAAGGCATTAGCTGAATATTTGATAAAATTTATGGAGGGTTCAGAATTGAGCTATTTTTGTAGTGATATCAGATTAGATGACCTGCCAAGATTATTAAAAAAAAATAATATTAAAGTCAATGAAATCACTGCTTACAGTACAAAACTTGAAGCACCAAAATTACCTCAATCCGTTTTAGGTGTTTTATTTTTTAGCCCATCTGCCATCCAAAGTTTTCTCAAAAAAAATTCGCCAAATTGTATCGCATTTTGCATTGGCCAAACTAGTGCTAAAGAAGCTAAAAAATATTTTAAAGAAGTTCACATTGCAAAAATTCCAACAATTGAAAGCGTTATTGAATTAGTTAGTAATAATTTTATTTTAAAACAAAAAAATGATTAAAAATGATCTTTTTTTACGTGCCCTAAAAGGAGAAGTCGTAGAGCGTCCACCTGTATGGATGATGAGACAGGCAGGTCGTTATTTGCCTGAGTTTATGGCAATTAAAAATAAATATGATTTTTTTACTCGTTGTAGAACTCCTGAGCTGGCTAGTGAAATTACGCTTCAACCTATACGAAGATTCAATATGGACGCTGCTATATTATTTTGCGATATTTTAGTTATTCCTCAGGCCATGAATATTGATGTTGAGATGAAACCAAATCTTGGGCCCTTCATACCTAACCCTATCAGAAAAAACAGTGATTTAGAACGAGTTTTAGTTCCTGACGTAAAAGAAAAATTAGGGTATGTTTATGAAGCAATTCAAGCTACAAAAGAGTTGCTTAACGATGATATACCATTGATTGGCTTTGCTGGTTCACCTTGGACTGTAATGTGCTATTGCATTGAAGGGCAAGGCAGTAAGACTTTTGATAAAGCAAAAGGTCTTTGTTTTGAAAAACCCAAGCTTGCTCACCAATTTCTTCAAAAAATCACTGACACTACTATTGCATACCTAAAAGAAAAAGTCAAATCCGGAGCTGACGTAATTCAAATCTTCGACTCTTGGGGTGGTTTATTATCTCCAAAGGATTACCAAAATTTTTCATGGCCTTACATCAATCAAATCATAGAAGCTATCCAAAATTATGCACCTGTAATCGTCTTTGGAAAAGGTTGTTGGTTTGCTTTACCTGAAATGGCTAATTCTAAAGCCTCAGCCATTGGAATTGACTGGACTTGTTCAGCAAAAAATGCAAGATATCTTTCTGGTGGAAACAAAACACTACAAGGAAATTTTGATCCTTGTCGTTTATTATCGCCGCCCAAAGAAATCAAAAAAATGGTACACGGAATGATTGATAAATTTGGTAAAGATAAATACATAGTTAATCTTGGCCACGGTATTTTACCAAATATACCCATAGACCACGCTAAAGCATTTATTGATGCTGTAAAAACTTACACCCAATAAATATTATGAAAAGAGCTTTCTATAATCACATTGAAAATTTACAAAATAAAATCACATCAGCCTTAGAGTCAATTGATGGAAATGCTAAATTTAAAGAAGATCTTTGGAGTCGAAAAGCAGGTGGGGGTGGACGCACAAGAGTTCTACAAAACGGAGACGTTTTTGAAAAGGGAGGCGTTAATATTTCAAAGGTTTATGGTGCCCTGCCAAAAACTATGGAATCGTATTTTAAAGTTAAGGATGTAGATTTTTTTGCATGTGGATTAAGCATAGTTCTTCATCCTAAAAATCCTATGGTCCCAACTGCACATGCTAATTGGCGTTATTTTGAAATGTATAATAAATCAGGAGTACTTATTGACCAATGGTTTGGAGGAGGTTTAGATCTAACACCATTTTACTTATTCGAAGAAGATGTTATACATTTTCACATCCAATGTAAAAAAGTTTGCGATAAATATAATAGTGATTTCTATCAAAAATTCAAAAATGCGTGCGATAAATATTTTTACAATAGCCACAGAGAGGAAGCGCGTGGTGTGGGTGGGCTGTTTTTTGATTATTGTAGGGCAGATGAACAGACGAGTTTGCAAGAGTGGTATAATTTTGTCTCAGAACTAGGAGATCATTTTCTAGAGGCTTACTTGCCCATAGTTCAAAGAAGAAAAGACCTACCATTCACAAATTTGGAGCGTAAATGGCAAGAAGTAAGAAGGGGACGCTATGTCGAATTTAACCTTGTACACGATAAAGGTACCCTGTTTGGACTGAAAACCAATGGAAGAATTGAAAGTATTTTGATGAGTTTGCCACCACATGTACAGTGGGTCTATGACCACAACCCTGTACCAAACAGTAGAGAAGAAAAATTAATTAAAGTGTTAAAACAACCGAAAAACTGGATTTAATATGCATCAATTAAAAAGAAATAGACGCTTGCGGACAAATGAGTCCATAAGAAGTCTTGTTAGAGAAAGTCGCTTGAGCCCTGATGATTTTTTAGTTCCTTTATTTGTAGTAGATGGAGAAAAAATAAAAGAAGAAATTACTTCCATGCCCAAGTATTTCCGCTACAGCCTAGACACATTAGAAAAAGAGATCAAAGAGCTCTGGAGTTTAGGTCTAAAAGCAGTCCTTCTGTTTGTAAAAATAGACCCCGCTTTAAAAGATAACCGCGGAACAGAGGCACTGAATCCAAACGGATTAATGCAGCGTGCAATTAAAACTATAAAAAATGTTTGCCCTGAAATTATAGTTATGACAGATGTTGCATTAGACCCATACTCAAATTACGGACACGATGGAATCATTGATAATGGAAGCATAATAAATGATTCCACAGTTGAGGTTCTTTCAAAAATGAGTCTGTCGCATATTAGCGCTGGAGCTGACTTTGTTGCGCCGAGTGATATGATGGATGGAAGAGTTCTAAGTATAAGAAATATCCTTGAGCAGGAGGGACATGTAAACGCGGGAATTATGAGCTACAGCGCTAAATACGCCTCTTCATTCTATGGCCCCTTTAGAAATGCTCTCGATTCCTCACCCGTTTTTAAAAAAAACATTCCAAAGAATAAATCAACCTATCAAATGGATTACGGAAACAGAACAGAGGCGTTAAAGGAGGTTGCTATGGATATAGACGAAGGGGCAGATATTATAATGATAAAACCAGGCCTGCCATATTTAGATATTATTAGGGATATTAAAAGTAAATTTGAAATTCCTGTAGCAGCTTACCAAGTGAGTGGAGAATATTCAATGATTATGGCTGGGTGTGAAAAAGGCTGGCTCAATTATGATGAAACCATTCTCGAAACTAATATTGCATTTAAAAGAGCAGGAGCCAGTATAATTGCAAGCTACTTTGCAAAAGATCTTGTAAAAATTATTAGCTAAATTTTATATATATTTAAAAAGATATTAAAATGAAACTTGTGAAAAAAATAGTGAAATGGTTTCTTTTTGTAGTTTTTTTAACTACCATAATTCTCTGTGTAACAAATTCAAATTACATATTCAAAGCTGTTAAAACGGTTTATCTAAATGGCTATACAACAGCATTTATTAAAGACTACGAATACTTTGATAATGCAATGATTAAAAAATCAAAATCTCCTCAACCATGGCCGTTACACCAAGACTTTAATACACACACATTAACTAAGACTCTAGCTAAGCTTCACGAAGATAAAGGAACAGTTGCTTTTCTAGTGATAAAAAATGACAGTATATTATTTGAAAAATATTATGATGGCTATAGTTTCAACTCAAAAAGCAATTCCTTTTCAATGGCAAAAAGTTACGTCTGTGCTCTTCTTGGAAAAGCTATAAAAGAAGGTTTTATAAAAAGTCTAAATCAACCTGTCTGCGATTTTATCCCACAATACTGCGAAGGTGTCGCAAGTAAAGTTACCGTTGGAGACCTTGCATCAATGGCCTCAGGTTCTAGCTGGATTGAAAATTACTATACCCCTATTAATATAACAACACGTGCTTATTATGGTAAAGACCTTAAATCAACTATGTCATCAATAAAAACAATTAAAACCCCTGGAAAATCGTTTGAATACTCCAGTGGTGATACTCAGTTATTGGGAATAGTGATTGAGAAAGCTACAGGAAAAAAACTTTATAATTATCTGTCAGAAAGTCTTTGGGGTCCATTGGGATCAGAGTCAGATGCACTTTGGCAGCTTGATAGTAAAGAAAATGATGTTGTAAAATCATTTTGCTGTATTGCTAGTAACGCTAGAGACTTTGCAAGGCTTGGGAAACTTTATAAGGATCATGGTAAATGGAACGGAAAACAAATTTTAGACTCTGTTTTTGTAAAAAAAAGTATTTCTCCCAGATTCGATGACAGTCCTCAATATGGCTACGGTTTCTGGCTTCAAAAAAAACAAAAAAAGTCCTTCTTTATGATGGAAGGACACTTAGGGCAATCGGTAATAGTTGAACCATCGGATAACTTAATTATTGTCCGTTTAGGTCACAAAAAAGAATTTTTCGGAGATAACCCATATAACGGCGATATAAATATTTATATTGAAGAAACATATAAAATGTTATCCCCTGGTGAATGAAATTAACCTCTTCTTTAAATTTTCTTGAAGCTAAAGCACTACATATAATTAATGCAAAATGAGATCCTTCTAAGTGTAAAAAATTTGTCAATTAAGTCTGAAAAGACTTATTCAGAGAACAAGTTAATTAATAACATTTCCTTTGATCTTTATAAAAATGAGATTTTGGGAGTTGTAGGAGAGAGTGGCTCAGGTAAATCATTAACGGCACTGTCCGTAATGCAATTACTAAACCTTAATTCAAAATTCGCTGTTTCGGGTAATATAAAATTAGGGAGTATTGATTTAGTCAACACAAAATCCAAAGAAATAGAGCGAATTAGAGGTAAGAAAATAGGAATAATTTTCCAAGAGCCAATGAGTTCGTTAAACCCGACCATGCGTTGTGGAGATCAAATTAAGGAGGTATTACATAAGCATGAAATGTTAGACAAACAATCAATAAATGATGAAATTATTCGCCTTCTTAATGTTGTCAAAATTAAATCTCCCAAAAAAACAGCCAACAAATATCCTCATGAACTTTCTGGTGGACAACAACAGCGGATAATGATTGCAATCGCTATAGCCTGTAAACCAAAAGTTTTAATAGCTGATGAGCCAACCACTGCATTAGACGTCACAGTTCAAAAAGAAATAATTAACCTAATTAAAGCGTTACAAAAAGAGACAAAAATGAGCGTTATCTTTATTAGCCATGATTTAGCACTAGTCTCTGAAATTGCTAACCGCGTTCTTGTTTTGTATAAGGGAGCTATTGTTGAGAGTGGCAAAACCGAGACTGTCTTCAAAAAACCAAAAAATAACTATACTAAAGCGTTAATCAAAATAAAGCCCAAAATTAATGAAAGATTCGATAGGCTTCCAACTATAAAAGATGTTTTGAATAATAAAAAAAACTCAAAGATAATTACAAAAAAAGAGCGCCAAAAAAGACTCAAAATATTATATGATTCAAATCCAATACTTGAAATTAAAAATCTAGAGAAAGAGTATTTCAAAAAGATTAGTGTATTTGGAAAAAAATTAAGTTCCAAAGTACTTAAAGGAATAAATTTTAAACTTTATGAGGGTGAAACACTAGGAATTGTTGGAGAATCAGGGTGCGGAAAATCAACTCTAGCTAAAACCATTCTACAAATTGAAAACGAAACAAAAGGAGAAATTCTTTACCGCGGAAAAAAAATAAATAATATTACAGGAGAAAACTTAAGAAAATTAAGGAAAGAATTCCAAATAATTTTCCAAGATCCATACTCCTCGCTTAACCCAAAGATAACTATTGGGAACGCAATAATGGAGCCCATGATTGTCCATGAGATTCTCAGCAATAATGAGTCACGTAAAAATAAGGTTTTACAATTATTAAAACTGATTGGGCTCAACGAATCAGACTTTAATAAATATCCTCATGAATTTTCAGGGGGACAAAGGCAACGAATCGGTATTGCAAGAACTGTTGCTATAGAACCAAAATTAATTGTATGTGATGAATCCGTTTCTGCACTTGATGTCTCTGTCCAAGCACAAGTTCTAAATCTTCTAAATTCGCTAAAAAGTAGTTACGGCTTTAGTCTTATATTTATTTCTCATGACTTGGCTGTAGTAAAACACATGGCTGACAGGATAATAATAATTAAAAATGGGAAAATTGTAGAAGAAGCTGAAGCAGACGAAATGTATAAAAACCCCAAAGGAAAGTATACTAGGAAGCTTTTAAACTCAATTCCAAAAGGCTTATAATACCATTTCAGGAACGAAGCCATCAACAATAAGTTTACCTTCAGTAAAACTCCTTATGGTTTCTATTTCAACTCCAGGTGCTCGCTCTAAAAGTTTAAACCCTGATGAAGTTACCTCGATTACTGCCATATTAGTTACAATTTTTTTTACGCACTTAACCCCTGTTAAAGGAAGACTGCAATCACGCAAAAGCTTCGATTCCCCAAATTTATTAGTATGCATCATTGCCACAATAATATTCTTTGCGCTTGCAACTAGGTCCATAGCGCCGCCCATGCCCTTAACTAATCTTCCTGGTATTTTCCAATTAGCAATGTCTCCTTTTTCAGAAACTTCCATCGCACCTAGAATGGTTAGATCAACATGTTGACCTCTAATCATAGAAAAACTCATTGCCGAATCAAAGAAACTGCCACCATCGAGAACAGTTATAGTTTGCTTACCTGCATTAATTAAATCGGAGTCTTCTTGTCCAGCAGACGGGAAAGGACCCATACCCAAAAGACCGTTCTCACTTTGAAATTCAACTTCAATGTCGCCTTGCACATAATTAGCTACTAAAGTCGGTATTCCAATTCCCAAATTTACATAGTACCCGCTTTTTATTTCTTTAGCAATTCGCTTAGCAATACCATTTTTATCTAACATTAAGCTATTCTTTGATTTATTTATTTATTTAGTGTCAATTTCTCAATTCTTTTTTCATAATTAATGCCTTGAACTATTCTCTGAACAAAAATTCCTGGTATATGGATATGATTAGGATCTAAGCTTCCCGCTGGAACCAACTCTTCAACTTCCGCTACTGTAATTTTAGCAGCACCACACATATTTGGATTGAAGTTTCTTGCGGTAGCTTTAAAAATTAAATTCCCTGAAGTATCGCCTTTCCAGGCTTTAACCAATGAAAAATCAGCCTTAAAAGCGTGCTCTAAAACGTAAGTTTTACCTCCAAATTTTCTAGTCTCCTTGCCTTGAGCAACCTCAGTACCATATCCAGCGGGCGTATAAATTGCAGGAATACCTGCTTGTGCCGCTCGGCATAGCTCAGCTAAAGTTCCCTGAGGAATAAGTTCAACTTCGAGTTCGCCAGATAGCATCTGGCGCTCAAATTCTTCATTTTCACCAACATAAGAAGAGATCATTTTTTTAATCTGACGTTTCCTTAAAAGCTTACCCAATCCAAAATCATCTACCCCTGCGTTATTTGAAACACAAGTTAAGTTCGTAACATTCATTTTTACTAATTGTTCAATTGAGTTTTCAGGTATTCCACAAAGACCAAAACCGCCTAATAAAAGCGTCATACCGCTTCTAATGCCTTCTAAAGCTTCCTGAATATTATTTACTCGTTTATTAATCAATTTTTAAATTTTGTTTGTGATTAAAAATCAATCTCATTAGCTGAAGCCCCTGCTTTGGTTGAATTATCAAAATCATATTTACTGCACTCTGTTTCAATCGTCATTGATTTAGGCTTATCAAATGCTTGTCTTGAAATATTTAATTCATCAATTAAATAACAATTTCTCATATAATTTGCCCAAATTGGTAGTGCCATTGTAGCTCCTTGACCATAAGTAATCGTTTTAAAATGAGTGGCCCTGTCTTCTCCTCCGACCCAAACTCCAGTAACCAGATTAGGCACCATACCCATAAACCAACCATCACTTTGATTCTGTGTTGTACCTGTTTTACCTGCAATAGGGTTGCTAAACTGATAAGGATATCCAGTAACAACTTCTTTATAGACAGGTAAATCCTTTGCAAAACTGTGGCGTAATCTTTGACCAGATCCAAACTTTGTTACTCCCTCCATAAGATTAATTACAACATATGCTATCTCCTCGCTTAAGACATCTTTAGTTTGAGAATTATACTGAAAAAGTAACTTTCCGTCTTTATCCTCAATCCTAGTCACCATAATTGGCTGGTTATAAACTCCCTTGTTTGCAAATGTAGAGTATGCAGCTACCATTTCATAAACGCTTAAATCTGGTGTCCCTAATCCAATTGAGGGGACAGATGGGAGGGTTTGTTCCACTCCAAGATTCTTAGCTAATTTAATCACAGGTTCTGGTCCAATTTCGTTAATCAGTCTAGCGGTGATGGTGTTTCTTGAGTAAGCTAATGCCTGTTTTAAAGTTTCGAAACCAACATAATTTTTGCTGGAATTTTTTGGAGACCAAGGTTTGTTATTCCCATGCTTATAAGCGGGTATAGTAATCTGTGCTTTAGGAAGTGTATCACAAGGAGACAAATGAAGTTGATCAATAGCTGCGGCATAAACAAAAGGCTTAAATGTTGATCCAACTTGACGCTTCCCTTGCTTAACCATGTCGTATTGAAAATGCTTGTAGTCAAATCCACCAACCCAAGCTTTAACAAATCCAGTTTGAGGTTCCATTGACATCATTCCTGCCCTCAAAAAAGATTTGTAATATCTGATAGAATCTATCGGGGACATAATTGTGTCAATTTCATTTTGTGGTGCTGACCAAGAAAACACTTTCATTTGAATAGGTCTGCTAAAAGATGTCAAAATCTCTTCCTCCGTTTTACCTAAATCGAATCGCATCTTACGCCATCGCTCTGACTTCCTAATACTTGAGTTTATTAAATTTTCTATCTCATGCTTTTTCAATCCAACAAAAGGAGTAGTCGAGTTTCTAATTTTTGTGTTTTGATTAAAAAATTCCTTTTGAAGAGCCTTCATGTGTTTAGAAACAGCTAATTCAGCAATAGATTGCATTCTTGAGTCTATTGTTGTATAAACTTTTAAGCCATCTCTATATATATTATATTTCTGTCCATTTGGTTTCTTATTTTCTCCTTTATCTGCCCATTCTTTTAGGTATTCTTTTAAGTAAGCTCTAAAATATGTAGCAATTCCCTCGCGATGAGATTCTGGTGAATAATTTAAGTTCAGAGGAGTGAGCTTCAATGAATCTTTAAGGGTGTTAGTAATATAGCCATACTTAGCCATTTGAGATAACACAACATTCCTTCTATTTTTAGTGCCGGTTGGATTTCGATTCTCGCGGGGGTTATATAATGAAGAGTTTTTTAACATTCCAACTAGCATAGCAGACTCAGGAATATTTAATTCCAATGGTTCCTTACCAAAATAAATTCTTGAAGCGCTTCGAATTCCATCTGCATAATTACCAAAATCATAAATATTAAAATATTGTGCAATAATTTCTTCCTTGGTATATTGCTTTTCTAATCTAATTGCAATTACCCATTCTTTAATTTTTTGAACAATTCTTCCAAATGTATTTTTGGCACCTTCTCCGTGAAATAATTGTTTTGCAAGTTGCTGAGATATCGTGCTAGCGCCTCCGTCTCGGCCTAACTTGAAAACAGCTCTTAAGGTTCCTTTAGCATCAATTCCGGCATGATCAAAAAACCTCCTATCTTCAGTTGCTATCAAAGCATTTACCAAATGAACAGGCAATTCATTATATGTTACTGGAGTTCTATTGTCCTCGTAATAGAATTTACCAAGGGTTATTCCGTCTGAAGAAATGACCTCAGTAGCTAAATTTGTCCTAGGATTTTCCAGTGCAGTGTGATCAGGCATGAAACCAAAAAACCCAAGAGAAGCAAAATAAAAAATTATTGGAATGATTGTTACAAATAAAAAAAACATGATCCAAAAATATTTTTTGAAATTGTTCTGTTTTAATTTATTTTTTTTCTTAGACATCAAAAATTAGTTTATATAATTACTTTTTTGCTGATTCAATACTAAATCCAACATCTAAAACTCCAAGCAAGAATTTAACAGGATCAACTTCTCCTAACTTCCTTGTAGCATGCCGTATAGTTAATTGATAATTTCCAGTCTCACTGAAAAAGAAATCACCAATGTATCCTTTATACCACAGTTTATGTGTCTTTACAGACATATTGCCATGTCCCAACATTGATCCATCGGGACGCGACATTAAATATTCTAATGTGTCTATTTCAACCTTGCCACTTGGATACAATAAAGCCGTATATAGAAACAAATTACTGAACTCATATTTATGATTAGTTCTAAACTTCAAAAATAAATCGTAGGGGGCTGTAGTGTCAGAAATATCAAACTTATAACTAACAAAATTTTCAATGTCCCAGGCAGGTTTGACAGACATATATTTGCTGAAAACAATTTCCTCGTTACATGAAACAAGCATGCAAAATGAGATGATATAAAATAAGATTCGATTCAATGTCAAAATACTATCTTTTAAAAATGGTCTCTAAATTTTTTTTATATTTAAGTCTATTAGATTTTCCTTTTTTAAATATATCATTGCTGTTGCCTTTACCTTTTCTAAGTAGCTTTTGTTCACTAAATGGAAGCCCGTTAATTTCTTTACAACGGACCGAGCAACAATTTTCCATCTTCTCCTTACAAGCGTCACATTGAATAAATAAAAGATTACAAGCATCATTGGCACAATTTACATGTGTGTCAGCGGGGGCACCACATTGATGACATTTTGCAATTACATCTTTAGATATTATTTCTGCTCGTCTATCATCAAAAACAAAATTTTTCCCAATAAATTTATTTTCTAAGCCTTCCAATTTTACTTGTCTTGTGTAACTAATAATACCTCCTTCAAGTTGAAATATATTTTTAAACCCTCTATGTTTATAATAAGCACTGGCCTTTTCACAGCGTATACCTCCTGTACAATACATAAGTAAATTTTTGGTACCCTTAAAATTATTAAGTTTTTTTTCAATTATTTCTAACGATTCTCTGAAAGTATCAACGTCTGGGGTTATAGCGCCTTTAAAGTGCCCTATTTCGCTCTCATAGTGATTACGCATATCAATTAAAAGAGTGTTTGGATCATCAACTAATTTATTGAATTTAACTGCATCTACATGGGTTCCGGAATTATCAACATCAAACTTGTGATCAGATAAACCATCTGCAACTATTTTAGTTTTAACCTTTACCTTAAGTTTTAAAAATGAGTATTCACTATGCTCAATGGCAATATTTAACCTAACATCACTTAAAAAATATATGGAATCTAAATGTCCCTTAAATTGATCAAACTTACAAGCAGGTACTGATAATTGGGCGTTAATCCCTTCAACAGCAACATATATCCTGCCAAGGACATCTATTGAGTCCCAAAAAACAAATAAAAAATTTCTGAAAATTTCTGGATTATTAATTTTTACATATTTGTAAAAGGAAATAGTTAGTCGTTCCTCACCGGCGCTTTGAATTAGTGCTTTTCGTTCATTATTATTTAATTTATTGTAAAGTTGCATGTAATACAATCTAAAATTAATGCCATTTTAGTCACAAATTTAATGTTTTTTTAAATAGTTTCAATTTATCAGTTTTGTGAAAAAAATATTTAAAAAATTTATAAAAAGACAATGACATTTCTGAAAATTAAATAAAGAAATATTATTTTAGCTTTATTAAGAATAATCCTAAAATTTCAAAAATGAATAAAGAAAAAGAAGCAAAATTGAAGGCCTTGAAATTGACTCTAGATAAATTAGATAAGGCATATGGAAAAGGAACTGTAATGAAAATGAGTGACTCTCCAGTTCTTGATATTGATGTTATTTCATCTGGATCACTAGGATTAGATATAGCTCTTGGTGTTGGTGGATATCCTAAGGGAAGAGTGATTGAAATCTATGGCCCAGAGGCTTCAGGAAAAACAACATTAACCTTACACGCTATAGCTGAAGCACAAAAGGCAGGTGGTATAGCAGCATTTGTTGATGCTGAGCATGCTTTTGACCGATTCTATGCAAAAAATTTGGGAGTTGACATTGACAACTTAATAATTTCTCAACCAGATAATGGCGAGCAAGCTTTGGAAATTGCTGACAATTTAGTCAGATCTGGAGCAATAGACATGATAGTAGTTGACTCAGTTGCTGCTTTAACGCCAAAAAGTGAAATTGAAGGCGAAATGGGAGATTCAAAAATGGGGCTTCATGCAAGATTAATGTCACAAGCTCTAAGAAAGTTAACAGGCTCAATTAGTAAAACTAATTGTACAATGATGTTTATTAATCAGCTTAGAGAAAAGATAGGCGTTATGTTTGGAAACCCTGAGACTACTACAGGAGGAAATGCACTAAAGTTCTACGCTTCTGTAAGATTAGACATTAGAAGGTCTACTCAAATAAAAGATAGTAACGGCAGTGTCTTAGGTAATAAAACAAGAGTTAAAGTTGTCAAAAATAAGGTTGCCCCTCCATTTAAATTAGCTGAATTTGATATTATGTATGGTAAAGGCGTTTCCAAGCTGGGTGAAATTTTAGACCTAGCTGTAGAATTCGAGATTATTCAAAAAAGTGGATCTTGGTTTAGTTATGATGAAACCAAACTAGGACAGGGACGAGATGCGGTTAAGCAAATGTTAGGTGATAACCCTGATTTAATGGAGGAATTAGAAGAAAAAATAAAGACTCATATTAAAGGTTAGCTCATCATTGATTCTTACTAATCGACTCCAAGATAATATGATATGATTTGTCTCTCATTTGCTTAATTTTATCTTTTTTATAGTCCCTTGGATTAATAAATTTGTTTCCTAAAGCTCGGATCCTTCCTGGACCGCCACTGAAGAAAGTAAAAGAAAATCTCTTTTTATTGTCTAAGAAAGTGATCGGGACTAAAACTAATTCATGTTCAGCTGATAACTTAAAGGCTCCTATTTTAAAACTATCTAAAACCACAGTTTCAGTTGGTACTCCACCTTCTGGGAAAATACAAATACTTAGACCTTGTTTGATTCGATCCTGTGCTTGACTAAAAACCATTTTCCGGCTAAATGAATCTTTGCGGTCAACTAAAATGGAAGTTCTTTTGTAAAAGAAGCCAAATAAAGGAATCGTTGCTAGCTCTTTTTTCCCAACGAAAACAAAAGGATGATTTTTAACAATTGAAAACATCAACATAATATCAATCATAGAGGTGTGATTAGCAATAAAAATATAACTCTCTCCTGGTTTCAAGTGCTCTTCCCAGTGAACCGACCAAAAACATCCCATACCAGATAAAATTAACTTTGCCCATAACCTCGCAACTTGAAAGAAAAACTTATACCATTTGACCCTAAGTATAGAAACAAATAGTGCAGGTGACAAAATTGATGTGGAGACTGCAACCAATAAATAAAACCACAACCTATATAATAACCATAATGGATAAAAAACAAACTTCATTAAACTCAAAACTACTAAAAATATTGAGTGAATAATTCAAAAAAATTACCTTTGTAAATAAATTTACTTGAAATGAGTAGAATTTTGACTGGGATTCAAAGTACAGGGACTCCTCACCTTGGAAATATTTTAGGGGCAATAAAACCTGCAATTGAAATGAGTAATGTTCAGGGTAACGAATCGTTTTTATTTATTGCAGATTTACATTCGCTAACTGTAATCAAAGATGCAAAAAAATTGAAGGAAAACACCCTTTCTACTGCGGCTGCATGGTTGGCTTGTGGGTTAAATCCGAAAAAAACTGTCTTTTACAAACAAAGTGATTTGACTCAAGTTACTGAACTTGCATGGTACTTAAATTGCTTTTTCCCACATTCACGCCTTGAGCTTGCTCACAGTTTCAAGGATAAATCAAACCGCCTGAAAGACGTAAACGGTGGACTTTTTAATTACCCCATGTTAATGGCAGCTGATATTTTACTTTATGACGCTGAAGTTATACCTGTTGGTAAAGATCAATTGCAGCATATCGAGATTACTAGGGATGTTGCTTCTAGATTCCATGCGCAAATGGGTGAAACCTTTATACTGCCAAAAGCAAAAGTAAAAAATGACACAAAGTTGATATCTGGCACTGACGGGCAAAAAATGAGTAAAAGTAAAAACAACGTTATTAATATTTTTCAACCTGACAATAAACTGAAAAAACAAATAATGTCAATTAAAACTGATAGTACTCCATTAGAATGCCCTAAAGACTGGTCAAGTTGTAATTGTTTTAAAATTTACGAATTGATTGCCTCCAATGAAAACCTTGACACTATGAAAAAAAATTACAGTTGCGGGAATTATGGTTATGGACATGCTAAAGAAGCTTTATTTGAACTAATTTGTAATAACTTTTCAAAAGAACGCGAACTTTACAACAACTATATTTCAAATCCCAATGAAGTAGAAAAAATTTTAAAAGATGGTGCAAAAAGAGCTTCAAAAGTGGCAAATTCTGTTTTAACACGCGTAAGGTCTAAACTTGGTTATTAGCCTTCTTCATTACCTACTAGAATTTAAATAATTAAAATTCATCGATTTTAAATCTTTATTGTTCTGAACTAAAAGTTAATAACTGTTGCCTTGCTGAAAAATAAAAAAATTTATACATTTGATTTATGTATCTAGGAAAATTTATAAGCGATTTATTATATCGGCATGACTGTGTTGTTGTGCCTAACTTTGGTGCCTTCATAACCCAAAAAACTACAGCTAAAATTAACTTTGAAAGAAATGAATTTTACCCCCCCCGAAAAAACATAACTTTTAATACTGAATTAAAAAACAATGATGGTATTTTAGCTGGCTACATGGCTGAAAAAAAGAACATATCTTATGGTAAAGCTCTATCTAAGATAGAAAAAGAAGTCAGTAAACTAAATAAATATCTGGCTGACAATAATGAAATTGAATTTGAAAAAATTGGTACATTAATTTTATTATCAACTGGCAAAGTAAGCCTTAAACCCTCAAATAAAATAAATTACTTAAATGAGTCATTTGGTCTCTCACAATTTATATCTCCTCAAATTAGCAGAAATAAAAACAGCTTTGAAAGCAGCGATAATAATATCGACAAAATTAAGAAAAAACAGTTTTTAAAAACCTTTACAAAATATGCTGCGGTAATAATTGTAGCAATTGGACTGGCTACATTTATAGGCCTAAACACATACATAAAGTATATTGACAAACACAACGCCATAGCTGAGCAAAAGGCTGAAGAATTAATGTCGAGCAAGATGAATAAAGCAACATTTACTTTATCCGCTCCTTTGCCTGCTATAAATATAAATGTCACCCAGCTTGAAGAAAAATATCATGTCATTGCTGGAGCCTTTAGGTTTAAAAAAAATTGCAATAAAAAATTACGGCAACTAAAGCGGCTGGGATTTAATGCACGTGCTGTTGGACAAAACCAGTATGGATTATATCAAGTTGCTTTTGAAAGTTATCATTCCCGTGCTAAAGCTGAAAAAGGACTACATAAGATTAAAAAAAATCAAGACTCTAGCGCCTGGTTATTGATTAAATAACTTAATTTTTTTGAACATCTTTTCCCAATAATTCTTACTAAATATGATTACAAAAAAACCTTCTGACTCCAAAACAGTATTGACTGACTTAGTGTTACCGAGCGAAACGAATTCTATCAATACCCTCTTTGGAGGTGAACTTCTAGCGCGTATGGATCGTGCGGCAAGTATTGCTGCTCAACGACACTCTGAACAAATTGTAGTAACTGCTTCTGTAAATCATGTCGCATTCAATCACTCGATTCCGATTGGAAGTATCGTAACTATTGAAGCAAAAGTTTCTCGGGTATTTAATACCTCAATGGAGGTCTATCTTGATGTATGGTACACTGACAATAATTTTAACAATCCTATCAAAGCTAATGAAGCTATTTTCACTTTTGTTGCAGTTGATGATAAAAGGAGGCCCGTTAAAATTCCTTCACTAAAGCCCGTAAGCAATGAAGAGACTAAACGATACGAAGGCGCCTTAAGACGTCGCCAACTAAGCCTGGTACTTGCAGGAAAAATCCCCGCAAATTCAGCAACTGAGCTAAAGGCTCTCTTTTTCAAGTAATTGACTTCATAATTTATAAATCCAAAGCGAGGGGTCCTGAACCGAGCTGTCTTTATAAATACCAAAACTCAAAATTGACTCACCTGAAACCGCATTTGTAATTACCTCGCCTATAATTTGCTTAGTTGTTACTTTATCGCCTTTAGTAACAAAAAATTTTGATAAGTTCTTGTAAATAGTAATGTAGTTGCCATGCTTTATCATTATTGTATTGTTTCCATTTTTTGGTGTCATAATGCTCTGTACTGTTCCATCAAAAACAGCTCTAACTTGCTCACCTTCGTTGGTGGCTATTCTAACTCCATTGCTCTTTATCTTTATGGTTGGGTCTATTGGTGAGGGCTTAGTTCCAAATCTCAACTTTACTATACCGCTTTCAACGGGCCAAGGCAACTTCCCTTTATTTGATACAAAGTTATCAGCTAGTTGCTGTTGTTCAGGTGTAAGGGAAAATCTTGCACTTGGTTTAGTTCTATTTTTATTTGATTCAGCAATTGCATCGAGAATTAACTTTTGTATTTGACGGTCTAATTTTTCAGATTCGCTTTGCTTTAGTTTTATTTGGGTAGAAAACTTTATTAAATTATTTTGAACCAAAACAATTAATTCTTCTTGCTCTCTAAGTTCTTCATCAAGAGCTAATTTCGCAGCTCTATTTTCAGCAATTAATTTTTCTTTTTCTGCCTTCTTAGAAAGAAGCTTTAAATTTAATTGTTCCAATAGTTTAGTTTCATTCCTTATATTTTTAGAGAGGTTCTTTTGAAACTGAGTATATTGACTAATATATTGAAGTCGTCTGTAGGCTTGTTGAAAATCTGAGGCCGAAAGTAAAAACATCAGCTTATTATCCCTCGCTCTGTGCTTATAAGATCTCACTACCATATCAGCATAATCTTTCTTTAAAAGCGTGAGTTTTTCTTTCTTTGATAAGATTTTATCTTCATTATTATTTATTTGCCGGGTAATCAAGTTGGCTTCTTGATTTATTACATTAATTAGATTTTTTCTGACACTAATTTTATAATCTAAATCTTCAACTTTACTGACTATTGATTTCTTCTCCTGTTTTCTGGTAAACAACAACCTAGATATTTTCTTAATTTCAGTTTGTAATTCACTGCGCTTATATTCTAATTCTAACTGCTCTTTACTTTGCCCTTGTACTTCGTTACAGAAAAACAAAAGAATGATAAATAAAAGAGGGGATAAATAATAAAAATTGCTTTTCATTTAAAATCAATTTGTGTATACCCAGAGGGAATTTTAAATGGATATCTTGCTGTATTGTTCAAGTTTAATGATTTAAAATTCAAATCAATTACTGTTCTATTATTTTCACTTTCTAATTCCACAGACATTAGCTTTGGAAACAACTGATTGGCAATCATTTGAAAGCTATGATAAGTAAACTCAATTTTTATGTTCTTCTTGTGCTGTAAAAAAGATTGATTATTAAGCTTGTAATTTTCAGGGTTTATTCTATACAATGCGCTCTCCAAACTGTTGTGTGGTTTTGAAATAATAATATATGAATTTTTATCATTTATTTGCTTTAATTGATTAAACCTAGACCCCATCATAATATCTCCAAGTAACGCATTTTCAATATTAGAGTAACTTAAGTCAATGCCTAAAAAAAAATTTATTAAGGAATAATCTCCGTCATAATATGTCCTATTAAGTTTGTTATAAAACTGAACTTTTTCAGGTGTAATTTTAAGTCTGACCATATTCAAAAACCCATTAATCCAAATTACCTCACCACGTTTAATGCGAATTGTAGCAGTTTGTGATTGTGGTAAATCAGAATCTTTAATATTGAATATTAATCTAGCTTGCAAATTATTAAAATACGCTCTCTGTTCTAAATGAGAGTTGAGTATTTGTTTGATCCCCAGTAAATTAACATCCCCTAAACCATGGCTATTATTTCTAGTTGAGCCACAACTAAAAATAGAAATGATTAAAGCTACGTTTAACACTTTTTTTGTCATATCTACTTTAACGAATTTACTTTATCAATTAACGAATTAGCCTTTGTAATATTATTTGTTTCTTTATAAAGCTTGGCCAATAAGTGGTAGTAATTGAAAGCAATAGAATCTTCTTCAAAGATATAATCTAATCCATCTTCTAAAATTTCAATACTTTTTGCAATTTTATTAAGTTTATACAAAGCAGTACCATTTATAAAATATAGCTCTATTAGGGTTGGAAAAATATCTAATTGAAGTTTTGTGAATTCAAAAGCAATACGATAATGTTCTGTTTTTAAATATAAATCTGAAAGGTTAATTACAGATTTAATGCTAATTGGAGAATCTTCAATAGCTTTTTGATAAAATTCTATAGCTTTTTCCAAATCGCCACTTTTTAAAAAATCCTCTGCTGATGCTTCATTAGACTTAATTGATGTTTCCCTTGATCCATTCTTTTCAAATGACTCTTTACAAATACTGGCATTCTTGCAAATATCAATCTTAATTCTGTCTCTAAATTGGCTGTAACCATATTTGGTGTCAAGAATTTCTATCATGCCCAATGCAAGATCAAAATCACCATTTTTAAAATACAGATCAACTAATTCATTTTTAAAATCTATACTTTTGTAAGTCAAACTTTTCAAAATTTTAATTGCTTGATTAAAATCTCCTTTTTCAACATGCATGCGATATAGTTTTTCCTTAAACCAAAAATTATCAGGGTCTAAAGAAATGGATCTATTGAGATTTTTTTCTGCAAGTTCATAAGATTTGTCTTTTAAATATAGATCACCTATTAAAAATAAAACTGTTGGGTTCTCTGGGATAAGCTCTAAGCAACTATGAAATGCCTTGATAGCCTCATTATAATTACCGATAGCTTTTTTATTCAATCCATCAAAGAAATTGTCCTGAAATTGATTTCCAGTGTTGAGTGATTGCGCTAGGCGAAGGCTGTCGATCATCAATATATTTGAATGAGAAACAAAATGAAAAATTAAAAAAAATGGTAAAAATAAAAAGTTTCTCATTCTGTCCCCGTACTGCCAAACCTATGATGTCCCCGATCCGTATCAGATAATTTTTCAACATTTACCCATCTAATCTTTTCATACTTAGTAATAACCATTTGGGCTATTCTATCTCCGTTTTTTACCTCAAAATCTGAATTAGAAAAATTAGCTAATATCACTGCAACTTCCCCCCTATAATCAGAGTCAATTGTTCCAGGGCTGTTCATTACCGTTAGTCCATGCTTGACCGCTAGCCCACTTCTTGGCCTAACTTGAGCTTCATACCCAATGGGAAGTGAAATATAAATACCTGTAGGTATTATCATGCGTTCAAAGGGCCTTAAAATAATCGAATCGTTCAAAAAGGCTCGTAAATCCAAACCCGCCGAACCAATTGTTGCGTAACTTGGATTAGGATGTGTAGACTTGTTTACAATATCAACTTTCATGCCTCGAACTTATAAGTTGTCTAAAATTTTCTCTCTCACTAACTAAAATCAATATAATAAATATAAAAATAAGAAAAATACCTGCCGAATACTGCTCTCTAAATTTATAAAAAGAAAGTGCCGAAAGCCCAATTGAGCTAATAATATAAAAGCATATTTTGTTCAAATTATATGGTATGATATAATATTTTTGACAAAGTAAATATGAAATGCTAGCCATTGTAAAATAAGCAACTAAAGTCGCGAAAGCCGAAGCATAATATCCAAATTTTGGTATAAATAGGATGTTTATAACAAGGGTTAGTAAAGCTCCAATAATTGAAATAACAGCACCATACTTAGTTTGATCAGTCACTTTATACCAAACAGAAAGTGTGTGATATATGCCCAAAAACAAATAAGCAAGCAGTAAAATTGGAACTATATTCATGGCTTCCCAATAGTTGTCATTAGGAATTACAATTAACTTGAGAAGATCAACAAATACAACAACACACAATAAGATTAAACCGCTTAGAATAACAAAAACTTCTAAAATTTTAGAATACTTTTTTTTAGCATCCACAGCCTTAACACTACTAAAAAAAAACGGTTCAATTCCCAGTCTGTAGGCTGTACCAAATAATGTCATAAAAAGAGCTAATTTATAACACGCTGAGTATGTCCCTATGGCATGCCTTGAAATATCTCTAGGAAGTAGATGTTCTAACAAAACTCTATCAAAAGCTTCATTAATCGAAAAAGAAATTCCAGCAACTAAAATTGGCAATGCATAACTAACCATCTTTTTCCAAAGTCCTATATTAAATTTGTAATTTAAATTAAAATAAAATCCTGTAAATAATAGAAACGTAATTAAGCTGGCAATTAAATTAGCAATGAAAATATAATGAACTTCAAAATTTGGCTTATAAAAAATTTGCCAGAATGAAGATTCCTGGGCCCAAGATTTCAAAAATAAGAGAAACAAAATATTGAGTCCCAGATTGATTGCTGTATTTAAAAATTTAATCCATGTATATCTTACTGGCTTACCTAAAGCACGTAAATAGGCGAATGGTATAATCACCAATGCATCGAAAAATAAAATCCATAAAACGATTACCAAGTAAGAAACATCAATGTTAATAAAATTAGAAATAGCTTCTTTAAAACAATATCCAAAAATAACTGCAGCGGCTGAGGACAAAAGAAGAGATATTGTTGAAGTACTTAAAACTGCTTCTTTTTCACTATCAGAATTAAAAAAACGGAAAAAAGCCGTCTCCATCCCATAAGATAAAATAACATTAAGAAGTACAAAATATGCGAAAATTAATGAAACATCTCCATAGTCAGATACATTTTTTAAGACGGCTCTATCAGTGTGTAATCTCACCAACAAGAAGCTGAGCAGCTTTGGCATAACTGTAGCCAAACCATAAATAAATGTTTGCTTGTATAGCGTTTTTAGACGCGTCAAAATACTAGATTAATAAATTTAAAAATACACTTTTTAAAGCATATATAATAATTATCTTGGCTCGGGAGGTGATGAATATGGAATTGCGTCTAATTGTAATAGGGAAGATATTTTGTGATAGTAAAGTCTATTTCGCACACGATATGTTAGTATACACTCATTATGCCGTAATATGAAATTTAAAAACCTGCTTTGAGTAGTTGAATTAAAATCATTTTTAGCTTCAATTAATTTATGTTTTGACAGAGTTTCACCTTCAAATTGATTTAGTTCAGACGAGAACCTACCTATAATATTGTCGTTTATAAAAACAGCTTTTGTGCTTTTGCCCCTGAAATAGATACTGTCAGGAATCGTGTTTAATAAATCTTTTACAGGAATGTGAATATTAACTCCGCTTCCTCCACCTTTAACTCCAGCAACCCAATTTTGAATATAAGGTGGTTTCGAAAACTCAAAAGGAATAGTTCTTTCAGTTGCGATTAAATTGTTGTTTATTTTACATGAGGAAAAATTAAAAATAAAAAATAAAAAAATTAATATTTTTCTATAGAATCTTTGCATAATGTAAGGCTTATTAAAAAGCAATCAGAAAAAATATTTAAGCCAAAAAAATTATATGATCTAATTTTTTAAAGCTTCGGCTCCTCCAACAATTTCAAGAATTTCATTTGTAATTGCAGCCTGTCTCGCTTTATTATAAGTTAATTTCAACTGATCCCTAAGTTCAGTGGCATTATCAGTCGCCTTATGCATCGCAGTCATTCTAGCTCCGTGTTCGCTTGCAAAACTTTCTTTGATTGCTTTAAACAATTGTGCTTTTAAAAATTTTGGAATTAAAGCCTCAATAATTACTCGCGCACTAGGCTCAAAAATATAGTCTTGGTTGGTGGTAACCTCACTTGAGTAATTAGCAATTGGTAAAAATTGTTCCTCAGTAATAATTTGAGTAGCTGCATTCTTAAACTTATTGTAAACTAATTGAATTTTATCTACAGCGCCGGACTCAAATTTATCTATCAACAGTTGTGTAAGCTGTGATACGCTTTCAAAAGTTAAGTCATCAAATATTGAACTATTGTCAGATAGAATTTCAAAATTCTTAGTAAGAATGTCATTACCCTTTTTCCCAATTGTAATTAAAACAACTTCTTTATCATTGTGTTCGTTCGAGATGTCATTTGCTTTTTTTATAACGTTAGAATTAAATGCCCCACACAGACCTCTATTTGAAGTAATTGCCACAACTAAAACTGTTTTTACAGGTCGCTGTTCAAAAAATTTATTCGCTGAATGGTCATCCAAATTGGTAATAGTATTTTCTAAAAGCAAATTCAACTTTTCGGCATACGGTCTCATTCCTATAATAGCATCCTGAGCCTTCTTTAATTTTGCCGCAGAGACCATCTTCATGGCACTAGTGATTTGCATTGTTGAAGAAACGGAAGATATTCGATTTCTTATTTCTTTTAAATTCGCCATTATTATTTGTACTTTTTAGATAAGTCTTCCGCTACCTTAGCTAAAGTTTCTGTTACCTCGTTAGTGAGCTTGCCGGACTTTAACGTTAATAAAACATTGCTATGCTTTGCCTTTAAAAACTCAATAAATTCTAGCTCAAATTCCTTAACCTTGGTAACAGGAACTGATCTGAGTAAGTTTTTAGAGCCGACATAAATAATTGCAATTTGGTCTTGAACTGAATAAGGGTCATTTTGTGCTTGTTTCAAGATTTCAACATTTCGCTTACCCTTTTCAATAACATTAAGAGTTACGGCGTCTAAATCTGATCCAAATTTAGCGAAAGCCTCTAGCTCCCTAAACTGAGCTTGATCTAACTTTAATGTCCCGGCAACTTTTTTCATTGACTTGATTTGAGCACTACCTCCAACTCTTGAAACGGAAATACCAACGTTTATAGCGGGGCGAACTCCAGAATTAAATAAATCTCCATCTAAAAAAATCTGTCCATCGGTAATAGAAATAACATTTGTAGGAATATAAGCAGAAACATCACCAGCTTGTGTTTCGATAATAGGAAGAGCTGTTAATGACCCTCCACCTTTAACCATTGGCCTTAAACTTTCTGGCAAATCATTCATATCACTTGCAATAGTATCATCATTTATAACCTTAGCTGAACGCTCCAATAGACGTGAATGCAAATAAAAAACATCACCTGGATATGCTTCTCTTCCTGGAGGCCTTCTAAGTAAGAGAGATACTTCTCGATATGCAACTGCTTGCTTGGATAAATCATCGTAAATTATAAGCGCTGGGCGTCCTGTATCCCTAAAATATTCCCCTATTGCTGCTCCGGAAAAAGGAGCGTATACTTGCATAGGTGCAGGGTCAGATGCATTTGCTGCTACAATTGTAGTGTATGATAACGCACCTCTATCCTCAAGGGTCTTTGCGATTGCAGCAACAGTTGATGCTTTTTGTCCAACTGCTACGTATATGCAATAAACTGGATCTCCTGCATCGTAGAATTCTTTTTGGTTCAGAATAGTGTCAATACAGACTGTTGTTTTGCCTGTCTGTCTATCCCCTATTACCAACTCTCTTTGTCCTCTCCCAATTGGAATCATTGCATCAATTGATTTAATACCAGTCTGTAGCGGCTCGGTTACAGGTTCACGATACACGACCCCAGGAGCTTTTCTTTCCAAAGGCATTTCAAAAACATCTCCTTGAATTGGACCCTTACCATCAATTGGGTTGCCTAAAGTATCCAGAACACGGCCAACTACGCCCTCTCCAACATTTATTGAAGCAATGCGCCCTGTTCGCTTAACATTAGACCCTTCCTTAACAAACTTGGAAGTGCCTAAAAGGACAATTCCAACATTATCTTCCTCGAGGTTCAATACAATTCCTTCCAAACCGCTTTCGAATTGTACTAATTCGCCGTATTGTGTGTTTGATAATCCGTAAGCCCTAACAATTCCGTCCCCAACTGTCAATACAGTTCCTACTTCATCAACAGAAGCAATAGATTCAAATCCTGAAAGTTGCTGCTTTATGATTGCTGATATTTCAGCTGCTTTTATGTCTGCCATTTTGGTTTATTTTTTATTTCGGTTACTCGATACCTTAATCATTTATTTTGAAATTTATTTTTTAATTTATTTAACTGATGAGATACACTAGCATCATATTGATAGTCTCCAACTCTTAAAATAAAACCGCCTATAATAGACTTATCTATAATTTTAGTTAAACTAATTTTGCTGTCTGAAAGTGTCTTTAATTTTTCTCGCATTTTCGATTCTAATTTACTACCCATAGGGACTGCTGTTTTTACCGTTGCATGAATTCTATCACATGATTCGTCAAACAATTGATTGTATTTAATAGCCACATCTTTTAATAAACCAGTTCGCTTATTATCCGCTAAAACCGTAAATAACTGCTTTACTTCAGGCCCAAAGTGACCAAAAAGGCTGACAACCAACGAAATTTTATCAGACATTTTAACAATTGGGGACTTTAGAACATCATTAATATTTGCGTTAGAATTTATTGTGGACAAAATTTGATTCATCTCATTGCTTACCTTATCAGTACGTCCGTTATTTTGGGCAATTGATAAAACTGCTTTAGCATATCGAATAGCTGCTCTTTTTTCTGGCATAAATGTTTAGTTTAAACTATTATCATCAAGCATTGAATTAACTAACTTCTCTTGTTTGTCCGCGTCAGAAAGCTCACCGCGAATAACCTTTTCAGCTATGGAAATTGACACTTTTGCTACTTCTGCTCTTAAATCTGAAATAGCAGCTTTTTTCTCTGTTAAAATAGTTTCCTGGGCCTGTCTAACAAGTTTATCGCTTTGCCGTTTAGCCTCTTCTTTGGCGTCATCAATAATCTTGTTTTTTAGTTCACGTGCTTCCTTCAACATTACCTCACGTTCATGTCTAGCTTCTTTCAAGATACGCTCATTGTCAGACTGTAAATTTTCCATTTCAATTCGAGCATTTTCTGCAGAGGCTAAGGCATTCTTTATACCTTCTTCTCTTTCGCTAACAGCTCCAAGAATTGGTTTCCAAGCAAATTTTTTCAAAATTACAAGTAAAATAAAAAATGTTACAAGCGTCCAAAAGACGAGTCCGAACTCAGGTGTGATTAAATCCATTTGTTTATAATTTAATTAAACTAAACCCTTTTTACAAAGCTTAATAGGAACTTTAGCCTTGCAAGAACGCTACAACTACTCCAAATAGTGCAACTGCTTCAACAAATGCAATAAAAACTAATGCAGAAGTTTGAAGTTTTGCTTGCATTTCTGGCTGGCGTGCCATTGCTTCCATAGCAGAACCGCCAATTTTACCAATTCCAATACCGGCTCCAATAGCCGCTAATCCAGCTCCAATAGCTGCAATTCCTGTAATATTCATAATTTATAATTTATAATTTAGTTAATGATGTTCTTCTTCAGTTGCCATGCCAAAATAAAGAGCTGACAATATTGTAAATATGTATGCTTGTATCGCTGTTACAATTATTTCAATCACAGTAATAAATAATGAAAATGCGATAGAAATAGGTGCTATAGCAACACTTTTAAAAACAAAAATTAATGACATTAGCGCTAATATGATGACGTGGCCTGCAGTTATATTAGCAAATAATCTAATCATTAATGAAATAGGTTTGACAAACATTCCGATGATTTCAATCGGCATTAAAAATAATTTCATTGGTACTGGAAGTCCGGGCATCCAGAAAATATGCTTCCAGTAATTTTTATTACCACTTAAAGTCGTGATTATAAAAGTAACTGTTGCTAAGGTGAAAGTAAATGATATATTACCGCTTAAATTTGCACCATTCAAAATTGGTATCAACCCAAATATATTATTTATCCAAATAAAAAAGAATACAGTAAGCAAGTAGGGCATATACGGCTTATATTTTTCATCCCCAATCATTGGCCTGCCAATTTCATCCCTAACAAATAATATTAGGGGCTCTACGAAACTAGCTAAACCTGAAGGTACAAATTTCTTGCTTTTCTTGTATGATCTAGCAGAGGAAAGAAAAATTAAAAGAAGTAATACAATTGAAACCCACATCATTAGAACATTTCGGGTTACCGATAAATCGAAAATCGGCCTGCTTGCATTCAAAGGGTGACCTTCTGCATCTAACTCAAGCGAGTCTGATCCTTGGTCTAAAACATAAACTTTTTCATGTAAATTAACTAATTTCAAACCGCCCTTTTCAACTATTGTGTGGCCGTGATAGTCGTGATCAAAAAGAGACGATGAAAAGATGGTAAAACCGCTGTCTGTATAAATAATGACTGGCAAAGGAATAGTGATGTGTAAAGGGTCCCTGTTGGAGAAATTTAAGGTAGCTATGTGCATCCCATAGGCGTCTTTTACATGGTGTAAAATCATATCCTTCGGGCTAAACTCACCTTCAGACTCTGTCGCCTTTGATTCATTTACAAAACCGACAAAGGATATCAACAAAAACACAATTGAAATTCTCTTAATCTTTGCTATGCTGTGTCCCATTAATAATAGGTTTAAAATGCCTCAAAAAATGAATAAACAAATTTACATACATTATATTAAATGACAAACTTAATTTCATTCATAATTTTTTTGTCTTTTCAACTTGCTCTATGGCTATGTTAAAAAATTTATCTCAAATAATTTTGAAGAAAATATCTAATACTCAAAATTTCACAAATTAAAAAAATAAAATATGAGATAAAAAAATTGATTATATCAAGCTTTGATTCGTACATATCGGTGGTAGTTAAAGGGTATAAAAACAACAAAACCGCGAACATCTTTAATAGTGTAAGAGCAATAAATAAGGTTAAGATATTAATCTTACCCAACCATAATCGGTAAATTACCAACAAGCACAAAATTAATGTTGCCAGAAAGTTGAAACAATATATCTCCAAAATACTTAAGAAAAGTGGCCGATTATGAAAAATTTTGTTATACAATAAAAAGTGTATAGTAAACAAAAATAACGAGGCCAGGGTTAAAAGAATCAAAAATGAAATTACCCTCCCGCCTATCTTAAATGCCATTTATTTATTTTTTAAATTTCTTAGATACTTGCCACAAGACATGAAAAATACCCAATATGACACCAATCAAAGAACAGGACAGCGTTAAAAGCTTATTGTCAGAACTAAAAAAAAACAAATCTAGCTTTGAGCCTATATAGGTAAAAACTCCAATGATAACCATCATTTGAATACCAAGACTAATAAAACCTAGTCCGTTTTTAAGCTGATTGTTCTGATTTGACACCTGGGCCTGTTTTTGCTTTTAACTCAGACTTCAGTTCTTTTACAGCATTTTTCATTTGGCATTGAGCATTAAAAATTGCTCCAGGCTCTACGGCAAGCTTGCCAATCTGAACATCTCCGTTCACATTGGCAGATGATCGTAAACTCAAGGTGTCTGTAACAATAATTTTCCCCTTTACTTGACCCTCAATATCAGCATTGTTACATGAAAGGCTTCCGTCAATAAATCCAGTGCTACCAATTACAACTTTACCCTTTGTTAAAAGAGCGCCTTTGATTATCCCTTCAATTCTGAAATCTCCCTCACTCTTAAGGTCACCCTCAAAAATTGTTCCTTTGGCAATAGTGTTTTGTTGAGACAATCCGCCCTGCTGTGATTTAAAATTTTTTGAATCTGTAAACATAGTCGTTATTTTAATTTTTAATAATTTTTAAATATTTTTCTAAGTTCTTGTGAAT
>MDTG01391467.1_pt1 | contig 41432 bp, 40 predicted proteins | sample 811421 | NCBI WGS metagenome assembly MDTG01 (sample SAMN05326645, study PRJNA326480) | marine metagenome | isolation source: seawater | place: Pacific Ocean: South East | collected 2011 | reverse complement strand
GGCTGGATGTGGAAGCGCAGTAATGCGTGCAGCTGACCAGTACTAATAGCTCAATTGGCTTGATTTATGCACTGAAAAAAATTTTTAATGTTAGATAATCAGATATATCATTATGCAAGTGAAAAAAATTATTAATTCAATAGATCTCCAAAAAAAAATTATTTCCTTAAAAAAAAAAAATAAAATAATTGTACATTGTCATGGTGTATTTGATTTAATTCACATAGGACATATAAAATATTTAGAAGAGGCAAAAAAACTTGGAAATTGTTTAATTGTAACAATAACTGAGGGATCGTTTATACATAAAGGTCCTAATAGACCTTTATTCAATAATCAGGACAGGTTATACACTTTGTCCTCTCTTGAATTCGTAGACTTTGTGCATTTAAATAAATCAGAAACGGCTCAAGAAATTATTAAGATTATTAAGCCTAATTTTTACGTTAAAGGGCCAGATTATAAAATATTAAGCGATGACCTAACGTCTAATATATATAAAGAGGTAAAAGAAGTAAAAAAATATGGTGGAAAGTTTGTAACCACCAATAAACCGACTCATAGCTCAAGCTCAATCATCAACTCAAGTTTTTCTAACATAACCAAAAATCAAAAAAAAATAATTAGTAAAATTAAAAATGAATATACTTCATTTGATTTAATCAAAAATAAATTAGACGCTTTAAAAAATAAAAAAATACTAATCGTAGGAGAAACAATAATTGATGAATATGTTTTTTGCGAAGCTTTAGGTAAAGCAAGTAAAGATTTAAATATTAATATTAAAAAAATTTATGAAGAAAAATATCCAGGTGGTGTTTTGGCAATTGCAAGAAATTTACAAGAATATTGTGGAAAAATTGATATTTTATCTTTTATCGGAAATAAAAAAGATCATTTAAATTTTATATTATCAAAATTATCAAAAAATGTAAATTTTAATTATTTAGTAAAAAATAACTCTTCAACAATAATCAAAACAAGATTTGTTGATAGAGTAGATAAGATTAAATTGCTAGGTGTTTATAATTTTAACGACGATGAATTAACCATCAAAGAAGAAAGAGAACTTTTAAAAAAAATTAACAAATCCACTAACTATGATTTAGTAATTGTAACAGATTATAATCATGGATTAATTTCAAAAAAAGTAGCATCACAAATATCTAAAAAATTTAAAGGTCAATATAGCTTAAATTGCCAATTAAATTCATCAAATATGAGATACCAAGCTTTATCAAAATATAAAAATATAAAGTTTGTGGTTATTAATGAAAGTGAATTGAGATATGAATTTAGAGACAGAGCTTCTGAAGCAGGTGTTTTGGCAAAAAAATTGATGAAAAAATTAAATATTAGCGAAATACTCGTTACTTCTGGACGGAGAGGAATGACTTATTACAATAAAAAAAAATCTAAGTCAAAAAACCTAGACGCTTTTTCAGATTATGCGATAGATAAAATTGGAGCTGGAGATACAGTATTAGGTTTTTTTTCACTAATGATGCAATCTAAATTAAGTGTTGAACTTTCTTTGTTGATTTCATCTTTAGCTGCAAGACACTCTGTTAGAGATATAGGAAATAAAAATCCATTTAATAAACAGAAACTTATGAAGGAACTTAATCATTTACTCAAATAGTTATTAATAATTATAATTAAAACATGAAAAAAAATTATTCCTTAGTAACTGGGTGTGCAGGTTTTATTGGAAGCCACATGGTTGATTTTTTACTAAAAAAGAAACACGTCGTATATGGAATTGATAATTTAAACTCCGGTAAAATTAAAAATTTAAAAAATGCAAAAATCAATAAGAATTTTTTATTTATAAAAGGGGACCTAAATAAAATTTTTGACTCAAAAAGAATAAAAAAGAGAATAAAAAAAATTGATTATGTCTATCATTTTGCTGGCCATGGAGAGCTAATACCATCAATTGAAAAGCCATTAGAATATTTCAAAAATAATGCATATAATACAGTTAAACTCTTGGACTTTGTTAAAAATAATTATGATGTCAAAAAATTTGTTTATGCCGCATCATCTTCTTGTTATGGTGTTGTTAATGGACGAACGAACGAAGAGGGCAAGATTAAAACTGAACACCCTTATGCGTTTTCAAAATATATAGGAGAGTTAGCTTGTATACATTGGGCCAAGGTTTTTAAAATTCCCACTATTTCTATTAGAATTTTCAATGCCTATGGACCAAGATCAAGAACCACAAATGTTTACGGCGCTGTCATTGGAGTATTTTTAAAACAAAAATTGTCAAATTACCCACTCACAATAGTTGGGAATGGTTCACAAAAAAGAGACTTCCTTTACATCAGCGATCTATGTGAGGCTTTTTACCTTGCTTCAAAATCAAAAATAAAAAATGATATATTTAACCTTGGTAGCGGAAAGTCAAAAAGTGTAAACTATTTATCCTCACTAATATCAAAAAATAAAAAATTCATTTCATGGAGACCAGGTGAACCAAAATTTATTGAAGCTAATATTTCTAAAATTACAAAGACATTAGGTTGGAAGCCTAAAATTGATCTCAAGCTAGGTATGAAACATGTATTAAAAGAAATTAATTATTGGAAAAATGCCCCTCTTTGGACAAAGTCTAAAATTTCCAAAGCAACTTATAACTGGATGAAATTTCTAAAAGATTAATCTTTGTAAATACTGTTAAGTTTTTTAATATTATAATAGTTTTCGTTGTTTAAAGGATCAGTAAAAGATTTATTTTTAAATGCTTCATGCAAATCCTTAATTGCATCATCAATAGTAAAATTTGGCTTATATGATAAAACTTTATAAATCTTATTTGAACTAACATGATAAGATCTATTATCATCTGTTTTTTTAAAAACTATCTCGATATTTTGTCCAATTATATCTTTTACTTTATGCGCTAACTCTGAAACAGTTTTGTTCTCAAATCCAGCATTAAAAATTTGTCCAGAAACAATATTTCTTTCTGCTTCAATTACTTTAAGATATGCATTAATCATATCCTTGATGTGGATATTTGGTCTCAATTGATCTCCTCCAAAAACAGTTATTTTGCCATTGTTAAAGGCATTGTTAGTTAATATATTGACAACTAAATCAAATCTCTGCCTTACAGAATAGCCACACACTGTGGCCGGTCTTATTATAATTCCAGTGAAATTGTTATCATTATATTTTAACAAAATATCTTCGCACATAGCCTTAAACTTTGAATAATCTGTTAAGGGCTCTAAAATAGCTTCCTCAGTAACATCTTTCTCATCTTTTAATCCATAAACACTGGATGAAGAAGCGTATATAAATCTTTCAACCCCATTATCTTTTGCAATTTTAACCATTGGTTCAAAGGCATCATAATTAATTTCTTTTCCAAGATTTGGATCGAGTTCAAAACTAGGATCATTTGAAATACAAGCTAGATGAATAAAAATATTATTTCCTGGTATAGTTTTTTCCAAGAGCTGAATATTTCTTATGTCTCCTTTTATAATTTTAAGATTTTTATGCTGCTCAAGAACGTCACCATAAGTAAATAAGTCATAAGCACAAACAAAATTATTTTTTTTTAATAATTCTTTCACTAGCATTGCACCAACATAACCACCAGCACCAGTAATAAATATTTTATTCATAATTTATATTTGACTTTAATATTTTAGGTAAGTTGTTATATTACAAAGGTATAATGTCTACCAATTTTTTTTTAGAAGACAAAGGTTATAAAATAATCAATTTTTTAAAAATTAATGAAATTAGTGACCTTTTAGTTAAAATTTCACATCAAATTAATAGATCTATTAAAAAAAATGAATTTAATAAAAAGAATTTAAAATATTTTCACAAGAAGAATGTTTCAGTCATTGATTACTCAAAAATTATTAATCCTAAAAATAGAAAAATTTCACTAGATATTAATTTGTTAAAAAAACAAATAAGAAACTCAAAATTATTAGAATTAATAAAACCATATTGGGGACATTCTGATGTTAAAGTCATTTGGGTGGGATCTGCAAAAAAAAATCAAGTAGAAGTTAATAAAGCAGGATTCAGGATAGCTCGACCAAAAGTAAAGAGCGATGCTGCGACAGAGCATATAGACTCCTATAGTGAAGACGAGAAATCATTTCTTACTGTTTGGATACCCCTAATTGGGTTTGGTAAAAATTATAGTCTAAAATTTTACCCAGGAACTCATAAAATCTTACATTTAAAAAAAAACTTTGAAAAAAAAACTAAATATATTTCTAGAGTCCTAAAAAAAAATTATTATAAAAAATTTAATTCAATTAGACCAAATTTGAAAGCAGGACAAGCAATCATATTTCATCCAAATTTAATTCATGGTGGCTCAAAAAACAATGGATCTCATACTAGAATTAGTATTGAATTAAGGCTATTTAATAAAAAAAAATTTAATCTTAAAAAAACTTTTGACAAAAAACTTGTTAACTAATTACACTTATCAAAATACTCTTGTGGTCTATACTAATAGTAAAAGAGACAAATTGGGATATGGAAACTATTTAAGAATTATTTCTGTTTTGCCAAATTTAAAATTTAAAAATTTTTTTTGGGTGTCAGACAAAAAACCAATACAACTAATTAAAAATAGCGATTTTATTAAAGGTGTATTTCACTTAAAAAGTACAGAGGCAAAAAAACTACTTAAACAAAAAGTAAGCATTCTTAATTTGTATGAAATAAAAAAGAATACTAAAACTAAAAAGTATTTTCAAAATTTTTTGAACAATAAAAAAAATATTAAAGAAAGTGGAAATGATTTATGTAAAATATTGTTGAATATATTTAGAATAAAAAAGTATAAATTGTTCCATAATAAGAAAAAGATAAAATTTAAAAATGATTTGTTCATTAATCATGTCGTTCCTAAAGAATGGAAAATTAAAGAATATCCAATAAAAAAATTTAAAAAATTAGAACAAAAACTTAAATCTAGGGATAAAAATATCAAAATTATTTGGCAAAATAAAAAAGATAGTATGAAAAATTATGTCCAAAAAATTAAATACTCAAAATTATTATTAACAATTATTGGTTTAGGTACTCATGTAGGTATGATGTTTAACAAAAGAACAATCGTTCTTGCGGGCCCAACATATTTTAAAGATTTAAAAAAATATAAAAATAAGATAGTTTTATTTCCAAAAAAGAAATGTGAATGTCAAACAAAATTTCTTAATAAAGGAATTTTTTGTAATTTACACAATCTAAAGAATTATGGTTGCATGAATGATATTGATGAAAATCAATTGTTTAATAAACTTTTGATAGAATTAAAAAAAAATTAAGAATAATTTATATGAAAATATCTAAATCTAAAATTTTACTTGGATCCACTGAGTTAAAAAATAGAACAGTTAGCTCGCCATTAGGAATAAATATGGCACATGAAGATGGTTCTGTTTCTGAAAATATAATTAGTTATTTTTCCAATTTAGCAAAGAATGAATTGGGAATGGTAAATGTTGGCGCCGTTGCCGTATCTGACGAGGGGGGTGATACAAAAAATACAATGCATATTGGTAAAGAAATTTACTCTAAAGGATTAAAAAAACTTGCATCCTCAATAAAATCAAATGGATCTGTAGCTACAATTCAATTATTTCATGTTGGTGCTCAAGGAAACACAAATTATTCTAATAAAAGAGTTGTCGGACCATCAAAATATATCGTTCCTGATATTGGCATAGAGGCTGAAGTTCTAACTATAAATGAAATAAAAAAAATTGAAGAAGAATTTGTCAATGGAATTCATCAGGCAGATGAAGCAGGTTTTGATTTTATAGAATTACATGTTGCGCATGGATATCTAATCCACCAATTCTTATCTGAACACACAAATAAAAGAGAAGATGAATATGGTGGATCAGAAGAAAATAGATTTAGAATATTAAAAAATATTATTGAAAAAATTAGAGATCCTAGGTTAAAAAAAAAATTAGCTGCAAGAGTAACAGGTAATGATTTTGCGGAAAAAGGACTTAATATATTAAAAATTAAAAACTTGGTTGAATACTTGGATGATAATAATTTTGCATTTTATACTGTTACAGCCGGCATTTATGAAACAGCAAAACAAAAATATATTAACATGAAAAAAGGCACTTACTGGGACTATTCTTATCAACTAAAACAAATAACTAAAACCCCTGTTGTTGCACAAGGAAATATCACTTCTATTGAGGAAGGTGAAAAAATACTTGCAGAAAAAAAAGGTGACCTATTTGGAATGTGTCAGGCTCTTATATCAGATCCACAACTTGTTAAAAAATCTTTTCAAAACAAAAAAGATTCTGTTTATGAATGTCTAGCACATATTAAAGTAGGAGCATGTCATAGATGCAGATATTTAAAACAAAAAAATTTAACTTTTGATTGTGTCACTCCAGCCGCATGGAGACCGGTTAATAGATTAATTTCAGAAAAAGAAAGAAACAAAGACTTGGATTTTTGGAAAAAAACTGTAGAAAGATTGAGGAATGTATCAGAATAATCTAAATCTCTACAAAAATTTGTATTTAATCAGAAGAACTCAAGAACAGATTTCCAAAAACTATCACCCTGAAGACAAGATGAGATGTCCAATTCATTTATGTTTTGGCCAAGAGTTTATGCCATCTGTACTTGGATTATTTTTAAAAAAGGATGATGCAATTTACTCACATCACAGATCGCATGGTTATTTTTTAGCTAAAGGTGGTAGTGTAAAAGAAATGATTTGTGAATTTTATGGAAAGGCAAATGGTACAAATGGTGGATTAGCTGGTTCTCAGGAATTATCTTGTTCAAAGATTAACTTTAATAGTGGAACTATATTGTCAGGAGCTTTTGCCATGGCCGTTGGTGATGCATATGCTAAAAAGATAAATAAAAAGAACTCTATAACGGTTACTGTGATTGGAGATGGTGGAATGGAGGAAGGAATAGTTTATGAATCTCTAAATCTCGCTGCACTAAAAGAAGTACCAGTTCTTTTTATATGTGAAAATAATCTTTATTCCACACATACAAGGGTAACTGAAAGAGTATCAAAAAATAACATTTCTTCAAAAGTAAAGCAATTTGGTTTAAGAACCCTTAAACTTAACAATGGTAATTATCATGACCATATAACAAAAATTAAAAAAGAGGTAGATTTCGTTAGAAAGAATAAAAAACCATCTTTTATAGAAATTGACACATATAGACTTGGCCCTCATGTTGGCCCAGAAGATGATGATCATTTTAAATTTCGTCCTTCAATTGAAAAAAATAAATGGCAAAAAAAAGATCCACTAATTCATTATAGAAAATTGTTATTAAAACAAAATAAAAATCAAAAAAAAATAATTGAATTAGAAAAAAAAATTAATGACAAAGTTAATGAAGCATTTAAATTTGCAAAAAGTTCGAAATATCCAAAGCTTAATTCTGCATTAAGTAAGAACTATTCTAATACTTTTTCTAAAGTCGTAAAAAATTTTTTTGATAATCAAGCTGATTTTTCGACGATACAAGAAAAACATCTACCTAAACCTTATTAATAATGAGAAAAATAAAATTTTTTGAAGCATTAGATGAAGCAATGTCACAAGCAGTAGAGCTTGATAAAAAAGTATTTATTTATGGACTAGGAGTAAACAAAACTACAAAAGTTTTTAAAACTTGCAAAAGTATAACAAAAAAATATCCTAAGAATATTTTTGACACACCTGCTGCCGAACAAGCACTTACTTCTTTTGGTGCAGGTGCTGCAAATGCTGGTCTAAGACCTGTTTTAATTCATCAAAGAATAGACTTTATGATTTATACATTAGATCAAATTATTAATTGGATGAGTTTATGGCACTTTAAAAGTAATGGTAAAAAAAAGATGCCTGTTGTTATTAGGGCAATAATTGGAAAAGGTTGGGGGCAAGGACCACAACATGCAAAATCTTTATTATCAACCTTTGGTTATATTCCTGGCCTCAATATAGTATGTCCATCATCCCCATCTGAAGCAAAAGGTTTGCTTTTAAGTTCAATCTTTTCAGATGATCCAACAATTTTTCTTGAATATAGAGAATTATACAACACGAAAGATGATGTCCCATCAAAACCATATTTTATAGACTTTAAAAAACCTAGAATTAGAAAAACTGGGAAAGATCTTACTATAATTGGATTTGGACCTACAATTTTAAAGGCTTTAAAAGCTATGGAAAAATTTCCAAAGAATGCCATCGAGCTGATTGACTTAAGAAGTCTAAGAAACTATGACGAAAAAACTATTTATAAATCAGTAAAAAAAACAAAAAAATTGATTGTTATCGAAGATGGTTGGAAAGACTATGGGCTTGGAGCAGAAATAATAGCAAAAATATCAGATCAAAAAATTAATTTAAAAAAACCAGCTGAAAGAATTTGTTGGCCTCAAAGTCATGTACCCATGAGTATGGGAATTGAGGACGAATATTATTTTGATGAAAATGATATAATTAAAAAAATTCGACTAATCTTGAAAAAATGAAAGTAAGATATTCTTATCTTAAAGATCAATTTGGTAGCTGTGAACCTCTCTGGAAAAAATTAAAAAAATTTGTACCTACTGGAGACTTCACACTAGGCAAAGAACTAGTTAAATTTGAAAGAAATTTTGCTAAGCTAATTGGTACTAAATATGCACTTGGTGTAAATTCTGGAACGGATGCTATAAAATTATCACTAAAACTTTTTAATATTGGTAAAGGAGATGAGGTAATTACAACTGCTAATACTTTTGTTGCTACCGTTGGAGCTATTAACGAAGTAGGTGCAAAGCCAATATTTGTTGATTGTGACGACACATTTTGCATGGACGTTAAGAAATTAGAAAAAGCTATTACACAAAAAACAAAAGCTATAGTTCCTGTACATTTTTCGGGATTTATGACAAATATGAGAGCAGTAACTAAAATTTCAAAAAAATATAAAATTCCAATTGTTGAAGACGCTTGTCAGTCTATACTTGGAGAATTTGAAAATAAAAAAGCTGGCACATGGGGTAAGCTTGGAACTTTTTCTCTTCACCCATTAAAAAATATTAATGTCTGGTCTGATGGTGGAGTAATAACCACAAACAACAAATCATATTATGAAAAATTAAAATTACTGAGAAATCATGGTCTAATCTCAAGAGATAAAGTTAAATTATTAGGATATAACTCACGTTTAGATACTTTCCAAGCAATTGTGGGATCTTGGCTTTTACCCAAAGCTAAAATGATAGCAAATAAAAGAATTAAAAATGCAAAATATTATGACGAAAGTTTTTCTAAAATTAAGTTTATGAAACTTCCACCGCGCCCTAAAAATCAAAAAGTTGTTTATCATCTTTATATGGTTTTTGCAAAATATCGAAATGAATTATATCAATACTGTCTAAAAAAAGGTATTGAAGCAAAAATTCATTATCCAATTCCAATATATAGACAGGAAGCGTTAAGAAAAATTAATTCAAAAAAACTAAACTTCCCTGTAACTGAAATGCATGCAAAAAAATTGATATCTTTTCCTTGTGATCAACACTTATCAAAAAAACAAATGGACTATATAATTGCTACAGTTAAAAAATTTTATGCCAAAAAAAAATAAAATTATTAAATATGTAAAAATTGGTGAACAGTTTCAAAAAGAAAGCAAAATATTACTAAAAAAAATTTCATCTCTTTTAAATTCAGGTGCTTATGTAGGAGGTAAAGAAATAGATATCTTTGAAAAAAATATCGCCAAAAAATGTGGCTCTAAATTTGCAATTTCAATGAATAGTGGTACAGACGCGTTAACAATAGCAATGCATTTGCTGGGCGTAAGAAGAGGAGATGAAGTCATAACACCTCCTAATTCTTTTATTGCATCAACTGCTACAATAGTTCATTTGGGAGCAAAGCCAGTATTTGCAGATGTTTTGAATGACATGAATATTAATCCTGACGAAGTAGGTAGAAAAATAACAAAAAAAACTAGGGCTATAATGCCAGTTCATCTTAGTGGAAGAATTGCTGAAATGGATGAAATAAAAAAAATTGCAAAAAAAAAAGATATACCAGTAATTGAAGATGCAGCACAAGCTGTTGGCTCACTATACAAAAATAAACCAAGTGGTTCTTTAGGAGATGTGGGATGTTTTTCATCTCATCCTCTTAAAAATTTAAATGCTTGTGGTGATGGTGGGTATATGACTACAAATAACTTTAAAATTTATCAAAAAGCTAAATCTCTTGTAAATCATGGTATGGAAAAAAGAAATATTATTAAAAATTTTGGATATGTTTCAAGAATGGATAATTTACAAGCACTGATATTAAATCATAGACTAGATAATTTAGACGATCTAATTTTAAAGAGAAGAAAAAATGCAAGATTTTATTTTGATAATTTAACTAGTGATATTGTGATTCCTGAAGAAAAAACTCATGAATTTAATACATATCATACATTTGTAATCCAAACAAAAAAGAGGAATCAACTAAAAAAATATTTAGAAAAAAATGGTATACCTTCTTTGATTCACTATCCAGTGCCAATTCACCTTCAGCCTGCTGCAAAATTTTTAGGCTATAAAAAAGGAGATTTTCCCATGACTGAAAAATTATCAAACACAATGTTAACATTGCCAATAAATCAAGAACTTAAATTAAGTGAGCTGAAATATATTGCTAAAACTATAAATTTTTATTTTAGCAGATAATATAATTTTTGTGTTAAAAAATAAAACATATCTATTTTTATTATTTTTATTCATAGCAATTTTATATTTAATCACTCCAAAAGAGTGTACAAAAAAACAATTTTGGTCCTCAATAGACGATTTAGGATATTCACTTATTAAATCTTGTTACACTAAATACAATATAAAAAAATCTATAAAAGAAAAATTATCTAAAAATCAATTTATCTACAATGTGGCTGCTAAAATAAAAATGACTTTTTTAAAGACTTTGCAAAAGAAAGAGATTTAAATTATTTACCATTTAATGAATATAGTGAAAGTGAGTATAATGATATTTCTATTCCACAAAATATAAAAGGATTAACAGATTTAGAATTAATCCAAATTTCTAAAAACTATAAATTAAAGCCTAATAAGGAAAAAAAATTTTTAACTTGGAAAAGATCTCATGCTAATAATTGGAATAATAAATTTATTGATACAGATTTAATAAAAAAAAAATAATGTTGATAATCTAGAGCTTTTATGGAAATTTAATTCAAATGCCTCTAATAACAAAAGTCTTTGGAAGGAAAATATTGGAGCGAACCCAGTATTTGATGATGGTTTATTATATTTTTTATCCTCTGATTGGTCTTTAAATGCAATAAATGTTCTTACTGGCAAATTAGTTTGGAAAAAAAATTTTTTAAAAAGTCCTGGTAGAAGAGGATATTTGTTAAATCAAGAGAATGATAAAAAATTTTTATATATAACAAGTGGTGGTAGATTATATAAAATTAATGCTAGAAGTGGCGATTTAGAAAAAAGCTTTGGTGATAGCGGGTCTGTTGCTGTTGGTATTGTTTTGGCGGCTCCAATAATATATGAAAATCAAATAGTTCTACTTAATATAAATAAACTACAAATATTATCATACTCCATTAAAAATGGTGAGTCACTCTCAAAATATCAGATCCACCCTAAAAATGAAAATCCCTATGCCACCCCTTGGTCAGGTGTTGCATTGGATGATGTGTCTGGATATCTTTTTTTTGTAACTGGAAACCCTAAACCAAGTTTATATGGAGTTCATAGGCCTGGAAAAAATCTTAATGCAAATAGTATAATTGCATTTGATCTGAATAAAAAAAAAATTGTTTGGAGTTTTCAAGAAACGGCTCATGATTTATGGGACTTTGATTTGTCTGCACCTCCAATTTTAGCAGATATAAATTTTAAAAATAATTTAATCAAAGTTGTTATAGTTACTTCAAAAACGGGAAACACATTTATTTTTGAGAGAAATTCTGGTCGAACTTTATTTGACATTAATTATAAAAAGGTTCCAAAATCAAATATCCCTGGAGAAAAAACTGCTCATTATCAAATTAACAATCAATTACCAGAACCATTTACTCAAACAGAGTTTAAACTAAGTGATTTGAGAAATAGATTTTTAGAAGATGAAGATTATCTTAAAAAATTTAAAAACAAAAATACCTGGGGTTGGTTTGAACCCCCAACACTTGGTAAAGACTTGATTTTGTATGGAGTGCATGGGGGCAATAATTGGTATGGATCAAGCTTTAACCAAAAAAATAATATTTTATATATCCCCTCTAATAATGTTCCATATAAAATTGAGATGTATTTAAAAAGTACTTCAAAAATTACTGAAAAGAAATTTCCAAAAGAATTAAAAAATATTTTTAAATTCTACAATGATAATTGTTCAAGTTGTCACACAAAAAATAGAAATGGTTTAATTGAATTATCATATGAAAAAATTACAAGCAGAATTCCCTCGATTGTTGGTATGACAAAATATGAAAGCCTAAAAAATAATTTATATAATTATGATAGTTTTATAAAAAAACATAGCTCGTTAAAAAAAATTGTTAATAAAAACAATTATGGTGAGATAATTAAACTTTTTGAATATTGGGATAATTTACTTATGAAAGATAAAAATATACAATTTTCAGGGTATTGGGCAAAAAAAGTGGGCGATGATAATATGCTTATAACTAAACCACCTTGGGGTGAAATAATTGCATTAAATATTGAGCATGGAAAAATAATATGGAGAACTCCTTTTGGATATGTAAAAAATGGTTTAAAAGAAGAGAAATTAGGAACCATGAATAATGGTGGTTTATCAACCACTTCATCAGGTATAATATTCGCAAATGGAACAAATGACTCTTATGCAATAGCATTGGATGCAAGTAATGGTAACGAGTTGTGGAAATATAAGATGAATGCTCCTGGATCAGCACCACCTATTTTATTTACCTATAATAATAAGTTTTATGTGTCTTTTGTCTCAACAGGACTACAATATTATAACTCTAAAGAAAGAGATTTTTCTATTTACACTTTTGGACTTAATTAAATTTATTTGCTAATAATTAATTTTAATATTTAAGTTATCAATCAATTTAAAGTTTCAATGAAGTAATGTGATTAGATAATAATAAAATTATAAATTAAGAGATTATTACATAATAATGAAAAAAAAATTTATCAAATTCTTATTTTTTGTCCCTTTTTATATTTCAATAGTATTTATAGTCTTATTTAAAAAAATTATTCATATAAGATTTGGTGAAATTGAAACGAGAGCTGTTGGACATTTTAGTTTGCCTATTGAAATTTATTTATCAGAGAAAGATCTAGGTATAAATAAAACAAGACACAAGACATATGATTTTTTTATACAAAATAAACATGTAGCTAATAAATTTTTACTTAAAAAATGGAAAAGTAAGATTACAGTACTACCTTACTTTTTTATAAGTTTTTGGAATTTTTTTAGAAAACACGAATTTGGAAAAGAATTTTTAATTCCTTATCGTCATTGGTCTGATTACTCAGAAAAATGGCCGAATGTAAAGCATCAACATAGAGATATTCACAATGTTCTTCCTAAAACAAGAAATCATATTACTTTCAATACTGCCGAAACTAAAGCTGGAAAAAAATTTTTTATTTCTAATAATATCACAAGAAAACTAGTTATTTTTTTTGCAAGAGACTCTGCATACTATCAGTCAAAAAGAAATAACGAAGATAGCGATTTTAGAAATAGTCCAATTGAAGATCAAGCTAAAGCAATAAAAAGTATGACAGAAAAATATTTTTGTTTACGTATGGGTTCAAAACCTCATTATGAATTAAAAATTAACGAGAAAAATTATTTTGATTATAGTTTTTCAAAATATAATAACGAATTTAATGATATTTATATTTTGAGTAAAGCTCACTTTGTAGTTTCAACTGGTTCAGGCTTTGAAGATATGGCAATGATGTTTAGAAAGCCAGTCGTTTTGGTAAATGCAACTGAAACAGAGTATAGAAATAGACCTTTATTTAATAATTATATAAAATTATTTATCCCAAAAAAAATTTTTTCTTCGCAAAAAAAAAGATTTTTGACATTTTCTGAAATATTTAGCATAGGCGCTGAAAATTTACAGAGTACTAATGATTACAAAGAAAGAAACTTATCTCTTATAAATAATACTTCAAATGAAATTAACGATGTTGTTATTGAAATGGAACAAAGACTTAATGGTAAATGGATTGAAACTGATGAAAGTGCTAATTTACAGAAAAGGTATTGGGAAATCAATGCTTTTCCTGATATGCCAAAATTTGAATGTAAGATAGGCTCAAAGTTTTTAAAAGAAAATATTGATTTATTGAATTGATAAATATTAATTAAATTTTATGAAAATAAAAACTTTTTGCTTTGATTTAGATAACACTTTATGTTTTACAAAAAAAAATAACTATGAACAGTCAAAGCCAAATAAAAGAGCAATTAAAACTATAAATTCTTTATTTAACAAAGGTTATTTCATAAAGATACATACAGCTAGGTATATGGGTAGATCAAAAGATAAATTAAAAAATAAAAAAAAATTACATCTCAAAATATCTAAACAACTTAAATTTTTTGGGATAAAATATCATAAACTCTTTATATCGAAACCATCAGCAGATATTTATATTGATGATAAAGGATTTGGATATGATAATTCTTGGATAAAAAAATTTAGAAATTATGAATAAGAAAAATTTTATTGTGGATTATATTGATGAATTTTGTAGAACCATTTATTCAGCGAAAAACCAAAAAAAAAACTTATTGTTAATTAGTGAAATATTAAAAAAAACAAAATCTAAAAATTCTATTCATATTTTTGGAAATGGAGGTAGTGCGGCTATTGCCTCACATTTTAGTATGGACTTAACAAATAATTCTAATTTAAGATGTATGAGCTATAATGATCCAGCAATAATTACATGCTATGCCAATGATTATAAATTTGAAAATTGGGTATCAAGAGCTATTACCAAATATGGAAAAAAAAATGATGTTTTAATATTAATTTCATCAAGTGGTACATCAAAGAATATGATAAACGGGTTAAAAGCAGCAAAAAAAAAACAATTTAAAAGCATTATTTCTTTTACTGGTTTTGAAAAAAATAATTATTTGTCTAAGAACAGTAATATTAATTTTTGGATTAATTCTAATAAATACAATGTTATAGAAAATTCTCACCAATTTTATTTGTTATTGATCGTTGATTTATTAAAAAAATTAAAAATTTAGAAAATTTTTAAAAAGTATAATTTAAAGTTAGTTGCAGTAAATGCTTGAAAAAAAAATATGTTAATTTATTGATAAAGGTAGCTATGAAAAAACTTATTCCTCTTTACAAGCCTTATATCTCAAATGATGAAAAAAAAAATGTCCTGAAATGCTTAAAAGATAATTGGATATCTTCAAAAGGCAAGTTCATAAAAAAGTTTGAAGATAGCTTTAAAAAAAAATTTGGTTATAAATATTCATGTGTAACAACTAATGGAACTACAGCTTTACACTTATCTTTGTTAGCTTTAGATATTAAAATAAAAGATGAAGTAATTGTTCCTAACTTAACTTATGTGGCACCTGCAAATGCTGTAAAATATGTTGGTGCAAATGCAGTTTTGGCAGATATAAATCCTGAAACTTGGTTAATGGATGTCAAAGAAATTGAAAAAAAAATTACAAGAAATACTAAAGCTATAATTTTGGTTCATTTGTATGGTTTTGTATATAATTTTTCAGAAATTAAAAAATTAAGAAAAAAATATAATATTAAAATTATTGAAGATTGTGCAGAAGCAATAGGCTCAAAGTTTAGAAATAAATTTGTTGGAAATTTTGGTGATATTTCAACATTTAGTTTTTATGGCAATAAAACTTTTACAACAGGTGAAGGGGGCATGGTAGTAACAAAAAAAAAATCAATTTTTGAAAAAATTGTTAAATTTAAATCGCAAGGTTTAAATATATATAAAAAAAATAACTACTATAATCATGAAATTGTTGGTTATAACTATCGAATGACCAACATATGTGCAGCAATTGGTTATTCACAGCTAAAAAAAGTAAATTTTTTTATATCCCAAAAAAAAAAGATTAACGACTTATACCAAAAGTTTTTATCATCAGATCAAATAACTTTTCAGCAGGCACTTACCTCTTGCAAAAGTACTTTTTGGCTGGTTAATATCTTATTTAAAGACTCATTAACGAAACTTAAAGTTGAACGTTATTTGAAAAATAAAAATATAGAAACAAGACCTATATTTAAACCAATGAATCAATTAAAAATGTTCAAATTGTCTGACAAAAATTTTACAAATTCTATTTCTATATCATCGAGAGGAATTTCATTACCATCATATCCTGATCTAAAAACTAGAGATATTAAATATATTTCAGATAATATTAAATCTTGCTTAAAAAAATGAATTCTGAATTTTTAACAGAAAATGAGTTAAAAAAAATAAATTTTAAAAAGATTGGATCAAATATTCAAATCTCAAAAAATGTGACAATAATTGGAGCAAAAAATATATCAATGGGATCTAATGTAAGAATTGATGATTATACAATTATTTCAGCGTCTGAAGGAAAATTAAACATTGGTTCAAATGTTCATATAGGAGGACAATCTTATTTTGGATGTGGGGGAGAAGTGAAAATTGGAAACAATATTCATATATCTCAAGGCGTAAAAGTTTACTCAAAGTTAGATAACTATCTTGAATATGAGGATGAAACATCAGTAATCTTGAAAAAAGTTTTGATTAAGGACAAAGTTATCATTGGGTCTGGAACAGTTATTGTAGGAAACGCAACTATCAACGAAGGAACAACCATTGGCGCACTTTCGTTTGTTAAAAAAAATTTGAATAGCTGGTCTGTATATGGAGGCAACCCTTTAAAATTTATTAAAGTAAGAAAAAAAAGGTTGTGAAAAAGTTAATTGCCATTACTACAGGTGAATATCCTACACAAGGTGTTTTTACACTAATCAAATATTTGGCACTAAGCTTAAATACTTCTGCTGAATTCAAAAAAAAATATGATTTAGAAATTTTTGTTTTTCATGAAAATTTTTTTATGAAAATAAAAAAGATTATTTATAATTTTTTTTTAATTTTTAAAAATATAATATTTTTTCAAAATAACAGGATACATAAATTTAGCTATCCTTCATATGAATTTGTTAATGAATGCATTAGTTTAAAAAATAAAATTTTATTATTTTCTAGCCCAGAAATATACAATCAAAGAAAACCAAGTTTAATTTTACCTCTCCTAAGTCCTTTAAAATATAAAAAGTGCAAATCAATTGGATACATTTACGATTTGCAACATTTAGATTTACCAAATTTATTTACAAAAAAAGAGAGAAAATTTAGGAGTAAAGAGTTTTTAAAAACAATAAAAAAAAATGAAAAAACTTTCATAAACTCTAGATATGTACAAAAAGGTGTAATAAATAAATTCAAGATTTCAGAAAACAAACTTATTAAAATTCCTTTCTATCCGTATATAGTTGATGAAATCAAAAATATTAAGGTTATTACAAAAAAAAAATATGATATAAAAAAAAATTATTTCATTATTTGTAATAGATTTTGGAAGCATAAGAATCATGGTATTGCATTTGAAGCTTTTTCAAGATTTTTAAAAATTAACCAAAATTATCAACTAGTCTGTACAGGAGACAAATCAGACACCAGATATCCTGAATATTTTAATGATTTAAAAAAAAAATATTTTCATTTAATTGATAATGGAGATATTAGAATACTTGGGGTGATACCTAGAAACGATCAATTGAGTCTTTTGATAAATTCTGAGGCAGTTATTCAACCAACATTATATGAGGGGGGACCAGGAGGATTTTCTTCATATGAGGCAATTGCGTATCAAAAAAAATTAGTTTTATCCAATATTCCTATAAACAAAGAAATAAAATATAATAAAACTTTATTCTTTAATCCATTATCTTCAAAAGATTTATTTTTGAAATTAAAACTTATAAATTCGAAAAAAAAGGTTGAGAAAAATAATAAAAAAATTATTGAACTCTCTAATTATAATAAAATAAAACTAGGTAAATCTTTGTTCAAAGTTATTAATCAAATTATAAATGATAAGAATTAATAAAAAATTAGATTTATTTAATTGTTTATTTTTAGGTTATGATAATAAAAAAACATCACTAATTAAATTTCTAAAATCAAAGAAAATAAAAGTAATATCATATAGGAACAAAATCTTAACTTATGAGGTCGCAAAAAAATATGATATTATTATATCATTTGGGTATCGTAGAATTATAGCAAAAGAAATTATTGCAAAATTAAATAGGCCAATTGTAAATTTGCACATATCTTATTTGCCATATAATAGGGGTGCACACTCTAATTTTTGGTCATTTATTAATAAAACTCAAAAGGGAGTTACAATTCATGAAATAGATCATGGAATTGATACCGGCAATATAATATTTAGAAAAAAAATAAAATTTAAAATTAATAATGAAATTACCTTTGTGTCGACATATAAAATTTTAATCTTAGAAATAGAAAAATTATTTAAAAAAAAATACAAATCAATTTTCTTTAAGAATTATAAATCAAAAAAACAATTAATTACTACTAAATTAAATCTTAAAAAAGAGCTCCCTAGTAATGTCAATTGGAATAGTAAAATTAGTGAGTATCTTCACACTTATAAAACTTGACTTATAAAATGAGTGAATTAAATACTTTTCATGACAAAAAATTCAAATTATAAAAAATCTCTAAAACTTATTTTGCAGATTCAAAATATTAGAAAAAAAAATAATGTAAATTGGATGGATATGCTTAGATTGGCATTTAAGCATGACCCTAAAGGAGCTGCAAAAATTATGGCTAATATTTACACCGACGACCAAAGAGTGAGTAATTTAGTAGATAAGCTCTCTAAATCAAACAAATAGTTATTAAGAATTAGAATTTGTAATTAGTCTATTCTAATATAATTTTATGAAAACTTCACAAATTCACATATATAAAAAAAGTGATGAATTAAGACATCATCAAAAAATTTTGCTAAATTTTATTAAAAAACAATTTAACTCAAAAGATAAAGGAAGAATATTAGATATAGGATGTGCAAATGGAATATTTTTAAGAAATATTAATGTTGTTTTTAAGAATTTTTCTTCATTAGGAGTGGATACTTCGAGTGATATGATTAATTTGGCAAAAAAAAAAAAAATTTCTAATATAGATTTTGTAAAAAAAGATTTTATGAACTTAAAATACAAATCTTATTTTGATGTCATTACTGCTAGTGGTGTTTTAGCTTTTTATGATGATTACTCTAAACCAATAAATAAAATGTTATCATTTTTAAAAAAAAATTCTTATCTCTATATTTTTGGAACTTTTAATACTGAAAATATAGATACGTTAGTAAAATTTAAAAACAACTATACTAAATCAAATTGGGAAAAAGGACTAAATTCATTTTCAATTAAAACAATTTCAAATTTTTTAAGAAATAAAAACTTAGTATTTAAGTTTAAAAAATTTAATTTACCATTTAATTTAAAGAAGAAAAAAAACCCTATCATAAGCTATACTTTAAATAATCCTGGAAAAAGCCAAGTAATCTTAAATGGTGCAAACATAAGAATGGAATTATTTTACCTGGTAATTAAAAAGAAATGAGTGGTATTTTTTTTTGTAAAATATGTGTTTATCCTTCAAGTAAACCTCATATTGAATTTAATGATGAGGGTATATGTTCAGGATGTATAGCTTATAAAAGAAGACCAAAAATCGATTGGAATGAAAGAGGGTTAAAATTTAAAGAAATTTTAAATCATAATAAAAAAACTAATCCAGAATATTATAATTGTATTGTTCCAAGCAGTGGTGGTAAGGATAGTCATTATCAAGTTATAAAAATGCTTGAGTACGGTATGAATCCTTTAGTAGTAAATGTAATTCCTGATAAATTATCTGAATTAGGAAGATATAATATTGAAAATGTTAAAAAATTAGGAGTTGACACTATTGAAATTTCGTTAAATCCTAAAATTAGAAGAAGAATTAACAAATTTGCCTTAGAAACCGTTGGAGATATATCTTGGCCAGAACATGTAACAATTTTTACAGTTCCAGTTAAGGCTTCAGTTTTTATGAAGATTCCACTTTTAATTTGGGGAGAAAGTGCTGAGAATGAGATTGGTGGTCCAATTGAAGCTCAGGATGCAAATGTGCTAGATAGAAGATGGTTAGAGGAGTTTGGTGGCTTACTTGGCTTAAGAACAAATGACATATCTGATATACTTCAGATACCTAAAGAAAAGTTAACAATGTACACGTATCCTTCAGACGAAGAACTTAAAAAAAATGGAACAATGGGTTTATTTTTAGGGCAATTTCTTCAATGGGACGGTCATGAAAATGCATTAATTGCGGAAAAACATGGCTTTAAACCTTATGTCAAAGATGTAGAAGGGTCGATTGTTAATTATGAAAATTTGGATAACGTTTACATGAGAATACATGATTATTTTAAATTTTTAAAATATGGATACGATCGGGTAACAGATTGGTGTTGCACACATATAAGAAGAGGAAGAATGACAAGAGAAGAAGCGGTAAAAATTAATCAAGAGAAATCAGGTAGATTTCCTGAAGAGTATTTGGGATATAAAATTTCAGAAATCTTAAAAGAAATAGATTGTTCAAGAGAAGAATTTATTAAAATTTGTGATAAATTTACTAATAAAAATTTATTTGTTTGTAACAATAAAAATGAATTAATTAAAGATGATAAATTAAATTTAATACTTAAAAATAATGAATATAAATAAGTATGACGTTGCAGTTATTGATTATAACACTGGAAATATTGACTCGGTAATTAAAGCTATAAAATATTTTAATAAGTCGGTTATTTTAACAAATAACCAAAAAGATATAGATAATTCAAAAAGAATAATTTTACCAGGCCAAGGAAGTTTTCAATTTGGTATGCAACAACTTGAAAAGTTAAATCTGATAGATTTAATAAAAAAAAAAGCTCTTATTGATAAAATTCCTACTCTAGGGATTTGTTTAGGAATGCAATTATTTGCAGATTTAGGATACGAAAAAGAAAAAACAACTGGACTAGGTTTTATTAAAGGAGAAATAAAAAAAATTTCCACAAGTTTAAAACTTCCACATATTGGTTGGAATGAAGTTAGTTTTGAGCAAAAAAATGATTTATTTTTAGGATTAGATAATGATAAAGATTTTTATTTTGTACATAGTTACTATTTTGATTGCTTAAGATCAGAAAATATTTTAGCAAAAACTAATTATGATTTCAAATTTCCCTCTATTGTTAGAAATAACAATATAATTGGTTTTCAATTTCATCCTGAGAAAAGTTTGAAAAATGGGTTTAAACTTTTGAATAATTTTCTACAAATTTAATGCATAAAGTTCGAATTGCACCAACACTGCTATATAAAAATAACTTAGTTAAAGGTAAAAATTTTAAAAGTTGGAGAGTCGTCGGAAATTTGTATCAAATGATTAAATTATATAATCTTAGAGAAGTTGATGAGTTAATATTTTTTGATATTGATGCTAGTGAAAATAATTCAATACAATTTTCTTTAATAGATGAATTTGCTGATGAGTGCTTCGTCCCATTAACGATTGGTGGTGGTATTAAATCTCTAGAAGATATTGAAAATTTATTGAAGGTAGGTGCTGATAAAATTTGCTTAAATTCAAGCGCAATAAATGACATTAACTTTCTTAAAAAAGCTGTAGATAAGTACGGAAGCCAATGCATAGTTTTATCTATCGATTATAAAATCAATAAAAAAAATCAAAAAGAAATCTTTATAGGATCAGGAAATAAACCAACAGGTATATTGCTTGAAAATTTTATTGAAAAAGTAAATAAAGTAGAACCTGGAGAAATTTTGATAACTTCAATTGATCATGATGGGATTATGAAAGGTTATGACATTGAAACAATAAACGAAATCTCAAAAATTTCCGACGTTCCAATTATAGCTTCTGGAGGTGCCGGTAATTTAAAGGACTTTTATGAGATAATAGAAAGAACCAATATAAAAGCTTTATCAGCAGCAAGTATCTTTCATTTTACAGAAACAACACCACTTGATGTTAAGCGATATCTTGATAGCAAAGGTATAAAGGTAAGAATTTAAATTTAAAAAATTTATGGATTACAAACTAAGACTGAAGAAACTTAAAATTAGTGACGTTAATCTTGAATATTTGAGTTGGATGAATGATTATGAGGTAACTAAATTTACAGAACAAAAATTTAAAAAACATTCTTTGTTGGAAATAAAAAATTTTGTAAAAGAAAAACAAATTTCAAAAAAAGAATTTCTTTATGGAATCTTTATAAAAGAAAATTCTCATTTAACTCATATAGGCAATATAAAGATAGGCCCCATCAATAAAATACATAAAACAGCTGAAATTTCATATATTATAGGTAATAAAAAATTTTGGAGCAAAGGTTTAGGAACGTTGTCAGTAAAAAAAATGGTAATCTTGGCAAAAAAAAAAATTTAAACTTAAAAAATTAATCGCTGGATGTTATCAAAATAATTTTGGGTCAATAAAAGTGTTAAAGAAAAATTTTTTTAAAAAAGAAGCAGAATTAAAATCGCAAGTTGTATTTGAGACTAAGAGAATAAATAAATTAATTTTTGGAAGAAAAATTTAGTATATTTCTTTAAAGTTAATCGGATCATGTAAATTAATTTTTTTTTTAACTCTTTTTCCAATTAATTTCCAATACATGTCTGGCTTACATTTATTTTCTGGTCTTCTGATTATAAGATCTTTTCTTTTAATCACTTGATTTTTAGATAATACTTTATTTGCGTAAATTCCTTTTCTAAAAAATTTTGTAAATTTTTTTTCATGTGGTGATGGGTTAATTTGATTTTTTCCAGGTAAATCATTTATAGAATTTGCATAATCACAAATTATTTTTAAATCAATAGGATCAGCAGATAATGAATGGTCTAATCCAACCCTTTTTTTATCAAGTGTAAAATGCTTTTCAATTACTTTGGCTCCTAAGCTTAAAGCGTAAATGGACGCTTCAAAATTTTTACAATGATCTGAATAGCCAACTGTATATTCTCTGAATTTTTTTTTAAGTGATAAAATCCTGCTTAAATTAGCTTTTTTATTATCACAAGGGTACATAGATACACAGTGCAATATAGTAACATTTTTACTATTAATGACTTTTAATGTTTTTGATATCTCTAAGCTACTAGACATACCTGTAGATAAAATTATTGGTTTTTTTAATTTTGAAATTTCTGAAATTAGCGGGTAATCTGTCATGTCTGATGAAGCTATTTTGATTGCATTTAAATTCAGTTTTTTAACTAAATTTAAGCTTTCAAAATCAAATGGAGTACATATAAAATCTATTTTTAATTTTTTTGAGTAGTCTTTTAATTTTTTTAATATTGTATAACTTAAGCATACCCTATTCCAAATGGTTGAAAGTTCCTCCTTACCAGAAGTTTTTTTTTGAAATTTTGTTTTTTTAGATTTTTTAATCGCTAATGTTTCAGGTTTAAAAACTTGAAATTTGACTGCATTAGCACCAGCTTTTTTTGCTTCAAATATAAGTTTTTTTGCGGTTGAAAAATTTCCTTCATGGTTGATACCAATTTCAGCAATAATGTATGGTTTTTTTATTAAATTTATATTCATTGCGTTTATTTTTTTTATAACCCCTAACTTTAATAAATTTATTTAGAGAATGATTAAACATAAATTTAATCATTTAATCAATTTTTTTAATATATTAAAGGTGAATAATTTTACTTAGTTTACTATCTTTAAATTTACCTCTGGTATCAATTATTTTTTTAGACTCTGTTAAAATTTTTTTGTAATTAAATTTATAATGATCAGTGCATAATATCGTTAAATCATATTTTCCAAAATTTTTTACATTTGTGTTTTCTAAAGTCAAATTATTAATCTTAATATCTTTAACATATGGATCCATATAATCTACTTGACAATTTTTTATATTTTTGAGTTTTTTAATTATTTTAAGTGAGGGTGACTCCCTAACGTCATTAATATCAGCCTTATATGCAACACCTAAAATTAAGCATTTTGTCTTCTTTTTTTTGTTAAGAAATGTAATAATTTTATTTATAATCCAATCTGTGATTTGAAGGTTCATTTTAGCCCCAAGGTCAATGAATTTTGTTTGATAATTATATTTTTTTGCAATCCATTTCATAAAAATAGGATCTATTGGAATACAGTGTCCTCCAACTCCAGGTCCAGGTACAAATTTTTTGAAACCAAAAGGTTTAGTTCCTGCTGACTGAACCACATCATGTATATTAATATTCATCTTATTAGTTAATATTTTCATTTCATTAACCAAGCCTATGTTGACTGCTCTAAATATGTTTTCGAATATTTTACTTGTTTCTGCAACTTTAATCGATTTACACAAATAAATATTTTGAAAAATCTTTTTATACAAACTAACTATTTTCTTTTCACATCTTTTAGTATGTCCAGAAACTAATTTTGTAATTTTATCATAAGCTAATTTTTTTAATGTTTTATTTTTACCTGGGTCAATTCTTTCTGGCGAGTAAGTTAAAAAAAAATTTTTACCAATCTTAAATTTAGAATTTATTTTTTTTATAAAAATTTCTTCTGTGGCACCAGGATACACACTGCTTTCCAGTATAATTGTTTGATTATTTTTTAAAAATGGAAATATTATGTCCAAAGCATTTTTTATGTAAGACATATCTGGAATATTTCTTTTAAGTGGAGTAGGTAAGCAAATGATCAAATATTCACAGTAAGAGATTTGTTCTAAATTTTTTTTTAAATTAAATATTTTATTATTATCTATTTGATTAATTTCTTTATTTGAAATGTCAGAAATATAAGATTTTTTTTTTTTTAGTTTATCGATTTTTTTTTGATCAATATCAAATCCGACTACATCTTGTTTCTTATTGATCAATAACAGTAGCGGCAATCCTACGTACCCAAGACCAATAATTCCAATTTTATTCTTTATTGAATTCATTTTAATTAAGTCTTTGGAATCCACTTTGGCAAATAGATCCATCAATAAAACTGTCTATATCAAGACTTTTATTTTCAAATTTAGATATTTTTTTAAATATGTCATTCAAATTATCGAAATAATCATTTAATGTTTTTTCATCGTGTTTAACAGATAGAAATAATGCATTACCACACAACATTTTCTTCTTAAGCATTTCTTGAGATATAAAAGTCTTATATTTTAGCCACTCCTCTGATTCTATAGAAAAAGTTGATAATGCAGGTATACCAAGAACATTTATTTTAATGTGATTACTTTTCGCAATTTCATTCCACTTTTTTTGAACTTTTTTTCCCTTCTTCGTAATTATTTCCCAAGATTTAATCTTTTCCATTTGCTTTAATGTTTCAAGTGCCGCAACAGAACCGCTTCTTTCAGTCCAAAAAGTACTGCTCATAAACGTATCTTGAGCATGATCCATAATTTCTCTTTTTCCAATTATCGCTGAAATACTATATCCATTTCCAAGAGCTTTACCAAACCAAGCAATATCAGGCTCCACATTATAAAGTTTATGCAATCCTCCAAAAGTTTGTCTAAAACCAGAGGTACATTCATCAAAAATTAAAACTATATTTTTTCTATCACATATTGATCTAATTTTTTTAAGGAAATTATTTTTTGGTTTGAAATTTCTAGACACTTCCATTTTAATAGCACCTATGTCATGATTTTTTATAATATTATTAAGTTCGTCTAGATTATTATATGTAAATGGAAAAGCTGTATTCTTAAGATTTTTAGGTACTCCTTTAGCTTCTAGACCACCCATCAAATGTGAACTTAAATTATTTTTATTTTTTATGTTCGCTGAAAGGTACCAATCATGCCAACCATGATAACCACAAAATGCAATTTTATCTTTACCAGTTGCTGCTCTTGCTATTCTTACAGCCATTGCAGAAGCTTCACCCCCTGTCTTTGCTAATTTAGCCATATCGGCCCATTTATGTAAACTTAATAATCGTTCGCATAATTCAACTTCCTCATACGAATTGATAGTGCTTCCGTTCCCATTTTTAAGAGCTTTAATAACAGCATTATCAATATTTTTATTCGCGTAACCCATTATGTTACAACCAATTCCCATTAAAGATAAATCTCTATATTTTTTTCCATCTAAATCCCAAATATTTATCCCACTTGATTTTTTAAAGTAAGCTGGCCATTTTTTGGGATGAAATAGTTCTGGTCTTTTAGATAAAAACATATTTCCACCAGGAATAATTTTTTTTGCTCTTTTCCAAAGTTTTTTTGAAACAGTCATACTTGCACCTTCATTTCTTTTGATATGTTGATTGGTTAATTTAATTTTTTTTTTATTAATTGACGAAACTATTTTTTTCCACCCAAAAAATATATTTGGATTAAAATATTTAAATATTTTTTTTAGGCTGTCAAAATCTTCTATTTCATCCAAAGTTAATCTAATATTTGATAAATCTTCTTTATGCAGAATATTTAATTTTTTATTTTCATCATAATTTCTAATAAATGGAGTAACATGTTCTTTATCATATTTTTTAGTGGCGTAAGTATTTGCATGTTTGAGGCTTTTAAAATTGAATATTTCAATATCCAATCCATCAGGATATGTGACAGGTTCTTGATTACTTAAATAATCAACATTTGATTTGTAAAATTTTATTAAAAATTCATCTATTAGATTAGCATCAGCTATTATTCCGTCAGCTGTTATTCTAACAATTGTATCAGCATTATATTTTAAAGCAGCCTCATAATATCTGCTCAAAACATTTTTATCACTTCCTAAAAAGTAATTAATTTTTTTCTCCCTCAAAAAATTAATAAGATCAATACTTTTTTTATTAGTTGCAATTATAACATCATCAAGTTTTTTTGATTTTTTAAGTCGTTTATATAAAATTTCAATTACAGGAATATTATTTATTTTATACATGATTTTACCTGGCAATCTTGTTGAATTTAGTCTAGCTTGAATTATGGCTATGTTTCTCATTACCACTTTGAGGGATTTATTAGATTTATTTCTTTACTTGCATCAATAGACTTTGTTGAAACATCAATATATCCAGCAGAATTAATCAACTTTTTAAATTGTTGTGAACTGTCAATTCCAACGATTACTTTATCAATATAACTATTAGATAACGTATACTTAAGACAGACTTGATACTTTGTCATTTTTTTTTTCTTACAAATTTTTTCCCAATTTTCAAAAAAGTTTTTATATCTGAGGAATTTTTGAGGGATATTTTTTTTATTCATTAAAAGCAAACCTTGTAAAAAAGAAGTTCTTGCATGTATCTCAATATTCTTATCTTTTAATTCCTGTAAAATATTTGATTTTAATAACCTTTGGTCAAAAATATTAAAAGGCAAAAGAACTAAATCAATTCTATATTTTGAGATAATTTTTTTTAATTCTTGAACAGTATAAACTGATACTCCAATTTTTTTAATTAAGCCTTTTTCTTTAGCATAAACTAATCCTTTATAAATTTGATCACCCTTTTTATCTAGAATATATTTTGTATTATGTATATGCATTCCATAAATTTTATTTATTTTTAATTTTTTAAAAGAAGATTTCAAACTAGTTAGCACCCAATTAAATCTATCTTTTGGAGGATTAGTTGTTGGTAGTTTAGATACCAATTTAAATTTTGAAAAACCTAATTTACCCAGTCTTTTTTCTGAGTCCCCATATACTTCCGCAGTATCTATTATTTCAACATTATTTTTAAGAGCTAAATTCTTTATTGCAATGATATCTTTTGATTTTAATCTACCTGTCTTATTTGCAATCCCATAATTTTGACCAAATTGTAATGTCCCTATTCCTAATTTCAGAATAAATGATTTATCAGACAATAGTTTTTTATTTTTAACAAGTCCAATTATTCCTTCTCTTAAACCTATCTCTGGATTATAATTCGTATGCTGCTTAATTTTATTTATACTTGGTATTCTTTTTAAAATTTCTCTATCTTTTTTTCTATCACTAAACTTATATGAAATTTTTTTTATTTTAATTTTCTTTTTAAAAAAAGATGAAACCAAATAAGCTAATTTTTCTATACTAATTGGCTCAGAATTATTTCCAATATTATAAGCATTATTTTTTTTACCTTTTTTAATTATTTCTATAACACCATCAGTAGCATCGTTAACATGACAAAAGGATCTAATTTGACTGCCATCACCATATACTTTTAAGCTATCGTTTTTTGATGCTGCTTCTATAAATTTAGATATAACAAAATTATTATTTTGACCTGGACCATAAACATTAAAAAATCTAATAATATTATAATTTATTCTATGCTTTTGAGAGTAACCTTTTACGTATGCTTCAGCTGCATTTTTACTTATTGCATAAACTGATTTATTTTTAGTTTCAAAATTTTCATAAATAGGGAATTTTTTTTGATCGCCATAAATTTCTGATGATGAAGTAAATATAATTCTTTTAACATTATTTTTTTTTGCAGTTTCAAGGACTTTTTTTGTTCCTAAAATATTTATATCTAAACAATCTATAAAATTTTTGTCTGTATTTTGTACTCCCATAGATGCTGCCAAATGAATTATTAACTGAACACCTTTAGAAGCATAATTAAGTATTTTTTCATTCATTACTGAAGATTTAAAAAATTTAAAATTTTTATTTTTAATATTAACTGGGTTGTTTAAATCTAGACAATTTACCTTATATCCACTCAAAAGAAGCTTTTTGATCAGTACAGTGCCTATGAAGCCTGATCCTCCAGTAATTAATATTTTCATAATTTTAAGGTATTTTGTAGCCTCATAGTATAATTTTGATTTTAAATAAAGCTTTATTTTATTATTATAAATTAACGCATTATATAATTATCATGATAAAATTTTTTTAAACAAAATATACAACCTACAGATTTAATTAAGTGATTTCATTATTAAAAGATATTTTTAATCCCAATAATTGGATTAAACTTTTTAAAAATCCAAAAAGATAAATATTTTATATTATAGATTATTTTCTTACCCTGGAATGAATTTTAAAAATGTTAAAATAAGATTATTAAGAAATTTAAATAAAAAATTTTTGATAAAATTTCTTAACTTTATAGGAAAAAAAAATAAAAGTTTAAATTATTTTTTTTATGAACAAGTTAATAAAAACATGTTTCAAGATATTTCAATAGATGAAATTACATTTCAACTTGATTCCAATAAAAATATTAGTGAACAAACTTTTGATGCGTTTAAAAATTATGGAATAATTGTTATTAAGGATGTAATTTCAGAAGAAGAAAGAAATAAAATTATCAATATTTTTGAAAATTTTAGTATCAACAACGAAGTTATAAATTTATCTAATTATCAAAAATCAAACGATGTAAATGTTAAACTTTTTAATTCAAAAATTGATCAATTCCGAGAATTATTATTAATTAATAAAAAAATTACAAAAAAAATATTTGGTAAAGAAATATCTGCAGAAGGTCAATTTTTGATTCATGAATCTTCAAAAATTCCAGAAAGTATTTTTCCTGGTGATAATAATTTTCATATGGATAGATATCTACCAAATATTAAAACCATATATTTTCCTTATGATGTAGAGGAAAATTTATCACCATTTATGTATATGGTAGGATCTCATAGAATTAATAACAATTATCAAGATTTTTATTTAAATAATGATGAGTGTATTTTTGATGACAGAAACATTTTATTTAAAGATTATATTAATAAAAAAATTAAAATTAAAGTTAAGAAAAATTCTTTAGTATTAGCTGCTACAAATGGTTTTCATGGCAGAGCACCATTTGAAAAACAAGGTATAAGACTCACCTTATTTATGACTTACCCAAATTTTGATTTAATAGATTTATTTAATTACTCGAAAATAAATCGAACAAATTTTAGCCATTAGTTAATTAATCTTTTTTATTAAAACTTTTAAAATTAACAAATATTTATTTCTAGCATAATTAAATATGTTGTAATGACCGAGTCTTCATTATAGATAATACACAGTTATGAACAAATTAATTCCCTATGGTCATTTTTTTATAGATAATAAAGATATTGCTGAAGTTAAAAACTCTTTAAAGAATAAATTTATAACTTCCGGACCATATGTGCATAAGTTAGAAACCCAAGTTGCAAAAAAATTAAAAGTCTCATTTTGCATATCATGTAGCAGTGGAACAGCCGCACTTCATTTGGCCTTTATGTCTCTAAATTTAAAGAAAGATGATGTTATCATAATGCCTATAATTAACTTTATAGCATCAACTAACGTTTTAAGTTTAATGAACAAAAAAATATTTTATGCTGATGTAGATAAGTTAACAGGGCAAATGACCCCTCAAACAGTTAAAGAATGTATCAAAAAAAATAAATTAAAAAAAAATAAAAGTAATTTTAACAATGTATCTTGGTGGATCTCCAGACAATATTTTAGACTTTTATAAATTAAAAAAAAAATATAAGTGTTATATTATAGAAGATGCTTGCCATGCATTGGGTGCGAGTTATAGTGATAGAAAAAAAATCAACTTCATAGGGTCTTGTGCGCATAGTGATATATGCACTTTTTCCTTTCATCCATTAAAATCGATAACAAGTGGTGAGGGTGGCTTAATTACTACAAATAATAAAACTTTATCAAAAAAAATTAAATTACTTAGATCTCATGGAATAATTAAAAAAAACCACTGGGACTTTAATGTTAAAGCTCCTGGGCTGAATTATAGGTTGAGTGATATTAATTGTGCTCTTGCATACTCACAATTTCTAAAATTGAATTTGTTTATTAAAAAAAGATCTCAAATTGCAAAAAAATATAATACATATTTTAAAAACTTTCCAAATATTTTTTTTATTAGAAAAATAGAAAGAAACGTTAATTCAGCTTGGCATCTATTTTTATTAAAAATTAGATTTGAAAATTTAAATTGTGACGTGATTTCATTAATTAAATATTTAAAAAAAAAAAAAATTACTGTCCAACAACACTATACGCCAATTTATAAATTTGATTATTATAAATGGATAAAAAAAGAGGACTTTCCAAATGCAGAAAAGTATTACAAAAATACAATAAGTTTGCCTATATTTTATAAATTAGAAAACAAAAGCTTAATAAGAGTAATTAATGCTATCAAAAATTTTACAACAAAAAAATTGAGTAATAATTAAAATGAGTTTTACTCAAAAATTTATTAATCATAATTTATATCATCTCAAAGGAAATAAAAAAAAAAGTAATAAAATTTTTTTAGTTGAGTTTAATGGATGGCCAGCTATTCATATTATTTTTTCCTATTTAATTAATTTTTTTAAAAATGAAAAAGGTTGTAAAATAGTTGCATATGAGTGTTATCATCTTTTAAACAGACTTGAGCCAGCTTGGTATAGCAAGTATTTGTGGAAATTGGGTATTTTTTTAAACATTAAAACATTTAAGATTTTTAAATCATTTGGAACTGATCAATTTATCAAGCCAACTTATGCAAAAAATTATGATCATGAAGCAGATAGAATTATAAAAAATTTTTATTCAAAGAAACCTAACCTTGTAAAGTTAGAAAACTTTAAACTTAAAAAAATTTGGATTGGTGATTTAATTTACGATAGTTTCTTAAAAAAAAATTATTTAGTAACAATAGATATAAATTCTAATGATTTTAAAATATTTTTTAAAAAGTCTATAAAATTATTTCTATTTTGGAAAAATTATTTTAATACAAATAAAATTTCTGGAATAGGTGTGTGTCATTCTGTTTATTTAACAGGCATTCCATTGAGAATTGCACAATCAAAAAAAATAGATTGTTTTGCAATTTCAGGTTTTAATTGTGATTTAGTAAATTTAGTAAATTCTATATCGTATAAAAATAAAACAAATGGAACTGATACGCATTATAAATATTATAAGAAGATATTTTCAAAATTTCCAAAAAAAATTAAAAATGAGCATCTAATTTTGGGAAAAAAAATTCTAGATGATTTTACTTCTGGAAGGAAAAGGTACTTTTATATGAAGAACAAGACTTTTAGTCTCTCAAAATCAAAAAAGATAAAAGAAAAAAAATCAAAAACAAAAGTAGTTATTTTTGCACACGATTTTGTTGATAGTCCGCATGTTTATGGAAATCACTTTTTTACAGATTTTAAATCTTGGTTTAATTTTTTAGACAAAATTATAAAAAATACCGATTATAACTGGTATGTTAAAGTTCATCCTGGTGCAAATGAAATCACAAAAAAAGAAATTTTAAAATTAAAAAAAGATAATAAAAAAATTAAATTATTGGAAAAAAATTTTCCAAATAACCATTTAGTAAAAATTGGCGTAAAATTTGTTCTCACAGTTTTTGGTACTATAGCATCTGAATTGCCTCCATATGGAATTAGAGTTATAAACGCATCAAAAAATACTCCGCATTATGATTATAATTTTTCATTAAACCCAAAGAATCTTAAGGAATATAAAAATTTATTACTTAATTTAAATAATGTTAATGGTGAATTTAAATTTAATGATAAAGAACTTTTTATGTATCAATTTGTAAAAGAACTTATTTTTCAAAATCATCTATTTTTTAAAGATACTGAGAGATATTTTAAATTTACAGATAAAAGGCCATTACATCTTACCCCCCAATTATATAAATACTGGCTTGAAGATTTTAATTTAGAAGTCCATAACAAAATTATTAATGATTTAAGAGAATTTATTTATTCAAAAAATTATTTAACATTAAATCAAAATATTAACACTTTTCGAACATAACGAATAGATGTATTAATATAGACAATCAGAACGCTAGTTTAATTTATGTATTTCAATCAAGTTTTTAAAAATTTTAAGGCTAAGTTTAATCTCGCTTTTGATCCTGGCGAAAAAAAAAATTTGTTAAAAGTTTTAATATTAATGATTTTTGGCTCTTTTTTAGAACTTTGTGGTATAGGGCTGATAGTTCCATTAATAAAAGTTTTTACAGATAAAGAATTTTTAAATTCGATTTATAACATAATTGGAATTACACCTATTGATATTAATTTTTTGATTTTTATCTCGATATCTTTTTTTTTATTATTTTTTTTATCTAAAAATTTTTATTTATGGTTTATTTTAAAGAAATATTCGTTTTTTTTTTTCAAATTATGAGGCAAATTTGCAGACAAAACTTTTTAATGGATATTTGAAAAACTCAGTTACTTTTTTTAAAGAAAATAATTCTTCTCAGATTGTTACAAATATAATTTCTATTTCTTCATTTTTTAGCTCAGTATATCTTAACGCACTCATTAATGTAACTTTAGATATTATTATGCTGATATTAATTTTAATTTTGCTTCTATATTTTAGTTGGCAATCGACTATTCTTATTTTTGTTGTTTTTGGTAGTTTGGTATTTTTACTATACAGATCAAGTAAAAAACAATTATTTGAGATTGGTAAAACTCGTAATAAATTTTCTGCAATTCAATTAGCTAATGTTCAAGAGGCAATTAAAGGAATTAAGGAAATTAAACTAACTGGTAGAGAAAATTTTTTTTCTGAACAATTTATAAAAACAACAAGTATACTTGCGAATGCTTCTTATAAAAATGCTGTAATTTCTGGAACTCCAAGATTGTTTGTTGAATTTATATCTGTTGCAAGTATTGCATCAATAGTGTTTTTTTTGACATCATTAGGAAAAACTTTTAACGAAATTCTGCCTATATTAGGCTTATTTCTAGCAGCAGCATATAAAATGATTCCCACCTTAAATAAGATACTTTTGATGTTTAATAGATTAAAATTTTCAGGTGATGCTGTAAACAAAATAATTGATTTATTGGATAGCTTTAAAAATTATGAAAATCACAATTTCCAAAAATTTAATTCACAAAGAAAAATAGATTTTAAAAATTTGAGTATAAAAAATCTTCATTTTACATATGAAAAACGAAATAAAATTATTTTAGAAAATGTTAATATAAATATTAAAAAAAATTCTTTTATAGGAATAAAAGGGGAAAGTGGAACTGGTAAAAGCACATTTGTAGACTTACTAATGGGAGTCTTAAGTCCTACAAGTGGACAAATTTATATAGATGATGTTCCTTTATCCGAAATAATTAATGATTGGCAATACTCTATTGGTTATGTGGATCAAAATATATTCCTTTTACCTGGAAATATAATAAAAAACATTGCTTTTGGAATTCCAGATGAAAAAGTTGATATGCAACTTATTCGTGAAGTAGTTGAAAAAAGTGCACTTAAAAAGTTTGTTGATAATTTAGATAATGGTTTAAATACAAACATTGGAGAGGGTGGTGCTATGATATCTGGGGGACAACGTCAAAGAATTGGAATAGCTCGAGCACTATACAATAGACCTAAAATTCTAATTTTTGATGAAGCAACAAGTGCATTAGATATCGAAACTGAAAATGAAATATTAAATGAAGTAAATCAATTAAAGAACGAAATTACTATGATTTCCATATCTCATCGCAATTCAACAGTTAGACATTGTGATGTAATATTTAATTTAAAAGATGGCTCATTAACAAGTTATAATAATTTTTGAAATGCAAGATCCACTAATCACCATTATTACAGTAGTTTTAAATGATGAGAAGAACATTGAAAAAACTATACAAAGTGTTTTGGGTCAAAAATATAAAAATATACAATACATAATTATTGATGGTAATTCAAAAGATCAAACAAAAAATTTAATCAATAAATATATTGATAGTATCAATATTTTCATTTCAGAAAATGATAAAGGTATTTATGATGCATTTAACAAAGGTTTAAGAAGATCCAAAGGAGAATTGATTGGATTCGTAAATTCTGGTGATACTTTAACATATGATGCATTAGAAATTTTGATTAGATATTTTAAAAAATTTAAAGATAAAGATTTTTTTTTCGGAGCAGTTAAAAAACATTGGGGTATTTTATATGGATACAAAAAATGGAAAATAAATTATACTTGGGGTTTTTATTCAAGTCATTCAACTGGTTTTTTCATTAAAAAAGATGCTGCAAAAATTGTGGGTGAATACAATCTTAAATATAAATATTCATCAGACTATGACTACTTCTATAGAATGATAGTAAAACACAAACTAAAAGGAATTGGAACTAAAAAAAATGAATTATTCGGAATATTTCAAAGAGGCGGATATTCAAGTAGTATAAACTTTTATGATCATTTAGTTGAATGCACTAGAATAAGACTTGATAACAAACAAAATAAAATTATTGTACTTTTAACAATCATAATAAAATATTTATTTAACCTTAAAAGACTTTGATAGAGTTTTTACTATATGAAGATATTGATAACAGGTGCTGCAGGATTTATTGGATTTCATTTAGCTAATTATTATTTAAAAAAAAAATATGATGTAATTGGTATAGATAATCTAGATAATTATTATTCAGTTAAATTAAAAAAAAAAAGAATTGATTTATTAAACAAAAACAAAAAATTCAAATTTATCAAAATTGATATAGCTTCAAATAAGTTGGAGCAAACTTTAAATACTTATAAATTCGAATTAGTAATTCATCTTGCTGCTCAAGCAGGAGTTAGATATTCTCTTATAAACCCAAAAAAGTATATTAAATCAAATATCAATGGATTTTGTAATTTATTTGAGTCTATTAATCATAAAAAATTAAAAAAAGTAATTTATGCTTCCTCAAGTTCGGTTTATGGAGATACAAAAAAGGTACCTACGTCAGAAAATCATAATTTGTCTCCTAAAAATATCTATGGATATAGTAAATTAGTAAATGAAAATATGGCTAATTATTATTCTAAGAAATTTTTAATTCCATTTATTGGGCTTAGATTTTTTACAATTTATGGAACTTGGGGTAGACCAGATATGTTTATTCTTAAAGCATTAAGTGCAAAAAATAAAAAAAAAAAATTCTATCTTAATAATAACGGCAATCATCTTCGAGACTTCACTTCAATAAAAGATGTTATTAAAATTTGTTCTAAAATTGTTAATAAGAAATTTTCAGAAAATAATATTTATAATGTTTGTTCAAATAATCCTCAATTAATTAGAGAAGTTTCTGAAAAAATATCAAAGCTAAGTGGACACATTAATTTTATTAATATTAAAAAACATAAAGCCGATGTTTTAAATACACATGGAAATAATTCTAAAATAAAGAAAGATATAAAATTTAAAAAATTTCAAAATTTTGATAATGAATTGGTTCAAATAATTAATTGGTTTAAAACTATAAAAAAACATAATTACTTTTAATATTACTAAAATTTTAGATGATAAACTTTGATATAAGAAAAAAATTACAAAGAAATAATTATATTTTGAGATCTAGAAAAATTTCTACGGCACTAAGAAAAATTTTGTCAAAAGAAAAAATAGGTATTATCGATATTGGTGCTGGTCATAGATACTTACCTATAATTTTAAATTTTGATGGTTTGTCTAAAATTGCAATGGTTGATCCAAATAAAAGTTTAGATTGGTCATTTAGTAATTTTAAAAAAATAATTAAATATCCTGAAAATTTACTAAAATTCAAATTTGGTATAAGTGATAAAACATCAAAGAATAGATATTATATTACAAATACTTTAACTGGCTCAACATTTATAGATATATTTAAAATAGCAAAAAAAAATAAAAAAAAGTTAAGCAAAAGTTATTTTGGGTATAAAAAAAGTGTAATCCAACAAGTTTATTCTTATAAAAAGTTTATAAGTACATTTTTTAAGTATGATGTTGATATAATAAAGATAGACGTTGAAGGCTTAGAGGGCAAAATTATTAAATCAATAGTGAAGTATTCTAAACCATATTTAATTGAGGTAGAAACAAACCTTAATAGCAATATTTATCCAAATAGTTTTGATGAGATAAATACTTTATTAAAAAAAAATAAGTATAAACTAATAACTGGTTTCCCAATTTATATGCGATCAAAAAATTCTATAAAAAATGAACCATTTACTCTAGGCAATTATGACAATCCTATTCTAAGGGCACCACTAGAACAATTTGAATGTATATATGTTAAGGAAAAAAAAAATTATAATCTAAAAGAAATTATAATATTATTAGGATATGGATTTATACACGAAGCACAAAAAATAATTAAACTTTCAAAGACAAGTTTAACTAATAAAAAATTGAGTTTAATAAATAAATTTATTCAAAAATTTTATAAAAATTTTTGATTTGATCTTTTAAGATTTATTTTTTTTTTAGAAAAAATTATGTTACTTTTAATTTTATTTTTTATCAAATTATTAGAATTTATATGGATTAAATTTTTTTTTATAAGAGATGTATCTAAAAATATGACTTTTAAAATATTAATAAATAAATTGATATAATTTTTCTTAAAAAATTTTTCTTTTTCGGAAAAAAAATATGCATTTGAATATCCATGATTAGTTAAAAAATTGATTATTCTTTTTCTTTTAAAAACATCATTTTCACAAAATTCTATAAATAGATAACTGTTATTCTTGCTAAGAATTTTTTTCATACCTATTAAAGCTTGATATTCGTGCCCTTCTATATCAATTTTTATTAAATCTATTTTCTCATTTAGATCTATTATGTTATCTAATTTGTTAATTTTAGATTTAATGGATCCAGTATAATTAAGTTTTCTTCCACCAAAATTATTGCTCTTAGTATTTTTGAAATAAAGGTTACCCCTTTTATTTGAAATACCAACATTATAAATTTTAATTTTTTTATTATTTGCACAGTTAAATTTTAGGATTTCAAATGTTTTAGGATGTGCTTCAAATGCGTATACTTTATTAGAAAATTTACTTATGGCCAAACTGTGATTTCCAATATTTGCCCCAATATCAATAACATTAGATTTTTTACTTAAAATCCTAGAAATAATTGAAATTTCATCTTTTTCGTAAATGCCTTCAATATTTATTTCTTTTGAAATTGTATCATTGAAAAAATATACAAATTCGTTTTTATGAATACTCTTAAAAATATTTTTTTTTCTATTAAAATTAAGTCTTACAAAATATTCTAAAATTAAACTGACTATTTTATCTATTTTTTTGGACATGAAATTGTTATCATAAGTTAAATTAATTATTTCAAAATATATGAAAATTACATTTAACAATACTATTTTTTCGATAGAAAAAACAGGAGGTATATCTAGATATTTTATTTGTTTAATGAAGGAGCTTATCAAAAATGGAATAGATATAAAAATAATATCGTCATTGCACAAAAATAAATTTTTAAATCTATTGCCTAAATCTTATACTAGTGGATTATATTTTCCAAATTACCCAATACTTAAATTTATTGAAATATTAAACAATAATAAGTTTAATAATTATATAAATAAAGAGTCAATAAGTCTGATTCATGATACATATTATACACCTGGTATTATTAAGCCAAAAAAAATTAAAAAAATTATTACCGTTCATGATCTAATTCATGAAAAGTTTAAAGATTATTATAGGAATTACGAAGATGAAATTGATAAAAAAAAAAAAGCTTTTATAGATTGTGATCATTTTATATGTGTTAGCAATAATACAAAAAATGATTTAATTGAATTTTATGATGTAGAGCCAAGTAAAATAAGTGTCATATACCATGGAGCAAATCACTTAATAAATAATCAAGATAACTATGATTTAAAAATAAGTGATCCTTATCTACTTTATGTTGGAAAAAGAGACAAATATAAAAATTTTATATTTCTTTTAAAGGCATATGCAAAATGTAAAAAAGTAAATCAAAATTTCAAATTAGTTTGTTTTGGAGGTAATAAATTTAATAAAATTGAAAAAAAAATTATAAATGAATTAAATATTCAACAAAATATTAAATATGTAAAAGGAGATGATAAAATTCTTAGTGCTTATTATTCTTCAGCTGCATCATTAATATCTCCATCACTTTATGAGGGTTTTGGATTAAATATAATAGAGGCAATGAGTTTTAAATGTCCAGTCATATGTAGTGATATTGATGTGTTTAAAGAAATTTGTGGAAATGATGCAACATATTTTAATCCTAAAGATGAAAATAATTTAATTTATGTAATGGAAGAATATTTATTTAAAGATAATTATATCAAAAATTTGGCTTTTAATTCATATAATAATTCTAAAAAATTTACTTGGGAAAAGAATTGTAATGAAACAATTAATATTTATAAAACATTAGCTTAGTTTATTTAAAAATTAAACCTATTGATTTCTGATCTTCTAGCATCAAAAGTATAGCCTTGAATTTTGAAGAGTATTTTAAATCTCTAATTCTATCACCTATATGATATTGATTTTTTTTTGTTAATTTTTCTTTTTTTAAATCATATTCCCATCTGTATATAGAGTAACCTTGATTTGCTCCAGAACCACTAAGACATGCGTTTAAAAGTGTATAATTGGACCATTTCTTATGAAATTTTTCATCAACTTTTGTTATTTCAGAGATACCACAATTCACAGGCCACCAATATTTTAAGGGTTCAGAGTATCCATTTTTTTTATGATTTCTAACTATATTTAAACCATCAATTCTTGCACCATAACTAGCTTGTGGCCAACCATAATGGTTTCCTTTTTTAATCAAATTTATTTCGTCTCCTCCAGTAGGACCATGCTCAGTCTCAAAAATTAAATCCTTTTCCTTGTCATAAAAAAGTCCCTGGGGATTTCTATGACCATACGAGAATATTTCGTACTCATCTTGATTTAATTTTATTATTTTGCCTATTACAGAATCCTTTGAATTCATTTTTTTTATAAACTTTTCATAATTATCCATTAAAGCATGATCAGAAACAGTAAGTAAAAAATCATTATTTTTGTATTTTACAATTCTACCCCCAGAATGAGAAAAGTCAGTAGAGCCTATAATCAATTCATTGGGATCAAAAAATTTTTCAAACTTTATTTCATTATTCTCTAAATCTATACTTCCTTTTAATATCATTGTTGAGAGAGAATATTCTTCTTCTTTTATTTTGTTACTACCATTAATTACGACATACAAATCTTTGTTATCAACAAGTATATCTCTTATTAAAATATTTCGATAACTTAGCCAATCATCAAAATCAAATCTGAAATTAAAATTGGTCTCATTAATTTTATCTAATTCAAATTCTCCTTTTTTAATTTCCCCTAGTTTATTTGAAAGATAAAAGCTTCCATCATGAGCTGCAAATAAAATTCTGTCTTCATATAAATCAATATAACCGATGGGCCTATAAGAATAATCTTCACTATATGTTAAACCATTATTCTCTAATTTAAATTTTAAAAAATTATATTTATCATTTTCTAAAAAAATTATTCCGTTCTCTTGATCTTTAATTATATTTTTATTTTCTCTTTCTATTTTACTTTTAGAAAGTTGCCATTTTTTTTCAAAATATTTTGAATAAAATTTGTATGAATTTAATTTTATAAAAATTGATCCAGAAAATAACAATACAACTAATAAAAATAAAAATAATTTTAATTTTTTTCCCATGTATAAAGTCAATTTTTAGTGTTTAAAAATAAAGATTCATATATAATAAATTAATTAAATGCACTCAATAAATACTTAAAATTATAATAATTTATTTTTAAAGATATGAAAAATTACTTAAAAAAGAAAATCAAGGAAATTCTCATCTCTAATGGCTGGAAACTATCAAAAATTTATAAAAATAAGAGTTATACAAATCAAAAACCAAATTTAGAATTATTGAAAGCCATAAACTCATCAAATGGGATATTGCATATGGGTGCCCATCGAGGTTCTGAAGCAGCAGTTTATGATTGGTTTAATAAAAAAACTATATGGATAGAGGCAAATCCTAAAATTTATACTGACTTAAAAATTAATGTATCAACTTATGTAAATCAGAGTGCATTTAATATTCTTTTATATGAAGAAGATAATAAAAAGATCAAGTTTAATATTTCAAATAATGATGGTGCTTCTTCATCCATTTTTAGCTTTGGTTCTGAAAGTGAAAAAGATCATTTAGAAATGATAAACTCTGTAAATCTTATTTCAAAAAAGATAGATACTTTTTTTTTAGAACAATTATTTAAAGTAGAAGACTATGATTTTTGGGTAATGGATATTCAGGGAGCTGAACTTTCAGCTTTAAAGGGAGCAAAAAAATCTCTTGAAAAATGTAATTTTATTTATGTAGAAATTAGC
>MDTG01335527.1_pt1 | contig 41433 bp, 36 predicted proteins | sample 811421 | NCBI WGS metagenome assembly MDTG01 (sample SAMN05326645, study PRJNA326480) | marine metagenome | isolation source: seawater | place: Pacific Ocean: South East | collected 2011 | reverse complement strand
TTCTTGTGGGAGGTTCTTTCTTAACATGCTTGAATTTCGCAGCAGTATTTACAAAGTCAATTAATGTTGAACCTATAACTATTTTCTTTTTATCCTATACTTTAATTGCACTAGTAATGAGAATATTTTTCGGATGGCTCCCTGATAAATATGGACAAGTAACATTTTGCAAGCCAGCATTGATTTTCTATGGTTTATCGATTGGTATTCTTGGATTCTCGATAGATTTCATAGGAGTTGTATCCGCTGGACTATTATTCGGTTTATCTCATGCATTAGTATATCCATCAATTTATACTTTAGCCTTGAGGTATACCGAAATTAGTGATAAGTCGAAAGCATTTTCAATCTGCAGTGTATCGTTTACCTCCGGGGGCATGATTTTCTCGGTCCTATATGGATTGGTTGCAGAAACATATAGTTTTAAAGTTATGTTTCTATCTTGTAGTATAATAGTAACCTTGGGTTTTTATTATTTTATGAAATTATTAGAGAAGGAATTGATTGATGAGTTCAGATAATCAATATATAGAGAAAAGAAAAGAAAAAATTAATCAATTAAGAGACTTGGGAATTGATCCATATTCCAATAAGTTTATGAAGACTGATATGGTAGAAGACATCTTAAAGAAATATTCTCAAGAATCTCCTAAGTCTTTTGAGTTAGATAATATTAATTATAAAATTGCTGGGAGAGTTACAGCTATAAGAAGTTTTGGCAAATCAGCTTTTGTTAAAATTATTGATAATATGAAAAGAATTCAAATATTTATTTCGAATGATTCTGTTGGAAAAGAAAAAATGAATTTTTTTAAAAAATTTATTGATGTTGGAGATTTTATTGGCGTAGAAGGTCATTGTTTTTTTACAAAAACAGAAGAGTTGTCAATTGAAGCAAAAGATATTGAAATATTAACAAAATCAATAAATATACTTCCAGAAAAGTGGCATGGACTAACTAATGTCGAAACTAGATATCGTCAAAGATATGTTGATTTAATAGCTAATGATAATGTAAAAGAAATATTCATATCTCGATCTAAGATAATTGCACAAATAAGAAATTTTTTGATTGAAAAAAAATTTCTTGAAGTAGAAACTCCAATATTACATACAGTAGCTGGTGGCGCTGCCGCAAGACCGTTTACCACTCATCATAATACTTTAGATATGGATCTCACACTTAGAATTGCACCAGAGCTTCATTTAAAAAGACTCGTCGTTGGCGGAATCGAGAAGGTTTTTGAAATTGGTAGGAATTTTAGAAATGAAGGAATTTCGACTCAACATAATCCTGAATTTACAATGATTGAATTATATGAAGCCTACTCTGACTACAATATAATGATGGACCTTGTTGAAGAATTGGTTCTAGATTGTGTGAAATTATTCTCAGATAATAATAAAATAATATATCAAGAGAAAGAAATTGATTTTACTGGACCATGGAAGAGAGTTGATATGGTTCAATGGCTATCAGAATTCTATAAATATGACGTTTTAAATAATCCAGAAGAAATACTTAAAGAGGCTGATAAAATGAAGATTAATCATTTTGATTTGCCAGGAAAGGCAATTACAGAAATATTTGAGGAAAAATATTTAAAAGGGATAATTAATCCTGTCTTTGTCTACGGCTTCCCTATTGATGTATCACCCCTAGCTAGAAGAAACAATGATAATCCTATGATTGCAGATAGGTTTGAACTTTTTATTAATGAGAAAGAGATTGCAAATGCTTTCTCAGAATTAAATGATTCTGAGGACCAACTTGAAAGGTTTAATAAGCAATTAGAGTTAAAATCTAAAGGTGATGATGAAGCCAATGATATGGATGAAGACTATATTAATGCTTTACGATATGGGATGCCACCTACAGCGGGAGCTGGGCTTGGAATAGATAGGCTAGTTATGCTTTTAACAAATAGTCCTTCAATTAGAGAAGTAATTCTTTTTCCACATATGAGAAATGAATAAATTCGTTAGATTATTTATTTTAAGCTATATAAAAAATTTTTTTAAGAAACGTAATAACTCAGTACCAGGAATAATATCAATTACCTCAATAAGTATTTCTGTCTTTTCTCTAATAATTGTACTTTCTGTTATGAAAGGATTTGAGGTTAAAGTTAAGCAAAAAATATTAGAAAGTTTTCCTCATATTGTAATAAATAACGATAAAGTTTTAGATCTTAATCAAATAGAAGGGGTAAAGTCGTATAGAAAAACTTCAGAGGATTATGGTGTCATTTTAATAAGAGATAACTTTGATGTTGTTCAAATCAAAGGTTATGACAATAAGTTAATAACAGATTCAATAGAACATGAGATGCTTGATGGAAAGTATGTACCTATAGTAATTAGCAATGAATTCTCTAAAAAGTTTCGCCTGAAAGAAAAATCAAAAATTAAAATTTTGGCTCCTGATTTTTCAAAGAAGAAGGTACAAATTAAAGAAATTCAATCATATGTACTTAAAATTCTGGATATTAAAAATTCTGAATTTAATAGGATTTACATGCGGAACGATACTAAAAAGAAACTTGGTTTATCAAAAAATATTTTTACTGAAATTTTAATTATAGATCCGTATAAGTCTAAACTTATAGCTGATAAAATAATTAAAAAGTACCCAAGTATAAAATTCGACCTTATGGATTGGCAAACGATTAATGCAAGTCTTTTTAATTTAATGAAACTAGAAAGATTATCAATAACAATCTTCTTGATGTTTTTAATAATTTTATCCGCTACTAATATTTATTCTAATATGGTTAGCTTTATTTTAGAAAAAAAGAATGAGATAGGAACCTTGATCTTGCTAGGGGCCAGTAGAAAGTCTTTAATTCTAATTTTTACTTTTGTTGGATTATTTCTAGGGCTTTTTGGAACAATTATTGGCGTTCTATTGTCCTTGTCAGTTTTATATTTAATTATAAATACGGATATTATAAATTCTTTATCAATTGATATTTCTTTTTATCAGATTGAGGGATTTCCTATTATCATCTCTATTGATTATTTTATTTTAATAAGCATCTCAGCACTTCTTGCTGTTTTCGTATCTTCATTAATACCTTCTTTGTTAGTTCTTAATAAAGACTTGGAGCCACTTATAAGGAGGAACTATTAAAGCCATGATAGAGATTAATAACTTATCAAAGAATGTTAATGGTAAACAGATATTAAAAGATATAAGCTTTAAAATTTTTAAAAGTGATTTTGTTTCGATTGTAGGGCCGTCAGGTTCTGGCAAGACAACTCTGTTAAACATTCTTTTGCTTATAACTAATAAAACTTCAGGTAAATATTTTTTTAATGACAAGGATATGGAAGAAATCTTCAATAGTAGCAGCGAGACAAGAAAATTTAGGAGTCAAATAGGTATAATGTCTGCCTTTTCTGAACTTCTTAGAAATTTTACAGTCAAGGAAAATATAATATTGCCATCAATTATTGAAGGGATAGCTTATAGTAAAGAATATTATGAAAAGCTCACTAATGATTTACAGATTAGTAATATTTTAGATGAGAATATTAGTACCTTGTCAAGTGGAGAAAAACAAAGAGTACTCTTAGCTAGAGCCTTAATCTTAAATCCAATAGTTTTAATTGCTGACGAACCTACTTCAAATTTAGATAGCGATAATGCTATAAAAATGATAGATATTTTATCTAATTTGAATGAAGAAAATAAAACAACTATAATAATCGCAACCCATGATGATAAAATTTATGATAGGACAGATTCAGTTTATAGAATCGAAGATGGAAAGATAAGAGTATAATATTTTGAGAAACTTTTTATTTACAGCACTATTTTTATTGTTTGTTTTTATACCAGCTATCACTATATTTGGGGATGTAACAAAGAAACCTAGCACAAATACAGAAACTATAAGTTCTTATGAAGGCGTTGTAATTGATAGAATAGATTATTATGGGAATAGAATTATTCTTTTGGATAAAATAAAAGAGATAGTCTCCATTAATCCTAAAGATAAATTTACCTCAGAAAGTCTTAAAAATAATATTAAGAAATTATATGATACAAATTATTTTTATAAGATAGACGCTGTAATTAAAGAAATTAATAAAGAGATTGTTTTAATAATAAGATTTGAAGAGAATCCTATACTCGCAACTTTTACAATTAAGGGAAACGAAGAGATATCCGAGAAAGACTTAAAGGAGCCTCTTAACCTTTCAATAGGAAAAATTGTCAGCAGAAAGCAGCTTGAGATTTCAAAAAAGGTTGTTAAGCAGTTTTATTTTTTTAAAGGGTTTAATAACGTTCAGGTTGAGGACTCAATCTTCCCAATTGGTGAGGGAAAAATCGAGTATGTTATTTCCGTAAAAGAAGGAAAAAGAGGTTATGTTAAAGGGATTGATCTTTTGGGAGTTGATGAATCATTTAAAAAAGAACTACTAAAATCTATACAAACTAAAGTTAAATGGGTCTGGTCACCAATTACAGGAAGAGGGAGATTAAGTTTAGAGCTTGTTGATATGGATGAACAGAACGTAAAGCAGTTCTTTTTAAATAAAGGTTTTTTAGATATTAAAACTGATAAGCCAATTGTTACTTATGATCAGGTCAAGGATGGATACAAAGTAGTCTTTAACGTAAATCAAGGTGTCAGATATAAAACTAAATCAATAACCCTTAAGGGTGACTTAATTAAAAAGGAACAAGAGCTTAAGAGTTTACTTTTATTAAAAGAAGATGAATTTTTTGGAACCGGCAAGCTTACTCAAGATATTGAAAAATTAAACACTATATATGGTGATGAATCATATGCATTCGCAAATATAAGCCCTAGTGTTGTCAAGGATAAATCAAGTGACAAGGTGATTATTGATTTTAATATAGAAAAAGGTGAAAAATTTAAAGTTAATTTGATAAACATATCAGGAAACACAAGAACTAGAGATAAAGTTATACGTAGACAAATATTGGTTAATGAAAATGATGATTATTCGGCATCAAAAATCAAAGCATCGAAGCAACGTGTAAATCGTCGAGGTTTTTTTGAAAAAGTGGAGATCTCGGAGAAACCAGCAGTTAAAAAGAATTTTCTAGATTTAAATGTTGAGGTTGAAGAAAAAGCTACTGGTTTCTTTAGTATTGCTGGTGGCTATAGTTCTACTGAAAATTTATTGCTTGGTATTCAGATTCAAGAATCAAATTTACTTGGATATGGAAAACAATTAAGTACTTCTGTTACCGTTGGTGGTCTAAGTAAAAATTTCTCTGTTGATTATAATGACCCGTATTTTTTTGACACTCTTTATACATTTGGTCTTCAACTTTTTAACACTGAATATCAATATGTAGATTTTGATAGAAATTCATTTGGTGGAAAAATAAGAGTAGGTAAGGCAGTCAGTGATTGGTCTTATCTAAATTTTAGATACAGATATGAAAATATGGAGATAGACAACTTGAAACTTGGAGCTAACGAAGTTTTTCAACAAGGAGAAGATAAAATTAGTGCTCTAGGAGTTGGAATTACATATGACACTAGGGATAATTTTATTAATCCTTCACGTGGAGTATCTACTGGTTTTAATATTGAAGAATCAAATGATATTTTAGGAGCAAATCTTTATTATACAAAATATAGTACTAATTTTAGCAAATACTACTCTATTAAGCGAAACCATACTTTAGCTTATAAGGTTGAAGGAGCTTTTGTCGATTTTAGAGACATAGGGAATAAGATTATTGTTGGGGAGAGATTTTATTTGGGTGGACCTAATAATCTTAGAGGTTATAAAGCTTCAAGGGTTTCACCTAGAAGGCTATTGTCGACCGGAAATTTCGTAAGGATTGGTGGAAATAAGTATGTTTTTAATACATTAGAGTATTTATTTCCAATTGCTTTAGAAACAGGTCTTAGGGGAATACTTTTTGTTGACGCAGGAAATACATATGACGAAAGCGAAAATATAGATTATAATCCAAATGATATGAGAAAAGATATGGGGTTTGGATTTAGGTGGCTATCCCCAATGGGTCCATTAAAGCTTGATTTTGGATTTCCAATAGGAAATAGAAAATCAGGAGAGAGTAAGTTTGAGGTTCAATTCTCAATCGGATCACTTTTTTAATATAAATTAATAAAATGGAGAAATTTTATGAATAGATTTTTAATTATTATTTTATTTTTACTTTTAACTTCAACAAGTTCTTTTAGTGAAGGTCATGATGAAGCTGTTACTGTAAGCAATGATACAGTAAAAATTGCTATTGTAGATTTTCAAAGGGTTTTAACCGAATCTAAAATAGGAAAAGATTATATTAAAAATGCAAAGAAAAATATAGAGAAGAAACAGGCAGCTCTTGCAAAGCTTGAAGATAAAGTGCGTGCAATGAGGGATAAGTTTAATGAACAAAAGCTAGTTTTAGATGAAAAGGTTAGAGATCAAAAAGCAGAAGAGCTTGCTTATAAAATTAAGGAATTACAAAGGAAGACTGAGGATTTTCAAGCTGAGGTTAAAATTGCAGATGGCAAATTTCAAAGAGATATCCTGAGTGTATTGATGAAAGAGGTTAAGTCGGTCGCTGAACAACTTGGGTATGATTTGGTATTATCAAAAGCATCCCCTGGTCTAATGTATGTCAGCACTTCAATGGATATAACTTCAAAAGTCTTGGATAGAATGAATAGGTAAACTTATAAACTATGATTCTTGATAAGGATGAAATAAAAAAATATATTCCCCATAGAGAGCCATTTCTATTCGTGGATAAAATTCTTGAACTTGATTTGGAAAAGTCAATTAAAGGATCCGTTGTTTTTAGCAAAGACTCCTATTTTTTTCAAGGTCATTTTCCTAGTAACCCTGTTGTGCCTGGAGTTATTATAGTTGAAGCTATGGCGCAGGTCGGTGGAGTCTTAATATATAAATCATTTGAGGCAGACTTGGTTGGCCTTAGCCCTGCCTTGGTTGGTATAGATAATGTTAAATTTAAAGCGCCAACTTTACCTGATGATGAATTAATAATAGAGACAGTTTTAGTTAAAAAGAAGCTTAATATATTCAAATTGTCATCTAAGGCCTATAATAATGACAAGCTTGTAGTTCAAGCTGAAATAACAGCAACTATATTGCGAAACTAGTTCTTTTAATTAAATTGAAACAAATAATCTATCATGTTAATATAGGGCTTTATATTTTATGCTGGTGTAGCTCAGGGGTAGAGCAGCTGATTTGTAATCAGCCGGTCGGGGGTTCAAATCCCTTCGCCAGCTAATTTATGGGGATATGGCAGAGTGGACAAATGCATCAGACTGTAAATCTGACCGCGCAAGCGTACGGTGGTTCGAATCCATCTATCCCCAAAGAAAGCATGCGGGAGTAGCTCAGTTGGCTAGAGCATCTGCCTTCCAAGCAGAGGGTCGCGGGTTCGAGTCCCGTTTCCCGCTTTTTGCCCAGGTAGCTCAGTGGTAGAGCACATCCTTGGTAAGGATGAGGTCGGCGGTTCAACCCCGCTCTTGGGCTTTCAATTAGTTTAATTAATAGTATGATTTTATATTGAAACTAGAGGAAGTAAGTTATGGGCGATAACATAGTAGTAGTAGCGCTTGAATGCACAGGATGTAATGGTAAAAATAGGTACCATATTAGAAAAAATAAAAAGGTTCAGCGCGACAAATTAGAGATTAAAAAATATTGTAAATTTTGCAATAAACATTTAATTCATAAAGAGACTAAATAGGGGTGTAGCTCAGCTGGTAGAGCGACGGTCTCCAAAACCGTAGGTCGGGAGTTCGAGACTCTCCACCCCTGTTTTGAAAATGATTTAATGTTTCAGGTAAATTAAGTATTATTAATCGAGAGCAGAGATGAAAAATAATATTTTTTTAGAAGAAGTTAAGTTATCAAATAGTGATTTCAAACTATACTCATTACCAAAAGTTGCTGAGGAGTATGGTTTTGAATTAGAAAGAATGCCTTATTCTTTACGTATTTTACTTGAGAATTTGGTCAGAAATTATGATGAAAGAATTGTCGACGAAGAATTAATTAAAAAATTTATTTTTAATAAAGATGAAAAATTTGAAATACCTTTTAGACCAGCAAGAGTAGTTCTTCAGGATTTTACTGGAGTACCATGTGTTGCAGACTTGGCTGCAATGAGAGATATAATAAGCAAACTAGGCGGTAACACTGATACTATTAATCCTTTAGTGCCCGTTGATTTAGTAATTGACCATTCTGTCCAAGTTGATCATTTTAGAGAGGTAGATGCTCTTTCTTTGAATACAAAATTAGAATTTGAAAGAAATCAAGAAAGATATTCTTTTCTAAGATGGGCTCAAACAGCATTTAAAAATTTTAGAGCTGTGCCACCTGGCAATGGAATAGTTCATCAGGTGAATCTGGAATATTTAGCAAAGCTAGTTCAGAAAGTAGATAGCAATGGTTCAGAGGTAGTCATACCTGATACTTTAGTTGGAACAGACTCTCATACAACAATGATAAATGGTATTAGTGTTCTTGGATGGGGTGTGGGCGGAATTGAAGCTGAAGCCGCGATGCTTGGTCAACCATTATATTTTTTAATTCCAGATGTAGTAGGTTTTAAATTAGAAGGGAATTTATGTGAAGGTGTTACTGCAACAGATTTAGTTTTAAATATTACTGAAATGCTAAGAGCAGAGGGTGTTGTAGGAAAGTTTGTTGAATTTTATGGTCCAGGACTTGATAATTTACCTCTTCCAGATCGAGCAACTATAGCGAATATGGCACCTGAATATGGAGCTACTATGGGATTCTTTCCAGTAGATCAAGAGGCTCTAAATTATTTAAAATTAACTGGTAGAACTGATCATGAAGTTGAGCAGGTTGAAAAATATTACAAAAATCAACAAAGTTTTAGAGATTCATCTAGTAAAGATCCTGAATATTATAAATCTTTATATTTAAATCTTGAAACAGTTCAGCCAGCACTAGCGGGGCCAAAAAGACCGCAAGATAGAATTTTGTTATCGGAAATGAAGACCACTTTACATAAAGAACTAGAGTCTCGTGAAATTAATAATTCAGAAGAATATAAAATTGTTGGAGAAGAAGAGGAGTCAATAAGAAATGGTTCGGTTGTCCTAGCAGCTATTACTAGTTGCACTAATACTTCTAATCCATATGTGATGATAACTGCTGGCTTAGTTGCCAAAAAAGCAAATGATTTAGGCTTAAAAGTACCTAAATATGTCAAAACAAGTTTAGCACCAGGATCCAAAGTTGTTGTTGATTACTTATCTAATGCAGGCTTATTAGATAGTTTAGCTGCAATAGGATTTCAAACAGTAGGATTTGGCTGTACAACTTGTATAGGGAATAGCGGTCCATTGCCTGAAGAAGTTGGGAATGTGATAACATCTAATTCGATGCATGTTGCTGCAGTATCAAGTGGAAATAGAAATTTTGAAGGGAGAGTTCATCCTTTAATAAGATTATCATATTTAGGTTCCCCACCACTTGTAGTTGCGTATGCATTAGCTGGAACTGTAGATATTGATTTCTATAAAGAAAAAATAGGTGTATCATCAAACGGCCAGGATATATATTTAAAAGATATATGGCCAACTAATGAGGAAATAAGGGAAACTGTATATAGCTCTATCCTTCCTGATACTTTTATTAACAGATATAGCAATATTTTTGTTGGCGACGAAAGATGGGAATCTATATCTATTCCTGATGGATCCATTTATGAATGGACTAAAGAGTCAACCTATATTCAAAAACCAGGTTTTTTTGATGATTTTAGTATAGATTTGCCTACAATTAATGATATTAAAGATGCTAGGGTCCTTGCATATTTAGGGGATTCTATTACTACTGATCATATTTCACCAGCTGGCTCTTTTACTGAAGAAACGCCTGCAGGTAAGTATTTAACTGACAGAGGAGTCGATATTAAGGATTTTAATAGTTACGGTTCTCGAAGAGGGAATCATGAAGTTATGATGAGAGGAACTTTTGCAAATATTAGAATTAAAAATAAACTCCTTGAAGACGTTGAAGGTGGGTTTACAAAATATTTTGATACTAATGAAACGATGGCTATCTATGATGCTGCAATGAAGTATAAAGAAAAGAATACTGATCTAATAGTTATTGCAGGTAAAGAATATGGAACAGGTAGTTCAAGAGATTGGGCTGCAAAAGGATCAATGCTTTTGGGAGTCAAGGCTGTTATTGCGGAAAGTTTTGAAAGAATTCATAGAAGTAATTTAGTTGGCATGGGAGTTTTACCATTGCAATTTAAAGAAAATGAAAATGCAGAGTTTCATGAAATCGTCGGAGATGAGAAATTTTCAGTATCAGGCTTAGTTGACGGATTAAAGCCACTGTCAACAATAATGCTTAATATCGTTGATTCAGATGGGAAGAATAGGGAAATAGAGCTTATATGTAGATTAGATTCTATTGTCGAAGTAGATTACTTTTATAATGGTGGAATTTTGCAAACAGTATTAAGACAAATGCAGAAAGCAAATTAGTTATTGATTTTTCCTGTTTTTTTATTATATTTTCTAGTGAAACAATTCAAGGAGAGAAATACATGTCATATATAAAAATACCTTCAGAAGGAACTAAAATTACTATCAATAAAGATGGAACATATAATATTCCAGATAATCCAATTATTACCTTTATAGAAGGTGATGGAATTGGCCCAGATTTATGGAGAGCTTCAGTAAGAGTTTTTGACGCTGCTGTAGAAAAAACTTTTGGCGGGAGCAAGAAGATTGTTTGGGCGGAAGTTTATGCAGGTGAAAAAGCCTTGGAAATTACTAAGGAGTGGTTACCTAAAGAAACAACTGACGTAATCAGCGAATATTTAATTTCAATCAAAGGTCCTCTAACTACACCTGTAGGTGGTGGAATTAGAAGTTTAAACGTTGCACTAAGACAGATAATGGATTTATATGCTTGTGTAAGACCTGTTAGATGGATTAATGGTACTCCTTCGCCAGTGAAAAGTCCGGAAAAAATGGATGTTGTATTATTCAGAGAAAATACTGAAGATGTATATTCTGGTGTGGAATATGAAAGTGGAACTAAAGAAGCGAATGATTTAATAAAATATTTACAAGATAATGGCGCAAACGTTAGAGACTTGTCAGGTGTTGGAATTAAGCCTATTAGTGCTTTCGGCACTAAAAGATTAGTCAGAAAAGCTATTCAATATGCTATTGATAATAATCGTAAGAGTGTAACCTTAGTTCATAAAGGAAATATTATGAAATTTACTGAAGGTGCTTTTAAGGATTGGGGTTATGAGTTAGCAAAAGAAGAATTCCCTGAAGAAACTATATCAGAAGATGAATTATGGGATAAATATAATGGAAAAGCTCCAGAAGGTAAGATTGTTATTAATGATAGAATTGCAGACAATATGTTACAACAAATTTTAACTAGAACGGATGAATATGATGTGTTGGCTTTACCTAACTTAAATGGTGACTACATGTCTGATGCTTGTGCAGCTCAAATTGGCGGACTTGGTCTAGCTCCTGGTGCTAATATTGGCGATGAAATTGCTCTTTTCGAAGCGACTCATGGTACAGCTCCAAAATATGCAGGACAAGATAAAGTTAATCCAGGCTCTGTAATACTTTCTGGCGTAATGATGTTTGAACACATGGGTTGGAGAGAAGTTGGAAACTTAATTGTTAAAGCTATGGAAAAAACAGTTTTAGATAAAGATGTTACTTATGACCTAGAAAGGCAAATCGAAGGAGCAAACTTGCTTAAATGCTCTGAGTTCGGTGATGCTATAATTAAAAATATGGACAAAGTATAGTCCTTAGGTGGTTTAAGAAAGTTGTCTAGTCTTCCAAAGATTTCAGTCATAGGAGCTGGAAATGTAGGTTCCTCTGCAGCATATAGAGCTTTAGAGCTTAATCTTTCTGATGTTGTCTTGCTGGATATAGTAGATGGCTTACCTCAAGGTAAAGCTTTAGATATGACTCAAATGTTATCTGTGACTGGATCATCTTCAAGGATCTTTGGAACCACAGATTATTCAGATACAAAAGATTCAGATATTGTAATAATTACTTCTGGACTTGCAAGAAAGCCTGGGATGAGTCGTGATGATTTAATTAATACTAATACTAAAATTATCAAAGAAGTTACGCAAAAAGTAGTAGAAAATTCTCCAAATTCAATAATTATAGTTGTTACAAATCCATTAGATGCCATGACCTATGTTTCATACAAAGTTAGTGGGTTTCCGAAAGAGAGAATAATTGGAATGGCAGGGGTTTTAGATGCTTCAAGATTTAAAGCTTTTTTATCATTAGAACTTAATGTTGCTGTTTCAAAAATTGACACATTAGTTTTGGGTGGCCACGGAGATGATATGGTACCTCTAAAAAATTATACATCCATTTCGGGAGTTCCAATCAACCAACTAATAGAAGAATCTAAATTAGAAGATATTATACAAAGAACCAGAGATGGTGGCGCTGAAATTGTTAAGCTACTTAAAACAGGCAGTGCCTTTTATGCTCCTGGAGTTTCAGCAATTGAAATGGCTGAATCAATTTTAAAAAATCAGAATAAGATCCTACCTTGTTGCACTTATGCTCAAGGTGAATATGGAATAGAAGACCAATTTTTAGGACTTCCTGTTATACTATCTTCAGGAGGGGTTAAAGAGATTATAGAGATAGATTTAACAACTCAAGAAAAGCAAGAATTAGTAGTTTCTGCTTCTCATGTTAAGGAACTCTGTAACTTTATTGATGAGTCTGGCCTAATTTAGGTATTACTTTATGAATCAAATCAGTTTTCTAAAAATTTCGTCTGTTTTAAAAAAGATAATTATTGCAGTTACTGGTTTATCGCTTTTTTTATTTCTTATAATTCATCTTTTAGGAAACATTACCCTCTTTACCGGAAATCCTCCAGGAAAAGACTTTAATCAATATGCACATTTCTTAGAATCTTTCGGAATCCTTTTCACTATTGCAGAATTAGGACTTCTTGGTTTTTTTCTTTTACATATTTCTACAGCTTTATATTCCAACTTTATAAATACATCTGCTAGGGTAAATAGATATGCTGTTAGCTCTTTCGCTGGAGGAAAAAGTAAGAAAACTTATGCATCCCAGAGTATGGTCATAACTGGAGTTGTTATAATGATTTTTTTGATATGGCACGTACTGCAATTCAGGCTTGGTATTTATTATGATACAACTTATTTAGATTTTAATAATGGTCAGCCGATTAGGGATTTATATAAGAACGTCACTGAAGAGTTTACAAATTTATGGGTAGTTGCTGGTTACACTGTAGCGATGACCTTGCTTTCACTTCATTTAGGTCACGGATTTTGGAGTTCTTTTCAATCTCTTGGAATATACGGTAAAAGTTTTACCAGGATTACTTACTCCATAAGTTATTTATTAGGTACAATTATAAGTATAGGGTTTTTGTTTATCCCTATATATATTTATTCAATAAATTAGGGGGTTAAATGACTGTTACTGCACCTAAGAAAGAGTTTGTTGAAAGCCTTTCAAAGTTAGATGGAAGACTACCTTCTGGTGATTTAGAAGATAAATGGGACAAATATAAGTCCAGCATGAAGATTGTAAATCCTGCCAATAAAAGGAAATTTAATATTATTGTTGTTGGAACAGGTCTTGCTGGTGGTTCTGCAGCAGCGACTCTTGCGGAGCTAGGATATAATGTAAAATCATTTTGTATTCAAGATACGCCTAGAAGAGCGCATAGTATTGCAGCACAAGGTGGAATAAATGCAGCTAAAAATTATCAAAATGATGGCGACAGCATTCATAGATTATTTATTGATACAATCAAAGGTGGCGACTATCGTGCACGTGAGGAAAACGTTCATAGATTAGCCGAAATAAGTACGAATATTATCGATCAATGTGTAGCACAGGGAGTCCCTTTTGCTAGGGACTATGGTGGCCTTTTAACTAATAGGTCATTTGGAGGCTCTCAAGTTTCTAGAACTTTTTATGCTAGAGGACAGACCGGACAACAACTTTTACTTGGCGCTTACTCAGCAATGATGAGGCAAGTTGCAAAACAGCAGATTGAATTATTTCCAAATAGAGAAATGTTAGATGTTGTTACAGTTGATGATAGAGCAAGAGGTATAGTTGTTAGAAATTTAAAGACTGGTGAACTTGAAACCCATTCTGGTGATGCAGTTGTGCTTTGCACGGGAGGCTTTGGAAATGTTTATTTTCTGTCCACTAATGGTAAAGCCTCAAATGCTACGGCAGCTTGGAGATGTTATAAAAAAGGCGCATTTATGGCTAACCCTTGTTTTGCTCAAATTCATCCTACATGTATTCCTACATCTGGCGAGTATCAGTCCAAGCTGACATTGATGTCAGAGAGTCTCAGAAATGATGGAAGAGTTTGGGTACCAAAAGATGCAAACGATAAAAGACCTCCGGCTGAAATCCCAGAGTCTGATAGAGATAATTTTTTAGAAAGAATGTATCCTGCTTATGGAAATCTTGTCCCAAGAGATGTGGGTTCTAGGGCCATAAAAAAGATGTGTGATGAGGGAAAAGGTCTAGACCCTTCAGGAAGGGCGGTTTATTTAGATTTCAGTAGTGCGATTGAAAGATTAGGGAAGAAAAATATTTCGGATAAATATGGGAACCTCTTCGATATGTATGAGACGATAACTGGAGACAGTCCTTATAAAGAGCCAATGAAAATATACCCTGCTATTCATTATATAATGGGAGGTTTGTGGGTTGATTATGATTTAATGAGTACAATCCCAGGACTCTTTGTTTTAGGAGAAGCTAATTTTTCTGATCATGGTGCAAATAGGCTAGGTGCTAGTGCTTTAATGCAAGGTCTTGCTGATGGATATTTCGTAATACCAAATACTCTTGGTAATTACTTGGCGAATACAAAACTAGATAGTGTAAGTATTAGCTCTGAAGAATTTAAAGAAGCAAGGAACGACTGCAAGGAAAGAACAGAGGATTTTTTAAAAATTAAAGGTTCTTCTACGGTTCTTGAAATTCATAGAGAGCTTGGTGGAGTTATGTGGGATTTGGTGGGAATGGCTAGAACTAAAGAGTCTCTTGAAGAAGCTTTGGATAAAATTCCTAAGATTAAAGATAAGTTTTGGAATGATCTATACATTTCTGGTGAATCAGACACCCTGAATAAAAGTTTGGAGCAAGCTGGAAGGTTAGCAGATTTTCTAGAGTTAGGTGAATTAATGGCGATGGATGCTTTAAATCGAGAAGAGTCATGTGGTGCACATTTTAGAGAAGAGTATCAAACTGAAGAAGGTGAGCCGTTACGAAACGATGATAAGTATGCATATGTGTCAGCTTGGGAATATAATGAAAACAATATACCAATATTACACAAAGAAGATCTTGATTATAAATTTGTTAAAATGACTCAAAGGAATTATAAATAATGTCAGAGGTTATAAGTTTAAATCTTCAGGTTTGGAAGCAACCATCTGCCGATGAGCCAGGTTCTTTTGAATTTTATTCAGTAAAAGATATATCTATACACATTTCTTTTTTAGAAATGCTCGATGTTGTTAACGAAAATCTTCAAAAGGAAGGCAAAGAACCCATCGCCTTTGACAGTGATTGCAGAGAAGGTATTTGTGGTACATGTGGTTTTGTCATAGACGGCGTTGCTCATGGACCTTTGGCTAAAACAACTGTGTGTCAGCTTCATATGAGACATTTTGAAGATGGTCAAACCTTAGTTATTGAACCTTTTAGAGCCACTCCTTTTAAAGTAGTTAAAGATTTAGTTGTTGATAGAAGTTCGTTTGACACAATAATACAAGCAGGGGGATATGTAACTGTAAGTACGGGTAATGCGCCTGATGCAAACAATATACTAATTGCAAAAGATAATGCTGAGGATGCGTTTGATGCTGCGGCCTGTATTGGTTGTGGAGCTTGTGTTGCATCTTGTCCTAATGCTTCTGCAGCTCTTTTCACTAGTGCCAAAATATCACATCTTTCCCATCTACCACAAGGTAAAATAGAAGATGATGCTAGAGTGAAAGGGATGGTTGAGGCCATGGATGACGAGGGATTTGGCGCATGCTCTAACCATGCAGAGTGTGAGGCTGTTTGTCCAAAGGGAATATCGATATCAAATATTGCTTTAATGAGAAGAAATTTAATAAAAACAATTTTATAATTCTGAATTTTAATCTATTATTATAATCTATTAATCTATTAACAAATTATAAGGAGAAGTTATGAATATTCACGAGTATCAAGCTAAGGACTTATTTCGTAAATTTAATGTCGCTACATCTGAAGGTAAAGTTTTTGAGAATGAAACAGAGGCTGAGGAATATGCAAAATCTCTAAATGTGGACGAGTATGTTGTTAAGGCACAAATTCATGCAGGTGGAAGAGGAAAGGGTGGTGGAGTAAAGCTTGTTAAGACTCCTGACGAAGTTAGAGAAATGGTAAAGTCTATGTTGGGAATGACTTTAGTTACCCATCAAACAGGTCCTGAAGGAAAATTAGTAAATAAGGTTTATGTTGAAGCTGCATCAAATATAAAGAAGGAATACTATTTGTCTTTTGTTACAGATAGAGCTACAGAAAAGAATGTTGTGATTGCTAGTCCTGAAGGTGGTGTAGATATAGAGAAAGTTGCCGAGGAAACACCAGAAAAACTTTTAACACAACCTATAGATCCGGTAGTTGGAATTCAACCATTTCATATTAGGAAGATAGGATATTTCTTAGGTTTTGATAAAGGCCAACTTAAGCAACTAGGTCCTATGATACAAGGTATGTATAACTTATTCGTAGACAAAGACTGTAGTTTAGTAGAAGTTAATCCGCTGATTGTCACTGACAAAGATGAAGTTAAAGCTTTAGATGCAAAAATTAATTTTGATGATAATGCATCTTTTAGACATAAAGAATATGAAGAGCTTCATGATCCAACAGAAGAAGAACCGTCAGAATTAGAAGCAAAAGAATGGGGTTTTAGTTTTGTTAAATTAGATGGAAACATAGGGTGTCTCGTAAATGGTGCAGGGCTTGCAATGTCGACCATGGATATAATTAAGCATCATGGTGCAGAACCTGCCAATTTTTTAGATGTAGGCGGTGGTGCTTCAGTAGAACAGGTAACTCAGGCATTTAAAATGATTTTAAGAGATACAAACGTTAAAGCTATTTTAGTTAATATTTTTGGAGGTATCATGAAGTGTGATACCATTGCAGATGGAATTATGGTAGCCGCTAAGGAAGTAGGAATTAAAGTACCTCTTGTTGTTAGATTGGAAGGTACTAATGTTGAATTAGGTAAAAAAATGCTTGAAGAGTCTGGTCTAAATATAGCTACTGCCTCTACTATGAAAGAGGCCGCAGTTAAGGTTGTGGACTTAATTTAAACCTATTGACAATTATACTTTAATGATTACCTTCTAGGAAAGTTGACTTTATAGGAGATAATTTTTTATGGGTAAAGTAATTGGAATTGACTTAGGAACAACTAATTCATGTGTGGCGTTTGTAGAATCAAATGAGCCTAAGGTTATTATAAATGAGGAAGGTAATAGGACTACTCCTTCGATAGTAGGCTTTGGTAATAAAGAAAATGAAGTTTTAGTTGGTGAGCCCGCCAAACGACAAGCTGTAGTTAATCCTGAGCGAACAGTCTATTCATCTAAAAGATTAATTGGTAGAAGATTCGAGGAAACAGGAGAGGACAGAAAAGTTCTTCCATATGAAGTTGTAAAAAATAAAAATGGTGATGCTTGGATAAAAGTTGACAATAAAGAGTATTCTCCTCCAGAAATTGCTGCAAATATTCTTACAAAACTAAAGAATGCTGCTGAAGCTCATTTGGGAACCAAAGTTACTGATGCAGTTATAACTGTTCCTGCTTATTTCAACGATAGTCAAAGACAGGCTACTAAAGATGCTGGTAAAATTGCTGGTTTAAATGTAGAAAGAATTATAAATGAACCTACTGCTGCAGCTCTGGCTTATGGATTCGATAAGAAAAAAGATGGATTAATTGCTGTATATGATTTAGGTGGCGGAACCTTTGATATATCTATATTAGAGGTTGGTGAAAATGTTATTGAAGTTAAATCAACAAACGGTGATACAACCTTGGGTGGAGATGATTTTGATAGGCTTATTATTCAATACCTAATTGAGGAATTTAAAAAAGAAAATGGCGTTGATTTGTCCTCTGATAAAATGGCTTTACAAAGATTAAGAGAAGGTGCAGAAAAAGCTAAAATTGAACTCTCTGCAGCTTTGGAAACAGAAATCAATCTTCCTTTTATAACTGCAGATCAAAACGGACCAAAGCATTTACTAATAAAGCTTTCTAGGTCAAAATTTGAACAAATTATAGATGATAAGGTTAAATCATCCTTGAACCCATGTAAGAATGCCCTTTCTGACGCTGGAGTTAAACCTTCTGATATAACTGAGGTTATTTTAGTAGGTGGTTCCACAAGAATGCCAATAGTACAAAAGATAGTCAGTGATTTTTTTGGAAAAGAACCGCACAAGGGAATTAATCCAGATGAAGTTGTTGCTTTAGGAGCATCTATACAGGGAGCCGTATTAAGTGGTGACGTTAAAGATGTTTTATTATTAGATGTTGCACCATTATCACTAGGTATTGAAACTTTAGGTGGTGTTAATACTGTAATTATTGGAAGAAATACAACTATTCCGACTAAGCAAAGTCAAATCTTTAGTACAGCTCAAGATAATCAACCAAGTGTTGAGATTCATGTTACTCAGGGTGAAAGATCTATGGCTAGTGACAACAGAACTTTGGCTAAATTTATACTTGATGGTATATCTCCAGCACCTAGAGGACTCCCACAAATTGAAGTTACTTTTGATATTGATTCCGATGGAATATTAAACGTATCGGCTTTAGATAAAGCAACAAATAAAGAGCAAAAAATAAAGGTTGAAGCATCATCAGGTTTGTCAGATAAAGAGATAGAAGATATGGTCCAAGATGCAGAGTCAAAATCCGAAGAGGACGAGAAAAAGAAAGAAATAATAAATCAAAGAAATAATTTAGATCAGCTTATTTATTCAACAGAAAAAACATTAAAGGATAATGCTGATAAGGTTTCGGATGATGAGAAAAAAGAAATTGAAGAATCTGTTATAAAAGCAAAAGAGGCTTTAAAATTAGAAGATTTAGATGCTTTAAAAACAGCATATGATGATCTAACTAAAGCATCTCATAGTTTGGCTGATAAAATGTATAAAGAAGCTTCTGAGGCTGCTAATAATGCCCCTGAAGGTGAAGATACGAATGATGATAACAATGATAATAATGATAAGAAGAAAGATGAAAAAGATGTCATAGATGCTGAGTTTACTGATAAATAGTTGAAAATATATTTTAACTGTTTATAATTCATCCCTATGAAAAAAGATATTCATCCAAATTATAGAAAAGTTTTATTTAAAGATATTACTACAGATGAAAATTTTATAGTTGCTTCATCTGTTGAAACATCAGAAAGTATTACTGAAAATGGAGTCGAGTATCCATTGGTTAAAGTTGAGATTTCAAGCTCTTCTCATCCTTTCTACTCAGGTAAGGAAAGAGCAGGTGGAACAACCGGTAGAATCGAAAAATTTAACCAAAAATATAAAAAGAAATAATGACAACGAGAGTTAGCTCAAAAGAAGATAGAAATTTTTCTTCTAATCTGAATAAAGAACCTAATATTCATCAAAGTGTTTTTATAGCTGAAAATTCAAAAGTAATTGGCAATGTAAGTATAGAGGAAGATTCTAGTGTTTGGTTTAATTGTGTTTTAAGAGGAGATGGAAACTTTATTAGAATTGGAGAAAGAACTAACATCCAAGATGGAACTATAGTTCACATAGATTCGAAAAAATATCCTACAGACATAGGAAATGATGTAACTATAGGACACGGTTGCATTATACATGCTACAACGATTAGAAGCAGGATACTGATAGGTATGGGAGCAATAGTGCTAGATGGTGCAGAAATTCGATGCAATGTTATTGTTGGAGCCGGATCTTTAGTCCCACCTGGAGCTCTGTTAGAGGCAGGTTTTATTTATATGGGCTCTCCATGCAAAAAAATTAGACCAATTAATGAGGATGACTATAAAATGATTACTGGATCTGCAAAAGACTATGTAAAGTACAGTAAGTTTTATAAAGAAAAGTATGACATACGCTGCGGTTGATCTAGGAACGAATGCATTTAGACTTCTAATTGTTGATAAAAAAAGAAAAAAGGTTCTTAAAAGGTATAGCTCAATTATTGGACTTGGATCTTATATTTCTAAAACTAATATTTTAAGCCCACCAAAGTCATATTATAAGGTATTGGATAAAATTTTTAAGTATATAAAAGATTTTGAAGTTAAAAAAGTAAGAGTTGTTGGAACTAGTATTTTTAGAGATAGCCTAAACAAGGAGCAAATTCATCGAGATTTCTATAGAAGATATAAAGTTAAATTGGAAATCATTTCTCCATCTGTAGAAGCAAAATTAACTTCGATAGGTGCTCTACATCCACTGACTTTTAATAACGAAAATTGTTTAGTAATTGATATTGGTGGAGGAAGCGCAGAAGTGGTTTTAGTAAAGGAATCGAAAATTAAAAAATTTATATCAATGAAAATAGGAGTTGTTAGAGAATTTAACTTTTATAAGATATCAGATTTTATTGATACGACTTTTGAAAAAAGGATTTTTAATGATTTAGAGAAGAAAATCACAAGTTATAAATTTTTTGATAGCTTAAAAAATAATAAATTCAAAGTTGTTATGAACGGAGGAACTCCAACAACTCTTGCCGCAATTAAATTAAAAATGAAAAAATACGATCCGAAACAGGTTAATGGATATAAGTTATCTTCTAGTTATATTAAGTCAGTATTTAGATCTCTAATTGAAATGAAATCAGAAGACAGATTAAGAATATATGGGATGGAGAAAGGAAGAGAGATTGTAATAATTTATGGAGTATTTATTCTATTATCGTTACTTAAAATTTTAAAAAAAAGGATAGTTTACGTTTCAGATTCCGGTATTTTAGAAGGATTAATTCAAGAAATTAATTGATTTTTGAATTATGATGACTATATTCAAACTGAGGTTAAAAAATGACTGAAGAAAAATCAAAAGACAATAATGAAATAGAAGATATTAAATTGGAAATGAGTTTAGATACAAAGGAAAATCTAATAAAGCATTTGGAAGAGTTAAAATTAAAAAAGGAAGAGGCAATTCCTGATTTTGAATCTTATTCTTTTGATTTATTAAAGGATGAGAATAATAAGAAGGGAATAATTTTCTTTTTTAAAAACGAAGAGTCAATAAAAGAGATTACCTCTGTTGTTAAAGGAATTGAAGAGGCAAAGAAGGAAGTTAATGATAAATTATTAAGATTTGCAGCTGAATTCGAAAATTATAAAAAAAGAGTTTCTCAAGAAAAATCACAGTCAAACTTGTATACAAAAGATTTAATTTTTAAAGACTTATTAAATTTTATAGATAATTTTGAAAGAGGTTTATCATTATATGAAGAAAAGGAATCTAATTCTGATTTTTTTAAAGGGATGAAAGCAGTTTTTAAAGAATGCGATAATTTTTTATCCAAAAACAATATCAAAAGAATCGATACCCAGATTGGTGATGAATTTGATCCATCAATACATGAAGCAATTGAAATAAAAGAATCTAAAGAATTTTCTAAAGATAAAATCGTTACTGTAATTCAGTCAGGTTATTTAAGCAATGACAAACTATTAAGACCTGTTATGGTTGTAGTTTCTACAGGAAGTGAAAGTTAATGGCTAGTAAAGATTTTTATTCAACATTAGGCGTTTCAAAAAATTCTTCTGACGAGGAAATTAAGAAGTCATATAAAAAACTAGCATTTAAATATCATCCCGATAGAAATAAGGGTGATAAAAAATCTGAGGAAAAATTTAAAGAAATAAACGAAGCTTATCAAATATTAGGTGATCCAGAGAAAAGATCTCAATATGACGCATATGGATCATCTGCTTTTGAAGGTGGTGGGCCGGGAGGCTTTCCAGGAGGAGGTTTTCCAGGTGGTGGTTTTGCTGGTGGCGGAATAAATATAGAAGATCTCATGGATGAGTTTTTAGGTGGTGGCAGAGGACGAAGCAGAAGATCATCTAGGGAAAGAAATCAAAGTCCTAGAGGAAGAGATTTAAAATATGATTTAAATCTAGAGTTTGATCAAGCTGTTAAAGGTACAAAAATGAATGTCCAGGTTAGAAGGGCAAAAAGTTACAAATCTTGTAACGCTTGTGGTGGATCAGGGCAAGTAAATTATTCTCAAGGATTTTTTTCCGTTAGTAGAGGTTGTGATTCATGTGGAGGTATTGGAGCTTTTCCTGAAGATACTGAGCATAAGTCAGTTGAAGTTAAAATTCCACCCGGTGTAGACAATGGTACACAATTAAGGATAAGGAACGAAGGTGATGTAGGATTAAACTCTGGGCCAAATGGCGACTTGTATATTAATATATCAGTCAAAGACCATCCCCTGTTTGAAAGAGAAGGTCACAACTTAGTTTGTGAAGTACCAATAAGCGTGCCAAATGCTGTGATTGGTGGAAAAATTGATATACCAACATTAGACGGTAAATCAGAATTAAAAATTCCGGCTGGAATTCAGCCCGGACAAATCATGAGGCTTAAAGGTAAGGGGATTAAGGATTTACATTCAACAGATATAGGTGATTTGTATGTAAAATTAAATATTATTATTCCTAAAAGAACTAATGCAAAACAGAAAAAGTTAATGGAAGACTTCCAAAAGGAAATTGATAAAGATGCATCTAATCCATTCTCAGACTACTTAAACACTATTAAAGATTTTTTTAGTTAACTCCACCAGCAATAGCAGGAATTATAGATACTGTATCGTTCTCACTAATCTCAGAATCAGGGCCTTTTAGGAATCTAATATCTTCCTCGTTTATATAAATATTAATAAACTTCCTGATTTCTCCATTTTCGTCACATAGTCTGTCTTTTATTCCAGGGAACTCAGATTCAAGGTCTGCGATCATCTGAGTAACAGAGCTTGATTGCAAAGAAACCTCATCTTTTTCATTGGTAAGTCTTCTAAGAGGGGTTGGTATTTTTACTATAGCCATTAAATTCTCCTAACCAAAGATTTTATTAAAATCTTCTATCCTTGGTTCTATTATATATGGTTTTGTTATATTATTCACTAACGGATCCTGGGTTTTTAAACCATTACCTGTTATTACTAATACAAGAGATTCGTTTCTTGGTAACTTCCCAGATTCAATCATTTTCTTCGCACAAGCAAGGGTTACACCACCTGCAGTTTCAGTAAAAATACCTTCAGTTTCTGCTAATAGCTTCATTGCATCAACAATCTCAGGATCTGATACATCCTCTGAATAAGAGTTGATTGAATTTAATAAATTAATTGCATTAATACCATCTGCTGGATTACCTATTGCAAGTGACTTTGCAATCGTTTTTGGTTTTACTGGCTTAAAGACAGGCCATTTATTTTTAACTGCGGTTGAGATTGGAGAGCAGCCTGTGGCCTGAGCTCCAAATATTTTTGTATCATTTGGCTCTATAAATCCTAAGTCTTCAAACTCTTTTATAGATTTGTATATTTTAGTCAGCAATGATCCACTTGCCATGCAAACCACGATATTCTTTGGTGCTTTCCAGCCTAGTTGTTCAATTATTTCGTACCCAACCGTTTTTGAACCTTCTGCATAATATGTTCTAAGGTTAATATTCACGAAGCCCCAATTTTTTGAACCTAAAACTTCGGTGCACAATCTGTTTACATCATCATATGCTCCATTTATAGCTATAACTTCTGATCCATATACTGAAGTTCCTATAACTTTTGATTCCTCTAAATCCGAAGGTATAAATATAAAACTTTTTAGATTAGCTCTGGTCGCATTTGCAGCGACTGAATTAGCAAGGTTCCCAGTAGAAGCACATCCTACTGTGTCATAACCAAGCTCCTTAGCTTTAGAAAGGGCAACAGATACAACTCTGTCTTTAAATGACAGGGTTGGGAAAGAAACGCCATCATTTTTTATGTATAATTCATCAACGCCTAATTTTTTACCAAGATTTTCTGCTTTTATAAGTGGAGTAAAACCAGAGTTTAATCCTACAGTTGGTGCAGAATCTAATGGTAATAGTTCTCTGTATCTCCAAAGATTTTTATCTCTTTTAAGTATTTTTTCAATTGTAAGATCCTTCTTTATTTTTTTATAGTCATAATTGACCTCTAATGGCCCAAAGCAGAATTCACAAACATAATTTGCTTTTTTTTCATATTCTTTACCACAATTTTTGTCGGCACAACGAAGGTTTACCACACATGAGTTAGACATAAAAAACTCCTAAAATTTAAATGTAACTCAAGAGGAAAGACATATAGGCAACAATGTCCTTTCTCTGTTTAGCAGTTATTTTATGTCGCTGCAATTAGAGTTAAATGACGACATTAATAATTATAGTATTAATTTATAAAAAAAACAATAAAGTCTAATTATTAAAGAGGTATACTAAAAAAATGTATGAAAGTATAATTGACGACAATTTTATAATTTACAGATTTTTGGTTAAGAATAGCGATAGAAATGTTAATTATCTTATAGCATGTAAGAAAACACTTAATTGCGTCATTATCGATCCACTAGACAAGGATGGAATTGAAGAAATAATAAATAATAATTCTCTTAATCCAATCTATGTTTTTAATACTCATGCACATCCTGATCACATAAAAGAAAATAGCTTTTTTCTAAATAAATATAATTGTAAGTTGCTAGCGCACATTGATTGTAAAAACTTGTTTGAATTTGAATTTCAGAATGTCTTTGAAAATGATGTAATCAAACTCGGTGATTTGAACCTTAAAGTTTTGCATACTCCAGGACATTGTCATGAACACATATCTCTCATATTAGGAGAATACTTTTTATGTGGTGATTTAATTTTTAATCTTGGTGTAGGAAATGTAAAATTTCGGGGAGATGTTTCTATGTTGTTTAGAACTATAACCCATAAGGTAAAAAATCTTCCAGATGATTTAAAGCTATTACCAGGTCACGATTACCTTGCGAATAACATTAACTTTTTACAATCAATTTATTCTGATTCAGAAGTTATTGACGATGAATTGTCTGATTTGTTAAATCAATTCAGTTCGGAGAAGCTAAGCCCAATTTTTGATTTAAAATTTGAGAAAAAATATAATCCATTTTTAAGAATAGATGAGTTTACCTTTTTAGATTTTTTAGATAAAAAAGATTTATTTAAGAATGAGAATATTGAATTTAGATTTAGATTATTGAGGCAACTAAGAGATGAGCACTAAATTAACTAAAACTAAAGTCTTTTCATATTTAGATGAGTTATCGTCAGAAAGAATAGTCTATATGGACGGTGCAATGGGAACAATGATACAAAAGTATCGTTTTGAAGAGAGTGACTATAGAGGATCAAAGTTTCAAAATCATAAAATAGATTTAAAGGGAAACAACGATATTTTAAATATAACAAAAATGGAAGCCATAAAAGATATCCATAAGCAGTACATCTTGTCGGGTTCTGATATTATTGAAACTAATACATTTAATGGTACTTCGATAGCACAGTATGATTACAATTTAGAAAATTATGCTGCAGATATTAATATATTTGGAGTAAGAGCTGTTAAAGAAGCTATTGCAGAAACTTCGGACATGGTGAATGGAAGAAAGATTTTAATTGCTGGTGCATTAGGCCCAACTAATAGAACTGCATCAATTTCTCCAGATGTTGAAGATCCCAGCGCAAGAAATGTTTCTTTTGATGAACTCTCAGAAGCTTATTATAATCAAGCTAAAACTCTATACGAGTCTGGCGTTGATATTCTATTGCCTGAGACTACTTTTGATACTTTAAATTTAAAGGCAGCTATATTTGGGATTCGCCAATTGTTTAATGAGGTATCTATTGAGCTACCTCTCTTTTTATCTGTAACTTTTTCTGATAAATCTGGTAGGACACTTTCTGGTCAAACTATAGAGGCATTTTGGGAGTCTATTAGACATTCTAATCCCTACGCAGTAGGTATGAATTGTGGCCTTGGAGCCGCTTCTCTTTATGACTACATGAAGACTCTCTCTAATGTTGCTGATTCGAAAATTTTTTGTTATCCAAATGCTGGCTTACCAAATCCCTTATCTGAAACCGGATATGATGAGACTCCTGATATGACGGCAAAAGATCTTGAATTATTTGCAAAAGAGAGCCTTGTTAATTTTGTAGGTGGATGCTGTGGTACCACCCCTGATCATATACAAGCAATAGTACAAAAATTAAGTGAATATAAGGGGAGAGCTAATTCTACAAGAGATAGTTTTTCAACGTATAGCGGTTTAGAACTATTAAAAAAAGATGATATTAATAATTTTCTATTGGTTGGTGAAAGAAGTAATGTGACAGGATCACCTAAGTTTTCAAGGCTTATAAAAGATGGAGATTTTGAAGGTGCATTAGAAATAGCTAAGCAACAAGTTGAGAACGGTGCGCATATTATAGATATTAATTTCGATGAAGGATTAATAGACAGTGAGGCATGCATGATAAAATTTTTAAATCTTGTTGCCTCTGAGCCTGATATATCAAGAGTTCCAATAATGATTGATAGCTCTAAATGGTCTGTTATTGAAGAAGGTTTAAAATGTATTCAAGGTAGAGGAATAGTAAATTCTATAAGTTTAAAAGAAGGGGAGGAAGAATTTCTTAAACAAGCAGAAAAGATATTGGAATATGGTGCCTCTGTTGTGGTAATGGCCTTTGATGAATCTGGACAAGCAACAGAGACTGATCATAAAGTTGCTATATCTAAAAGAGCTTATAATATTCTGGTTAACAAAGTTGGATTTTCTCCCGAAGATATAATTTTTGATTCCAATATTTTAACGATTGGAACAGGAATAGATGAACATAAAAATTACGCTGTTAATTTCTTAGATGCGATACCTCTAATAAAAAAAGAATGTCCTGGATCCTTAACAAGTGGAGGTTTAAGTAATCTTTCTTTTGCTTTTAGAGGAAATAATAAAGTAAGAGAGGCTATGCATTCTGTGTTTTTATTTCATGCAATTAACAAAGGTTTAGATATGGCAATTGTGAACGCTGGAATGTTGGAGGTTTATGAGGAGATTGATAAAGATTTGTTACATATTATTGAGAACGTAATCTTTAATAAATCGGATGATTCAACTGAAGTTTTGATTAATTATGCAAGCAAGCTTACTTCAAATCAATCTAGCCAGGAAAAAGAAGAAGAATGGATGAGTTTTGATTTAGAGAAAAGAATCGCACACCAAGTAATAAAAGGTTTAACGTCAAATATTGAAAATGACGTTGAGGAAGCTAGATTAAAATATACTTCCCCTCTAGAAGTAATAGAGGGCCCATTAATGGATGGAATGAAAATTGTAGGAACTCTATTTGGTGAAGGAAAAATGTTTTTGCCTCAAGTAGTTAAAAGCGCTAGATCTATGAAAAAAGCAGTTAATTATTTAGAGCCATTTATGGAAAAGGATAAAAATAATGTTTCTGGAATTGGAAAAATTCTAATAGCCACTGTTAAAGGCGATGTTCATGATATTGGTAAAAATATAGTTTCTGTTGTTGCAAGATGTAATGGATATCAAGTAGAGGATATGGGAGTAATGATCTCATGCGCAGATATTATTGATAGAGCTAAGGATTTAAAGCCAGACATAATTGGACTAAGCGGACTTATTACACCGTCATTAGATGAAATGATTACAAATGTTTCAGAGTTTGAAAAAAATGGGATTAATATCCCGGTTCTAATTGGTGGAGCAACTACAAGTAAAGCTCATACAGCATTAAAAATTGCACCAAAGTATCCTAATGAAGTAGTTGTCCATGTTCCAGATGCTTCATTAGTTGTAGGAGTTTGCAAAGATTTGTTAAGTCCAAAAAATAATACTGAATTTAAAGATAATATAAAGAAAAGCCAGGTTGAGTTTGCTTCAAATTATAACAAAAATAAGAAAATAAAATTTTTATCTCTAGATGAGGCAAGAAACAATAAGCTAAAAATAAATTTTAAGAAAATAAATAATAAAATTAATGATTATTCAGAAAAAAAATGGGAGTTTGATATTAATGAGATTATTCAATATATTGATTGGTCACCTTTTTTCTGGACATGGGAGCTTAAAGGTGTTTATCCTAATATCTTCCGTAATAAAAAATATGGCACCCAGGCTAAAGAATTATTTATAGATGCAGAAAAAATTTTAAAAAGAATGATTTCCGAAAAAGTTTTGTCATTAAAGGGTTTGTCAAAAATATGGAATGCATACTCCATTGATGAGGACATTGTTTTAATTGATAAGAATGGAATAGAAATTGAAACATTAAATTTTCTTAGACAGCAGGCTGATAAAAGTACAAAAAATTCTAAATACTATTGTCTCTCAGATTTTGTATCAGATAAGAAATCTGATGATGATATATTGGGAGCTTTTGCTGTTACTGCAGGGAAAGAAGTTGAAGAATATGCCTCTAGTTTTGAGTTAAAGGGGGATGATTACTCATCTATAATGATTAAAGCTATAGGAGATAGATTGGCTGAAGCATGTTCAGAGTTTCTACATTATAAAATTCGGATCTTAAATGGTGAAAGCGAAGATTTTAATCTTAAATCCTTAATAAAAGAGGAGTATTCTGGAATAAGGCCTGCGCATGGATATCCATCCATTCCTGATCACTCTGAAAAAAGTAAAATATGGTCATTGCTAGAAGTAGAGAAAAATATTGGTGCCTCGTTAACAGAAAATTTTGCTTTAAATCCTCCTTCCTCAATTTGCGGTCTTTATTTCTTTAACCCAGAAGCTAGATACTTTAATTTAGGAAAAATTAATAATTCGCAATTTGAGATATATACAAACAAAAAAGGTTATAATATTGAAAGGATGAGAAGTTTGCTTCAAAATAATTTAATAGATTAATGACTATAGATGATTTATTAAAATTAAAGAATGATACTTCAAGTTTAACAGATGAATGGGTTGATTCTGCAAATAACGCTTTAGAAGTTTTAAATGATGCTAAGCTAAATGATGATGATTTAAAGAATATCTTTCAATCATCTTCTTCTCCAAAGGTTTTTAAAAACTTTGTCAGACTATTATACTCAGAATCAAAAAAGCCAAATATAGCAGTAAAATCATTCGATAAAATAAAGCAATATTCAAAAGGCTTATCATATGATGGTAGGGCGAAAAATTATACAATTAAAGAATATTCAATTTCATCTTGGCTCGATTCAATTGATGCTGTATCTGATTGGTTGGACGAGAATAAATTGGAAGCAGATCTCTCATCTATTGTTGACTATATCGCTTGCTCAACAGAAACAGTTAATCTTGCATCAGATAATCTAGAACTTGTGGAGATTGTATCTGATTTCTTAAAAGATTTTGGTTTTGAAAGATCTTTGAAAATAAAATAGGCTCTTTTAATTTCTACTTCTATAGGTATTGATTCGTTATTATATAACTACTGGTATACTTAACTAGCAATTTAGTTATGAGTAAATACAGTACAGTTTCTTTTGATGCAGCCGATACTCTTTTTTATATTAAGATGGGTCTAGGCAAAAGCTATTATCATGTCTTGAAGAATTACGATTCATCCTATAATCCTGAAGATATTTCAAAAGTATTTAAAAAGTTCTTTTCAAATAGAGAAGGGTTACATTTTACAGGCCTAAAGGGAGACGAGCTTTTTAAAGCAGAAAAGGAATGGTGGCACAGTTTAGTCAAAGATATTTTTAATGAACTAGGTATGTTTAATGATTTCAATAAATATTTTGATGATTTATATGAATTTTTTTCTGAAGAAGCATGGGAAGTTTATTCAGATACTATTTCCACATTATCCTATCTTAAAGATAGAAATTTTAATATAATTGTAACTTCAAATTTTGATTCAAGAATTTATAATGTTTGTAAAAAATTTGAAATTGATAAGTTTGTCGACCACTTTACAATTTCATCAGAATCTGGTTGTTCAAAGCCTGATAAAGAATTGTTTTATATGTCTCTAGAAAAAGTACAAGCAAAACCTGAGCTTTCTATACACATAGGAGATAATTACAATCTTGATTACATTCCAAGTATGACAATTGGAATGAAGTCAATTTTGATTGATAGAGATAATCAGTTTGATAAAGATATGAATATTTGTAAAAGTCCTGATTTTGGTAAAATCTTTGAGGTACTAGATGAATCTTAATCCAAACTTGTTAGCATTAATAGTTGCAGCTTTATGGGGGCTTGCGCCAATTTTTGAAAAAATGAGTCTTCAATCTATGAATCCTATTTTTATTCTTAGTATTAGATTTTTTATTGTAGCTGGTTTGCTTATTCCTTTCTTTATTACAACAAATCAAGTTATGTATTTGCCCGAACTTAATTTTAAAAATATTCTTATAATTGTAATACCGGGCATCCTAGCTGTATTAGGGATATATTTATATTTTAATGCTTTGTCAGATTCTACAGCTTCGAAAATAGTTCCTTTAACAGCAGTTTATCCTCTTTTTACTTGTTTTTATGCCTACATCTTCCTTAAAGAAGATTTTTCAACAGAAAAAATTATTGGAACTATCTTGATAGTTGCTGGGGTTTTTATTCTTAACTATAAAGATTATTTACAAAATTAACATCTGATTCCAATTTCATACCAGTATCCTGTAAAACTTTAAACCAAGAAGTTTTTATATTATATTTTAAATGTGTTTGATTACATTAAAGATCACTGGTTTGGACATCAGACTCTTGCTAGATCCTTTTGGCTGAATTTTGTTGTTCAAAACATTGTTGTTAATTCTTTAACTAAATCTTGGGATCCTCCATTCCTAATATTGATTGTTTTATTAGCTGGTTACATATGGGGACTTGTTGGTACTTTTAGAGCTTCAGCTAGATACGAGTGGACAAATATATGGCGAATATTGACTACATTATTTTTAATTTTTTCTATTGTACTTAATTTAACTTGGATTTATTTTGGTATTTTTATTCAAATTTTTGGCCCTTCCATGGGTAATAATTCTAGTTTCTGAATTTATCCTTATTAATTATTCTTTAGCAATCTTCCCATTTCTAGAGCAAAATAGGTAATAATTGCGGTCGCCCCAGCACGTTTAATTGATTCTAGGGATTCTCTCATAACTGTATCATTGTCAATATATCCTTTTTCTGCAGCCGCTTTAATCATTGAATATTCACCACTTACCTGATATGCAACTATTGGAAGAAGTGACGATTCAGAAGAGGCTTTTATTACATCGAGGTAAAAGGATGCCGGTTTTACTATTAATATATCAGCGCCTTCAGCTTCATCTAAAAGTATTTCTTTAATAGCTTCTTTGTAGTTTTTAGGGTTAATTTGATAGGATTTCTTATCCCCACTTTTTGGCTCTGAATTTAATGCATCTCTAAAGGGTCCATAAAGTGATGAGGCAAATTTTGCTGCATATGACATAATTCCAGTATTAAGAAAACCCTTTCTATCTAAGGCTTCTCTTATTTTAATCACTCTTCCATCCATCATGTCTGATGGAGCCACAATGTCTGCTCCAAACTCAGCATGAATACAGGCTTGCCTACATAAAATTTCCACAGTCTTATCATTTAAAACCTCGCCGTCATGGAGAATCCCATCGTGTCCATCAGAATTGTATGGGTCTAACGCAATATCTGTTATTACAACAATGTTAGGAAATTTTTTTTTGATAGTAGCTATTGATTTGGGAATTAATCCTTTTTTATTTAGAGCTTCTTTTGCAAGAGGATCTTTAAGTCTTTCATCGATTGCAGGAAATAAGATTATTGCATTAATTCCTAATTTTATAGCTGATTCTATATCCTTTAGCTGGTTATCTAAGGTTTTTCTAAAAACATTAGGCATTGATTCAATTTTTTCAGACCGATTCTTCCCATCAATTAAAAAAATTGGCATTATTAAATCATTTACAGAAATGCTGGTTTCTTGAACGAGGTTTCTTATATTTTGATTTAATCTTAATCTTCTACCACGAATAAACATAGATTTGTATTATATTATCTTTTAATTCTTTTTTAAAGTTAAATTTAGGCTTCACTTAACTAAGAAAAGAATATATGATTAAGGCTTATGGCTAAAAAAAAGGTTATTGTATTTGATTTTGATGGAGTAATTTACAACTCAGAACCACTTCATTTTAAAGCTTTTAATTATGCACTCAAACCTTTAAATGTAACTATAACTAAAGAAGTTTACTATGAAACTTATTGTTCATACGATGATGAGGGATTTTTTAAAAATTTTTTAACTGATAATAAAATTGAATTTAATAATGATTTTATTGACAAAATTATTAAAGAAAAACATTATTATTTTGATAAGAATTTTGATTCTGAAACATCAATGTATGAAGGATCTATAGATCTTATTAAAAAACTATCAAAAAACTATATTCTTGCAATTGGCTCAGGTGCTAGAAGAGAAGAGATTGTCAGAGTATTAAAAAGAGAAGAGTTGTTGACTTTATTTGAAGAAATCGTTTCATCTGATGAAACATCTCAGCCTAAGCCAAATCCAGAAACATATATAACGGTATTGGATAGAATAAATCAAACCTACCAAGTTTCTCCTGATGAATGCGTTGTAATCGAGGATACAACTAAGGGAGTGGATGCTGCCAAAGTAGCTGGCATGAAATGCTTTGCTATAACAAATTCTGTTGAGAGAGAATTTTTAACTAATGCTGATGTAATAATTGATGATTATATAGAGATAACAGATAAAGCAATTACGGATATTTAGTCTTCTATAATTAATGAGTTTATTACTATGTTTGCTGATTGATAAAATTCTTTTAGTATTAATGTTTCTTTTACAGTGTGGAATTCTCTCATACCAGTTCCTAGGTTTACAGTGTTGACTCCATTTTTAACAAAAAAGTTTGCATCAGCTCCTCCACCAGTTTCAACTAGATTAATTTTGTAGTTAAATTTCTTACATGATGAAAGAATCCTTTTTATAATAAGACTATTTTTTGGAATATTGATCGAGTCATAGATTCTATTCACTTTAATTTTAGCGCTAAAATTTTTATTTATTCTTTTGTATTTTTTATTCATGAGATCAAGAATTTTTTTGATTTTATTTAATTCTATTTTGATTGTTTTCTCATTATGGCTTCTTATTTCACACATAATTTCTGTCATTCCAGGAACTATATTTATTGCTGAGCCACCATTAATTTTTCCTATATTTATTGTTGTATTCGCATTAATACGACCAGTTTTCATTTTTGAAATTATTTCAGATGAAACAACTATAGAGCTTAAGCCTTTTTCGGGATTTATTCCTGAATGAGCCTCTACACCTTTAATTTTAATAGTAAAGTAGTCAGAGCTTGGTCCCTTATAGACTAGCCTTTCTGGGCTTGTACTATCTAAAACAATTCCTTCTTTTGCTTTTATTAGCTTATAGTCAAGGAACTTAGCCCCTAAAAGACCAATTTCTTCACATGTTGTAATTGCTGCTTCAATATTATAATGTTTTACTTTTTCTTTCTTAAGTACTTCTAGTGTCTCTAAAATAATCGCTAATCCGCTTTTATCGTCCGCACCTAATATTGTCGTCCCATCGCTAGTTATTGAGCTTTTATGAACTTTTGGCTTAATTCCTATTCCATTAGTTACAGTATCCATGTGTGAAGACAACAAGATTGTGGGAAGTTTTTTATTCGAACCGAGTTTTGCTATTATGTTTCCATGATTGGATTGAGTTAAAGATTTGGAATTATCAATTTTATATTTTATACCAAGCTTTTTTAGCTTTTCTTTAATATAAAGAGCTACTTTAGCTTCATCACGAGATTCGCTATCAATTTTGACAAGGTCCGTAAATGTTTTAACGAGCCTTTTTTTGTTTATCATCGTTAAGAATTCCTTCCTTTATTTTTTACGTTTAATGATGCTTCAAGAAAAATTTCTGAAAGAGTAGGGTGAGGATGGATTGTATTAATGACCGATTCGATAGAAAGTTTATTTTGCATTACAAGAGTTATCTCTGATATCATTTCGGTGCAACCTTTTCCAATTATATGGGCACCCAATATTGTATCATCTTTATCAGTAATAATTTTACAAAAACCATTAACATTGTCATCTGCAAGGGATTTTCCATTAGCTTTAAATGGATACTTTGAAACTTTATAATCAATTTTTTTCTCCACAGCTGTTTCTTCAGTAATACCTACATAAGCAATTTCAGGTTGGCAATATATGCAAGCAGGAACTATAAAGTTATCGTTAATACTTTTCTTTTGAATTTGATTGATCACTTGACTACCCTCTTCTGAGGCTTTGTGGGCTAGCATGGATCCCCCTATGACATCTCCAATTGCAAAAATATTTTCAATATTCGTTTGATAAGAATTGTTTACTTTTATAAATCCAAACTTGTCTTTTTTAACAGCACATTTACTCAAGTTAAGATTATCTGTGTTTGGAATACGTCCAGTTGAAAGCAGAAGTAGCTGTGTATCAATTTCGAATTCACCCTCTGAATTTGTAACATTAATTTTAAGATTTTTCTCTGATTTCTTAATTTTACTTATTGTGGTTGATTCATGTATTTTTATCCCCTTTTTTGTGTAGCTTTTTTTTAATTCTTCAACAATTTCTGTATCTAGAAACCCTAAGATAGAGTTTGCACTTTCTATTATTGTTACATCTACGTTAAAACTATTATAAAGGTAGGCAAATTCTATTCCGATGTAGCCACCTCCTAGTATGCAAATCTTTTCTGGCAATTCTTTTGAAGTTAATACAAAGTCACTATCTACTATGTTCACCCCATCAGGAGCTAGATTATTTGGGAAAAACGGTTTTGATCCTGTAGATATGACTATATTTTCTGATGATATTTTTATAGTGTCATTAGCTTGCTTAATTTCTACTTCATTTTTATTTATAAAAGAGGCTTCACCGTTAAATATATCTATATCTTTTTTGTTTAACAAACTAGTAAGCCCACTTTTAAGTCTTTTTGTATTTTTTTTACTATTTTCGATAATTAACTCGTAGTCATAAGCTAGATTTTCAAATAGAAAACCTCTTTTTTTAGCTTTATTAGTAAGGAGATCTGCAATTTCAGCAGATTTTAATAATGATTTTGATGGTATACATCCATTGTTTAAACAAGTCCCACCTAATGACTGTTTTTCTATCAATGCAGTTTTTAACCCAAGCCTAGATGATTCTATCGCTGCTACATAGCCACCAGGACCAGCTCCAATAATTGCAATATCATATTCAAACATATATAGGCTTAAATCTAGCATATTTTTCTTTATTTATATAAATAAATTTAGAAAACGGTGTATCATATAAAAATAATGGAAATGCAGATAAGAGCTGAGACCCCAAGGGCAAAGAAAGGGTGGGGAATGGGTTCTACTATGATGGCAGGTGGCTCTAAGATAAGAGGGGTTAAACTTTTAATTACAGAATTTCGTGATATTGATATTAAAAATGTTCAAATAATGCATAAGTTAAGCTCAGTCTTTATGTCTATGATAAAGTCAGAGGATGATATAGAATTAAGTGAAGAAGAATATGGAATAAGGATTGTAAAAACTGTAAGCCAAGAAAATTATAATAATGAAATATGGGATCAGTGGGTACTTTTTTCGAGAAGAATCTATGATAATATATCTAAAATTCTTAAAGGAAAATAGTTGAGTCAAGATTATAATAAAACTTTAAATTTACCAAAAACAAATTTCCAAATGAGAGGAAATTTACCCAATAAAGAACCTGAGATTCTATCTTTTTGGAATTCTCAAAATATTTACGGCGAAATGGAATCTAAGTCCGATGATGTTTTTATTCTTCACGATGGACCACCCTTTGCAAATGGTAAGATACATATTGGACATTGCTTTAATAAAATTTTGAAAGATATAATTTTGAAGTTTAATTCATCTTTAGGGAAAGGAATCAATTATGTTCCTGGCTGGGATTGCCATGGGCTACCTATAGAACATCAAGTATTAAAAAAAATTAAGACAAAAGATATATCAAAATTAGAAATTAGAAATAGTTGTAGCGATTTTGCAATGAAATTTGTAGAATCTCAGAAAAAAGAGTTTGAACGGTTAGGTGTTGTGGGGCAGTGGAATTCTCCGTATCTTACAATGAACAAAGAATTTGAGGCAAATCAAATTGAAGTTTTTTCTGATATGTTTTTTAAGGGTTTTATTTATCGCGGATTAAAACCCGTAAACTGGAGCCCAAGTTCTCGGACTGCTTTGGCTGAGGCGGAGCTAGAGTATCCTGAGAATCATATTTCAAAGAGTGTTTATGTAAAATGTAAAATTACCAATGTTTCTAGTCTTAATTTGAAGCTTGATAGCAACAAAGAGGCCTTTCTTCTTATTTGGACTACAACTCCTTGGACTCTTCCTGCAAATAAGGCCATTTCAATTAATAAAGAGTTTAAGTATGGAGTATATCAATCTGATGATTGTTATCTAATTATTGAGGAAGAACTATCAACTAATATTTTTAAGAAGAAAAATGATGCTTTAAAATTGCTTGAACTAGTGAAAGGGGAAGATCTACAAGAATTACTATATATGTCACCAATCTCAGGTGAAGAGTGCCCAGTGTTATTAGCCGACTACGTTACACGAGAAACTGGTACAGGATTAGTTCATACTGCCCCAGGCCATGGCGTTGACGATTATTCGACAGGAGTTAAGAATGGTTTAGAAGTTTTTTCTCCAGTTGACGCTGCAGGACGTTTTACCGATCAGGTTAATGATGATTTAGTTGGATTAAATGTATTAAAAGAGGGGAATGAAAAAGTAATAGAAAATTTAGAGGTTTCTGGATTGCTATATTTAGCTGAAGACTATGAGCACAAGTATCCGTATGATTGGAGAACAGGCAAACCAACTATTTTTAGAGCTACATTTCAATGGTTTGCGTCTGTAGACAAATTTAGAGAAAAGTCTTTAAATGAAATTTCTAAAGTTAATTGGTACCCACCATCAATAGTAAATAGAATTACAAATATGATAAAAGAAAGGTCAGATTGGTGTATTTCAAGGCAAAGGTCTTGGGGTTTACCAATACCGGTTTTTTATTATAAGGAAACTGGGAATGTATTTTTAAACGAAGAAATTATTGAAAATATTATAAAAATATTTAAGAAAGAGGGTTCATCAGCCTGGTGGCAGCGCAGTATTGACGATCTTCTACCAGAGAAATATCAGAGTGAGTCTCCAAATCTGATAAAAGGAGAGGATACCTTAGATGTATGGTTTGATTCAGGTTCATCATGGAAAACAGTATTAAACAAAGAAGGTTCATACCCTGCAGATTTATATTTAGAAGGAAACGATCAGCATAGAGGATGGTTTCAAAGTAGCCTCCTAACATCAGTTGCAATTAATAATATTGCCCCTTATAAAAATGTTTTAACTCATGGCTTTGTAGTTGATGATAAAGGTCAGAAAATGTCAAAATCTAAGGGAAACGTTGTAGATCCTCAAAAGATAATAAATGAAAGTGGTGCAGATATACTTAGATTGTGGGTTGCAAGTGAAGATTATTCCTCTGAGATAAGGATTTCAAACAATATATTAAATAGTATTAAGGATAAATATAAAAAAATAAGGAATACATTTAAGTTTTTAATAGGAAATCTTTATGATTTTGAAAGTAAAAATGCTCTTGATTTTGATGATTTAGAAGAGATAGATAGATGGATATTGATTAAATTTACTGAAGTTAAAAAGCAATTTCTGTCATTATCTAAAGCATATTCTTTTCATCAAGCCTTAAATCAATTGTTGTATTTCTCCTCTAAGGATTTGAGTTCGATTTATTTAGATTCTCAAAAGGATATTTTATATACCTACAGTAAAAACTCTCGCGAAAGAATTTCAGCTCAAAGCTCAATATCGATAATATTTAGAGAGTTAACATTAATGCTTTCACCTATAATTTCCTTTACGTCAGAAGAGGCTTGGATGGAGAGATTTGGTCACGATAATAGTATTTTTAAGAATGTGCTTTCAAAAGATGAATATATTGATAACAACTTATCTAAAAAATGGGAAAAAATATTGTTATTGAGAGACCCTATACTTAAAGAAATTGAGGTACAAAGAAGTAATAAAATATTAGGATCTTCATTGGAAGCTAAGGTTACACTGGGTGTCAGCAAAGATGATTTTTCATTTTATTCTAAGAATTTAGAATTGATGAAAAAAACTTTGATAATTTCTGAAATTGAAATTATGCAAATCGATGCTCTTGAGTCTGAAATAAAAGTTGATAAGACTTCATTTAGGAAATGTGATAGATGTTGGATGCATTTCGATCAAGAATCTTTCATTGATAAGGATGAAAATTTATGTCAAAAATGCTCTATTCAACTCAAAAAAAGTATATAGATTAGTTATAATTAAGGAAGATGAATATCTCTAACGGAAATAGACACCATGTTGTAGTAGTAGGTGCTGGGTTTGGTGGACTTTATGCAGTTAATGAGCTTGTTGACTCAGATGTTGATGTAACTCTAATTGATAGAAGAAACTTTCATCTTTTTCAACCGCTTTTGTACCAAGTTGCCACAGGAACTATTTCGGCAACTGATGTTAGTGCTCCTATTAGATCAATTTTTGGAAAAAAGGAAAATATTACAGTAAGGCTTGATTCAGCTACTGGTATTGATGTTAGAAGTAGGCACCTTAACACTAAAAGTCACACTAGAATTAAATATGATGATTTAATAATAGCGACTGGAGTTAGCCATCATTATTTTGGTCACTATGAGTGGCAAAAAAATGCTCCTGGACTAAAGACGATTGAAGATGCTTTGGAGATGAGAAGGAAAATTTTTACAGCTTTTGAGCTAGCAGAAAATGAATCAGATCCTGTAAGAAGGAAACAGCTTCTGACATTTGTGATTGTAGGCGGAGGCCCAACAGGTGTGGAGCTAGCAGGTGCTCTTGCAGATTTGGCATATAAAACTTTTGAAAAACATTTTCATAATATTAATACAAAAGAAGAATGTTCTATCTATCTAATAGAAGGTCTACCAAACGTTTTACCATCTTTTAAAGAATCTTTATCAGAAGTTACCAGAGGCTATCTAACTGAAATGGGCGTGGAAGTCTTGACTAGTTCATTGGTGACGGATATTCAAAATGACACTGTTTTTTACAAGATTGGTGATGAAAGTAAAAAAATAGAGGCTAAGACAATATTGTGGGGAGCAGGTGTTATGGCTTCTGTTATGGGAAAAATATTGTCGGACGCTACAGGAGTTGAGCTTGATTCCGTTGGTAGAGTAGTGGTAAATAAAGATTTTACAGTAGGAGAACATGATAATATTTTTGTAATTGGAGACTTGGCAAGGTTTAAGGAAGGAAGTGACTTCTTGCCTGGAGTGGCTACTGTCGCTATGCAATCCGGGGAGTTTGTTGCTAAGTTAATTAAAAATAGAGTTGGGAATAAAAAAAATTATAAGAAAGAATTTAAATATAAAAATAAAGGAAACTTAGCCGTTATCGGAAGAAATAAAGCTGTTGCTGATTTGGGTTTCATGACCTCAAAAGGGTTTGTAGCATGGTTGCTATGGATTTTTATTCATATTTTGTATTTAATAGGATTTGGAAGCAAGGTGTCAGTTCTTACAAAATGGGCATTAAGCTACTTCAACCAAGACAAAGGAAATAGACTAATATTTATTAAATAACTTTTTTTTTGATTTTTTATAAAAAAGTGTAGAATAAGGGAAAAATGAAAACCCTTTTTTCTATTCTATTATTAATTATTTTACTTTTATATTTTTCCCCTTTTTATAGTCTTTATAAAATTGGCTCAAGTATTGAAAATCAGGATAAAAAGACTTTAAATTACTATATGGATTGGCCTAGTCTTCAGGATTCATTAAGAAAAGATGTTAAAAGCTTCTTAAGGCAAAGAGAAAAACTTAGAGAGGAAAGTTTGGATAATCCTATTGAAGGAATCTTTGAGGATGTAAAAAAATTTGGTGGTTTGCTTTTTGGAGAAAAAGCAATTGACATCGCAATTGAAAAAGTTGTCACACCGGAAGGGATTTTTAAATTATATAGATTGAATAATAATAAAAATAATAATAAATCTAATAATGAGAATAAAGCTGATTCTAATCCTACTACAGGTGAAAATGTACTAGAATACGAAGGCTATGCATTAACTGATTTTAATTTTATATCACTAACCAACATTGAGGCTAATGTTGAAGCATCTGAAATCGATATATATTTTAAGATGAAATTCATCTTTCCTCGATGGATTTTGTATACTGTTAGATCAGATAAATTAACGAACGAAATTGCAAAAAAAGTTGAGGATAAGATTGATTTATTAAAAAATTTAAATAGAAAAATAAATCCATTAAAGAAAAAGAATGAATAACTTATATATAGGGGAGCATTTAACTACTTAACCAGCAATGCATAAAAAATTATCGTTATTAATGTTGCTGTCTTTTCTGCTGGCTATTATTTTCTCAAATTATTTTCCAGAAATAGTTATTAATTCTAAGTTTCTAGGTGATTATTTTATAAGATTGCTTAAGGCTTTTGTTCCTTTCCTGATTTTTGGTACTATCACATACTCAATCGCATCTTTTGATGCATTTAGCAAAATAGGAAAAATTGTTCCTCTAACTTTATTTTTTTATATTATTTCAACATTAATAGCGATAACCTTTGCTTTACTTGTTGGATCTTATATTGATTTTGGTTCAACTGACTTTAATCTTCAAGGCAACTTCGTAAGTAAGCAAATTGATATTGGAACAAGTCTTTCTGTGCTCTCTGTGAATCCAAAAGATTTTGTTAGTTTACTTTTAGATGCAAATCCTTTTGCTATAATGATATTTTCTATTACTATCGGAATGCTATGTAGAATAAATTCAGAATATAGCAATAAAACAGTTTACCTTTTATCAAAATTAAATATTTTAGTTATAACTTTTACAAATTATATTATGCTACTTGCTCCTTTGGCAATATTTTCATTACTAGGGAATTTGCTTATTCAGGTTGAAAATGAAATGATCTATTCACTGCTTCGATTTGTAATTAGCTCTATAATCATTTTCTTGCTATATCTGTTTCTTTTCTATGGTTCAGTTGTTAAGTATTTAGGAAAAGTATCCCCATTGGCTTTTTTTCGAAAAATTAAAGATCCACTACTTTTTGCTTTCTTTTCGT
>MDTG01392736.1_pt1 | contig 41443 bp, 34 predicted proteins | sample 811421 | NCBI WGS metagenome assembly MDTG01 (sample SAMN05326645, study PRJNA326480) | marine metagenome | isolation source: seawater | place: Pacific Ocean: South East | collected 2011 | reverse complement strand
TCTTAGGAGGTCATTGCGGAATTTTCCTCTGAAAACTTCACATACGCAAAGGAAAATATCCGCAATCTCATTTAGGCTCTGGAGATACCGGATAAAACAGCACTTTTTGAGAGTTTAAGGCCTGTTTTTCCGGCATGACGCTCCTTTAGTACATCGAACTCAGATTAAATAAAATGTTCAATGAAAATAAAACAGTACCTCAATTTAACCTTGAAAACGAATACTCTTACTGTGTAGAGATATCTGAAAGAACCAGTATAGTGAAATATTCAAAGGACGTTGAGACGGAACATAGGAAGCTTTGCTTCTTGTTCAATCAATCACTGTCTTCTGATCAGCTCCCTAATAATCTTGGTCATTCCCTTCTCGGCTTGTGCTGCCGCAGCCAGTATTTTCGAAATCTCTACTTTTTCCAGATTGTCAGGGTCGCAGCGATCGGTGATAGCCGATATGGCAAAAACAGGCAAATCCATATGTCGGGCCACAATGACTTCCGGAATGGTAGACATACCCACTGCATCGCCTCCAATACGGGCAATGAACCTGTATTCAGCTCGTGTCTCCAGGTTAGGTCCACTCACCCCTGCGTAAACACCCTCATGGCAACGGATACCATTTGCACGGGCTATCTCCATAGCTTCGTCAATCATCTTTCGTTCATAAGGTTCGCTCATATCCGGAAAGCGCCCTCCAAATTCATCGAGGTTAGGCCCGGTAAGTGGATTTTCTTTGGTGAGATCGATGTGATCTTCGATAATCATTAAATCTGCTACCTGAAAGTTCAGGTTCACACCCCCGGCTGCATTAGAAATGAAGAGCTTCTCTATACCCAGCATCTTCATTACCCGAACAGGAAAAGTAACCTCTTTCATATTGTACCCTTCGTAGTAATGAAAACGCCCCTGCATAGCCACTACACTTTTTCCGGCCAGCTCACCAAAAATCAGTTTACCCTGATGGCTCTCTACCGTAGACACCGGAAAATGAGGAATACTATCGTAAGAAATTTCATCAACAATTGATATCTCGTTGACCAAAGCACCCAATCCCGTACCCAGAATAATCCCAAACTGAGGCCTCACTTTTGTCTTGGATTGTATATATGTGGTGGTTTCCCTTACTTTTTCTGAATAGGTCATAGCTAATGATTTACAGTGAAAGACAAGAAGGATTGTCCGGGTCGAAATTAAACGGATATTTTCAATTGGCTGGTACAATTCCTAAAATTCCATCCAGCCGTTGCCAATCAATACACTGTCCATTGAACCTTTTATATAAAATATCAATTTGCTGTACATACATACTTTGAAATAATGCAAACAGAGGTCGGCATTTTTGGTGAATGACTTTAAGTTTGCGCAGCAAAGCCTTTAACATGATCACCATAGTAGTAGGAACAAACAGAAAAAACTCAATGAGCGGCAAAGTAGCTCATTACTACCAAGATATACTGAAGAGCAAGTTTAGCGGCCCCACTCAAATAGTAGATTTAGCCGAACTACCGGGCGACTTTGTAGGCACTGCCCTTTATGACAACAATGGTAAAAACAGCAAGTTCAACGCCATTAGGGAGCGAGTCCAGGCTTCTGATAAAATTGTATTTGTGGTGCCGGAGTATAATGGTTCTTTCCCGGGTGTATTAAAGGCTTTTATTGACGGACTAAAATACCCAGAGGGCATTCGTGATAAGAAAGGAGCTTTAATAGGTGTTTCTTCTGGAGTTCAGGGGGGTGTATTGGCTATGGCACACCTTACTGACATTTTCAACTACCTGGGTATGCACGTTTTGGCCATTAAACCTAAGCTGGCCGGAATTGAAAAGCACTGGGATGGCACCAGAATCACCAACGACTTATACAACACCCTTTTGCACCAGCATGCGGAGAAGTTGGTGACATTCTAATTCGTTTTTCATGCCGCTGAACCCATTTACCAACTGACAGGTTCGTTTGAGCCTTCTTCTTAAAAAACTAAAGCAAATTGAAGGTGACGGGAATAAAAAAAGACAGCCCATGGCAGTAGGCTTTCTTATTCACATGTCTCAACTTTTAACCGTTGATTAAGTTAAAAATTGGTTTTAGTCCACGTTGTCATGCAGAAACTTATTGTCTCCCATGATTTCGTCATCATCATTGAGATTATATCTCGAAATATTACGCTCAGATGAAGGTGAGTTTTCACTCAACCGAACTTGTCTTCGCTGGTAAGCGGGTATTTCCAAACGCTCTTTAAAGTCATCGTTGTTCATTCCATGATTAGAAGAGCCTCTTAGTCGTTCTTCTCGCAAACGAGCCTGCTCCATAAGTTTAGCACGCTTCATTTCCAAAAAGTTTTTGTTTCGCTCTTCGTAGAAATCATTATCTAACGACCTGTTTCGTGCCTCATTTTCTTCCTCATAGGGAGCTGAAGGGTATTCTTCTATCTCGTACTTTCTGGCAAGTCTGGCCAGGAAGGAGTAGCCCGAAGGATTGGCGTCTTCATCATCGTCATCGTCTTGCGACTTGCCGGTAGCTTCAGGTTGGGGCTCCGCCTTTGGAGCTTCAGCCGAACGATCGAAAAGGGAAGTTTGCGAGTGCTTAGGTGAAAGAGAGTCTTCATCTCTCAAATCGATCTCTCGATTGCTCTCCAGATCGATAACTTTTTTTCTCGATTCGCTCATTTGAGTCTTCAGTTCCGGAGCCTCAAAACCTGTAGCAATAACTGTTACGCTGATGTTTTGGCCATGATTAGGATCAATGCCATGCCCGAAGATAACCTCTGCATCATCGCCAGCTTTTTCCTGAATGTATTCTGTGATTTCAGTAAGTTCGTCCATTTGCAACTCTGCCTCTTCTCCGGAAATAATGGAAAGGAGAATTTTGGTTGCTCCATGAATGTCTTTGCTGTTTAGCAATGGAGAAGATATGGCCATTTCGGCTGCGCGCAATGCTCTGCCTTCTCCATCGGCTGTAGCAGAGCCCATTACGGCTGCTCCGGCACCTTTCATTACGGTTTGAACATCCATGAAGTCTACATTGACATAGCCCGGTACGGTAATAATTTCTGCAATACCTTTGGCTGCTGTAGTCAACACATTATCGGCCTCTCCAAAGGCTTTGCTGATGGGCAGGTTACCGTGCACCTCACGAAGTTTATCGTTAAGTATTACCAAAACTGTATCGCAGTTCTCTTTGAGCTCAGCAATACCTTTATTGGCCGCTTCCATTTTCTTTTTGCCTTCAAAGCTAAATGGAGCAGTAACTATACCTACTGTGAGCAGATCCATGTCTCTGGCAATTTTGGCAATTACAGGAGCAGCTCCTGTACCAGTTCCACCGCCCATTCCGGCCGTTATAAATACCATTTTGGTATCGTCCGAAAGCATGGTGCGAATTTCTTCCTTGCTTTCAATAGCGGCATTTTTACCAATATCAGGATTGGCGCCAGCCCCAAGCCCTTCGGTGAGCCCAACACCAAGCTGAAGCCTGTTGGGTACAGGGCTGCTTTTAAGTGCCTGGGCATCGGTATTACATACTACAAATTCCACATCCTTAATGCCTTGATTATACATGTGGTTTACTGCGTTACTACCGCCACCACCAACACCAATCACCTTTATGATTGATTTGTGGTGCTTTGGAAGTTCAAACATATATGAGTCTGCCATGTCGTTTGTTTTTAAGACGGAAGGCCGAAGACGGAAGACGGAAGTCTTACCAACTCAGCTCTTCCTATACTATTTTATTTTGTTTCTGAAGGCCACCAGCATATTCATCAAGTTGAATAGAGACTGGTAATAACTTTCGAATTCTACTCCGTTTATATACTTTCTTCTTTTTGCCTTATAAATGCAAGTCACAACTTCTGCCAAAGACCTTATTGAATAACCAATGAATTTCTTCTGCTCCGGATCCGACTGACCAATTGAGCCCTCTGAAATGTTCAGAGCAATTGAATCTGCGGCTCTTAAGATTTGAGATGAAAGATTGAATTTCTCTCTATCAGGAAAAGTCAACGCTAATTCGTTAATCTCTTCTCCCAAATCCATCGCCCTTTGCCAAACCAATAGTTTTTCAAATTTGAAACTCATCGCTCATTTATTTCATGTGTGCTTACTTCGGTCTTCGGTCATCTGTCTTCCAGCTTAATATTCCCCTTTATCATGAAAGTCGTCCATCAAAAGGCCTTTGGTTTTATCAATAAGCTTGCTAAAAAACTCTGCTCCTTTCTTTTGCCCTCTGACTTCCTTTTTCACTCCACTATGGTTTCTGTTTTCATTGTAGCGGTTTTCGCGCTCATCTATGGCACGGAATCCTGAAAGTACCAAACCAACTGTGGTGGCATACATTGGGCTCTTAATGGCTTCGATCTTAGATTTACCCAAATGCTCGTTGGGATAACCAATTCTTGCATCCATGCCCGTCATGTATTCAAACAGTTGCTGCACATAAGCCAGTTGCGATCCGCCACCGGTTATCACAATACCTCCGGCCAGCTTATTGGCATAACCCGAAGTAATTATTTCTGCGTGCACCAACTCAATTATTTCCTCCATTCTGGCTTCTATAATATGGGCCAGATTTCGAATAGAAATTTCTTTTGGAGGCCTGTTTCTAAGGCCCGGAATCGAGACAATTTCATTTGGATTGGCTTCTTCTGCTATGGCCTTGCCAAACTTGGTCTTTAACAACTCAGCCTGGTTTTGCATTACCTTGAGCCCCTCCTTAATGTCGGTTGTAATAATATTGCCACCGAAAGGAATGACCGCGGTATGGCGAATTATGCTATCATGGAAAATGGCAATATCCGTAGTACCACCTCCTATATCGACCAAACAAACACCTGCTTCTTTTTCTTCATCGCTCAACACCGACATGCTGGAGGCCAACGGCTCTAAAATGAGGTTTTCGATTTCCAGCCCTGCCCGCTTAACACATTTGTTTATATTTCTTATAGCATTGGTCTGTGCTGTAATTACATGGAAGTCGGCTTCCAGTTTTACACCAGACATACCTACCGGATCTTTAATGCCATCTTCATAATCCACAATGTAGTCTTGCGGCATAACATGAATAATCTCGCAACCGGGAGGCATTACAATTTTGTGAATGTCGTTGGTGAGCCGATTGATATCTTCTACGGTGATTTCATCGTCTACCCGGTCGCGTGTAATGCTTCCATGGTGGATTGAGCTTTTAATGTGTTGACCGGCTATTCCCACATTGACTACATTGATTTCAATGCCCGATTGCTCACTCGCCTCCGCAATCGCCTTTTCAATGGCAATAATGGTTTTATCAATATTGGTTACTATTCCACGGATCACTCCGTCTGAAACGGCTTTACCCATTCCCAGAACCTCAAGTTTTCCGTATTCATTCTTGGTTCCAACTATGGCACAAATCTTAGTTGTACCGATGTCGAGTCCTACTACTATTTTGTCGTGTTGCATGGCATTGGTTAGTCACAAATTATCTGATCCTTATATTCTACATTCACCTTTGAGTAAGTGTTCCAACCTTTGGTTGGCATTATTTGCTTGAAGAAAATCTCAAGCTTCTTGAACTTCTTCTCTATGTCTTCGGCATAGCCGAATTCCAGTCGTTGATCTCCCACCTGGGGATACATAACCACATATCCTTTGCTGTTGATATCGATCTGACCTATTTGCATAGACCAGAACTTGTGGTTGTTAATGAAATTGATGAGTGTGTAAATCTTTTGGGCATACTCTTCTTCTTTCACCGACTTAATGGCCATTAGTTTTTCGGTGTAGCGTCCGGTAATCACAGGTACGCGAGCGGTGTATTTGGAAGATACCGGCAACAACTCCCCCGTTTCTGCGATGTAGGCATTTTTGCCCTGTGTTCCCATTAGCCGGGCAACAGGTTTGTTTTGCCTCGCCTTTACTACCAAATGGCCTTTTAGGTCTCTGTATACCTCTGCCTCTTTTACAAAACTGTGTGACTCAATTCGCTCCTCCACTTCTTTTAAGCTTACAGGAGTAAAGCCGTCTCCCAGAATGGAGTCGTTTTCGTTTTGCATTATGAGTTCCATTACATCGCTTTCATCGACAAAGAAGTTCTCAAAGGCATTTTCTATCTCTACATTTATTTCTTCTACTCTATATCCAAAGTCTCGTTTCTCTACCGAACTGGCCAGAATAACCAATAGGGCACATCCGGCTATAATCCCCAGCACTCTCAATACATTCTCTTTTGTTTTCATGACAATGCACGTTTTAAGGGTTGAACTAACTTATCTATATCGCCTGCCCCCACAGTTAAAAGCACTTGGGGTTGCCAGGCTTTTATATGATCTATCAAGCTTTCTTTGCTTGATACCATCTTCTTTTCGGCAGAAATACCATCCATGAGCATCTCTGAATTCACTCCTTCCATAGCAAGTTCCCTGGCAGGGTATATATCCAGCAAGATCACTTCATCGGCCAAAGACAAACTCTCAGAAAACTCTTGAGCGAAGTCTCTGGTACGACTGAAAAGATGTGGCTGAAAAACAACCGTAATCTTTTTGCCTGCAAACAGGTCTTTTACCGATTTGAGCAGAGCAGCAATCTCTACAGGGTGGTGAGCATAGTCGTCTATGAACACCAGATCATCTCGCTTAATAATGAATTCAAACCTGCGTTTGACTCCACGATAGCTCTCTACAGCTTTTTTAATGGATTCGTCTTTAGCCCCTATATGCCTGCTAACAGATATGGCTGCAAGCATATTTTCCACATTGTGATAGCCGGGAACATTGAGGCGTATACCTTCAATGGTTTTCTCTCCATTCTTATAATCGAAAATAAAAGAGGCCTCTTCAAAGCGAATGTTTTCGGCAGTAATGGAAGCCTCTGAAAGCGCATAGCCTTCATGGTTAAGCTCATGACCTGAAACAAGCTCAGTGGCCAACTCATTTTTCACAAAGAGTTTCCCTTCTTGCTTTATTCTTTTTATAAAGTCCCTAAACGAGTCTTTCAACGCATCCTTATGGCCATAAATATCCAGGTGATCAGCATCGGCCGAAGTCACTACAGCCCATTCGGGATGTAAAGTGAGGAATGATCTATCGAACTCATCGGCCTCAATCACAGCAATGGCCTCACTGGTTTCGTTGAGGATCATATTGGTGTCGTAGTTGGCACTTATTCCTCCAAGAAAACCGGCCACATCGAACCCTGACTCTTTTAACAGGTGCACAACCATCGATGAAGTAGTGGTTTTGCCGTGGGTTCCGGCCACTGCCACACTGCGCATGTTTTGGGTAATGATTCCCAGCACTTGTGATCTCTTGAGCACTTCAAATCCTTTATCCTTCAGCCAGTTTAATTCTGAATGGTCTTTGGGTATAGCCGGAGTGTAGATAATCAAGCTACCTTCGGGGTTTGCCTTTACCTCTGCATCGATCAGGTCAATATTATCATCAAAGTGAATCTCGATTCCTTCCTGAATTAACCTGGTGGTCAACTCCGTTGAGGTGCGATCGTAGCCAGACACACGCTTTCCGTTGTGCTTGAACCAACGGGCCAAAGCACTCATGCCAATACCACCGATACCGACAAAATAGACGCTATGTATCTTTTCTAACTTCATGCGATGAGTTTCACTATTTCATCTACAATTTCATTGGCCGCATTGGGCTTGGCCATAGCCTTTATATTCTTGCTCAGCTGAGCTTTTTTCTCTTCATCTTTCAGCAGTTCGATGGCTCTATCAATGAGCACCTCTCTTGCCTCAACGTCTTTTACCAATACCGCAGCCTTGTTTTCTACCATGGCCTGGGCATTCTTGGTTTGATGGTCTTCTGCCACATTGGGCGAAGGCACGAAAATGGTGGGCTTACCTGCAATACTCAACTCCGATACTGAGAGAGCTCCTGCTCTGCTAATCACCACATCGGCCACGGCATAGGCCAGGTCCATCTCTTTCAGGAATTCAAAAAGCTTCACCAGATCGTTTTGAGGCACTTCTGATAGCTTGTTCTGCATTTCTGCATGGTAGAATTTACCACACTGCCAAAGCACCTGCACTTGTGCATCAATTAGCTTCTGAATATTCAGAATCATGCTGTCATTTAGAGTTCTTGCCCCCAAGCTGCCGCCTAAAACCAATAATACAGGCCTATCGGCCCGCAGCCCAAAATGGCTGAGACCAGTATCCCTTTTATTGGTCAGTTCGGTAATGTCCTTTCTCACCGGGTTGCCCGTGAGTACCACCTTCTCGGCCGGAAAGAAGCGATCCATCTGCGGATACGCCACGCATATTTTCTGTACCTTCCTGGCCAACATTTTATTGGTTAAACCTGCATAAGAGTTTTGCTCTTGCACAATGGCAGGAATCTTATGCTTAACTGCCATTCTCAACAACGGACCGGAGGCGTAACCTCCAACTCCTACTGCCGCATGTGGCTTAAACCGTTTTATGATCTTCTTACTCTTTAGCAGGCTATCGACCACTTTGAGGGGAAAAGAAAGATTATCGAGCGTGAGCTTGCGCTGAAGCCCACTGATCCAAAGCCCCTTGATGGTATAGCCCGCTTCAGGCACTTTTTGCATCTCCATTTTGCCCTTGGCACCAACGAACAAAATCTCTGCTTCAGGAAAGCGAGTTTTGAACGCGTTGGCTATGGCTATGGCCGGATACACATGCCCTCCGGTGCCTCCACCGCTAATAATTAATCGATATGGTTCTTTCTTTTCGATGTTATGCAGTTCTTAATTTATTCTTCATGTCGCCACTGATGGCCGAAAAGTCTTCTTGCTCACCTCGGCTCACGCTGAGGATAATTCCCAGTGATAGTCCGGTGAATAGCAGGGAGGTACCTCCCATACTTATGAGCGGAAGTGTCTGGCCTGTTACCGGCCCGAGCCCCACTACAACCCCAATATTTACCAGTGCCTGAATGACTATGGCAAAAGTTAGCCCTGCCGAAAGCAGGCCTCCAAAGGCCCTATCGCTATTGGCTACTACCCGCATGCCTCTATACAGTAATACCAGGTAGAGAAAGAGCACCATAACACCGCCAACCAAGCCATACTCTTCAATGATGATTGCATAGGCAAAGTCTGAGTATGCTTCCGGCAAAAAATTTCGTTGAATACTTTCGCCAGGCCCATTACCTAAAATTCCGCCTGTAGCAATGGCCATGTTAGCCACCTGAGCCTGATAAGGCACTTCGGTTGGATTGAGGAACGACCGGACTCTGTTCATAGCTGTTTCGCCTCGTTGCCCCACCTTCATAGCTACGAAGCCTGCAAAGGCACCAACTACCAGAAGCATGGCCAAATACTTTACCGGTACACGGCCTATGAAGAGCAGAAGCATACAGGTAGCAAACAGCATGACGGCTGTTGAAATGTTGGTCATGGCGATGAGGGCACAAATGCCCCCACACCAGGCCAACATTGGAATTAAAGATTCTTTAAAGTCATCTATTTTTTGCTGACGTTTGGCCAACATTGTAGCCAAGGCAGCAATAAGAGCCAATTTTGCCAGATCTGAAGGCTGAAACTGCAGCCCAACAAACGGAAGTACAATCCATCGATTGGCACCGTTTACCTGAGACCCCCACTGCCACGCATAAAGCAACAGGGGCACCGAAAGTAGCAGTGCAAAATGAGTGAGCTTTGCATAGTACCTATAGTCTATCTTATGAGCCACCCACATAACAAATAATGACAAGCCCACCATAATGGTGTGGCGAATCAAAAATTTCTCGGTGTTTACTCCTGCCCTATAGGCCAATGAACCCGTGGCACTATACACTACCAGAATACCAAAAACAGACAGGCAGATAACTACCAGCCAGATGACTGGGTCACCCTGGATATTCTTATCTGTCCAACTTTTTACCTTATCTAGCATTCTACTTTCTACCCCCTTGTATTCCCCCTGACAGGGGGAAATTGGGTTTCGTTTATGTTTTTTGACCTCATCATAATGATGAGGGTTCTTCTTTTCAAATTCCAACCCCTAATCGAGTGGAATCTAACTTCTCCCCTCTCAAGGGAGACTCAGAGGGGTATTACCCCCGACCCCTAAAGGGGTACATCAGAGTTCCAGTACTGCCTTTTTGAACTGGTTTCCTCTGTCCACATAATTCTGGAACAGATCGAAACTGGAGCAAGCCGGAGACAGCAACACAATGTCTCCCGGTTTGGCAAGTTCTTTGGCCCAGCGCACAGCCTGGATCAAATCGTCAGTAGACCTTACTACCGGCACCAAATTCTCGAAAGACGTAATGAGCTTGGAATTATCTTTTCCCAGGCAGATCAGCGCCTTCACTTTGTCCTGCACCAGTTGGTTTACCAGGTTATATTCATTGCCCTTATCAATTCCTCCGGCAATCCACACAATTGGGTTTTCGAAGGCATCGAGGGCATATTTTACGGAATCAAGATTGGTTGCTTTGGAATCGTTGATGTACTCTACTCCATTGAGTTCGCGGACAGGTTCCAGCCTGTGCTCAGCTCCCTTGAAAGTCTTGAGTGCCTCAAGCAATGCTTCCGGTGAAACACCAGCCACAAGGGCAGCATTTCCGGCAGCGGCTGCATTCAACGCATTGTGTAGTCCCTTGATTGAGATATCTGCTCTGGGGGCAGATACCTCAATACCATTAGGGACATAAAACAACCTATCATTTTGTATATAAGTTATCTCAGCAGCGTCTCCGCTGAGCGAAAAGGGATGTACATTGAGGCCACGAGTGGCTTTAGCAATGCCTTCCCCGATTTGGGGGTCATCCTGCCAATAGACAGCATGACGTCCCAGGTGTACAAGGTGAAATATGCGCATCTTCGATGCGATATATTTTTGGAAGTCGTAGTCATATCTATCCAGATGATCCGGTGTGATATTCAACAAGACCCCTATTTCTAATTTCAATTCGTAGGAATCATCTAACTGGAAACTGCTCAGTTCGAGCACATACCAATCGAAGTTTTCCGTGAGCACCTGACGTGCGAAACTGGTTCCTACATTGCCCGCTAGCCCTACATTGAATCCACCCGTTTTCAGGATGTGATAAGTGAGCATTGCAGTTGTGGTTTTACCGTTTGTTCCGGTAATTCCTATGAGTTTTGCATTGGTGAATTGCGCTGCGAACTCGATCTCCGATATGATCAGATTTCCATTAGCTCTCAGCTTTTGAATCAACTCAGCCTTTTCCGGTATACCTGGACTCTTTACAACAAGATCAGCCTGTAGTACTTTTTCCGTTGTATGCTTCCCAGACTCAAACTCAATTCTATTATCCTGAAGCTCTTTGAGATATTGCTCTTTGATCGACCCAGCGTCAGATACGAAAACCTCATAGCCCTTTGCTTTTCCAAGCAAGGCTGCTCCGATTCCGCTTTCTCCAGCACCTAGTATGACCAACTTTCTTTTCAAGCCTATCTCAGTTTCAATGTTGCCAAAGCAATAATTGCCAGCAGGATTCCCACAATCCAGAATCGCGTAACGATTTTAGGCTCCGGGATTTCCATTTTCTGGTAGTGGTGGTGAAGCGGAGACATCTTAAAGATTCTTCTACCTTCACCGTATTTCTTTTTAGTGTATTTGAAATAGCTCACCTGTATAATCACAGAGAGGTTTTCTATCACGAAGATTCCGCACAACACCGGAATCAGAAGTTCTTTTCGAAGTACCAGGGCCAATACAGCAATAATTCCTCCGAGGGAAAGACTCCCGGTATCGCCCATAAATACCTGGGCGGGGTATGAGTTGTACCAAAGAAAGCCTACACAAGCACCCACAAAAGCCGTACAGAAGATTACCAGCTCTCCGGATCTTGGAATGAACATTACATTGAGGTAATCGGAGAAGATGGCATTACCTGAGATATAGGCCAATATGGCGAGTGTGAGGCCTATAATTGCTGAAGTACCGGCTGCCAGTCCATCGATTCCATCGGTAATGTTTGCCCCATTGGAGATGGCCGTAACAAAGAAAATGACAATTAAGATGTATATACCTGCTGTAATCAGTTCATTCTCGGTCGGATTCAGCTTGCTATAATCCAATTCATTGTTTTTTACAAAAGGAATGGTAGTAGTGGTAGACTTTGAATCGGTATAGCTTACTATTTGTTCTTCACCCTCTTGCTGAATTTCTACTGGGGTTTTATTGAATTCTCTCACCACAACATCGTCACTAAAGAACAGGGTTGCTCCCACAATTAAACCTACACTTACCTGCCCTACCACTTTGAATTTGCCGGCAAGGCCTTCTTTATTCTTCTTGAATACTTTGATGTAGTCATCCAGGAAGCCAATTCCACCTAAGACCAAAGTGGTTACCAACAAGAGAATGACATATATATTCTCAAGCTTGGCGAACAACAAGGTTGGAATAACAATGGCGGCAATAATAATGAGCCCACCCATTGTTGGAGTTCCTTTTTTCTGCATCTGACCTTCCAGCCCTAAGTCACGTATGGTTTCTCCTACCTGCTTTTTTCTAAGCATGGTAATAAGCGACTTACCAAATGTGATGGTGATGAGCAACGAAACCAGCACAGCCATACCTGCCCTAAAGGAGATATACTGAAAAACTCCAGCCCCTATCAGGTCATATTCTCTATCTAAGAAGTCGAATAAATAGTATAGCATTTACAGTTTTCTGTTTCTCGTTTTAAGTTTCAAGCCATTTCCGATATCGGATTTTTGATCTACACTGTATTTCGAACCTATACCGGATTCGCATGAGGCATTGTTCGTATAACCCAAATCGTAAATCGTAAACTGCATATCGTACATCATTTCTGGTGCATTAGATTTAGCATTTCACTCAACACCTTTCGGTCGTCAAAGTCGCTTCGCACTCCTTTGATTTCCTGATAAGTCTCGTGCCCTTTTCCGGCCACCAGTATTATATCGTTGGGTTCGGCCATAGCACAAGCTGCTTTTATGGCTTCCCTGCGGTCTTCAATAACCAATGTCTTCCTAAAATTGGAGGGGGAAACCCCTGCCTGCATGTCTTTCAAAATATCTCCCGGCTCTTCGAATCGGGGATTGTCTGAAGTCAGTATTACCTTATCGCTCAAGTCACAGGCTATCTTGGCCATAACAGGCCTCTTCTCTTTGTCTCTGTTGCCCCCGCAGCCCACTACCGTAATCACCTTTTCGTTACCGGTTCTAAACTCCTTAATGGTTGAGAGTACATTTTCCAGGGCATCGGGCGTATGAGCGTAATCGACCAGTGCCGTAATGCCTGTATTTGAATTGACCTGCTCGAATCTTCCGGGAGCTGGATTCAAACTAGACAACTGCTCAAGCACCATGCTTTCGTCTTCTCCCAACAGTACAGCCGCACCATACACCGCCAACAGATTATAGGCATTGAAATCGCCTATAAGCTTAAACCAAACACTCTTTCCGTCAATATCCAGTTCTAAACCCTGTAGTGTATTGGAAAGAATTTTGGCTTTAAAGGCTGCCATAGATTTTAGTGCATATTTATGCTTGGCTGCCTTGGTATTCTGGAGCATTACTGCTCCCCTTTTGTCATCGGCATTAACCAAAGCGAAGGCTGTCGATGGTAGCCCATCGAACAGCAACTTCTTCGCTTTGATGTACTCATCGAAAGTTTTATGATAGTCCAGGTGTTCATGTGAAAGGTTTGTAAAGACAGCTCCTTCATACTTAAGTCCTGCAATTCTGTTTTGCACGATAGCATGGGAACTCGATTCCATAAAACAATGAGTACAGCCTTTGGCCACCATCTGTGCCAAAGTTTTATTTAAAGTGATAGCATCCGGAGTAGTGTGTGTAGCCGGAAGCTCCTCTTCATTAATTTTGTTTACTACAGTAGAAAGCAGACCGGCATTGTAACCAAGCAACCGAAACAGCTGGTGCAATAGCGTAACACAAGTGGTTTTTCCGTTGGTGCCGGTTACTCCCACCAGCTTAAGCTTCTCTGAAGGATTGCCATAGTAATTGGCGGCCATAAAGCCGAGGGCTTTGGAAGAATCCTTCACCTGCACAAAAGCAACATTATTGACCAAAGACTCTGGTAGCTCTTCGCAAACTACTGCTACGGCACCCTTTTCTATAGCCATTTCTATATACTCGTGGCCATCGGCCTGAGTACCACGAACTGCTACAAAAGCGGTTCCGGCCTCCACTTTTCTGGAGTCAAAGGCAATGGCTTTTACTTCGGTTTCCATATTGCCTGAAACCGACTGCAACGAGACTTTATACAATATGTCTTTCAATACAGCCATTAGCCTAATTCCAATTCTATTGTTGCTCCTTTAGTTGCCCGAACACCAGCTCCAACCGACTGTCTTTTCACGCGGCCGCTGCCTGAAGCCAAAACTTTTAACCCTATATTTTCAAGGATGTATACCGCATCGCGCAAGGTCATTCCTTCCACATTGGGCACCAATCCTGTATTGTCATGATTTTTCTTCCAAATGACTACGTTATTATTCACCGAACTCCTTACCCAATCGCTAGCCTGCTCATCAGCATAGTTAGATATGCCCAATTGATTACATAGCTCATTGAGTTCCTCTAGCCTTCCGGCTCGTATTACAGGAAATATACCATTGTTGGCGGCAGTATACTGAGGAGTGAAGGAGTCATGTATATCGAGGTTTTGAGCATAAATCATATCGGCTATTTCTTTGAAAACCGGTGCAGAAACATCTCCACCATAACGATTCCAACCTCTTGGGTTATCGATAATAACTATGCACGAATAGAGTGGATCTTCTGCCGGAAAGTAGCCGGCAAAAGAGGCATAGTAGCTCTGTGTCATATAGCGCCCATTAACCAAACGCTGGGCGGTACCGGTTTTCCCGGCAATCTTATAATGCTCGTTCTTAATGTTTTGGGCCGTACCACGTTCTACCACCCCTTCAAGCATAAGACGCAGCTTCTGCAATGTTTCGTCAGAAGCAATCTTTTTATTCAGCACTTTGGGCTTAAATACCTCAACCGGCTTATTGGCTCTGTTGATGCTTTTTACAATGATGGGTTGAATCATTTTACCATCGTTGGCAACAGCATTATAAAAAGCCAATGTTTGCAGAGGAGTCAGGCCGGTCTCGTAACCTACAGACATCCACGGCAAGCTGGATCCGGACCAGGACGGATCGCTCGGATCTTTAATATAGGGTTCACCTTCGCCCAATAATTGAAAGCCAAGGGGCTGACCTAAGCCAGTTTCTTTGATGAGATCGACAAACTCCTTTGGGTTATCTCCAAAATGCTCAGTCACCAGTTTAGCTATACCCACGTTAGAGGATTTTTCGAATACATCCTGAACGGTTATCTTCCCATATCCTCCACGTTTCACATCAGTAAGCTTGAGCTTACCATCAAAAAACTCAATGGTACCATCACCGGTATCCACACTGTCGGTCAACTCCACCTTGCCTGATTCCAGCAAAGCCAACATGGTAGCTAACTTAAAAGTAGACCCTGGATCGTTTGTAGTACCTATGGCAAAGTTGTATGTCTCGGCATAGTTACCGGACTCAAGTTTTTCCAGATTAGAAATAGCCTTAATTTCTCCCGTTTTTACCTCCATTAAAACCACAGCTCCATAGTTGGCCTGATAGGTTGAAAGAGCTCTAAGCAAGGCATTTTGTGCTACATCTTGCAGGTTAATATCTATAGTAGTATGAATATCATAACCATCTACCGGACGCACATCGGTTGAGGCATATACGGGCTTCCAGTTTCCACCAGCCACTCTCTGAAAAAGACCCTCACCATTTTTACCGGAGAGGTAATCATTAAAACTAGCTTCAATACCTACTACGCCTTTTCCATCTCCATTAACTCTGCCAATGGTTCGCTGAGCCAGCTTTTTAAATGGGCGATGTCGATCATCAATCTTTTCGAAAATCACACCACCGCGCATTTGCCCTAAACGAAATATTGGCCAGGTGAGCATTTCCTGGCGCCCCTGGTAATTGACCAACTCTCGGTTGAGAATGAGGTATCTGCTTTTCATTTGCCGAGCTTCCGAGATCTTCTTCTTATAGTAGTCTGAAGAATGATCCCGGAAATATTTCGACAGTAGATGTGAAAGGGAGTCTATATTAGACGTAAATGTTTTATTATCGACCAAAGACGGATCGAAGGCCAACCTGTAAAATGGCAGCGAAGTTGCCAGCAGATCGTTTCCTGAAGCATAAATGCTTCCACGGGTAGCCTTAATGGTTCTATAATCCAGGCTACTTTCTTCTGCCAATTGCCTCCAGTGATCACCTTCAATCATCTGGATATCGACCAGCCTATAAATGACAGCGAAAACAAATAACACTGCCACCAAAAAGGCTATCCTTACCCTTAACAGTATGGAGTGCTTAATATTCATCTTCGTCTACAACAATTTTGATTGGCGGTTCTTTGCTTTCTTCCAAACCAAGCTCTTTTACCTTCTTGGCTACTTCAGATTGCTTACTGCTGAACATATACTCTGCTTCAAGAGTAGTTACGTCAGCTCGCAAATCTTCCACTTCCTCTTCGAGCCTATCCAGCTCGCGAGTTGCTCTTTCGGCATAGTGGTTATTCCAAACATAGATGATACCCAACAAGACCGCGAAGACTACTTTTGGGAGATACTTGACCGGAAAACCGGACTCCCAGGCAGAACCTAACTTTAAACCGGACGCCAAAAACCCGAAGAATCCCTTCCCCGAGCCCTGCTTTTCCGATTTAACTTTAAACCTGTTTTCTGCCATTTTCAATACGCTCAGCTACGCGAAGCTTTGCACTTCTCGATCGGCTGTTTTTTGTTAGTTCTTGTTGGTTTGCCGTTACCGGCTTTCTATTCACTGCCCTAAAGGGCTTTAATTCATTTCCAAAAAAATCTTTCTCCACCTCGCCAAACACCTTGCCTTTGTTGATGTAGTTTTTGACCATCCGATCTTCCAGCGAGTGATAACTCATGACCACCAGCCTTCCTCCCGGATTGAGCACTTCTGCCGACTGCTGCAAAAACTCCTCTAGCGCACCCATCTCGTCATTTACCTCAATGCGAATGGCCTGAAACACCTGAGCGAAGTACTTATTCTCCTTACCTCGCGGAGCAAACTTCTTCAACAGCTCGATTAAATCGAAGGTAGTCTCGAAAGGCCGCGAAAAACGACTCGACACAATGGCAGCCGCCAACGATCGGGCATTTTTCACCTCGCCATAAATACCCAAAACCTTATGCAGGTCTTTTTCTTCGTATTCATTGACTACGGTTTTTGCCGTCTTTTGAGCCGACCGATCCATGCGCATATCCAACTCAGCGTTACCCCGGGTAGAAAACCCTCGAGAAGCCTCATCGATTTGATGCGATGAAATACCTAAGTCTGCCAAAATACCATCAACTCTAGACACCCCATGCAACTTTAAAAACCGCCTGAGGTACCTGAAATTGGCTTGTACGAATGTGAAAGAACGATTATCTATTTCTTCTGCATTTAACCTGGCATCCTCATCCTGGTCGAACCCGAAAAGCCTGCCAGCCCCAGATAAATGCTTAAGTATTTCTTTTGAATGCCCTCCTCCACCGAAGGTCACATCCACGTAAATTCCGTCAGGTTTGATGTTGAGCCCATGAATGCATTCCTGAAGCATTACAGGCACATGATATTCAGCCATTACTTGTTATTCTTCAGCCAAGTACTTTTCGGCAAGCTTTGAATACTCCGAAGTGTCATTAATGAGGTTCTCCTCATACAGATCAGGATTCCAGATCTCAACCCGGTTGCCCAACCCCACTAAAACCACCTCCTTCTCCAACGAAGCATAACTCATCATTCGGGCCGGAATGTTGATTCTACCAGAACCATCCATTTCTATCTCCAGATTTCCCCGAAAGAAACTCCTTTGAAACCTCCTATACTCCTCGTTGAATTCACTCAAAGACCGAACACGGTTGATAATCTTTTTATACTCGATCATAGGATACAAAACCAGACAAGACTCAAAGCCACGCCTAAGCACGAGCTCCTGAGTAGCCACATCGGGCAAAGCAGACTTAACCTTGGCCGGTAAAGCAAGCCTTCCTTTAGCGTCTAGCTTACAATCATATTCACCAGTAAAAAAAGTCATTACACACCTGAACTAATACAAAGATAGAAAAACATTCCACTTCACCCCACTTTTTTCCTTTTTTTCCCACTTTGACTGAAAATTTAAGAAAATCATTCGATTTTGCGCTACCTGAGCTCATTTCTTTTCATTAACCCACCTCACGCAACAAAATCGTAAATAGCTGTAAATCAGATAAATAATATCAAATCCCAAGCTATTGTGTCGAAAAAACATGAACTGTGAAGAAAAGTGGTATGCGGTGGGAGATTTCCCCAAGATTTTCAAAAACCAGACGTCCTGAGCCAAATTTAAGACCCAAAATTGGTACTCAACCTCTTATTAAGCTCAACAAAATCACCGTCTGACGCATGACGTTTGACCACTACAATTGAGCCGTTCTAACCAAAGTTTGAGGCGGACAATAAGGTTATAATCAAATAGAATTGTTGTTAGGGAGACGAGGCTCAGAAGCCTTGTCGGACTACAAGTAAATACTTAAACTACTAACTGAATAGCACCCGTTGAAGATCTTCATCGGGTGTTACTATTTTGAACGTTCAATGGTAAACTGCACAAGATCGAACAAACTCTGGCGGTAGGCCGTTTCGGGCAAATCTAAAAGCACCTCTCGCGATTTCTGATAATACCCCTGCATTACCTCCTTAGCGTACTCAATACCCCCGGACTGCTTCACATAGTCTATTACCTCTTGTACTTTTTTATTGGTTTGCCTGTTGCTCTTTACAATACTCTTGATTCTTCGTCTATCTCCATTACTGGCCTTGGAAAGAGCATAAATAAGCGGAAGGGTCATTTTCTTTTCCTTAATATCTATCCCCAATGGCTTGCCAATTTCACTGGTGCCATAATCAAAGAGATCGTCTTTTATCTGGAAAGCCATACCTACGTTAAGACCAAACTCTTTCATTTTTTGAATGGTTTGCAAAGACGCCCCCGATGAAGCCGCCCCTACCGCACAGCATGAAGCAATGAGCGAGGCGGTTTTCTGCCTGATCACATCATAGTAGATTTCTTCCGTAATATCCAGGTTGCGGGCCTTGGCCATTTGAAGCAACTCTCCTTCAGACATCTCGCGAACAGCCTCTGAGACTATCTTTAGCAGGTCGAAATCTTCATGATCTACCGAGAGCAACAACCCGCGTGATAACAGGTAATCGCCCACCAATACGGCAATCTTATTTTTCCAAAGTGCATTGATAGAGAAAAACCCTCTTCTGAAGTTCGAATCGTCTACCACATCATCGTGCACCAAGGTGGCAGTGTGCAGTAATTCTATTAAAGAAGCTCCTCTGTAGGTTCTATCGGTAATTTGCCCACAGGCTCCTGCTGTAAGAAATACAAACATAGGGCGCATTTGTTTTCCTTTGCGCTTCACTATGTAACTCATGATTTTATCGAGCAAGAAGACTTTGCTCTTCATGAAGGAACGGAATTTCTCCTCGAAATCTATCATTTCCGAGGCTATGGGCGCCTGTATTTCTTTGAGTTGAAGAGCCATTAGACTTGAGTGCTACAATATTAATAGGTAAACTAGCAACGGCAAAAACATAAACATAAATTCGAAGGATGGAGGTGCAGGAACTGACGAAAAAAGAACTTTTAATTGAAGGAAGCTTAAATCAAAAACCAATAACTGCCGATATTACCTATCTAAACAATGGTATTGCCAAGCCCATCATTCTCTTTGCCCATGGCTTTAAGGGATTTAAAGATTGGGGGCCCTGGTTTCTTCTTTCGGAAAAAGCAGCTCTGGAGGGCTTCTGCTTTCTCAAGTTCAACTTTTCTTACAATGGCGTAACTCCTGAAAATCTAAATGAGATTACAGACAAGGAGGCTTTTGGCTACAACAATTTTAGCCGGGAAATTGAAGATATAGACAGGCTCCTTACCTATCTGGAACTAACCCTGAGCAAGGAAATACAAAACTTAGACCTAAACCGCATATACCTGATCGGGCACAGCCGCGGAGGGGGTATATCTATTATTAAAGCGGCAGAAGATGCTCGAATAAAAAAGCTGGCCACATGGGCTTCTGTCCACGACTTTGCTTCTCGTTTTACCGAAGCTGAACTCACTTACTGGAAAACTCATGGGGTGGTGTATGTAAAAAACTCCCGAACCGGAGAAGATTACCCCATGTACTATCAGTTTGCCGAAGATTTCTCCAGAAACGGAGACCGATTCCTTATAGCCAGGGCTATGGAGAAAGTATGGCAACCAATGCTTATTATACATGGCACAAACGATGAAACTGTCAATATAAATGCAGCTTTTCAACTGCATCAATGGAAACCGGAGAGCAAGCTTTTTATCCTGAACAAGGCCAACCATACTTTTGGAGCTCGGCATCCGCACATGGATAAAAACCTACCTCAAGACCTTGAATTGGCTTTGGAAAAGACCTTAACCTTCTTTAATGACTGACACCCCCTACTGACGCTTGGGTACAAATCTTAGCTGCAGTTCAAGACCTATGTAGGCGTGCCTTCCTGCACGGCCACGCACCTCTTTACTCAGCCAGTTGTAGGTTACTTTAAGAGTAGAGTTTTCTGAGCTGGTAGCCCACCCCAGGCGCATGTGCCTTACCCAAGGCATTATTTCTTCAGTGTGTGGGGCATTGGCGTTAAAGGCATGCCCTTGTATGGTAGCGTTGTGTACCACACCTTCCAAACCATAGCCTAAAAAGAAGTAGTTGTGGGTTTCCATGCTGCGGCTACCTTCGCCAATCAGGGCATTTACAAAAGCACTCTTACTAAGACCCCTCAAATGTCCAAACCTCAGGTCTATTCGCTGCCTGGCATTCACAAAGGCGTTGCCCAACTGCATGGCCGATGTGGTTATTAGATCGAACCGGCTTGGCACCAGCACAAACTGCCGGTTATACTCTAGCGAAAAATTAAACACAAATCCATTGGGTATTTGGTTTTTCCACCCCTGCGGTTGTGGAAAGCCAAACTGCTTATGGTACCATTCCTGAAATGCCTGCGCTCCGGATGCCTTGCCTATCACTCCCAGCTCTATGCCGTAGCTAATGCGTTTATAGGTTTCAGGGAATTCGGCCACTTGAAAATTACCATTGAGCAGTCCGGCATAAGGCCTGTAATAGGCCTCGGGGTTTATTATTCGCAGGTCTTGGGGAGTCCAAAAACGCTGAGCCAGCCCCACTTCATAAATTACTTTTTTGGAAGATTTTTTGTTTTTGGGCAAGAAGCGGTAGTTAAAGAACATTCCATTGGAGTAGTACCGATCAATGCCGAGAAACAGGTACACGTCATTTTCATTGACAATAGAAAACTCGCGGTTTCTAAACTCGGTTTGAGCCTGTAGCCCAAAAGAAATTAATAAAGATGCAAAGACAATTGGCCTGAGAAACCTCATGTATTCGTAGATTGAGCGCAAAAGTGTGAATTAATTTTCGCTTACACCACACTTTTAGCCGAAATGGAAAGACTGCTAAACCAACTAAATAAGCGTAAAAGCACCAACTCTTTCAGGGAGTTGCGCACTCCAACCAAGGGATTGATCGATTTTTCATCGAACGATTACCTGGGTCTGGCCCAATCGAAAGAATTAAAGGAGACTATTATGGAGCGATACAGCTCTATGCACAGCCTCAACGGCTCTACAGGCTCACGATTGATCACCGGCAACTCTCAACTCACTGAAGCTACGGAGTCGTTGTTGGCCGATGTTTTTCAGTCTGAAAGCACCCTGGTCTTCAATTCCGGATACATGGCCAATCTGGCCTTGTTCTCAGCCATTCCGCAACGAGGCGACACCATACTGTACGATGAGCTCTCTCATGCCTGCATTAAAGACGGTGCGCGATTGAGTCTGGCTCGCAAGATGCCTTTCAAACACAATGCGCTAGATGATCTTTCCCGAAAGCTGGAACAATCGGAAGGCCAGGTATATGTGGCAGTAGAGTCAGTCTATTCGATGGATGGAGATGCCGCTCCGCTCCAAGAATTGGTGACACTAACACAAAAACACAAGGCCCATCTCATTATAGATGAAGCGCATAGCACAGGTGTTTTCGGAAAAAATGGTAGCGGAATGGTAAATGAGCTTGGGCTTAGTGAACAGGTTTTTGCTGTAGTATACACCTTTGGTAAGGGCATGGGTATTCATGGTGCGGCCATAGCCACCAATGCCACAGCAAAAGACTATCTCATTAACTTTTCCCGCCCCTTTATCTATACCACGGCACCCTCCGATTTCGAGCTTATTTCTATTCAGGAAGCTTTCGGGCAGCTTAGTTCTGCCCCATGGCGACAGTTAAAGCTACAAGCCAACAGTCAACTATTCAACTCGTTATTACCCGAAAACGCCTCCCCTTCGGCCATCAAGGCTGTAGTGGTTGGCGGAAACGATAAAACCAAATTGGTAGCCTCAGAGTTACTGCAACTAGGGCTGGATGTACGGCCCATTTTAAGTCCGACAGTAAAAGAAGGCACCGAACGCCTTCGGATTTGCCTGCACAGCTTTAATACTGAAGAAGAAATTGTATTACTTTGTGGGCAACTGAAAAGACTGACTAAGAGAAGCGACTCGTAATGGTCGGCTTTTGAACATATTTAATACTGAATGCAATCCAACTCTAAAGATTACACCAAGAAGAAGTACGATCAGGTATTGCCGGGTGGAATAAATGAATGGCCAGTAGTGGCTCTTAGCCGCAACAGAGCGGAATTTATTAAAGAAGTAACTGAGGAGAGCATACGCAGAATAAAAGCCAACAATAAATCGCGTGAGGCACTCATAGAAGAAATTGAGACAACCCTCTTTAGAGAAAAACTACGGATTAAAAGAAACCCATGGGCAGTAGACCCGCCCGATGAAGCCGCCTTTCTTAACTCAATTAAGGAACGGTTGCTGGACATTGCACAAACTGAAGACGACAAAGCCAAAGACGAGCAACTGGACGCCATTCTTTACGACATCATTGGCCGGTACTCCAATGAAATAGCGGGTAACTTTAAAAAATCACGCTACCGGATGGCCCGCTCCATAGTCACTTTTGGTTTTGCCCGATTGCTCAATGCCTCACGGGCCAGAGGGTTTTGGTCTATTTTCAGTACACAATACACCCTGCAAGACAAAATTCATATTACAGGCGAGGTTGAACAATTGCGCACACTGGCCAAGAAGGGCACCATTATTATGGTTCCTACTCATTTCAGCAACCTGGACTCTATACTAATTGGCTGGGTAATTAGCACACTGGGGCTGCCAGCATTTATTTATGGTGCAGGACTCAACCTTTTTAACATTCGCATGTTTGCCTACTTTATGAACAGCCTGGGGGCTTATAAGGTAGACAGGCGCAAAAAGAATATGCTGTATCTGGAAACGCTTAAGGCCTACTCCAGTTTGGCAATTCAACGGGGCTGCCATAGCCTCTTCTTTCCGGGAGGTACCCGGTCCCGCTCCGGGCAAATCGAAAAACGGCTGAAACTGGGACTTTTAAGCACGGCTATTGAAGCCCAGCGGGTAAACTATCAGAAAGGAAAACGCGATGCCCTGGAAAAAATATTTGTAGTTCCCGTTACCCTCAACTATCATTTTGTACTCGAAGCTCCTAGCCTTATCCGTCAGTACCTTAAGCTTCAGGGGCAGGAACGATACTATGTAGAAAATGACGAATACTCTACATCATATAAGATTTCTACCTTTTTGCTGAAATTCTTTACTAAGGGCTCTGATATATCGGTTTCTATCGGTAAAGCTATGGATGTGTTGGGCAACTATGTTAATGATCAGGGCGAAAGCTTCGACAAGCACGGACGCATTATAGATACGCAAGAATACTTCACTCAAGACGGGCGTATAATTTCGCAAAATCAGCAACGCGAAGATGAGTATACGCGCATGCTGAGTGAACGAATAGTAGAAGAGTACCATCGCATTAACAAAGTATTTGCCAGCCACCTGGCAGCATTTACAGCCTTTGTTATACTTCAAAAGAAATTCAAGAAACTAGACTTATATAACATATTGCGTCTTCCTGAAGAAGACCTTGTAATTCCCTATGAGGAGTTCAAGACCTCTTTCGAAAGCGTGCTAACCAAGGTTCACCGCATGCACAATGCCGGTGAGATAGGCGTCTCTCCTTACCTGACCGGAGAAGTCGATAAGATCATAGATCATGGTTTAAAAAATGTGGGCATGTACCACTCCAAACGACCATTGATTAAGAACAAGAAGGGTGATATTACTACGCAAGATCTAAACCTGTTGTACTATTATCATAACCGACTAGTAGGCTACAATCTCGAAAAATATGTCTGAGCAATTGGTGGGTGTAATCGGAGCAGGAAGCTTCGGAACAGCCGTTTCCAACATACTGGCCAAAAACGTGAACGTGCTACTTTATGCACGAAACACAGAAACCATTGCTGAAATTAAGAAAACCCGCACCTGTGCAGGGCAAAAGCTTTCCGATCGGGTAGAGGTCACTAACAACCTATCGGATTTGCCCCAAAACTGCAATGTCCTTTTCCCCATGGTTCCCTCAGCATCGTTCCGGGAAATGGTTCTGAGTCTGGCACCTCACCTGCGGCCCTACCACATGATGATTCATGGCACCAAGGGGCTCCATCTGGAGCTGCCGGAAAAAAAGGCTCCGGATTTCGTACTCAATAAAAGCAACCTCTACACCATGAGCGAGTTAATTCGCAAAGAAACCGTGGTTGTTCGGGTTGGCTGTATGGCCGGTCCCAATCTGGCCTCTGAACTTTCTATGGGACACCCGGCAGCTACCGTTATAGCCTCGCCCTTCAATGAGGTAATTAGCAAAGGCAAAAGTCTGCTCCGCTCAGAAAACTTCCAGGTGTATGGCAATGCCGACCTTCGGGGAGTAGAGCTGTGCGGTATTCTTAAGAACATTATTGCCATTGGCTCCGGAATTCTCTCCGGCCTGGGGCTTGGCGAAAACTCTCGCGGTCTTCTAGTGAGCCGTGGCTTGGTAGAAATGATCTACCTGGGCAAGGCACTCGGAGGCGAAATATCTTCTTTCGTAGGCCTGGCCGGCATTGGCGATCTGGTGGCCACTACCACCAGTACCAGCAGTAGAAACTATACGCTTGGCCATAAAATTGGCAAAGGAGCCACATTGCAAGAAGCTCTTGGCGAAATGGAAGAAACTGCCGAAGGTGTAAACACCATACGCATTATTAAACAACTGGCCGATAGCCAGGGACTAAAACCACTAATTACAGAGACCCTGTTTAAAATTCTTGAAGGAGAAATGACAGCCGAACAGGGTGTAAACTATCTGATGCGCTATCAGGGGAATATTGATATCAACTTTCTTTAGCCAACTTTTCCATCGCTTCAAGCCGTTGCAATAGTGGAGGATGTGAGTAATGAACAAAGACATAAGCAGGATGCGGGCTAAGATTGCTAAGACTTGAGGCTGAAAGCTTTTTGAGTGCAGTCATTAAAGGTTGGGCAGCATAGGTGCTTGCCGCAAAAGCATCCGCTTCATACTCATTCTTTCGGCTCAATGCGTTCATCAACAAGCCTGTGAGTCTGGAAATTGGCGTATACAACAGGCCAAAGGCTATAAAATTGAGGTGAACCGCCAATTGATTTCCCCCAAGAGCCAAAGACAAATTCTCATTGAACATAAACAGAGAAAGCACATAGAAAGTAATCGCCAGCTGTACCACACTAATCAACAGGCTCATCACAATGTGTTTCTTTTTATAATGTCCTACCTCATGAGCCAGCACAGCCACTAATTCTTCGGTAGTGTGCTTTTCAATGAGGGTATCGTAGAGCACAATCTTTTTTTGCTTACCTAGGCCGGAAAAGAAAGCGTTGGCTTTTGTAGACCTCTTGGAGCCATCAATTACAAAGATATTTTTAAGCGGAAACCCTACACTGTTGCTATAGGCTACAATTTGCCCCTTCAGCTCCCCGTCTTCAAGAGGCTTAAGCTTATTGAAAAGAGGCAAGATGAGTGAAGTATAAAAGAGATTCATTACCAGCATAAACAGCGATACAAGCCCCAGGCCATACAGCCAAAACTGAGCTCCGAGTTCCTGTATAATCCACAGCAGCGCATACCCAAGCCCACCACCAATAAGCGCTATTAGCAAATAGCCCTTCAGCTTGTCGGTAATAAATGTTTTTAAGGTTGTTTTGTTAAAACCGAATCGCTCTTCCAGCACAAAGGTGGCATAGTAAGCAAAGGGAATATTTACCCAGTCAGACAACAGAAAGAGCACACCAAAAAAGGACAGCGAGAGCAGTATAGGGTCGTCTATGGAGTCTCTCAGCCAGGCGTCCAGCCAACCAAAAAGACCAAGTGATAAAACCAAAAGGGTAAGTAATGTACTAAAAGCCGAGGTAACAAAACCAAACTTTGCCTTGGCCTTCTGGTATTGCTGCGATCTGACATATTCGTCAGCCTCATACAAGCCTTCGAGCTTTTCGGGCAATTTAGTTTTTGAGTGGCGCAGGTTGAGGTAGTCTAATCCCTGGTCAACCACATAATCGACCGATACAATACCAACAATCAGGTAAAGCCACTCTTCAGGAGTCATACAACATACTTTAATTCTTCGGGCAAGGTATTCTCCATCTATCCCTTGGCACCTTCACGGGCTTGTTGAAATTGAGGAAATAGGCCATGGAAAATTCATGAGCTCCCCCCGCCTCAATACCCAAATCGGAAATGGTATAATCGAAACTATAGCCAATATTGAAATTGTTGGTGGTAACCCCCAGCGAAAATATAATAGCCTCATTATTGGGGAAGTTCTCAAACTGATTAAAAGGTACTCCCCTGTACTGTATACCCAGGTTAATAGGCTCAAGGTGTACAAAGGCACCCACGTCTAACTGAGAAAACTTACCTTGTTGCTTGTACTGAAACACAGGGGTAATGGAGCGTTCGGCATAGGTGTAAGTCAGGTCTTTACGTAAAGGTCCTCTTCCTATCTTAAACTTAATTCCCCCATGCAGAGTAATGCGCTGCGGCAAGGGGCTGTCTCCTCCAATAATGGACTGATTGGGCTCTGTGAGGTGTTGTACGGCAGCCCCTAAAAAGAGCCTTCTGGAATAAAGCACCCCTCCCACACTTAAGTCGCCAAAGCTAACCCTTAAATCACGGTTGGCCACTGATGGATCTGTGATGGTTCTATCTATAGCTCCTGTAATTGGGTCTATTTGGTTGGCAAATACTAAACTCTGAAAGCCCGCATTCCGATTGAAATAGTTGTATTGAATTCCCGGTCTGAACACCAGGTTATCATTGATCTTTAGCTGATAGGCATAACTAAGCCCTATATTGGTAGACTGCAGTCCGGCATGGCCTTCTCTGTCAGTAGTAATAATCATACCTATACCACTATTGTACTTATACATAAAGTGGTCGGCATAAAAAGAAAAGGTTACAAAAGAAGATTGCAGATTGGGCCACTGGTTTCGATAGTTCACCCCCATTCGGGTATATTCAGAGGCTCCGGTAAAGGCCGGGTTTATATAAAGCGGGGCGGCATAAAATTGCGAGAACTGAGGGTCTTGCGCCTTTAAATCGCTCAAAGTGAATAAACTGATTAAGGAAATAAGTACTATGCCTGCTCTTCGCATGTAAGTTTTAACAATTAAACGGAAAGAAACCCTGTCACTATTATACTATAGTTTGCCAATTTTTAATTTTTCTACGAGAAGAGCTCGTTTCCACATAGAAGAATTCCGTTATCTTAGGGCATCATAACGAAGGGCTGAATATAATAAAAACCTTTATAACTGCGTATTATGGGTATGATTTCAGCCAATTGTCCATAAGATAAAAGATAAACGTGTCCGCAAAGAAGATTGCTCAGTTCTTAACTGTGTTTCTGTTAACCACCTTCACATTAACAGCGCAGAATTATACCCAGCACAATTGGTATTTCATGGGGAACAATCAGGCATTGATCTTTGGCAAATCGCCCGAAGCCCCTCCCATTCTTCATCCGGGTAAAATTCCTCAAAACAATATTGGAGAGAAGGTAACGGCCACCTCTCCACTTTCTGGCGACTTATACTTCTATTCCGATGGCATAAATATTTATGATGGCACCAACCAGGTTATGCAAAATGGAACGGGCATACTTACCGACCCCAATGCCATACAGGCAATGAGTACAAGCCCGGCCCCGGGAGTGGGCAATGAACTTATTCAATATCTTCTGCACAGAAATGCAGCCGGAGAAATTTTATGGACTGCTGTCAACACCGGTCTGGCCGGTAACCGCACCGATGGTCCTCCGGCCGGAGTAGTGCTGGCACAAAAAAATATGCCTACCGGCATTACCGACAGAGGTGACGGTATGATAGTCATCGGTTCACGCGATTTAGAAGAATTCTGGTTGCTAAGCCAGAACGCCACCACGGGAATCATTGAATTGCATAGCATTCCTGAACCCGGAGGAACGTTCGATCTGGTTGCTAACCTAAACCTTACATCACCCATACGGGCTCAGCATTTTGCCCTTCATGCGGCTACCGGACAAATAGCCATAATCCCGGCCAACAATACCAACATAGAAGTTATTCAGTTCGAAGAAACCGGTGGCCCCGGACCACAGCTCAACACCGTGAGAACCATTCTCAATTCTTTCGCGGCAGGTCAGACCTTTGGAGGTTCGGCCGGATGGTCACTATCAGGTAACTACCTCTACTTTAGCCGAAACAGAGCCACCGAAGGGGGCTTGTATCGATTCAACATGTTCGATTCGCGTCCCGATGCATCGATAGAGACAGTACAAACGTATGGCTCTTTACAGAGCAGAAGCCTTCAACTGGCTCCCGACAGCACCATTTACCACATTACGCAAGACATTGGTGGTGCCACCACCCATCTCAACCGAATTAATCAGCCCGATAGCGTTGTAGCGCGCATTCAGTATGAAGCTAACCTTTTCAGCGATGTCAACCCACAATCCAACTATTTCAGTCAGTTCAGCCCACTTAAAAATACGCAGCCGTTTATTGAGGTAGGCGTTCAGGACGGCACCTTGTGCATGAATACTCCCATACAGTTTTATGTATCATTCGAGCCTAGCACTATAATACCGGGCAGCATTAACTGGGACTTTCAACCCATAAATTTACAGTCCAATATGCAAGCTCCATTGGTTACGCTAGACCAGGCGGGCCCCTTGCTGGCTACTGTTTCTATGGAAGTTAACGGACTGACCTATTCCGGCATACTCAATACTCAGGTGGAGCAAAACGACCTTCAGTTGTCTTTGCCCGATACCACAATTTGCCCTGGCGAAACTTTGACACTGGATGCACAACCTCAGAGCTCCGGAGGCGGAGGTGGCGGTGGCGGTGGCACCGGCTCATACGATTACCTCTGGAGCACGGGAGAAACTACTCAGACCATCGATGTGACCGAATCGGGAGATTACTGGGTGGTGGTTACACCAACGGGAGGCGGATGTCCGGTGTATGGCACAGCCAGAGTTACCGTATATGGCGATGAAGGCCAAACCGCCAACATCTGGTATTTTGGCAATGGTGCGGGTATAGATTTTAATGAAGAAGAAGGGCTTGACCCTCCTCCGCGCAGCATAACCGACCCCCACGCCATGAACGCACCGGCCGGTACCTCTACCATTTCCGATGCCAATGGCGATGTACTATTCTATAGCAATGGAAAAACCGTTTGGAACAGAGAAAATGGTGTAATGCCCAATGGCACCAACATAGGAGGAGATAGTGTGGCTGTTCAGGCAGTAATTATTGTGCCATTTCCCGAAGATGAAACCCTGTACTACCTCTTCACCACCCAGGAAGTATACGGTTCTAACATTTATGCGCTGAAATATTCTGTGGTAGATATGAAAGCCGATAATGGCCGGGGAGACGTTGTGCTGAAAGATATTATCCTATACACCAATAATACAGAAAGGCTGGCTGCCTACGAAGTTGGTGGAGGCTTTTGGTTACTGGCCCATGAGTTCGGAAACAACACCTTTAGGTCGTACCCGATAACTGCCGATGGTATTGGAGCCCCCGTGCTGTCTTCGGCCGGATCGGTCCATTCGTTCAACGATGCCGCCAGTGCACAAACCGGTATGAAATTCTCGAGCGATGGTCAGCGTGTGGCCGTAGCTCTAATTGAAGGTACCGAGGATTATGTAGAGCTTTTCGATTTCGATCCTCAAACCGGTGAAATTGTAGAGTTTGAGTACCGAATAGACCTCAACGAAGGAGGCAGTGCCAATGATGAGGTTTATGACGTACATTTTTCAACAGGAGGAATTAAGCTGTTTGCCACCATGAACAACCGATCGGGAAGCAGCCCGGGAGGAAGAATATTGGAGTACCGGGTAGACTCCTTCTCTACTGAGGCTTCCAGGCTAGCCTCCAGAGCCGATATAACCAGCGGCCAAAATCAGAATGTGAATTATGGACAAATACAAACCGGTCCCAACGGAGCCATCTACGTAGCTGTAGAAACTCCGGGTAATCCGGGAGGTTCCGCTTTTGTAGCCTCCATCAACGCCAATGAAGACACCACAGCCAACTCAGGATTCACCCCTCAGGCCGTAGTGCTTACAGTTGGGCATTCAAGGCTTGGCCTGCCCAATTTTGTGCAAAACAATGCCAACCCGCAACAACTGCCGGGCATGAGTGCCCCAGACGAAACCTGTGTGGAAGAGCGCATTGCTATGAGCGGAACGGGCACCTCCGATATTGATGAGTTCTATTGGAGCATTACCAGGCAGAGCGACAACAACACGGTGTTCAGTGCTCAAGGGCAAGACACAGCCTACGTGTTTACCGAAGATCAAACAGGGCTTTTCAACATTTCGCTCAACATCGTAAACCGCTGTGGCCTTGATACTACCCTGGTACAGCAAATAGAAGTTTTTGCAACACCTGATCCTCCTATGATTCCGCAAGCCATTTCACTTTGCGAAGGAGACACTTATACCCTGGATGCTTTAGGGCAGGGAAATCCGGACGATCCGGGACTTACATTTGAGTGGACCGATAGCCAAGGCACAGTAGTATCGACCAGCAGAACCTTTACAGTTACTCAAGAAGAAATCTATACCGTTACCATCAGTAATGCACTGGGTTGTTATAGTTCGGGCGAAACGTTTGTTGGACCTCCTTTCGAAATTAACCTGCCGGAAGCCAGCACCATTTGTCAGAATGGAGTCCTGACACTAGACCCGGAGGTTACAGCCAACAATTACATCTGGACCGTACGAAACCCCGACAACTCTACCACAACTCTGCCTAATCAGAGAAGAGCAACGGTTGACAGCAGCAATCCGGGAGAATACTTGTACGTGGTATCTATTGAAGACCCCATCAATGCCGGCTGTTTTGTGAACGACACTACTCGGGTAACCATTAACCCCTTAGCGCAAGCTACTGCAACCAATATTGTAAACCCTGCCTGCGGAGCCAGCAATGGTAGCTTTGAGCTAAACATTTCCACAACAGGAAGTTACTCATATACCGTTACCGGCAACTCTACCGGGCAAGTGGCACAAAACTCAATTGCGGGTCCGGCTGTTGAACCGATAAGCAACCTGGCAGCCGATACTTATACCGTAACTATTACCGATAACAGTAGTGGTTGTGTTCAAACTCTGGATAACATACAGGTGCAAAATGATCCGCCTGACTTTACCATCTCCAATGTAACAGCTACCGATGCGGACTGTAGCAATCCCACCGGCTCTATTCGGGTTACGCTTGACACGGATGTTTTCCCGATTAGCTATGTACTCACCAACAACGATAACGGAAATACAACTTCCGGTACCGTAAATTCAGCAATTGCCGCCACTACATACGACTTTGAGGTAAGCGGCTTAAGTGGAGGAACGTATGATCTTGAGGTTACATCGAATGGAAACTGCGTGCAAAGTCAAACAGGTATAGTCATTAATCAACCTCAACCGGTTGACTTAACCACCGAGCCCTTTGTGGAAGAATGTGGCCCTAACGCACAGCTCACAGCCTCCTCTTCTACAGCCAACGCATCGTTTAGCTGGACAGGCCCTAACGGTTACACAGCCAGTGGCTCTAATGTAACTGTGACCGAGAGCGGCACCTATACCGTAACCGCCACTGCACCGGGAAGCTGTGAAGTTTCTGAAAATGTAGTGGTCGACCTTACCATTCAACCAGTGGTTCAGATCAACGAAATTGGCGATGTATGTGAAGGTGAGATTACACTTGAAGCTGAGGTGAGCAATCCGCAGCCGGGAGCGAATTATACTTATAACTGGTCTAACGGAGCCACAACCAGAAGAATAACGGTGAATAGTACAAACACCTACTCGGTAACAGTCAGGCACTCTGATAACCTGAATTGCTCGGGCAGTACTTCAACCAACGTTACCATTCCTGAAGCACTGGAAGCGAGCCTTACATCGTCTCCGGCCTGTGATGACGGCTCACCCATTACGCTTACGGTAAACGTAACTTCCGGCAACCCCAACAACTACACCTGGACACGAGACGGTCAGGCTACAGGGCTTTCCGGTTCTTCTGTGAGTGTAACAGACGAAGGTGTTTACACCGTGAACATTTCTAACGGAACCTGCTTTATTGAGCGAAGCATTACTGTGCGCAGACAAGCTGTACCGGAAGGCCTACTGCCTGAGGTGGAGTACTATTGCTCCACCCGAACATCCAATCCTGTGCTTTTGGCCGGAAGAGGCTTTGAAACTTACGAATGGACCCGCAACGGTCAGCCTTACCCCCAGGGAGGAAGAACACTTGCGGTGGAAGGCCCGGGAGAGTATGTCGTAACTATGACTACCGCCATTGGTTGTGTTCGCACCGATTCGGTAACCATTATTGAAAGTTGCGATCCGGAGGTTATTGCTCCCAATGCTTTTGCACCGAGCAGCCCTGCGCCAAACAATACCTTCTCTGTGTTCCCGAATGACTTTGTCGATAACTTCCAGATTTTCATTTACACCCGCTGGGGTGAGCTTATTTACCAAAGCAACTCAGTAGATTTTAAATGGGATGGCACCTTTAACGGTGAATTGGTTCCTCTTGGTACGTATCCCTATGTAATCCGGTTTACCTCGCGCTTTGAGCCGGAAAGAGGTCAGTTTGAACAGAAAGGAGCAGTAACTGTAGTTCGTTAAAATAGAACGCTTACTATTGAGGTAATAAGGTACTCCACAAACACCACTAGCCGCAAGAATAGGGAGCATGTATCCTTACAATCATGCATGCGGCTTAAAAAAGAGACTGTCTCACTCCCCCGTATCAAACATTACAGGCTTGTGAGACAGTCTTTCTATTTTTACACTTTAAAAATCGAATGGGTAGAAGTCGGGTCAGAAGATTAATCTTCTAAAGCTGCTACACCCGGCAGTTCTTTACCTTCCATGTACTCTAGTAAAGCTCCACCTCCGGTAGAAACGTATGATACCTCTTCTCCATAGCCGAGGGTATTGACAGCAGCAGCAGAATCTCCCCCACCAATCAGAGAGAAGGCTCCTTTCTTAGTTGCTTCTACGATGGCCTCGGCAACAGATTTTGTTCCGGCTGAGAATTTGTCCATTTCAAACACACCCATTGGCCCATTCCATAGAATGGTTTTAGACTCTTTAATGGTTTGCGAAAATACCTCAGCAGCTTCAGGCCCTATATCCAGACCCATCCAACCTTCCGGAATAGAAGTGTTTATACATACCTGCGTTTTGGCTTCATTGCTGAAAGCATCCGCAATTACAGAATCCATAGGAAGCATAAGATTTACCCCTAAGGATTTGGCTTTTTTGATGAGTTCTTGCGCAAGGTCCAGCTTATCTTCTTCCAGCAACGAACTTCCGATAGAACCACCCAATGCTTTAAAGAAGGTATAAGCCATACCTCCACCAATCACCAGGTTATCCACCTTTTCGAGCAATCTTTCAATAATGAGTATTTTATCGGAAATCTTAGCCCCACCCATAATGGCCGTATAAGGCTTTTGGGCATTATCGAGTACTTTCTGGGCATTGTCTAGCTCGGCCTGCATTACAAAACCACATGCTTTCTGGCTAAAGAAGCGAGCAATTATAGAGGTAGATGCATGGGCTCTGTGAGCCGTGCCAAAGGCATCGTTGATGTAAATATCTCCATGTTCTGCCAATGATTTAGCAAAGGCTTCATCGCCTGCTGTCTCTCCTTTATGAAACCTCAAGTTTTCCAACAAAAGTATTTCTCCGGCCTTTAGGTTTGCTGAAAGCGACTTTGCTTTATCTCCAATACAATCGTCTGCAAACTTTACTTCCGTAGAAAACACTTCTGACAAATGGCCCACGAGATGTTTGAGGGAATACTTTTCTTCGGGCTGATCTTTAGGGCGACCAAGGTGAGACATCAATACAACTGCTCCGCCATCGTCAAGAACTTTCTGAATGGTGGGTATAGCCGCCTTTATTCGGGTGTCGTCCGTAATCTGATAATCTCCATTGAGCGGCACATTAAAGTCTACTCTTATGAGGGCTCTCTGACCCGAAAAATTGAAATCGTTAATGGTTTTCATAGGTTGTTATTTTGCAGTTGCTCTTTTTAGTCTATCATTAATGGCTCTACCCAGCCCCACATCAGGAACTCTTTGCGTAAGTATAAGTGCTATGTGGTTGTTTTTGTCCATAGTCCTGAGAGCCGTAAACAGGTTTCTTGCCGCCTCTTCCAAATCGCCTTTGGCAGATAACACAAACTGATTCTCTAAAGGCAATTCTTCCAAAGGATGTTGAAATACTATGGCTCCAATTTGCGAAAAATCATTGGCCGCTTTCCAATTGAAGCCATCAATCCATACAATCGATTTACCGGGTGCATAATGGCTCTTGAGCATACCGGGAGCCTGCGGACTGGAGCTGGAGTGTTTGTTCACACGTACGGAGCCAATTACCTCTTCTATTTGCTCTACAGCAAGCCCTCCCAAACGGAGCACCTTAGGTTTTTCTTCCAAAAAACTCACTATGGTAGACTCTACACCCACCCGGCAAGCCCCTCCATCTAAAATGTAATCCACAGTATGTCCCAGTTGGGCTTCCACATGTTCTGCGGTGGTGGGGCTCACATAGCCAAACGGGTTGGCACTTGGAGCGGCCAGAGGAAACTCCAGTTGAGCCAGCAGGCTGAGTGTTAGTTCGTGGTTGGGAATTCGAACGGCCACCGAGTCCAGCCCTGAGGTTACCAGGTCGGGCACAATGCTCTTTTTTTGTAGAAGCAATGTGAGTGGTCCCGGCCAAAACTGCTTCGCCAGTTGAATGGCCTGATCGGGTATGTATCGAACAAACGACTCTACCTTGTGAAGAGAGTTGGTATGCACAATCAGAGGGTCGAATGAGGGTCTGTTCTTGGCCTTAAATATCTTGCTAACACTACTTTCCTTCAGCGCATTACCGGCAAGCCCATATACGGTTTCGGTAGGAATCGCCACCAGCCCTCCCTGCCTCAGAATTTCTTCTGCACGGCCAATATCTACACCAATTTGTGCCACTACTGCATACAGTTTTGTGAAATAGCCTCCATGGCGCCTTCAAAACCAAGGCTTGCTGCACTGTTCAGGTATTCGCAGCCCTGAGGTTTATTGTCTCGGGTCAACTCGGCCAACCCCAGCCAGTAGTAGGCCTCTCCATAGTCCGGTTTTATCTCAATAGCTTTTTTGAGGTCGTAGGTGGCATCTTCAAAATTATTAATGCGCAGTTCGGCTTTCCCTTTGTTCAGATAGATCAAAGCATTGTTAGGATCCATGCGCAAGGCAAACTCAAAATCGAACAAGGCTCTGTCAAACTCATTATACTTAAAAAGAATAGCCCCTCTGTTCAGGTAAGCATCTACCACATCAGGCTTTATCTCCGTTACATAGTCATAGTCCAGCATAGCCTCATTGTCTCGGCCTAAAAGCCTGAACGCATTACCCCTATTAAAAAATGCCTGATACTGGGTGGTGTCGGTATTGATGGCTTGGGTAAACACCTCAATGGCCTCATCGAGTTGGCCAATACGCAAGAGGGCCACTCCTTTGGCATTGAGAGCCACATAGTTTTGTGGGTTCTTCTCGAGGGCTTTATTCAGCTTTTTTAAAGCTTCAGCGTAGTTTTCCTGCCCCATTAGTTCTCTGCCTTGCTGCACCAACTCTTCTTCTGACGGTGAGCACGAGAACATTAAAAGTGTAACGACTGCGAAAATGGTTAGTTTGCCCCTCATAGCTTTGTTTTGAGGCGGTAAAGATAGCAGTAGTCTTACAGTAGAAAAAATCTATTCTCTCTGTAATACTACCTTACGACTGTAGCTTTTTTGTTCGTATGTAACCCGAATTAAATAGACCCCATTGCCTACCGGCTGCCCCAATGAGTTGGTGCCGTCCCAGAAGAAGTCGTTCTGACCTACAAAGGCCAGGTTGCTGGTGACTCTTTTTACCTCATTGCCCCTTGAGTCGTAGACCCGGATGATGAGCAAACGGGTGCGAGGCGCATTGACCTCAATAGTTACCTCATCGGCAAAAGGATTGGGGTATACATTGGCAATTTCAAAATCTTCTTCAACCACCAGGTTTTCGTTGGGCACCACGCCATCTGCCTGGGCTGTATACAAGCCATTGCCATGTGTTGCGGCTACCATTTTTCCATCGCTCTGCCTAAAATCTATCATGTTCACCACCATATTGCCAATGCCTTCGGGAGACTCTTGCTCCCACACCACATTTCCTTCTAGCGAAGTAGTGGAGTACAGGCCGGTGCTGGTAGCTGCATAATACAGCTTGGTTCCGTCAGTTTTAGGCACAATGGCGGCCCAGCGGAAAGAAGGTCCATTGCCTGTTCCGTCTTCAAACTCTTCCAGATTGCCAGACACGTGAGTAAATGTGGTTCCACCATCGGTACTTCGGAAAAGGCTCTTTACACCATAGTTAGAAAAAGCCACCAATATGTGGTTGGCATCGGTTGGGTCTATGGCTATGCAGCGAATGTAACCACCCACCGGAAATTCCTGGCCCGTAATTTCTTTTACCGAATAAATGTCGGAATGGGCATTGTCTATTCTAAATAACTGACCGTTTCCGGTACCATAGTAAACAATGTCTTTAGGGTTGGTAGATACCTGAATGGCGCTAATTACTCCTGCCTGCACCTCTGTTCTTGTGAGCCTTTTCCAGTTAACTCGTGCCGGGCTTTGACTTCCGGCCGGAATTTGCGACAGATTTTGGTTGTACCATACAAAATCGCCACCGGCCAGATACATTCGGTTGGCATTGTTAGGGTCGAGCACATAGGGGTTCACAAACAGGTACGATTGGCTGGGATCAGTACCGCCTCCAACCGGATCTACTCTTGCGAAGGAGGTTATCTCCGCATTGCGATTTAGCGTGAGCCTGAAAATTCGCGAGTTCTGGAAAGACAGGTAGTAGTAATAGCCATAAGGGGTTGAGGCTGTAAAGCCACCGTCTCCGCCCAAAATCCTGATGCCGTTAGGGCCTTGGTTCACCAACTTATCGAGCGTTAATATAGAGCCATTGTCTTGTGTACCACCAAGCACCACTTCTTCCAATGGATACCGGCTATAGGAAGCCGTATAAAACTGGGTGGTCACAAAGGTGTTGTTTAACGGTATATAAGTAACTTTTTCTGCCCTTGAATCGCTGGTTATAAACACTCCACCATCGTTAGTAGATATAAGAGCGTCCGGAAAAGCATGGATGAAATGAATAGCATGCTGATCGGGGTGATGGTTGGGGTAAGTGCTTATGTTTTCCGACTCGGGATCATAACCACCAATCCAGGAAATATTATCGGCAGTGGCGAACCCATCGGTAGACCGGTAAAGGTTAGTTCCTCCTATAAATACCACGTTTGGGTTTGTGGGGTGAATGGCCACGGTGAGATTATACGAACCTTGTGAGTCGAATGCTTCTAACTCTTCCGTTTCTATGGGTACGTTGGCCGAGTAGTCTGTAAAGCCTTCTCCCTCCACATATTTCCACAAACGATAGCCTTTGCTGCTTTCCGCTAAAAAGTAGAGCAACCCGGGGTTTGATCTGGATGAGGCAATCTCAATTCTTCTAAAGCTCTCTTCGCCCGGACGAAACAGCGAGAGTATACGCTGCCAGTTTTGACCATCCTCCGAACGATAGATACCTCCGTTGCGACTTTCTCCGCCTGCCATATTGGTGGCCGAACTTAGGGTGGCATAAAACACCCCACTCTCGGTGCGATGTATATCGGTAAAAAATTCTGCCGGAATGTTGTTTAAATCGAAGGTAGGTGGATTATTGATTAAATCTGTCCCCAACACGGTTGTCCAGGTTTGGCCACCATCGGTAGATCGTACAATGGCTCCATAGATGGCTGCCAACACTTCATCTTCGGCCAGGTTGTTGGGATTTGTGGTTATATCCCATACGTATTGAAAAGGTGAGTTAAATATACCGGGCGAGTTGGACTGTGTTGAAGGCAAGGGCTCCCAGCTGTCGCCTCCGTTGGTCGATTTAAAGACACCATCGCCCCTAAAGGGTGCTCCCGGTGCCCGACTAGAGTTACCCACCAGCTCCCCGGTTCCGTAGTACCAAATGTCTTCTTTACCGGTGCGTATATCTTGCGTTATGGCGGTTACACTCTGCAGCTGATCAGAGGCTGTAGTTTTGAACCAATTCTGCCCAAGATTTTCCGACTTCCACACTCCTCCGGAAACTCCTCCGGCCAGTATAATTTGCTCATTGCGAATATCTAGAGCTATGGCCCGGGTTCTTCCCGCAATATTTTCCGGCCCAACAGGGAGCCATAATAGCTGATGGTTTTTGGTGCTATTTCCTGAAGATGCCGAGCGAGGTGTTTTATTCAGGGTATTTTGAAGGTTTACTTCACGCGCAAACTCCAATTCTTGTTTACGAATATTCGCAGGTACTTTACCCGTTGCCGGGTTCACCAGCATTTCTTGTTCATACTCCTGCCGCGACTGAACATTTTCTTTTTGATAAAAAGAAGACCGGGGAGTCTCTATTTCGGGCGGTGATTTTTTTTCGTCTTGGTATGTAAAAACCAGAATACTGTACACCAGCACATAGACCAGAACCAGAACAGGGAGTACAGCCTGCTTTTTGGAGTTTATCATAGGTTAAATATAACGCTGTGAATAAGGAGGAACATTAATCTCCTTTATTAATTTTCAATTGAACGGTTTTGTTCAGCATTCTTACAATGGAATCGTTTTGCTTTACTTGCTGCTTCACTTTTTCCAGCGGTAGCCAGGCCATGTCTTTTGCTTCATGGTTGAATTGAAGCGGTTCATTCATAGATGCCAAAACAAGGAACCTAACATCATAATGATCGTGAGCCGGAATACCCTTATACTCAGGGATTAAATGAATATCAATATCGAAAATTTCTTCATCAATCAATTGAAGGTTTTTTAAACCTGATTCTTCACTCACTTCTTTGAGAGCCACCTTCCACAGAGCTGCTTCGCCATCGGCATGCCCTCCCAATTGGAGCCACCGGTTTAGTTTGGCATGGTGGGTAAGCAAGCAGTGGGTTCGCTCCTCGTTTACCACCCAGGCCGAAGCGGTGAAATGGGCATGCTCCAGGCTTCTTTCAAAACAGTTAGGGTAGCTTTCAAGCAAAAAAAGCATTCGTTCTCTGAATGCTTTTTCCGCTGGGTTTTCTGGCGAATAGCCCAGCAATTTTTTCTTTAGCAGCTCTCTGTCAGAGCTCTGAGATAACCACATTAGCCTTGTTTAGTTTTTTAGGTTCCAAATCGGAGATAATTTCGCCACCACCGGCATTGGTCTTATCGCCCTTTTCTACCTTCACATAATATTGTTTTTGGTTGAGGCCCTTAAAGGTAACTATGCCTTTCTTATTGGTAAGCTGAAACTCCTGAACAGGGTTTTTCTCGGCTTTGTAATCATTGGCGTTGGCATAGAGGGTTACCTTAGCATCGGGTACCACATTGCCCAACTCATCTACCACTGTGATTTTAAGTTTGGTCGTAAAAATTTGTGCTTCTGCTTTTTGCTCCATTCCAAAGCCCACCAGGCCGAACAGCAATACGAATAAAAATTTCTTCATTTGGGTTTAATTATGATTCAAAGACTTTATCGAACAAATCTTGAAAAGGTTCGGCTTTTGTATACTGCCGATCTTGATAAATGTTGGCCATGAATTTAATAAAACTCGGCTTTCGGTTCACATCAACCTTTTCTATGAGCACGTTGCCATAACGCTGATTAATAATTGGCTGCCCCAATTCTTCAGTAACTGGCTTTAAATACCATTTTTCTATAGTTTCTTCGTGGGTTTCTTTGTCCAGCACCCTGCGGTCGCCCTGAGATAATTTATAACCGCTGTCCAAAACTTTTTCTTTAAAGAAATCGAAAAGATTTCTAAAGTTTTCGTGACCAATGGAGGGATTGAAACTTACCGCAAAACCATTGGAGTATTGAGTGTCCAGAATGTGCACATCGATAGAAGAAAGTATGCCTTGCTTTTTCATGTAATAGGCATGCTGAATATCGTGAACCAACTGCTTTTGACCTTCTCCTCCTAACCAGCTCTGGTAAGAGGCCAGCTCCTTAGTGCTTCTGCGAAGCATCTCATGTACAAAAGCTGCTTTGGGTGGCTGCTTACCAAAAATTTTGCCCACTACATCTTCGAAAAAACCCATAACTCAAAGGTAATGAATCTACAACTGCCAAAAGGGTCGTGCGGTTTTCTAAATTGTAAAATCTGCGGAAGCTCAAAGCCACCCACAAGCCTAAAGCTTTAACCTGAGCACAGAGGCAGATAGGTCTAAATCTTCAAAAGCCTTACCTATTAGAGGTTGTAGTATGGCCGAAAGCCCCTCCTCTAAAATATCGCTGGCTTCTGTCAACTGCAGTTTGTTGGCCCCATAGCAAGTAAACCCGGGTTCAAACACATAAAAGTCTTCTGCAACTTTCTCGCCTTGCTCATAAAACCGAAAGGCAAAAACCATTGAGGTTTCACTTAGCATAAACTCCGTCAGTTGCTTGCCACCAGAGGTTAATTGCCCAAGTTTGGAGTCTTCTTCCAAAAGTGCGTTGGAGCAGAACACCAGCGAGGCTTCGCCTTCTTCATAAACATCTATATCCGCATATTCGTCTTTGTCTTCAAGAGCCTCCTCCAGAGTAGATTCTTCGCTGCTTTGTATGTGTACAGAGAGGGCCTCACTCAGCTCCTCAAGCTTGTCTGAAAGCTTCTGGTTGGTTATAAACCCGCATATATTGTAACTCATATCTTCAATTAGTTGATGAACAATTCGATCGGCTCGTTTTCTAAACACCTTGCACAATAGCCTGTTCCAAATCTTTAATTATACCCATCAGGGTATACAGTATCTCCCTTAAATCTTCTACCGAAGAGAATTTGGGAAGATTGTATTTCTTGCGGTCAAATT